>Ga0299906_10001923_pt1 | contig 17561 bp, 21 predicted proteins | sample RVTome_14_FD_200259 | JGI IMG/M metagenome (GOLD analysis project Ga0299906, IMG submission 200259) | Soil microbial communities from uranium-contaminated site in the Upper Colorado River Basin, Wyoming, United States - RVT145D125 (version 2) ...
ACCCTGAGCGGCGCTTTGCCTTCCGAGTTCCAGAGCCGCCTGCTGTTTGCGCCCGACAGGTCCCTGCCGCTGCGGCCGCTCGGCCGCCCGCCGGTGCTGGACGGTTACGCCGATGAATGGCCGGAGCCGCAGCAGGGGATCGAATTCATTTCGGTCGATGGCGCCCTGAGTGCGAGGCTGCTGGCGGGCGAGGCCGGCGGCCTCATTCACCTATACATTGAAGTGGTCGACCCCACGCCGCTACGGGCGTCGCCGGGCATCGTCGCCACCGAAGGCGACAGCGTGCGGTTGTGGTTGCGCACGGTGCGCGGCATGCAGTCCTGGGCGATCAGCCCGGAAGCGCCGGGCCCCGTGCGGATCCGCTCCAGCGGGCCTGAGGGCGGCGAACTCGAAGGATTCTGGCTGGACGTTGCCGCCGACGCGCAGCTGGGCGTGGAAGCCGGCTATCGGGTGGAACTCACGCTGCCGATTTTGATCCAGCCCAATGATCCGGGCATGGACCTCGCAATCGAGGTTCTCGATGTGGAATCGCTTGGGGCGGGCTCGGGCCGCAGCGCCGGCACGGCCGCGGGCGGGCGCCCCGAGCGCTGGATCAGCCTCGGCTTCAAGTGGCGCGATCTGTCTGAATGGCTGGCTTCCGCGTCGCCGGTTTATGCCCGCGCCTGGCTGGTCGATCGCAATGCCTGGGTGCTGGCGGATTCGGGCCCGGATGCGCGCGAGGCGTCGCGGACGACCTGGCTGCAGCGCCTCCTCTACCGCCTCGTTTCCAACGACCGCCCGCGCATCGAGGAGGCTTGGTCCGAGCCGCCGGTGCGGCTGACGGCCGAGCCGGTCACCGCGGCGCTGGAGGGCAGGGCGCAAAGCGGCTGGACGCAAGAGCTCGACAATGCCGTGGTGCGCAACACCGTCGCCGTGCCGGTGCTGATCGAGAATGGCATCCGCGGCGCCGTGGTGCTGCAGTCACGTTCCGACGGCCTGCTGCTGATCACCAACCGTGCCCTGGGCCGGCTGCTGCTGACCACGCTGGCGTTGATGCTGGGGCTCGCCGCCGGACTGTGGTATTACGCCTCCAGGCTCTCGCGCCGGGTCGAGCGCCTGTCCGGTGCGGTCAGCCAGGCCATGGATCGCGGCGTGCCGGCGAACGAACTGCCACTGACCCGCGACCGGGACGAACTGGGCGAGCTGGCGCGCAACAACGCCCGCCTGCTGCGGGCGGTGGCCGAGTACAACCAGTACCTGCAGACCCTGGCCGGCAAGCTCTCGCACGAACTCAAAACCCCGCTCGCCATCACACGCTCGTCGCTGGACAACCTCACCAGCCTGCCGCTGGACGAGGAAACGCGCCGTTTCGTTGACCGCGCCCGGGAGGGCCTTGACCGGCAGGGTGAGATCGTCCGTGCCATGAGCGAGGCTTCTCGCCTCGAGCAGGTCATCGGGGTCGCCGAGTGGGAGACCGTCGACCTGTCGGCCCTGGTTTGCAGCAGCGCGGAGGGCTTCCGGGCCGTTCACCCCGGCCGGATCATCGAGACACGTCTGCCCGAGGCCCCGGTGAGCGCGCACTGCGCGCCCGACCTGCTCGCCCAGGCGCTGGACAAGCTGGTGGACAACGCCGTCACGATGTCGAAAAAAGACGATCGCATCACGATCGCGGTGGAATCGGCGCCGCAGGAAATCCGCCTCAAGGTCGTCAACAGCGGCAGTCGCCTGCCCGACGCGCTGCAGGACCGCCTGTTCGACTCCCTGGTCTCGGTGCGCCAGCGCCGTGGCGAGGTCCCCCACCTCGGGCTTGGCTTGTATATCGTACGGCTGGTCGCCGAGGCCCACGGCGGCCGCGCCGGCGCGCGCAACGTCGGCCCCGAAGAGACCGGCCACAGCAGCCGCGAGGGCGTGGAATTCAGCATCGTAATACCCAGGACCCCTTGATAGAATCCCCCGTTCGATTGCAGTCACGGGGCGTAATGGACAAGCAGACGTTCGATCGACTCAAGGCCGAGGGCTTCAACCGCGTGCCCGTTTACCGCGAGGTGCTGGCTGACCTCGACACGCCCCTTTCCGTCTACCTCAAACTGGCCGACGGCCCCGACGCCTACCTGCTGGAATCGGTGGAGGGCAGCGAGACCTGGGGACGCTTTTCCATCATCGGCCTGCCGTGCCGGCGGAGGTTCGTCCTGAGCGGCAGCGAATGGACGCAGACCGACAACAACGAGGTGACCTCGCGTGAAGTGGTCGGCGACCCGCTCGCACGCATCGCCGCCTTGCAGGCCGAGTTCCGGGCGCCGCGCCTGCAGGCCCTGCCGCTGTTCACCGGCGGCTTGGTCGGCTACTTCGCCTATGAAACCGTGCAACGCTTCGAGCCCCACCTCGCCCTCGACGGCAAGACGGACGAACTCGGCACGCCCGAGATGGTGCTGCTGCTGTCGGAAGAGGTCGCGGTGTTCGACAACCTGGCCGGGCGCCTCTACCTCATCGTCAACGCCGACCCGAATGCGCCGCAGGCCTGGGACAGGGCCCAGCGGCGATTGGATCAGCTCAGCCACCGCCTGCGCATCGGGGGGCCGGGCTACGGCGAGCCGGTCAGCCTGGGCAGAATCGACGAGGCGGATTTCCATTACGGATTCAGCCGCGAGGACTTCATCGAAGCGGTCAGGCGCGCCAAGGAATACATCCTTGCCGGCGACATCTTCCAGGTCGTGCTAAGCCAGCGCATGAGCGTGCCCTTCGAGGCCCGGCCGCTCAACGTTTACCGCGCGCTGCGGGCGCTCAATCCTTCGCCTTACATGTACTTTCTCGACCTCGGTGACACCCAGATCGTCGGCTCATCGCCCGAGGTGCTGGTGCGGGTGCAGGGGCGGCAGGTCACCCTGCGGCCCATTGCGGGCACCATCCGCCGCGGCGGCAACGCCGAGGAGGATGAGGCGCTCGCCCGGCAACTGCTCGCCGATCCCAAGGAACGGGCCGAACACCTGATGCTGATCGACCTCGGGCGCAATGACGTGGGGCGCGTGGCGAAAACGGGCACCGTTAAGCTCACCGACGACATGGTCATCGAGCGCTACTCGCACGTGATGCACATCGTCTCGCAGGTCGACGGCGAGTTGGCCGATGGCCTGACGGCGGTCGACGCGATCCGCTCGGCCTTCCCGGCCGGCACGCTGTCGGGGGCGCCGAAGATCCGCGCCATGGAGATCATTGCCGAGCTGGAGCCGGTCAAGCGCAACGTCTACGCCGGCGCCGTGGGCTATATCTCCTGGCACGACGACACCGATCTTGCCATCGCCATCCGCACCGCGGTGATCAAGGACGGCATGCTGCACGTGCAGGCGGGCGCCGGCATCGTGGCCGACTCCGATCCCGAGCGGGAATGGGAGGAGACCATGAACAAGGGCCGTGCGCTGATCGCCGCGGTCAACAGCGCCTCGGCGGGGCTGTGAAGGAGTCGTCATGCCCGCCATCCTGATGATCGACAACTACGATTCCTTTACCTACAACCTGGTGCAGTACCTGGGCGAATTGGGGGCGGAGGTCGAGACGGTTCGCAACGACACGCTGAGTGTCGCCGACATTGAGTCCATCGCGCCCGACGCCATCGTGATGTCTCCGGGGCCCGGGACCCCCGATGACGCCGGCATCTGCCTCGACGTGGTCTCGCAGCTGGGCCCGAAAATGCCCCTGCTCGGCGTGTGCCTCGGCCACCAGTGCATCGGCCAGGCCTATGGCGGCAAGGTCGTGCGCGCGGGCCGCATCATGCATGGCAAGACCTCGATGATCGATCATTCCGGCCAGGGCGTGTTCGCCGGCCTGCCACAGCCCTTCGAGGCCACCCGTTATCACTCGCTGATCCTGGAAAACGCCAGCGTGCCCGAGTGCCTGGAGATAACCGCCTGGACTGAATACGAGGGTGGGCGCGAAATCATGGGCCTGAGACACCAGTCGCACCCCGTCGAAGGCGTGCAGTTTCACCCCGAATCCATCCTCACCCGCTGCGGCCACGACTTGCTGCGCAACTTTTTGGCGGGCCTGACCGCCAAAGTCTGACGACGCCATGGACGAAGAGCGCATGGACATTCGAGCTGCCCTGGCCCGTATTTCGCAACCCGCCGACCTTTCCACCGAGGAAATGCGCGCGGTGATGCACCGGCTCATGTCCGGCGAGGCCACTGACGCCCAGATCGGCGCCTTCCTGATGGGCATGCGCTTGAAGGGCGAAACCCTCGACGAGATCACCGGCGCGGTGATGGCGATGCGCGAGCTGTCGCGCGGCGTCACCGTTACGGGCGAGCACGTCGTCGACATCGTCGGCACCGGCGGCGATGGCGCCAACCTGTTCAATGTCTCGACGGCCGCCAGTTTCGTTGTCGCCGCAGGCGGCGGGCGGGTCGCCAAACACGGCAACCGCTCGGTGTCTTCGAACTGCGGCAGCGCCGACTTGCTGGAGGCGGCCGGCGTCACCGTGGGCCTGGAGCCCGAGCAGGTGGCGCAGTGCGTGGACGAGGTGGGCGTCGGTTTCATGTTCGCACCGACCCACCACAGCGCCATGCGCCACGCCATCGGCCCACGCAAGGAACTCGGTGTGCGCACGCTGTTTAACATCCTCGGGCCCATGACCAACCCGGCAGGCGTCCGGCGCCTACTTATCGGTGTCTATGATCGCGCGCTGTGCCGCACCGTAGCGGAAGTCCTCAACCGCTTGGGCGCCGAGCATGTGATGGTGGTTCATTCGGCCGATGGGCTGGACGAGATCAGCCTCGCCGCCGTCACCCAGGTTGCCGAGGCGCGCGGCGGCGCGCTGCGCGAATTCGAAATCGTGCCCGCCGAGGCGGGCGTCGAGGCGGCCAGCCTGAAGGGGCTGAGCGTGGGCTCGGCAGCCGAATCGCTGGAGCTGATCCGCGCCGCCATGACGGGCGATGACGGCGATCGCGCCCGGCGCGCGCGGGACCTCATCGCGCTCAACGCCGGCGCGGCGCTCCACGTGGCGGGCCTTGCCGATGACATCGCGAAGGGCGTTGCCTCCGCCCGCGCATTGCTGGCGAGCGGCGCCGCCTGGGATCGCCTGCAGCGGCTGGCCGAACTGACCGCGCGCCTTAGATGAACGCGATTCCCTCCATCCTCGAAAAAATCCTGAGAACCAAGCGCGAGGAGATCGCCGCGGGCCGCGCCCGTCGCGGCGCGGACGAATTGCGCAGTTGGGTCGCCGACCTGCCACCCTGCCGCGGATTTGCCGCCGCCATCGAGAAACGCGTCGGCGTGGAGCCAGCGGTGATCGCGGAGATCAAGAAGGCCTCGCCCAGTGCCGGCGTGATCCGCGCGGATTTCGATCCTTCGGCGATTGCCCGGTCCTACGAGCGCGCCGGCGCAGCCTGCCTTTCCGTTCTAAGCGACGCGACCTACTTCCAGGGCGAAGCGGCGCATCTTGTGAGCGCCCGAGCCAATTGCTCGCTGCCGGTGCTGCGCAAGGATTTCATTATTGACCCCTGGCAGGTGCTGGAAACCCGCGCCATGGGTGCGGACTGCATCCTGCTGATCGTCGCGGCCCTCGGCGCCGGACAGCTTCAAGACCTGTCAGGACGCGCAGACGAGATCGGTCTCGATGTGCTGATTGAGGTCCACGACGAGGCCGAGCTCGAGGCTGCGCTCGGCATCGATGCCAGGTTGATCGGCGTCAACAACCGCGACCTCAACCATTTCACCACTGACCTGGGGGTGAGCGAACGGCTCCGCCCCCTGGTGCCCGCCGGCCGGTGTATGATCGCCGAGAGCGGTATTCACAGCCGGGCGGACGTCCGGCGACTGCAGGATTGCGGCGTCGGCGCTTTCCTGGTCGGCGACGCCTTCATGCGCGCCAGGGACCCGGGCCGGGCCTTACAAGGATTGTTCTTCCCATGAAGCGATCTCCGCAAAAACACATTCGGTTTTTCTTCCTCGTCGCGCTCGGCGTGACGCTTGCAACACCGCTGACGGTGCATGCCCAGGAGGCGGCGTCCGGCATCGAACCCGGCACGGTTTGGAGCGACGTCTCCGCGGTGCGCCTCGACGTGGAGTTCCCGGGCAACGGCTATCACGCCAAGTGGCTGCTCCACCGCTGCGAATGTGGCGACCTGCTGATCGAATCCGAGCTCAACCTGCCGGGCGAGGTGGAAAAGGGCGAGCTTTTGCTGGTCGGCCAACGCGCAGTGCTGGAACGGGGGTTCAGATCGGAGGAGCTCGAAACCCAGATGTCGTGGGACGCCCCGGCCCTGATGATGCAGCTTGCCGCCTACTTGCTGGAGCGAACCATGCCGGCAGGTCCGGCTGCGGTGGTCCAGCGCACCGTAGTCAGCATTCGCGAGGAGCGTGAGGGGATCACCCTCGACAGCGGCAATGCCGTCGGCGGTTTTCCCGCGCCCTGGGCCGTCACCGCCATGGTCGAGCCACAGCAGCAGACCCACCGGAAGTTTGACCTGCAATTCACGTTCTCAGTGCCGGGCGAGCCCGAGATGGCCGAAATGCGGCTCAAGGGCGTGGGCGATTACGCGATGCAGGATTTTCCCCATTCCGCCGACATGCCGCTGCGGGATTGGGCGCTCAGCTGGCGTGATGAAAGCGACCCGGCAAGGGGCGCGGCTGAGGTCCAGACATTGGCCGAACTTCGGGCCCTGATTGCCACAACGCCGAAATCCGGGTCGTCAACTCCGTAGCACCAATGCCAAGCTTTAAGTGGATCAGGGATGTTCTCGGCGTATCCGTCCCGGAAGCGCCGCAGGCGCGGTCCGGGACCCCAGCACCTTACAAGCGGTAGGCCAGCGCCTTCATCACACCGGATGCGGCCGCCATGGCGCGGCGCACTACTTCGGGCAACTCGGCGCCGCCGGCCGCGTCGGCCATGTCGGCGTGGCGCGCCTCGTCGATCTTCATCTGATCCAAAATCGCATGGCTGCGGGCATCGGACGCGGGCAAGCGCCCGAGATGGTCCTTGAGGTGGGCCTCCACCTGCCGCTCGGTTTCCTTGAGGAATCCCAGGCTCCACGTGTCTCCGGCAAGCCCCGCCAGCGCGCCGATGGCGAAGGAGCCCGCGTACCAGAACGGATTGAGGACGCTCGGACGGTCTCCAAGCTCGGTGAGCCGGGCCTCGCACCAGGCCAGGTGGTCGATTTCCTCGTCCGCGGCCCCTTGCATCTTGTTGGCAACTTCCGGGTTGCGCGCCGTCATGGCCTGCCCGGCGTAGAGCGCCTGGGCGCAGATTTCGCCGGCGTGGTTCACCCGCATCAGACCCGCCACGTTTCGCCGTTCGTCGTCACTGAGTTCGGCAGACGGCAGTTTGCCCGCCGGGTTGGCCCGCCGCGGCTCAGGCGCGCTGCCGGTCGAAAGGCGCAGTGCCTCGTCGACGGCCGCAATGAACCGGTCGAGCGGCGTGTATTGGCGCCCGCCGGAGCCCTCTGTCAGCGCATTTTGTTTCGTTTCAACCATGTGGGGTCATTCTACCGGAGCCCGTCATGGGGTTTGAGTCAAACTTGCCACCCGTTTCGCGTATACTGGCCCGCTTTGTCCGTGGAAGTGGTCAAATTTTGAGCGTTCCCGAGTCGTCCCAACAAGGAGGAAGCGATGCGAATCAAGCTTTGCCGAGGCCATCAACTCATCACGAATCTCGTATATAACTTCCGTCCTTGAGCTATTACCAGCGCCATATTTTTTTCTGCGTGAACGACCGCGGCGAAGGCGCGGACCGCCCCTCGTGCAACCGGTGCGGCTCCAGCCTGATGCGCGATTACGCCAAGCAAAAGGTCAAGGCGCTGGGCCTCGCAGGGCCGGGCAAGATTCGCGTTAACCAGTCCGGTTGCCTGGACCGATGCGAGGAAGGCCCGGCCTGCGTGGTGTACCCCGACGGCGTCTGGTACACCTACGTCGATGAGCATGACGTTGACGAAATCATCGAGTCGCACCTGGTGAACGGTAAACCCGTAAAAAGGCTGATGATTTAGCGGTGAATTCGGGCGCCACGGCGGTTGAAACCGGGCCGCTTTGCCAGTAGAATTCCCGCCCTTCGCCTGCGACATATTGTCGCCGACAGAATAACCCGAGCAAAAAGCATGAAGACCTTTACCGCAAAAGCGCAAAGCGTCGAGCGCGATTGGTGCGTCGTCGATGCCACGGACAAGGTGCTGGGCCGGCTGGCCTCCGAGGTGGCGAGCCGCCTGCGAGGCAAGCACAAGCCCGAGTTCACCCCGCACGTGGACACCGGCGATCACATCATCGTGATCAATGCAGAGAGGATCAAAGTCACCGGCAACAAGCTGGCCGACAAGATTTATTACTGGCACACCGGCTATATCGGCAACATGAAGTCGCGGCCGCTGGGCGAACAGCTCGCCAAGCACCCCGAGCGCGTCATCGAGAGCGCGGTGAAGGGCATGCTGCCCAGGAACCCGCTGGGCCGGGCCATGTTCAAGAAGCTGCACGTGTACGCCGGCCCGGAGCACCCGCACCAGGCGCAGCAGCCCAAGGCACTGGAACTGTGATCGCGCGCGGGACACTAAACGGAAATCAAAATGGCAACTGAAAGATATTACGGAACCGGGCGGCGCAAGACTTCGGCCGCGCGCGTTTACCTGACCAAAGGCAATGGGCAGATCACCATCAACGACCGCCCGATCGACGTATTCTTCGGTCGCGAGACCGCCCAGATGATCGTCCGCCAGCCGCTCGAGAAGCTCGAACTGGCCGATGCCTTCGACATCCGCGCCACGGTTTCGGGCGGCGGCATCTCCGGCCAGGCCGGCGCCATCCGCCTCGGCCTTTCCCGGGCGCTGCTCGAATACGATGCGGAACTGCGCAAGCCGCTGCGCCTCGCCGGATTCCTCACTCGCGACGCGAGAGAGGTCGAGCGCAAGAAAGTTGGCCTGCATAAGGCCCGCAAGGCGACGCAGTACAGCAAGCGCTAAATTTATCGACTACGGCGCTGTCGTAGGAGACGCTGTTTCTGGGGGATCGTCTAATGGTAGGACAGCGGACTCTGACTCCGCCAGTGGGGGTTCAAATCCCTCTCCCCCAGCCAAAATAAAAGGCCGCCCTCAGAGGCGGCCTTTCTTGTGATTGCCATTCCAATCATTTCCCGAATTGGCCCATGCGCTAACATGGAACCTCGAAATTGCGGGGTCTCCAATGTCCAGTCAATTCAGCAAGGTATTCTCGCAACTGACGGACATCATGCGCACCTACGGCGACCAGCTGGTCTGTGAGCGGGACGATTCGTCAGAATATTTCGTGAATACCGCCCACATCATCAAGAATAAGAAACCGTTGTTCTTCGGCGCGGTTCAAATGCGCAAGAACTATGTCAGTTACCACCTGATGCCGGTGTACGTATTTCCAGACCTTATGGAAAGCCTGTCCCCGGAATTGAAAAAGCGGATGCAGGGCAAGTCGTGTTTCAACTTCAGGTCGGTGGACACGAAACTCTTCACTGAGCTGGAGAAACTGACGGCAGCGGGATTCGAGCGATACCGAGAGCGATAAATTCAGCTTGCCAAGCCCCAAAACCATAGCAGTCGTCGGCGGCACCGGGAATTTCGGCTCCAGGATTTGCCGACGGTTGGTCGGTGAGCCCGATACAGAGCTGATCGTTTGCAGTCGCAGCGAAGAACGGGCCGAGAAGCTCGTTTCTGAGCTTCGCAGTAGTGATTCCAGCCATGCTATAACTTTTGCTGCTTTGGACCACACCTCGCCGACGCTTGTCGCGCAGCTTCGCCCCCTCGCACCGGATGTAGTCATTCATACAGCGGGTCCGTTCCAAGGACAGGATTACCGTGTCGCGCTCGCCTGTCTCGAGTGCGGATCGCACTATCTCGATCTGGCCGATGGCAGGGAGTTCGTTGCCGGTTTCGGTCAGCTCGATGAGGCGGCTCGTGATAAGGACTTACTCTTCGTCTCGGGCGCCAGCACCTTGCCCGGTGTTTCCAGTGCGGTTATCGATCACCTTTCCCAGGAGTTTTCCTCCATCCAAGGGATCGAGATGTCCATTGCGCCCGGGCATCGGACTCCTCGAGGGAGCGGGACGATCTCGGCCGTTTTGAGCTATTGCGGTGCACCTTTCCAAGTGTGGGAAAATGGCAGTTGGGTTACCCGTTATGGCTGGCACGATTTGCGTCTGCAGCGTCATCCGGCTTTAGGCAGGCGGCTGTCAGGCGCCTGCGACGTGCCCGATCTTGAGTTGATGCCGAAGCGTGCCAATGGCTGTGAGACGGTGACCTTTCACGCGGCATTGGAGGCGTGGTGGGAGCACATCGCGCTATGGACGATGGGCTGGTTAACACGTGCTCGAGTGGTTGATGATTGGGCGAAGTTCACACCTGAATTTAAGTGGTTAAGCGAGAAGCTCGTTAGCCTCGGTTCAAATATCGGAGGAATGCAGGTTCGAGTCGAGGGTCTCGACGAGCAGGGCGAGCCTAAGCTTCGCACTTGGTATTTGACGGCGAGGAGCAACCACGGCCCAGAAATTCCCTGTGCGCCTGCCCTGATCCTGGCCAGGAAGCTGCTGAGAGGGCAGATAACGGCACGCGGTGCGCTGCCTTGCCTTGGACTGATCACCCTGTCTGAATTCTCGGACGAAATGTCAGACTTCGATGTGAGCTGGGAGGTCGTAGAGTAGGCCTGGCCGCTTATGGATAGTTATTCCCTCATAAAGACCGTTCACATCATCAGTGCGTCCATCCTCTTCGGCACCGGGCTCGGCACGGCATTTTTCATGCTCCGGGCGCACCTGAGCGGAAATCGCGAAGCGATGGCCGTGACCATGAGAAACGTCGTCCTGGCCGACTGGATATTCACGACGCCGGCCGTAATCATTCAACCCCTGACCGGCCTGTGGCTCGTCTTCAAGCTAGCGATTCCGCTAGAATCAGCCTGGTTTGTTTCAGTTGTGATCCTGTACCTGTTGATCGGTGCCTGCTGGATTCCGGTCGTCGCGATCCAGATCAAGATTCGCCGCATTCTGGCCGGGGGAGGTGGACCGGAAGAATACGGGACGCTGATGAAGGCCTGGATTGCCTTGGGCATTCCGGCGTTCTTGATGGTGCTGATTCTGTTCTTTCTGATGGTTACGAAAGCTGGAATCGGCACTTCGATTGGCGCAAGTCTTGGGCGCGATCAATCCGTGAACTCGATTTCGAACGAGATGGCTTCTAGCAATGCGCGGGCCAGCAAAAAATGGGCGGTGGAATTCACCGGGGCGACCCGCGCTCACTGCAGGTTTTATACTGCCGGCTGCGCATTCAGCGCATCCGAAAACTGACCGGAGGGCGGATTTCCCATGGACATGCAGATACTCGGCAATCTTGGTGACTTTATCAGTTCACTGGCGGTATTGGTCACCCTGGTCTACCTGTCGGTCCAGACCCGGCAGATGGTGGCGTCTGGCCAGCAGCAAAGCCATTCGGACATCCTTGCAAGGCGACAGGAGCTGATGACTAGGATCATGGACCGCGACTTCATCGAGGTGTACGGGAAAGGGTGCAGCCGGCAGCCGATGGACGCCCTCGACGCGCAGCGATTCACTTCCTTCGCCATGAGCTTCCTGTCCCACACCCAGGACACCTGGATCCAGTACAAGGCAGGGCTCATTGACCGGCAGGTTTGGGAGGCCGAAAGCTCGATCATGACGGTGTCGTTTTCACAGCCCGGCTTCCTCGATTGGTGGGAACATGGGCGACAATTCCTGATCCCGGAGTTCGCGAGCGTGATCGAGAAGATTCGGCCCACACTGCCGGTACTCTACGATCCTGATACCCAGACCTGGAGCCGGCCTGAGGGCGGCAAGCTGGCCCAGGACGCACAGTCCGTGATTGGATGATCTACAGGTACACCTTCGCCTGGCTGGCCTTGATGGTCATCGCCATCGTCAACGGGACCCTGCGGGAGTTCAGCTATGGGAAGTTCATCTCCGAGCTTGCCGCCCATCAACTGTCCACGCTCACGGGGATCGCTTTCACCGGCCTGTTCGTCTGGTTTCTCAATCGGGTGTGGGCGCTGGAATCTTCCGCACAGGCCTGGACCATCGGCTCGATCTGGCTGGCGATTACGATCCTGTTCGAATTCGGCTTCGGGCACTTCGTGGCGGGGCATCCCTGGAGCCGGCTGCTGGCCGATTACAATCTGTTCGCAGGGCGCGTTTGGATTCTGTTCCTGCTCTGGATCCTGGTACTGCCTTACGCGATTTATCGAGTGTCGTCGAATTAGCCCATCCCAGCGTTATGAGGCAAAAGGGCTGACCGCCGTGCAGACCTGATCTCGCGCTCCTGCATTCTTTAGAGTAATGTCCTTGAGCCATCCGGGGAGAACCGGAAAAGTCCAATTTTGAGGGAGAAATCCATGAAACGGGATCGCAAGACCGAAGTGAGCGCCGGTATGTCACGGCGTACGTTCCTTCATCACAATGCGGCACTCCTTGGCGGGGCAATCATTGCGGGCCCAGCGCTCGCCGCCGAGCAGGCCTGCCGGCTCACCGAGGCCGAGGTCATGGGGCCGTTCTACCGTTTCGGCGCGCCGTTCAGGGCCCAGCTCGCCGGCCCGAGCGAGCCCGGCCAGCGGCTGATCGTGAGCGGCACGGTGTACGGCCCGGACTGCAGCACGCCGCTGCCCAACGCGCTGCTCGACATCTGGCAGGCAAACGCTGCCGGGGTTTATGACACCGAACAGCCCGGCAACTTCACCGAGGCCGTCGATTTTCATCTGCGCGGCATGCTGTACACCGATGAGAATGGGCGCTACGAAATCGACACCATCGTGCCTGGCCGTTACCCGATCCCACCGGGTCTGCCTGGGCTCGAGAAATACGCCGGTCTGACGCGGCCTGCGCACATCCATGTCAAGGTCATGCACTCCATCCACATTCCGGTCACCACCCAGATCTATTTCGCGGGCGATCCCTTTATCGCCGACGACCCATGGGCCAGCCGCAAGCCGACACTGGCGATCGATCTGAACGCGGATGGCGAAATCAATCGCAGCACCTTCGACTTTGTACTTGGGAACGGCCTGTGAGCCGCGCGATTGCCAAATCCAGGTGAGCATGCCCAAGTAGGCGAATCGGATGTATTCTCAAGGGGTGATCGCATCGGGTTCGATACGCCTCCTCGCGCTGGCACCCCTCGTGTTCCTCGCGCATTTCGTGGAGGAGGCCTTTGGCTTTCTGGATTGGTTTAACGCCCTCGTTGAACCGGACATGGCGCCCCGCACCTTTTATGTAGTCAACGGATTCGCCCTGGCGGTCACTGCGTTGCTGGCGGCTGCGGCTATCCGATGGCGCGACCACAATCTGGGGCTGGTCCTGATCGCCTGGCTCAGCTTCCTGATGCTGACCAACGGCGCCTTGCACATCACGGCGAGTTTCATGTTCGCCGAATACGTTCCGGGCGCCATCACTTCCGTTGTGCTTTATCTGCCGTTCTTCGTGTTTGCCGTGGTCACGATCTGCCGGGAATTCGAAGTGCAGCCACGAGCCGCCATGATCGCGGCGGCGATCGGCGCGGCGCCCATGCTGCTGCAGGGGGTCAGCGTGCTCGTGGATGGCCGCCGGCTGCTTTGGTGATCCTACGGTTCGTAGCATAGTAATCTTGGAAGGGATCGTCCGGACTCTCTGAAATTCTCCAGTCAAAAGGAAGGGTTATATGTACCTGTCTGCCAATGACATCGCGGCCCTCGAAGGGCTGACAAAGGCGCATTTTCTAAACGAAGGAGCCGTTCGGCTGCAGAAGTCGCTCGGCGATGCCGTCGGCCTGAAGCACCTCGGCATTCATCTGAACTCGATCGAGCCCGGCCAGTATTCCACCGAATACCACGGTCACCTGTGCGAAGAGGAGGCCGTGTATGTGATTTCCGGAACGGGAATCGCGACCATCGGTGATAAAAAACTGAAGGTTGGCCCGGGCGATTTCATGGGCTTTCCCGTAAACCGCGTGGCGCATGACCTCTTCAACGACGGCGACGAACCGCTCGTCTTCCTGGTTGTCGGCCAGCGCCTCGACCATGACATCTGCGACTATCCGCGAAAGGCAAAACGCCTGTTCGTGAACGACGGCGAGTGGAACCTGGTCGATGAGGCCGACATTCAGCGCTCAAGGCGGTAGCAGAACTCAGGGCATCTCCAACGCCGCGTTTCGAGCCGGAATTTCGAAGAACACGCGCTGTTACAACGACTGCAGGTAGGTGTGCAGCGCCGCGACCTCGTCGTCCGTCAGGTGCTTCAGCCGGTATTGGCTCATCAGGCTCATAAGGCCCAGGTCGCGCTCGCCCAGCCCGATGCCGCTTGCCATCAACTTCTGGAAATTCTCCAGTGAATAGGCCTTGGCGATGGTGAGTGGCGGTGTGAAGCCTTCGTAGCCCTCGAGTTCAAGGCCGTGACATTCGCTGCAGGCGTTCATGGCCAGGTACTGACCCAGATCCATCGTATCGTTTCGGACGTCCTTTTTCCACGGTTCAGACCGTGCCTTGTCGGCGGCGGGCCAATACTCGCCCGTGATCAGGCCGAATCGGGAAAGGGGGCCCAAGCTGGTTTTTCCTGCCGCGGTCTCCTGCTTTGGATACGCGCTGATAAAGCTCAGGATGGCCCAGAGGTCTTCGTCGGTCATGATCGAGAAGCTGTCGGACGGCATTCCGACCACGCTGCTGCCATCCGGCCGCACGCCCTGGCGGATGATGGCTTCGAGCTCCGAGAGGGAATAACGGTCGACGGCGGCGGTGAGGTTGGGTGCGTAGAAGCTGCCAACCCAGTCTTCCTCGAAAAAGACATCGCCTTCCATGTCCTTCCCGTGACAGCCGTGGAAGCAACCGAACACCTGGGCGAGGCGTTCACCTTCCGCGATGACTTCAGCGGCTGAAGAAAGCGTGACGGCGCGCGTCTCGGCACTGTAACCCTTGCGGATGATCGCCTCGCTCCAGCCATAAAGAATGACCACGCCGAGCATGAGGGTGGCTGCGAGGCCGAGCAGAATCCGTTTGAGCCATTTCATGGTGCACTCCCTCCCGTTGCGCATCGTATGCCAGGGCCTGTTCACACTACTTGGATCATCGCTGTCGTGACTGAAAAAGCGTCAATCAAGGCGCGAGGAGTGAAGTTTGGTAACATCAAATGAACGACGAGCAACGCAGAGTGGCGCTTTTTCAGCCACGACCCGGAGGGCCGGGGCCATTTTTTCGCCCGGCTGTGTTGTCACTCGCTCATGTAGTGGTACTACATCACGCTCGTTCCGCCTTGCCGGACAAAAAAGTGGCCTCCGGCAGCTTGATTCAAGTAGTGTAAACAGGCCCTAATTTGCCAATTCCTTGCGAATCGTTCTCCTGGACGGATATGAAAACGCATCAGGGTGGTTGTTTTTGCGGCGCTGTCCGGTATGAAATCAGCACCGATCCCAAATCGCTGGTCCATTGCCATTGCGCAGACTGCCGCCGGACTTCGGGCGCGCCGTCGCTGGCCTGGGTCATTATTCCGGCAGAAGGTTTCAGTTGGCTTTCCGGTGAGCCGAAGTCCTTTGCATCATCGCCGCCGGTCACGCGCACCTTCTGCGGAATCTGCGGTACGACGCTGACCTATTTCTACGAGAAATCTTCGAATATCGATGTCACCACGGCCTCGCTTGACGACCCGGACAGTTTCGCCCCGATCAAGGAGATCTGGGTCGAGCAGAGACTCGGCTGGGATATCCTGGACGAGGAGCTGCCGCACTTCGCGCGCAGCAGTATCGGAAATCAGCCGATCAACTGATGCGCTTCGTCCCATGAGCGTCAGCGGTTTCAAGCTTCCGAGTGCCGAACCGTGTCACTTCTGTGACCGGCTCGCGAAGGTTCCGCCGCGCGGCCTGGTGGCCGAAACCGAGCTGTCGGCGACGCTGGTCAACGGCCGGCAGCACCAGCAAGGCCAGGTAATCGTCATCCCCAAGCGTCATGCGCCAACGGTGCTCGATCTGGGTGAAGAAGAAGCGGTCGATGCCATGCGCGCGGCGAAGCGCGTGGCGCGGGCCATGATCGAGGCCTACGACATGGACGGCATGCTGCTGTACCAGAACAACGGGGTCGCCAGCGGACAGGAGGTCGCGCATTTTCACCTGCACGTCTGTCCCCAGCGGTTCTCGTCGTCGCGCTGGGGCAACGAGCCGCCCCACATCGCGGACGCGCTGGGGCGGGGCTTCGAACCGCACGCGTCCACCTGGCTTTCCGACGCGGAACTCGACATGGTTGCCGAGCGGATCAGGGCCTGCCTGCAGCGATGACCGTAACCGCGTCGTGACTACTGGCCCGTGGTCGCGCTTGCGCGAACCGCTATTCTAGGCTCACCCACGGAGGAGGTCAGGGATATGAAGCTGCGATACAAGATCGGTATCGGGTTCCTTGCTGTAGTTGCACTCGGCTTGACGGCGTTGGCGATTGCATTGAGCTACGAATCCGAATGCCCGCCCCCCGCTACCACCCCGGCGGGAGCCAATACCATGAAGGCGATCCAGTACCACTGCTACGGCTCTCCCGTGGTGCTCAGGCTGGAGAACGTCGAAAAGCCGACCATCGCGGATGATCAGATCCTGGTGAAGGTGCACGCCGCCTCGGCCAACCCGCTGGATTGGCATTACGTGCGCGGCGAGCCCTACCTCATGCGACTGTTCGTCGGCTTCGGCGCGCCCAAGGACCCGCGCCTGGGTGTCGACTTCGCGGGCACGGTCGAGGCTGTCGGCCCGCGGGTGACCCGCTTCAATCCCGGCGACGAGGTGTTCGGCGGCGCGGGCGGAGCCTTCGCCGAATACATCAAGGTCAGTGAGCGCCGCGGCGTTGCGCTGAAACCCGACAACATCAGCTTCGAGCACGCAGCCGCCGTCGGCGTGGCAGGGATCACCGCTCTGCAAGGCCTGCGCGATCACGGCCGGCTCCAGCCGGGCCACAAAGTGCTGATCAACGGCGCCTCGGGTGGGGTTGGCACCTTCGCCGTGCAGATTGCCAAGTCGATGGGCGCGGAAGTGACCGGCGTGTGCAGTGGACGCAACGTGGAGATGGTGCGCTCGCTGGGCGCCGATCACGTCATCGACTACAGCAAGGAGAATTTCACCGAACTTAACCAGCGTTACGATGTGATCCTGGACAACGTCGGCAATCATTCGCTCGGTGACCTTCGACGTGCGCTCGAACCGGAGGGCACGCTGGTGATCGTCGGAACGTCCAGCACGGGCGATTTCGTCGGCCCGCTGTGGCGGCCGCTGATCGCTCGGATGATGGACCCCTTTGTCAGCCAGAACCTCGAGAACTTCATGGCGCAGTTCAGTTACGAAGACCTGAACCTGCTCGCCGGACTGATGCGGAACAAGGAGATGAGACCCGTGATCGACCGTATCTATCCCCTCAGCGAAGTGCCCGACGCGATTCGCTATTCCGAGAGCGGACACGCTCGCGCCAAGATCGTGATCGAGGTGCGATAGTGCGCTAGTCTATTTACATGAGACTAACGCTGACACTGACACTCCCGTTCCTGATCATTCCACTGGCCCTGCAGGCCCAGTGGTCCCACAGCTACCCGCGCATCGAAGGCTTCGACCATCAGATCTATCTGGAAG
>Ga0299906_10001924_pt1 | contig 17561 bp, 12 predicted proteins | sample RVTome_14_FD_200259 | JGI IMG/M metagenome (GOLD analysis project Ga0299906, IMG submission 200259) | Soil microbial communities from uranium-contaminated site in the Upper Colorado River Basin, Wyoming, United States - RVT145D125 (version 2) ...
CCGTCCCGCGTGCGATGCCGAAGTCGATGATCTTGGGCTGGCCCTGCGAGTCGACGAGGATGTTCTCGGGCTTGAGGTCGCGGTGGATGATGCCCTTCTGGTGGCCGTGGTGCACCGCCTCGCAGACCTGGAGAAACAGGTCCAGCCGCTCGCGCGAGCCGAGATGCTTCTCCTGGGCGAACTCCGTGATCGTCCGCGCGTTGGGGATGTACTCCATGACGAAGTACGGCACGCTGGCGCCGGTGGTCGCGTCCACGTGCGTGCCGGCCTCGTAGATCTGTCCGATGCCGGGGTGCCGCAGGCGGGCGAGGATCTGCGACTCGTACTCGAAGCGCCGCAGGGCCGATCTCGAGGTCATGCCCTGGCGCATGACCTTCACGGCCACGATCCGGCGCGGCTGGTCCTGCACGGCCTCGTAGACCGCGCCCATGCCGCCGGCGGCGATCAGCCGCTTGAGGTGGAAGCGGCCGATCCGCTCGGGCATGTTCGGCCGGGCATCGGCCCGGAGCGCGGGCGGCAGCGCGCCCGGATCGCCCGCGCGCCTGGGGTCGCCGAGGTCGATCGTCTCCCTGTCCGCGTCATTGGCCATGAACGAAGCCGCACATTCGAAGCCGGGCCGTCATTGTAACTGGGCCGCCGCGCGTGTGTACGGGCCTCGCGCGAGCTCGTCCATGCCGGGTCAAGGTGGCCATGCGGGCCGGGCCGGCGCGCATGGAATGCCCCGGCGCCTGAAGGCAAGCGCCGGGGCGGGGTCTGATGGTCGAGTGAGACGGGCCGTGCCTGAACTATTCCTGCGGGCACATGCCGACGGGGTCGTACCTGCCGAACTGGACATCGAGGGCGAAGGAGAGGTTGTGGCCGTTCTCGAAGTCGCCCATCTGCTCATAGGTCATGCCGTCCGGGCCAAGCCAGAAGACCGACCAGGGCCACTCGGCCTCACCGCTGTACGCCCAGTGCCAGTGGCAGCCCTGAGGGTCGGCGTCACCGCCGTTGTTACGGATCTCGATGAAGTAGCACTCGCCCTGCGTCACGTTTAGCGCGGTGTGCGAGAGCGTGTACATGTACAGCGGCAGGCCGTTGCCCAGCGTGTCAGGCATGAGCATGACGCTTGGCGGCGTGGTGAAGGTCGCGATCGCCATCCCAGGGATGCGCTTGCCGGTCCACTCTTCCACTGTGGCCTGGTAGTAGGTCACAGTGAAGCTGTTCAGGTAGCCGCTGTAGCAATCGGCGCCGCTCTCATCGTAGAAGCCCCACCAGCGGACCTGGGTGATCGGGTCGCTTGTTGTCGGGCGGAAGTCATCGGCCGCGACCTGATACATGGTGGTGGGGGGGTCGGGGAACCTCCCGGGGACCATGTCCCACTTGTCGCTGACGATGCCGTAGTCGGTCTGGAGGGATTTGTCGTAGATCTGAGCATCAAACTCGGGGGTCTGGCTGCCCCCATCGCAAGGCCCCCACTGTGCCAACAGAGTGAGGAGGTCCGTGACGTTCACCGAGCAGTTTCGATCGACGTCACCCTTGCAGGTATCCGGCAGCGGACTCACTTGGGGCGGGCAGACGGCACAGTCGCCCCAGTTCGCCAGCACGACTAACAGGTCCGAGACATCGACATCGAAGTCGAACCCCTCGACGTCGCTGAGACAGGACCCGAAGAACGTCTCATACGCCCCGTAATCCGCGGCGTTGATGAGGACACGCTGCCGCAGTCCGACGTCAGGCAGAGGTTGGAGGGCGGCCTCAGCAAGACCATCACTATTGATGTCCTCGCCGTCCAGGGGAAAGCCCAGCAGTTCGAGACCGACTGCCTGAATGCTCAATGGATCGGCGATCTGATCGAGCAGCGGCCCGTTCGTCCCTGGCAGATTGGCCAGCGCATAGTGCGATGGAAGCGTCCGAAACGCCGGGGTTGCGACGACGAACTGCGCGTTGCCCTCTATTGAGGATGCGACCGACCGATTGTCCAACTCGTTCCCCTCGGTTTCGGCGGGGATCGTCCCGCCGAAGACGTTGGCACCCTGGATGGCGCTCTCCTGCACGACTGCGAAATTGCCGAGGTCGCAGCACTGCCCGCCGAGCGTCTGAGTCTGCTGGCGAATCTGCTGGAGCGCTTTGGTGCCGCCTCCGTCGTGGTGGACATCGCCCCGGTTGTTCCAGAAGATGCTGGCGACGATGTCCACGCCGGACTTCTGGATCAATTCACCTTCACCGAGGACTTCCCGGAGGCAAAAGACCATGAGCCCGCCGCCCTCTTCTTCCGAGTCGTTGTCGGCGATCGTGCAGTGGACCATCGCCAGCTTGCTCCAGAAGTGGACGAGGACGGCCCCTCCCATGCCCGCGACAGCGCCGCCGGCCGGCGCGGGGACGCCCCAGTCCTCCGTCCGGTTGTGATGCAGCAGGCAGTTGAACATGGAGACCTTGGCGGGCGATGCGTTCGGGTGGCTCATCAGCCAGTCATCGTCGACGCACAGAGGGTTCCCTTCAATGTCGAGCTGTCCTCTGAACTCCCGCCCCCTGATGTACATCGCCCCGCCGGCCGTGGCGACGTTGCGCTGGAAGACGCAGCTCTCGAACGTCACCTCGGGCGAAGGGCCACTTATCTCGAGGGGATCGCTCGGCACGACGTAGACCGCGCCGCCGCGGCCGAAGGCGCCTTCATCCACCTCGATGCCCTGCGCATTCACTTCTGGCGTGCGGCCGGCGGAGTTGTCCTCGATGGTGCAGTCGATCACGCGAACCGCGGCGTTCGTGATATTCAGGGCCCCGCCATCGGCGCTGTTCGCGAGTTCGCCCGCGGTGTTGTTGCCATCCGCGTTCCCTCCACGGATGGTGAAGCCGACGATGCGGATGCCATCGCCCGGCTCGAAGTTGCGGATGACGAAGACGTGCGCGGCATTGTCATCGCGGCTGAAGTGGTCCCAGTCCCAATCGAGGTCCTGCTCAACGTCGGTGCTGAGCGCATCGCCGGTGATGATGGTCTTGTAGACGGCGGCGTTGCGTTCGTTGTCGATGCCGTTGATCCCGCCCGCGTAGCCGCCGGCGATGCGGATGCCGCGGAGGCTTCCGCCGGGGAGATTCCCATCCAGCAGAAACGGGACGGCCTTGGCTGGTGTAGTTTGCGTCACGGGAACCTTGTAGACCAGGCCAACGCCATCAGCCTTCCCGGCGACCCAGATCTCGTGGGGCCCCGGCAGGAGTTTCGCCTGATCGACTGCTGCCCCGATGCTGGAGAACGTGTCCTGATTCCACTCGTCCACGTCGGTGACTGGCCACTGCGAGGGCCGGACCCGGAAGATGTCGGCGTTAGCGGTTGTCGCGATCAAGACGATCGCCAAGAATGACGATGGTGGCGCGAGAATCGCGCTGTGGATTCGAATTCGCCGGTTCATTGAAGTGGTCCTGTTTCTGTGGAAGCGTTCCCGATGCTCGCAAGGTCTCGGGGCGCTTCCCTTTTTCTTCTTCTGGTAACGCCGCCGACGATAGCAGCGTTTGCCACAATCCGTTCTCGTGTTTGCCTGTCAAACATTCAAGTTCTGTGCATACGCACCTCCTTTGGCTCATCAGCCCCAGTTGATCAGCAGTTCGATCAAGTCCCAGTGATTGACGACTCCGTCATCAGTCACATCCGCGAATGAACCCTCATTTCCCCATTCAGCAAGAAGCAGCAGCAAATCTGTGACATTGACTCGACAGTCGTAGTCCACGTCGCCCGGCGCAGGGCCGATGGGGACAAGAACCCCGCCGGCCACGACGATCACGCCATTGTCGTTGATCGCACGGGCCTCACTGATACTGAAGCCGTCGACATTCAGGGCGCTGAGGTCATACATCTGGCCGTGCTGCCACAGTACGCCTAGCAACTGCCCGGCCGGTGTCTGAACTGAACCGATAGTCTGGCGACCATCAGAAACGTCGCGCGCGGCGCCACTCAGCGAGCCGTCGGGCTCCGGCAGAAGGCCGAAGGTGCCATTCATCCACACAAACGGTCGGTTTCCGAGCTGCGCGGGATCCCAGTCCGAGCCGACGATTGTGCCATCATTGCTGAGGCCGCTTGGTCTAATCGCGATCCCACCGGGAATCGAGCCCAGGATCTCCGGCTGCCGATGCCGCCACACGACAATCTTGTTGTCGTTCAGCCCACCTTCAAACTGCGCCCAACCGGCGATCAGGCCGTGGTCATTGATGTGCGTCGCCCGCGCGCGCGTTGCGCCGTCAGGCATCGGCAACTCGACGTACTGGCCGTTGTCCCACAGCGCTGGGATGTCGGGGGTGGACAGCCCATCCATGTTCGTGCCGCTCACATCGCCGACGATCTGGAGGTGACGATTGATGCCACTGGCGAGTCCCCGCCCCTCTGGCGCAGGGAGGACCTCCCACTGGCCGTTGCGCCAGAAGATGGGCACGGTGTCAGCCATCCCCCCGACCATCGCTTCGCGGTTCAGGACATCCCACACCGCTACCCTTTCCGTGCTTCCGGACGGTCGCGGCAGAACAAACAGCCCCACGCCCGGCTCCCAAAAGGCGGGGATGTCCGGCTCGGTGGTGATGAACCCCCCGACAACGCCATCCTCCCCGATGGAGGTCGGAAAGAACCCGATGAACGACGATGGGTGCGGGTCAGGGGCGGGTACGAAAGAATAGCTGCACTGCCCCCACGCCGCGCCGTGCTCTAGACCGAGCACCGCGATAAGCGCGGCAGCCGCCCTTCCACGCCTCATCCCTCGACCACCGGGGCAAACGGCCATGCTGAGTCTCCCGCCGGCGCCCCGCACCCGGGCCCGGCAATTCATCAGGTGTCCATGCTGCCCCAAGGGGGGCACTCCTGTGCGGACCCCAATCCATGCGCTGCGGCCTGCGCCGGCCCAAGCCGTCCAATCCTTGGCAGCGCGGCCGCCGATGGCGAACAGAGAAACTTCCCTGATCTTCCTGCTTTTCCGACCATCGCCTCTCCCAACTGACCTTTCGAGCCACATGTGGCGTTGAGTGGCCAAAGACCGCCGTCGGCCCATCAAGTATGCCCCCGTCCGGTCTCTCTGCGCAGAATCCGAAGAGAATCCGCGTGTTCCGTCACAGCTCCGTGTTAAGCCAGGAAACTGCCGCGCCGGCGAATTCGAAAACGCGATCGCCCTGTGGTCGGCGGCGGCCGCGCCGGGGCCTGGATTGGCGGGAATGCCTCCGTGCGGGCTGTGTCAACCGCATGAGAACGCGCCCGCGCGGGCGCGGGCGATCGGTCCATATTCGTTTCAAGGAGACATGCGGCATGAATCCATGCGATCCAATCCGATGGCGTGCGGGCGCGGTGCGGCGAAATCTGGCCGGCTGGGGCGCGGGTGCAGTCCTGGCGATGCTGGCGACGGGGTGCGCCATGTCCTATCGCACGCCGGGACCGGGGGCCGACTTCCGCAGTCTCGGCGTCACCGACGACGATGTGGAGCAGGGCACGGACTACGCCATCGGCCGGCGGCTGGAGCGCAAGCCCCTGGCGGCGTTCCCGACCCACATCGCCATCGTGCGGGTGCAGGGCGGCGGCTACGCCTCCCACTCCTCGCGATCCTACGGGCGCGGCAACTACTCGGTGGTGACCACGCGCGATGTGGAGTCCGATGCGGCATTCGAGCGACTGGCCGCCCTGCCGTCCATCCGCGGGTTGGCCCCGCTCAACCGCCTGGTGATCAGCGAGTACCTCAACGACGAGGAGGACCTGCGGCAGGCGGCGGCGAGTGTGCAGGCGGACATGCTGCTGATCTACACGTTCGACACGGTGTTCGACGTGGAGGAAAAGATCGCGCCGCTGAGCGTCTTCACCCTCGGGCTCTTTCCCGATGATGAGGCCCGCGTGACCTCCACCGTCTCCGCCGCGCTGCTGGACACCCGCAACGGCTACGTTTACGGCCTGGCCGAGGCGACCAGCCACCAGACGCAGCTCGCCAACAACTGGACCAGCGAGGCGGCGGTGGACCAGAGCCGCCGGCGGGCTGAGCAGGAGGCCTTCGACAAGCTGGTGGAGAATCTGGCGACCATGTGGGAGCGCGTGGTCCGCGAATACGCTCCTGCCGAGGCCGTGAATCCAGCGGGATAGCATTGGCCGCCGGCTTCGGCGATCATGGGAATGCCGGCACGGTGAGGCGTGTCCTGACCAGTGCATGACGGGTGGAGATGGAGTCTCGAGCCATGAGACGCACGCTGCTTTGCATCGGCATTCTGGCCGCTCTGGGCTTGGCGGGGTGCCACGACGGGTATTACTCGGGTGGCTACCACTATCGAAGCTCGGCCTACCTGGGTTCCTATGGCTGCGATGATGGCTATGGCTATGGCCATGGCTACGGCTGGTGGCCGTCGTGGTCGTTCGGCGTCAGCTACATCGATTTCGGCGGCCATGGCGGGCACGGTGGCGGGCACGGCGGGCATGGTGGGCATGGCGGCGGGCATGGCGGGCATGGCGGCGGGCATCGCCGGTAGCCGGCGATTCAGCCGCGCGAATTGTGTGGGTCGGCTCCGGGAAGTCGATACCATGTGCAGTTGATCGATCCGCCGCGTGAGCGTTCGCGCGGCTTTTCATCAGGCACGGAGTGTCGGTCCATGACCCAAGCGACAGTGGCGGCGACGCCCCAGATTCCCCATCTGCCCGCCCGGGTGTTCGAAGAGCTGGAAATCGTCCGCGACCCGGCGAACCTCTTCCACCAGACGATCGAGCAGGTGCTGATCGCCGCCGAGCTGGTGGGGCTCAAGCACCACCAGCAGATCATCATCGCCCAGCCCAAGAACGAGATCATGGTGCACTTCCCCGTGCTCATGGACGACGGGCACCACCAGCTCTTCAAGGGCTACCGCGTTCAGCACAACAATGCCCTGGGACCCTACAAGGGAGGCCTGCGCTACCACCCGCACGTTCACCTGGACGACGTCAAGGCCCTGGCCGTGCTCATGACCATGAAGTGCTCGCTGGTGCGCGTGCCCTTCGGCGGCGGCAAGGGCGGGGTGAAGTGCAACCCGCGCGAGTTGAGCCGCGATGAGCTGATGCGCGTGACGCGGCGGTTCTGCTCGGCGATCAGCAACCAGATCGGCCCGGACTACGACATCCCCGCGCCCGATGTGGGCACCAACGCCCAGATCATGGCGTGGTTCGCCGACACCTACCAGCAGATGATGCCCGAGCACACGCGGCAGGACACGCACCGCATCGTCACCGGCAAGCCGGTGGAATTGGGCGGCTCGCTGGGGCGCGAGAAGGCCACCGGCCAGGGGCTGGTCAATGTGCTGGTCGAGATGCTGCCGGAGCTGGACATCGAACTTCAGAACATGCGCTTCAGTCTCATCGGCTTCGGCAACGTGGGCGGCTGGACGGGCCGGCTGCTGTGCGAGCTGGGGGCGACGCTGACCGCCGTGCTGGACCATACCGGGGCGATCCACAACGACGGCGGCATCGACGCCGTCAAGCTGGCCGAGCACGTCGAGGCCACGGGCGGCGTGCACGCCTTCCGGGGCGCCGAGGCGATCGGCGAGGACGAGTTCTACCGCCTGGATGTCGATGCGCTGATCCCCGCCGCGCTTGAGCAGATGATCACCCCGGAAAAGGCCCGGCTGATCAACGCCAGGGTCGTGGCCGAGGGCGCCAACGCGCCGACCACGCCCGAGGGCGATGCCGTGCTCCTTCAGCGCGGCATCGAGGTGCTGCCGGCCATCCTCTGCAACGCCGGCGGCGTGACCGTGTCGTACTTCGAATGGGTGCAGAACAAGTCGTCGGTTTCCTGGACGGCCGAGGAGGTCGACGAGCGCCTCAAGACGCACATGGTCCTGGCGGCGCGGCGGGTGAAGCTGGCCCGGGTGAAGTACGAGTGCGACATGCGCACCGCCAGCTACTGCGCAGCCCTGGAAGCGATCGCCCGCTGCTACGACCTGCGCGGGGTGTTTCCGTAGCGCAAAAGTAGATTCATTCAACACGTGGCCACGGGTGCCATGGGCATGCGGAGTCCCCGGAGCATGCCCGTGCGGAGGGCCACAGGCAAACGATGAAACCGGTCGGCAACTGACCACCCGCCATGGGCAGAGTCGCTCAAAGCAGCGACTTTGCCCATCGCACCCTCGGTCAATCGGCCCTCTCGCCACGGGCAGAGTCGCTTAAGGCAGCGACTCTGCCCATGGCACCCGGCAACTGCGTTCGCGGGTGCCATGGGCATGCGGAGTCCGAATCCGGGGGCGGAGCATGCCCGTGCGGAGGGCTACTGGCAAACGATGAAACCGGTCGGCAACTGACCACTCGCCACGGGCAGAGTCGCTCAAAGCGGCGACCCTGCCCATGGCACCCCCCCGGATGATCAGATGTTCAACGGGTCCATTTCGAGCAAGGCATCGGGCCGTCGCTCGTACCAACGGGCGCTTGACCACGGCCAATGCGCCGGCGACTCGGCAAGGCCGCGTCGGACTGGATTCGTGTGTATGTACTCGATCGCCGCGAGCGCGTAATCGGGATTGATGACATTCCGGTCGTAACCGCCGCCTTGCTGCCAGAAGCGGTGCTCAACCTTCCCGGACGGACGAACGATGCGCAATCGCGCAAGCCACTCGACGTTGTTCCGGCGCAACCAGGTCGTCGTCTTCACGGCTACCGGCTGCTTGATCGACTTCAGCATGCAGGCAATGTTGTATTCGTGTTCGCGCGGTCGAATGAGCAGGTGAACGTGCTCCGGCATGATGACCCACGCCCAGAGGTCGAAGTTGTGTCGCCGGCGTGCACGGTCGATCGACTCGACGAGCCAGGAACGCGTACGGTCCTTGCTCAACAGCGGCCAGCGCTGATGGCACGAAAAGGTCAGTTCGTGCGCATGCCCGGGCGCGTTGATCGTTCGCTTCGTTTTGCGATGCGCGGCAGGTCGCGTGGCCATGCCAGTGCCCCTGACGGATGCCGCATGATACCACGTTTTGCTGAGGGTGCCATGGGCATGCGGAGTCTGAATCCGGGGGCGGAGCATGCCCGTGTGAGCGACAACATGGCGGGTGCCATGGGCATGCGGAGTCCTCGGAGCATGCCCGTGCGGAGGGCTGCGGGCAAACGATGAAACTGGTCGGCAACTGAACACTCGCCACGGGCAGAGTCGCTCAGAGCAGCGACTCTGCCCATGGCACCCAGCGACTGCACGTGCGGGTGCCATGGGCATGCGGAGTCCCCGGAGCGTGCCCGTGCGGAGGGCTGCGGGCAAACGATGAAACCGGTCGGAAACTGACCACTCGCCACGGGCAATCGGCTCACCGGCACGGGCAGAGTCGCTCAAAGCAGCGACTCTGCCCATGGCACCCTCGGGCAATCGGTTCACCGCCACGGGCAGAGTCGCTCAAAGCGGCGACTCTGCCCATGGCACCCTCGGGCAATCGGTCTACCGCCACGGGCAGAGTCGCTCAAAGCAGCGGCTCTGCCCATGGCACCCGCGATGTGCTTTACCTCCCCGACTCCACCGACTCGATGTCCGGGGCGAACGCGCGGCTGCGGTCCACGATCTCCAGTGCCGGGCTGATCGAGCGAACGTGCAGGTCGCGCTGGGGGAAGGCGATCTCGATGTGGTGCCGGCGGAACGCCTGGTCGATGGCCTCGTGCAGCTCATCGCGGGCCGGCACGAAGTGGTCGATGTTGGGAATGAACACCCGCAGCTCGAAGTCCAGCGAGCTCTCGCCGAAGCCGAGGAACAGGGCCTGCGGCGCCGGGTCGCCCAGCACGCGGGCGTTCTGCCGCGCGCACTCGAGCATGAGCCGGCGGGCGGCGGCGGTGTCCGATCCGTAGGCGATGCCGACGGGAATGCGCACCCGCAGAACGGCGTCCGAGAGCGACCAGTTGACGATCTGGCCGGTGACGAACTCCTTGTTGGGGATGATGATTTCCTTGCGGTCCCAGTCGATGATCGTGGTGGCCCGCATGTGGATGCGCGACACCGTGCCGTTGAGCGTGCCCACGGTGATGGTGTCGCCCACGCGGATGGGCCGCTCGAAGAGAATGATGAGGCCGGAGACGAAGTTGGCGAAGATCTCCTGGAGCCCGAAGCCCAGGCCCACCGTGATCGCCGCGGCCAGCCACTGCACCTGCGACCAGCCGATGCCGAACTGGTCGAAGGCGACGACCACGCCGACGATGACCATCACGTAGCGGACGATGGTGGTGATGGCGTACCGCCCGCCGGGTGTGAAGGGCAGACGCTGGAGGATGACGATCTCCAGCAGGCCGGGGATGTTCTTGCTGACCACGAAGGTGATGAACAGGATCAGCACGGCGAGCACGAGGTTTTCGAGCGTGATCGACACCGCGGTGGCCGCCCCGTCGATGAACTGCGTCGAGTTGAAGAGCTCGACCTCGCGGAGGATGCCGAAGGCGGGCAGCACATCGGCCCACACCGCGATGATGCCGAGGATGGCGGTGAACGCGATCGCCGTGCGGAGCAGGCTGCGCGTCTGGGCGCTGACGGCGGCGACATCGACGTCCTTGATCTCCGGCGGCGGCAGGGGGGCCTCGCCGCCGGCGGCGTCGCCCGACTTGTCGCCGGCCTGCTCCGCCTCGGCCCGGGCCTTCAGCAGCGCCGCCCGCTTCTTCCTGGCCTGCTCGATGGCCAACTGGCGCTGGACCACATTGAGCCAGCGCAGCAGCATCTCGTGGCCGACCATGACGCCCAGGATGAGCACCACCGTGTTGTTGAGCAGCCGCTCGAGTTGGAGGGCCGTGTAGACGTAGCCCATGCCGGCGGCGACGGCGAAGCCCAGCGGCGCGATCACGAATGCCGGGTACCAGACGAAGCGCAGTCGATCGACCCAGCCGCCCCGGTGCTGGGCGATGAGGTTGGAAAGAATGCCGCGGTCCGGGTGGAAGAGCTGCTGCACGAACAGGGCCACCGCCGGCATGCCGGCCATGAACGCCAGGCGGCCGAGCGAGTCGCGGTGGTTTTCGTCGGCCACGTTCGTGAGCAGCAGCACCACGAAGGCCAGAGGGACGATGAAAGGCACGAACCAGCGCAGGTGCCGGCGCAGCAGCTTCAGGTTGCTCTCGCGCCAGCGGAAATGCGCTTCGGCGAGGCCCTGGGGCTGGCAGAGCCGGCGCATGAAGTCCAGGGCGAAGAACACGATCGCCACGCGCCCCAGGGATGCGGCCGTCGAGGCGACGAAGTCGTTGAGCCCGGCGTTGATCGCCAGCCGCCAGGCCGCGAACCACACCAGCAGCGGCCACGTGAGCGCTCTCACCGTCGTCACCGCCAGGGCGAGGAGCGTGTGGCGGTAGCGGTCGTTGATGATCCGGCCGGCGGCCTTGCCGCTCTCGACGAGCACGGCGTGCAGCCGCCGGCGCGCGGCGAGAAGGGCGCCGAAAACGATGATGAACAGGCCGTGCAGCGGCCACGCCCGCCGCATGTCCGTCCACCACGCGCCGCCCACCGCCATCCAGTTCGACGGGTCCAGCAGGTACCGGGTCGCATCCACGGTGTTCATCAGGTCGCGGACCTTCAGCGGCTCGGCGCTCTGGATCCACAGCACGCGCTGGTCGATGAATCCGCCGTACTCATCCACCAGGCTCGCGAGCTGCTGAAGGTCGTTGTGCTGCTCGGTCAGCGCCCGCAGGTAGTCGTCGTAGGTCGAGAGCACCGTGCCGCGCACGGCGGTCTGGGCGGCCAGTGCCTCGATGGCCGCGGCGCGGACCGTGTCGCCTTCGCCCTCGGGAATCGGCGCGGTCGACGCCGCCAGGCGCTCGTCCACCGACTCGCTGACATCCACCACATCGTCGTCGTCATAGCGGAACCACGTCGCCTGCGCCTGGCGCAATTCCTCGCGCGTGACGCGGCTCTCGCCCCGGAGCGTGCGGAGCGACGGCAGTTGCACGCGCTGGGTCCGCAGGCGCAGCCCCAGCACTTCATCGAGGCCGATCTTCTCCTCCTGCTGCCGGATGGTGTCGAATTCCCGGTTCCACTTCTGCACCAGGGCGATGATGCGCTGGTGGTCATCGTTCACGGCCTTGATGCGGGCGGTGATGCGCTCGTTGTCCTGGGCCATCGCCTCCGTGGTCTCGGTGATCTCCTGGACCACGGGATGGGCGTTAGCGGCCCGAAGTCGCGCCAGCTCGGCCTCCTCGCGGGCCCGCGCGGCCTGCTCGGCCCGCTTGGCGTCCACCTTCGCCTGAAGCTGCTGGGCGATCCGCTCGGCGATGACCACATCGCGCTGGGCGCGATCGCGCCTGGCCCGCAGCAGGTCCGAACGAACCGTGTAGCTGCGGCTCTCCTGATCCAGGCGGCTGAGCCGCGCCTCCATCAGTCGCTTGCTGGCGAGCGCGCTCCAGCGCCGCGACTGGGCGATCGCGGGCGGATCGTTCGGATCGGCCGCGGCGTTGAGCGACTCGCGGAGGCGATTGAGCGCCTGGGTCGCCTCGGCGATCTGGCCGGGGATGGTCGCCTGCCGCGCCGACCGGTCGTTGAACTCGGTCTCCAGATCGGCGCGCACCTTCCTGGCGGCCTCGAACTGGGCCAGGGCGCTCTGCAACTGGCCGCTCAGCTCATCGAGCGTCAGGCCGTCGGGAACGGCGGGCACGGCCTGCTCGATCGGCGTGGCGAGCTCCGCCTGGATCTGCTTGAGCCGGTCGGGCGCGGTGCGGGCCAGCTCCTCGAACTCCGCGGTCCGCGCCACTTCGGCGGCGGCGTCCTGAAGCGCCTTCATCGCCTCGTTGAGGAGGGCCGACTCGGTCTTGACCGCCGGATCCTCCGCATCGAGCTGCTGAAGCGCGGCAAGTCGCTGCTGGACGGCCTCGGGCTGGACCGCCGGCTCCGCCGGCCGGGCGGGCGGCGGGAGGATCGGCGGGCGCACCGGCTGCGCCGACGCGATGGGGGTTGCCAGGCCGGCCGCCAGCGCCAGCCCGACCGCGGAGATCCAGCGGCAGAGGTGTCGGTCGATCATGGTTCACCTTGGCGCGATGGATTATTCGCCGTTGCCCTGCCGCCGTCCCGCCGGGTCTGAGCCGGTTTCGTCAGGTGGCGGATCGGGCGCGGCACGGCCGCGGCCATCGCGGCGGCGCAGGCCATCGTCGCCGCCGAGCCAGCCCTTGTACCGGAAGAATCCCAGCAGGGCGACGGCGACCGCCGCCATGAGCCCCAGGGCGAAGGGATAGCCGAACCGCCACGACAGCTCCGGCATGTTCCACGGGCTGCGCTCATCGTGGAAGTTCATGCCGTACAGCGCCGCGATGAAGCTCAGCGGGATGAAGATGGCCGCGAAAATCGTGAGCACCTTCATGATGTCGTTCGTGCGGTGGCTCACGCTCGACAGGTACACGTCCATGAGTCCGGACGCGAGCTCGCGGTAGGTCTCCACGATCTCGACGATCCGGATCGTGTGGTCGTAGCAGTCCCGGAGGTACAGCCGGGTCTCGGGGAGGATCAGCGTCGACTCCTCGCGCATGAGCACGTTCATCGCCTCGCGGAAGGGCCAGCAGGCCCGGCGGATCGCGATCAGCTCGCGCTTGATCCGGTGGATGCCGACCACGCTCTCGGTCGAGGGCCGCTCCAGGACATGATTATCGAGCTCCTCGAGCTTGTCGCTGATCCGGTCCAGGATCGGGAAGTAGCTGTCGATGACCGCGTCGATGAGGGCGTAGGCCAGGTAGTCGGCCCCGGCGCCGCGGATATGTCCGTGTTTCGTGCGGATGCGGTGACGCACATCGTCCCAGCAGTCGCCGGGCCACTCCTGGATTGTGAGCACGAAGCCCCGGCCCAGGAACAGACTGAGCTGTTCGGTGTCGAGAACATCCTCGAACTTCATCATGCGGTTGACAATGAAGATGTGATCGTCGTACGGCTCGACCTTGGCCCGCTGCTGCGCGTGAACGACATCCTCGACGGCCAGGTTGTGCAGGCCGAAGACCTCGCCGATGGCGTGGACGATCCGGCCGTCGCCGAGACCGGAGACGTTGAGCCAGACCACCGGCCAGCGCTCCAGGAGCGTGTGGATCTCCTCCGGCGACTCGATGACCTTCTCGATCATCTCTTCGGGGCTGTACGCCAGCACCACCATCTCCGGCGCGATTTGCGACGGGTCCGCCGGCATCGCGCCGTCGGCGCGCAGCGCCCGGAACTCAATGTCCGGTCCGTCAGCCGGCGCGGCATCGTCAGGTGCGGGGCTCATGGCGGCACCAATGTATCAGCGAACGACGGTCGCCGCGCCGGATGACCGGCGCAGAACCGCTGCTATGACGCCAGATCCGCCCTCATCGACTCCAGCAGCGCCGCCGCATCGCCCGCCTCCAGCGCCCCCGGATGCCAGCCGATGCCCAGACCCCGGTCATCGATCTTCGGGATGATGTGGAAGTGCACGTGCATGACCACCTGGTGGGCCGCGCTGCCGTTGTTCTGGAGGATGTTGTAGGCCGTCGCGCCCGTGGCCTTCATCACCGCGCGGCAGAGGCGCGGCAGGATGCGCCCGATCGCCGCGGCGGACTCATCGGACAGCTCGTGCAGGAAGGCCCGCCGCTCTTTGGGAATGACCAGCGTGTGGCCGCGGCTCAGCGGCCCGACATCGAGGAAGGCCAGCACGTGCGCATCCTCGTAGACCTTGTGGCAGGGGATCTCGCCGTCGATGATCCTGCCGAAGATGGTGGGCTGATCACTCATCGGAAATCCTCGTGGTCGCCACGGTGATTTCTTCGCGGTCCGCCTCGTGCTCGCGAGTGGGGTCGATGCGCAGGTAGCGGCTCAGCACGACCACCGAACAATAGAAAGGGATGGTGTCCAGCAGGGCCGCGACCGCCTTGAAGGCGTAGCCGGTCGCGATGAACAGGCCGAGCTGGGGCCAGAGGTCGCGGGTGTCGTCGATGGGCAGGGCCTCGGCGTAGAAGTGCGTGATGAGGATGACGGCGACGGTGTCCACGAGCTGGCTGATGAGCGTGGAGCCGTTGTTGCGCAGCCAGAGATGTCTGCCGCGCGTGAGGCGCTTCCAGAAGTGGAACACGTAGACATCGCAGAACTGCGCGGCGAGGTAGGCGACCATGGAGGCGGTGACAGCGCCGAAGGCCAGGGCCCGCACCTCGAAAAAGACCGGCTGCCGGCCGGCGGCATCGGCGATGATCGCGCCGCTGTCCGCATCGACCGCCTCGAATCCCGGCAGCGCCCCGCCCAGCCACAGGATGAACACCACCCACAGGTTCAGCAGGAAGCCCACGAAGACCACGAAGTTCGCCCGTTTGCGGCCGTAGAACTCGCTGATGATGTCCGTACACAGGAACGTGATCGGATAGGGCAGCACACCCACCGCCACGGCGAAGGTGTAATCGCCGACCCCCCCGGGTATGCCCCATTTCCAGCCGCCTTCGCCGGCGCTGGCCAGCACGATGAAGCGGGTGATGCCGAGGATGTTGAGCATCGCCAACGTGCCGAGAAACAGCCCCGCGACGATGAGAAACACGCGCTCGCGCCGGGCGTGCAGGTGCGAGGCCTCGATCGGATGGAGCCCGGGGGCGTGAGCGAGTCCGGGGGCGGGGGCGGGCCGCGGCGTGGTCATGGCGGACACGATACGCCGCGGCGATGAATGCCCGCAAATCGATGCGATGGTGGCCGCCATCTGTTCTGGTAGACTTCCGCCCCTGATGGGCGATCTCAATTCGCTGCCGCTGCCCGAGCTGTTCGCGGTGCTCACGGGCGATGTCGCCTTCGTGCGCGCCCTGGATGCAGCGCTGAAGGAGGACCTGGGGCCCGCCGGCGACATCACCACGATGAGCATCATCGATCCGGCCCGCAGGGGCGCGGCAATGATCGTGGCGCGGCGGGAGGGCATCGTCGCGGGCCTGGAGCTCGTGCCGCACCTGCTGCGGCGCATCGACGGCGGGATCGAGTTCGAGCCGGCGGCCCGTGATGGCGCCTCCGTCGCGGCCGGCGCGACGCTCGGCGCCCTGCGGGGTCCGCTCGGCCCGATGCTCTCGCTGGAGCGCACGATGCTCAACTACCTTGGCCATCTGGCGGGCATCGCCACGCTGACGCAGGCGTACGTGCGGGCGGTCGCCGACACCGCCGCGGTCATCTGCGACACGCGCAAGACGACCCCCGGTCTGCGCCGGCTCGAGAAGTACGCCGTGCGCTGCGGCGGCGGCACGCTGCACCGGCTGGGCCTGTACGATGCGGCGCTCTACAAGGACAATCACCTGGCGTACCTGCCGCCCGACGCCATGGCCGATGTGCTGGTGCGGGCCATCGAGCGGGCCAGGGCCGAGCACGCCCCCGGATTTGTCGAGGTCGAGGTCGATTCGCTCGACCAGCTCGAGCGCGTGCTGGAGATTCCCGAGGGGCTGGTGGACATCATCCTGCTGGACAACATGGCTCCGGAGATGATGCGGCAGGCCGTGCGCCGGCGCGATGAGTGCCGGTCGGCGGTCAGGCTCGAGGCCTCCGGGGGCGTGGACCTGGCGAATGTGGGCCGCATCGCGGAAACGGGCGTCGATCGCATCTCGGTGGGCGCGATCACGCACTCGGCGCCGTGGCTGGACATCGCGCTGGACGTGGCGGCGTGAGCGGCGTTGAGACACAGTCACCGCCTGAGGCATGGCCCGATGCGCTGGAGGCGGCGCTGGCCGGATGCGCCATCCTGCGCCGCGTGCACATGATCCGCGAGACGAACTCGACCCAGGATGCCGCGCGGCGGATGGGGGCGCGGCACGGGGATGTCATCGTGGCGTGGAACCAGATCGCGGGGCGGGGGCGACTGGGGCGGGCGTGGGAAAGCGGGCTGGAGGGGATCGCCGTGACGTTCGCGGTGGCGGCGGAGCGAGGTGTGCGCCTGACGATTGCCGGGGCGGTCGCGGCGGCGGGCGCGGCGGAGCAGTTCCTGGGCCGGCCCGTGGGCATCAAGTGGCCCAACGACATCGAGGTCGATGGCCGCAAGCTCGCCGGTGTGCTGGTGGAGCAGGATGAGCGCATCGCGTTGCCGGCCATCGGGATGAACGTGCGGCAGGAGGCCTGGCCGGCGGCGCTTCAGGGCCGTGCCATCAGTCTGGCCCAGCTCGGGGCGAGGGCCGATCGCGTGGATGTGGCCCGGGCCCTCATCGAGCGGATGGATGCCGCGCTGGCGATGTCCGATGAGGCGCTGGTCGATGCATTCATGCAGCGCGATGTGCTGACCGGTGCGACGCTGACGGTGCGGCAGGGCGGGCGGGAGATTGAGGGGGTGCTGGCGCGCCTGGACCCGCTGCGGGGGCTGGCCCTGCGGATGGCCGATGGTCGGGAGGTCTGGCTCGACAGCGCCACCGCGACATTGGTCAACGGCCCGGCCGCGCCATAGGGGGAAGGGGATTCACCACGGAGGACACGGAGAAACACGGAGAAGAGGGGATTTCACCACAGATGAACACAGATGGACACGGATAGGTCAGAACGAGCCGCGACCCGTTTAGCCGCGACCGCCCCCGGCCAGGGAGCGCTGGAAGGGCCGGTTCAGGGAGGGGATTCACCACGGAGGACACGGAGAAACATGGAGAAGAGGGGATTTCACCACAGATGAACACAGATGGACACGGATAGGTCAGAACGAGCCGCGACCCGTTTAGCCGCGACCGCCCCCGGCCAGGGAGC
>Ga0299906_10001925_pt1 | contig 17559 bp, 36 predicted proteins | sample RVTome_14_FD_200259 | JGI IMG/M metagenome (GOLD analysis project Ga0299906, IMG submission 200259) | Soil microbial communities from uranium-contaminated site in the Upper Colorado River Basin, Wyoming, United States - RVT145D125 (version 2) ...
CGTTTGACGTCAGCGGATGTAAAAGCCGCCGATGAACGAAATGACCCATACGCTGGTTGGGTCAAAAAAATTGTGAAATATAACGTGAAACTGTGGTAATAATACCTTGACACTCAGTAAACCTTTGATAAATTAACGACATGGAAACACTCTCACAAAACACTGTATCTGACTCTGTTGTTGAAAAGATTCGTAAACTTCTGGCATTGGCCAGTGATTTGAACGACTCCAAGGAACAGGCCGAAATGGCCATGAAAAAGGCCAAGGAATTGGCCACTTCCTATCAAGTTGACTTGGCGTGTATTCAAGTATTTGAAAACAAAAAGAACGAGGAAGAAATCGAAAAGAGTGAAGAAATTTCCCTCGGCAAACGTAAGTCTGTCTGTCAGAAATTCATCACGTCAATTCTTCAACAACACTTTAACGTTAAAGTGATTTATTTCGGTGGTCGCCGGAGTGGACAAGACATCGTATTTGTTGGTAAAAGGAGTGACATCGAAATTGCCACCTACGTTCAAAGTTTTCTCAATCAAGAATTTATGAGACTGTGGCAACGGTATCATAAGACGACGCCATACTCGCAAGTGAAAGACAGGAATTCGTTCTTTTGGGGACTCTATAACGGATTGAGTGACAAGTTGAAACAAGGTGAAGAAGAGGCAAAAACATCGGCATTCGATTCTCTGGCCACAAAACGTTCAGCCACCGAAGTCGAACAAGTCAAGTCCTGTATGGCATTGACTTTGGTAAACGACACAGAACGATTGAAGGACGCAGTTAAGAACATGTTTGGACGTCTTCGTACCGTTCGTTACTACACGCGTTCAACGCATAATGGTTCGGCAAGGGAAGCTGGTTACAACCAAGGGAAACAAATCAGCCTCAACCGTGGTATCGGAAACGGTTCTGGCGGTCAAATCCAACAATAATGCGGGGGTAATCCCCCATAATGGGAGAGTAATGACTTGACAAATGAATCTATTTTGATAAAGTTTCAACATGATTTACGGAAGCTATAATCAAAAAATCTCTTGGTCGGACTATCGTGTTGATGCCGAATCGGTTACTGATTTGTTTACTCTTAGAGCTACGCATTTCAGTAAATCTGGCAATTCCAACAATTATTTTAATACGTGTGGTTCCAGTGCGTTGTCGTTGTTAACGGGATTAACACCAAAACACGTTTCGCGTCAGATGCCTAACCATCCACAAAAACTTTGGAGTACAACGGCAGCGATTAAATTTCTTAAAAATCGAGGATTTCAGATTAGAGAAGTAAGCCGTTATGGTGTGACGAATCTTGACCCGAATGATTCTTTTGAATGGCAGTATGAACCGATAACATCTAAACATGTATTGTTATGTGATTTGTTAATGTGTCGGGACGAAGCGAGTTGGTGGGTTGTTCACAACAACATCACGTATCACAATTTTTCAGTCAAAGCATTGAATCCGTTGTTGTTCTGTAACAAACCATCACAGGCCATCTTTTTGGTAACTCATCCAAAATGGCCCAGATATTAACTTGACAAAACAAAACCATTTGATAACGTATTGACGTAAAAACGATATGATTACATTCAAAACTGATACTGAACTAACTCTTGTTACGGAATTTGATAAAAATTTTGATAACATCTCCGGTGAGGAAACCGTGTTGTTTGAGGCGGATGAATTGGTTGATGGTGATATTATCGAAGAAGAGGGCGATTATGTCACATTACAATTTGGTGATGGTTCCGTGGCATTTTCGGTTCAACGTGATTGTTTCAACGTGATGTAAGAAAATATGAAGAACAAAATTCTAATCTGGATTTTTCATAGGGTGGCGCCGTGGTATGCAAAGGAAATTGCAACATTGGTTACAAAGTTACCACACGAAAAATGTTGCGCGTCAAACACTGGGCCATATCAGTGTGATTGTGCTAAACGGGATTTGCGGAGACACTGTTTGGCTTTGCATGAATATCATGGCTCAATTCTCGCTACCGATGAATTGAAAGAAATGGAGAATCGAAATTAATTTTACTATGAAAAAAATTGAATACTTTCTGATTTACTGTTCCACCGGTTGTTCGTGTTGTAATGGTGAGAACCACTATCGTGGCCCATTCTCCAGTAAGGAAATTGCCGATGCCCGTGTTCCTCAATACCGCGAACAACGTATCTTGGCCAGTCAATACTCTTCCCGTGGTAACTACTCAGTCGAAGGCCCATACCAAGGTGAACAGTTACACGATGGCCGAATCATCGCCGGTGACTCTGTTTACCAAGGATTTATGGACAATCAACCACCCGGTAGTGATGACGAACGGGCTCCACATTGATGCTTGACAAAAACAATTTCGCCACTAAAATCCAAAATTGTAATCTTCAACAATTAAATTATGGCACACTCTCGTATCATTACAAAAGTCAAAGACTGTATCCAATACATCGAAGGATGCGGTTGGAAGTTCACTGGCCGAACTTATGGTTCGTATTGGTTCAAGAGTATTGACGGGAGAAAAACGTCGTCAGGCAACGATACGATTCCTTTTACGTTGACAGAACTTCGTCATGCGTATAACAATGGATGGTAAATGATTCTACTCGAAAAGAACTCAGGTTTATTGATTCAAGAACTCCGCAATGGGTTCGGTGGTCATGAAATCATTTACTTTCTATTCAATGGAGATAGATTGATTGCCACATCACTAGACAGAATGAATTGGCGAATGTCTTCATGGAATAATGACAAATCTCTAATTTCAGTTCCTCAGAAAATTCAATCAATTCCTTGACTTCCATCAATTGTTTGATAAATTGATTTCACAATAAAAGTTGATACGCGGCAGTAACTCAAAACAGCCAGACTAACGGTAAAACGTGAAGGATAGGGGACCGGACCCTGCATTTATTACTTTAACGATAATGTAAATACTTAAAACATTTCTTGACAATCTAAAATGTTCTGATAAAGTGATGTCGTTATGAATAAAGAACTTTGTCCAATGTGTATGAACGTGAGCTTTACGGTTCACACTGATGAAAATGAACGTTCCTTTGGTTTTTGTGACGAACCGGAGTGTGGATATAGAAAGCCGGCCGCCGATTACCACGATGATGAAACTCCCCTTGGACATGAGATTGATGGCGGCAATGACCATGTTGACGATGATTTGCGTGATTATGGTTGGCCAGGAGACGGAAGTGGCGAGGATGATTTGGCCGACTACAATGCCAATGAAGCAGATGACTATCATGACGAATAATAAAATAACTCGTTGACTTTTAACAATTCTTCAATATAGTAGTAAACCTATGACTGACAAACAAATGATTGAGAAAATGCGGAAAGACGTTCGGGGTTGGAATAACCCAGATTCACGTCTCAAATTTAGTGAAGGCAATGCCAAGCTAGATGGAATTTGGAACATTAGTTTGCCCGCTGGACATTCGTGTCCATACGCAAAACAGTGTCAGTCCCGAACTACCATTGTTCCAAAGAATGAAAGTGGCTTTGGTGTTGTAGATGGCCCAAATTGCGAATGGCGATGTTTCGCAGCCACGGATGAAAGTAAATATCCGGCGACCCGGCATCAAAGATGGTTCAATTATCTTTCATTGATTGAAAATAAGTCGGCGGCTAAAATGGCTGACTTGATTCAAGACAGTTTGCCAAAGTCACGTTGGGGCGCTCCCATTCGTATTCACGTATCAGGTGATTTTTTCAGTCAAATGTATTTTGATGCTTGGTTGATTGTCGCTAACAGAAACCCTAATCAAGTGTTTTATGCTTACACCAAAGCATTGCCACTTTGGGTTAAGCGAATTGCAATCATCCCAAAGAATTTCAAACTGACTGCCAGTTATGGTGGTACACACGACCGTCTGATTTCCGAACACAATCTGCGTAGCGCTAAAGTAGTTTTTACAGTCGAAGAAGCAGCTAGCCTCGGCCTCGAAATTGACCATGATGATGGTCACGCGTATGGCGACGGCCCAAGTTTTGCCCTACTTCTTCACGGTACACAACCAGCTGGAACAAAGGCTGCTAAAGCATGGTCTGCCCTCAAAAAACAAGGAATTGGTGGTTACGCCAAACAAAAGGATGGACGTGAAAAAATTTCAAATGTGGGGGTACCCACCCCACGGTAGTAGTCGCTTGACAAATCAAAAACTTTTGATAAATTAAACATTATGTCGAACATCATCACAAAACTCACTGTGGCCCGGAAGAATTTTGAACGGGTTCAAAGTAATCTTAAAAAATACGGTACCCTTGACTCTGAACCTGATTATGTGTTTCAAGAACAACTCCACCGCGCTGTTCAAGGTAAACCTTACATACCGTTGTCAGCAGATGAATGGCAACTCTACACGTCATATTACAAATGTAACAATGTTGCCAAACGGCTCAATGCGGCTACGGAAAAGATTGTGAACATCATTTCTGCGGCTCCTATCAGTGACTTGGTGGTAATCGAAGCATGGACAAAACAATTCTGCTGGCGGTTGGATTTCTAAACCACGCGGGGGGTACTGGGTGAATAAGACCGTCAACGTTTATCGTGTAACGCCGACCGGTAAAATGAAAATTGCAGTTTTGTATGATGATTCTTGTTTGTTTCCTTGACAAACAAAAAACCATTGATAAATTGACACTATGAAACGAGTAAAGGTTGGAACAAAATTTCGATACACGTTTGCAGATAGTAATCCTGAATGGACTGTCATGAAATCCCACACTGGCGGTTTCTGGACATGTCAAATTCTCGAAGATGGCGATTGGACGCGAGCTGTCAAAACATTCACCACGAAAGAAATCATTGCATCGATTCAGATGTCAGAGTATTTGAAGAAAACAGTCGATGATTCGGACGATTATTTTGACAATCTTCCTACTAATTCAATTGTCCATTACAATAATGGCTTCAACGGATTTGTTCGTTGTAAAGTGACTGCTGATAAACAACTATTGCCTATTGACCTTATTGGTAATTGGCTATCTCATGACCTACCACGCCGGGAACGTGATGGTTCAATTTATTACGGCTATCATGCCAGTAACATCTTGGAAAAAAAGGTGTTCAGGCCCAATGCTAGTAACGTTTATGAATACAATTTGACTCGTTCAAAAAACCAACAACCAATTGCATTCTCCAAATGGGTTGACCCCCGAAAAATGGATGTTGTATCATTGGAAGTCTCCGAACAAACCGATGAACAAAAGAAATTGGCAACATTGTGGAAAAAGATTGATGCAATCCGAAGAATCTTGAATGAAAACAACAACCGCAATCCAGCTGAAATCTTGAAGGATGTTTCCTTGACAATTGGTTAATTCATTAATACTATCAAATCGACATGAAACACGTATTTAAGATGGATTGGGTGCTTGACTTCGGAGATGTTCCTGGTGGTTTTTGTAATGAATTAACCGAAGTATTCCCACATGTTTTCGTCCGCGAACAACGTTTTCACATTATTGTCAATACCAAACGACAACATAAACGTGGCGAACGTAAAATAACAGTAAATCCATCTTCCACCCCACATCAATCCGTTACGATTGCAGGTGATAGACGTCGCCAAGTAATCTATACACCAATTGAGTATATTCTTCATAAATTTAACTTAACTCGCGATACTAAAAGTGTTTTTTACGTTCAAATCTTGCCAGTTTAATAATCTTTGGTAAATTCAAATCGACATGAAAGAACTTCCTATCTCACGTATTTGGACTGGCGACGGCCGGGGTGCAACCGATGCTGTTACCCATACTCAAATCAAACGAGCCGCAGACGTCGCCATGTATTCCGTCACTAATAAGGCGGGTAAAATCGTATCATACGAAGTCTTCCACATCAAAAAGCGACTAAAGGGACAAGCTCTTCCTGGCGGATTGTTTGAAGCCGAAGACCGTGAAGTCTATCCTTCGGCCAATTCATTCGGCAAATCTGCGTGGTCGCCAGGCTCTCTTGAAAATGCCGAAAGCATCTATGATAACCTTGTAAATGGCAAACATGTCCATGACAATGATGATGTTGAAGACGTCACCATTACAGATGATGTTGAAATCCAAAAACCTACATCTGGTCGTCGGGGCCGTGTTAAAGGTGAACGTCCATCGTTAACCATTCCACTCGCCGAGTTCTCTATAAAGGAACTGGCCGAACTGAATAACGTGGATTATCCCATCGCATCAGTATTCGTCAAAGAAGCGATGATGGAAAAATCAATCGCCTTCGTAAAAGAAGAACGACGCAACGTGAAGGGTAAAGCTACCAAGATTTACAAAAAGGCTTGACGGGGGGTACTCCCCCATAGTATGATATAGGCTGATATTATGAATAACATCCCATCTGATTGGCGAAAACTTAAAACCAACGAATTCTTTCGTGTAGGCGACTTGTGTCATCCGGCAGTAGAAGGAATGACATTTCATGATGGAACACGTGTAGATTGGAATGCTACACATTCCATCAAAGTATATAACGTGTTGCAGTCTAAAACCGTCTTCTATCGTAAACGTGTTCGTCCAACCAAAGTTGCACCTGACAAGGTTGTTTCTGACAAACGTTCTTCTACCACAACCCAAGAAAAGGTTGTCATGGTTAAGTTTCAATACCCTGACAGTAAGAATTTTCAGTTTCGTCAACGTGATGTTCAATTGATTTCCATCAACACTGATTATGTTGTTGGACTCGAATACTCGCCGCGGAATGAAGCCGGCTCACGGTGGAAGTTTAAGAAGTTTCTTCGTCGTAGGATTCCTAACGGCGATGTCGTTGTAACGTATTACGGAAAACCATACTGATATGAAAAAACTAACACACTACGCTATTAAGGTTAAAACCACCAATCAACTCAAACAGGCAATCGAATTTTATCGCCTCGCCAGTCATCGGCCATTGATAGAATCTATAAACGAAACTATCGCTAGAGTATCATTCAATGATACTTTTGTTGGTCTTGGTTCTTGGTCAGGTTGCGCAGATTCGCAACGTTTTGTTATTGCAGGCAATCGAACCTATCCAACCGAAACTGTCATCCCATTTAGTCAAATTAAATCTTTGGCTGACTCCCCCTCCCGTATGAGGGCCTATAATAAAGTTTTCTCGTCCAAGTAACGTAAATTGTAACTCCAATCAAGACGGTCTGGCTTAATTGTCAGACCGTCTTTTTGTTTTCGGTGGGGGTACTCCTACCCATAGGGAGAGGCTTGACTTCTATAAAATTCTGTTACATTAACTCCATGATATACATTCTATGTCAGATGTTTAGTAACAAGGCACGTGAAGTAAAGACAAATCAATGTCTTAGGTTTCAAACAGGATTAACAGTTCGTATTGTTCACACGTTTGATGACATGACACGTTTATTCTTCAATGAAGACCCAACGAAATTCCAAGTAATGACCCATCAAAACGAAGTGTTTATTGCGAATGAGAATTTCGTGAATCAAGTGGCGCATTAAAAAAAGACCGTCAAATCAATGACGGCCTTCAAATGGAGCGGACTGCGGGCAACGCACCACGCACATGAAACTGGAAAGTCCCCATGCTTCTCCTTACATCAAGTCCGCGTTTTGAAATTGGTAGCGGAGACAGGAATCGAACCTGTTACCTTCTCGTTATGAGCGAGCTTAGCTGCCAATGCTACACTCCGCAATCCTAAATTTAATTGCCCTTATGATACTCTCACCTGCCGGTGAGCCAAGAGATTCGGGCTATAATCAATGACTAATCTTACCACCGCCAAGTGGCTCTCTTTGTCAAGGGGGAAGTAATCTGTATTGATTACTTATCAGGTTTGGCGACCTTATCCCATTTTTAGAAATGACAACCGACTGGTAATCGGAAGTCACATTTTTCAAAATTTGTGGCGGTTTTGTCCAAGTAACTTTTATGTTGAGCACCGCCGAACTCAACGTGAATAACAATTCTATCCTATCTTTTTCATTTTGTCAACAGCGGATAGAAACTTTCTAATAACTGTTGAATGATTTGGCTTACAATTTTCTATTCGCCGAACTGCCCAATTCAAACGGCATCGAAAATGGGCCCGTCTTTTGAAAGATTTTTTAAGCTTCTGGTGGAGCACCTAACCAAGTGTCGTTTTTATCGGATATTCTCCGGGCCAAATTAAAAAGAACAATCTAAAAAGCGCCCGTTTTGATTTAGTTCATCATGGCTTCAATTGGCATCTGGCTCATACTGTCCTTTGCCATCCGCTCCGAATAAATCTTATAGAGTTGAACGGGATTGCAATCTCTTATTCTTTAACGTCAACAACTATCTGCGTAAACGGTAACACAGGTTCTTTATTAGCTATACTCTCTAGGATAGAGTTTATTCCAATTAACTGAGAACTCACATCATCTAAACTCAGCTTTGATGAATTGTTTCCGCTGTCATCCCTAAGAACCGCCTGCGTTTCTATCATCAAATTTTTAGTTGAGAACATAATCTCAACACAATCTCAACACAAATAACTATATCAGAACCAACAAAAATGTCAATCGAAATTGAAATTTTTAGAGGATTTCACGTTATGTCTTTCGACTCGTTCGATACGGTAGGACTCGAACCTACATCCGCCGGCGCCGGCTGCTCTACCGATTGAGCTACGTTTATCTATCTCATCAGGATAACTTTGGGTTAATTAGACCCATGAACCTGTTTGTTTGCGCTTACAAAGAATTTACTGAAACCCCAGGTCGTCTGCTATATAAGTAGCGACCTCCAAAGAAAAATCATTCATGGTCAACAATGTAATGACTTCATTCCGAGTCATATCACCGTCCCCATACTGTTCAAACACGGACCAAGCTTGGTCAATCAATTCTGAATTCATCGTTAAAGCTTTTTCAGATTCCGAACTTGATACGAAAAAACATCTCTCATTACCATGTTTTTTGCCTTGTCCTTGGCTATTAACATCGCTTCAACAGCATTTTCTGCTAGACAAGCATACATCGAATCGAACTCATAGTCCTTATTTGCAAACGTTGTTTGCATTTTCTGCCAGATTTCGAATGTATATTCGTTCATCGTTCAAGTTGTGTCAATCTCAAATCACCTTTACCGATGATTCTACCGTTTCCATCTCTTGTATAACCATCTTCATTCAATTTGGCAACAATCTTTCCCTGACCATCACGAAGAAGATTGCCGTCTTGACGTCCAATGATTTTACCTTCACGGTTTCTAATGTAATTGTCACTCATTGTTACCATTCTTGGCCAATAAATCAGCCACTTTCTTGATAAGGTCTTGACGTTCAGACATTTGAACGGGAAAGTTGTTAACGGCCTGTTCAAAGACGAAGAAATTTGTTTCTTTCACTTCATCCAAGTTCGTATCTGCTCCAGCAGCCCGGTAAAAATAACCTTCAAACGGTGTAGGACAAGAACAACCTGAATCCTGAACGTAGAACACTCGTTTGGTCTTGGTATCTTGCCAAACACATAATGTGTTATATTCGTATGACAAACCAGGCTCATCCAATGAATCAATTTGAACTAAACCTGATTTCTTTGGATTATAGTAAACGTTCGTATCGTAACTCATATAAATCTCAATCCTTAAATTCAACTGTTCTAAACGTTTCATCCAATTGTATTTGAGATGGTTTCTTCCAATTCAAAATACGACCAGTTGAAACGTCAATTTTCAACTTAACGTAATCACCAAAATGTTCACCCGGCATTAAATCCGGAACATACCCATCATATTCACCCAAAACTTTGCCGTTTTCGGTCAAACTAGCAAAAAACAAATCCGAACATTTAGCTGAAATGGAGATTACTTTCATACAAAAAAAAGGTTACAGTGTTGTTCTCTATCAAAAACTAATCGTTGGTTCACCGAGACAAACAATCTTCTCATCATCAAGGATTAACGACATCGTATCATTCTCACTCAAACGAATAAAATGTTTCGCCTGAGGAGTTAAATCCATTTGTTTTTTACTGAAATGTTTGTAATTTTCCATTGATTTCTCATGAATTGTACACGGCTCAAAACACATAATGATGGCTCCCATAAATCTATACGCCATACCATATTCAGCATCCTTGGCAGGAATTTCAGTTTGAACGGATTTTTCAATATCGATTTTCATACAAGTAATCTATCAGTGTTTTTATATTTGTCAACTGAAAAGATTATGAACGGTTTCATAATCAAAATCATATTTATTCTTATGACGTGTATTCAATGTGACAAAAAACTAAATGGTAAACAGAAAAAATTCTGTAGTATAACTTGCAAAAATCGTTACTCTAATAGTTGGAATCAATCTGCTGAACGACAGAAAGATAGAGGGACAAAACGTAAACAAACATTGGTTGATTTGAAAGGTGGAAAATGTATAATTTGTTCATATAATAAATGTTTGCGTTCTTTATCATTCCACCATCGTAACCCATCAGACAAAAAATTTAGTCTTGATATTAGACGATTAACAAATACCAAATGGAAAAAAATTCTGGAAGAAGTTGAAAAATGTGATTTGTTGTGTTTGAATTGTCACATGGAAATTGAAGATGGTGGGCCCTCTCGGATTTGAACCGAGGCTCTCGACGCTTATGAGGCGTGTGTTTTTACCGCTAAACTAAGGGCCCATCGTCATACTTCACGAGTTGAACGTGATAAAACCTCGCAGGTCGTTCCGTATGTATGACAAAAATTTGGTAGCCATGCCGGGACTCGAACCCGGAATAAACGCTTAGAAGGCGCTTGTGATTTCCAATTTCACCACACGGCCTTGAAAATGGTGGGCATGGTCGGACTCGAACCGACACGACGTTTGAAGGTCCCGGGATTTTAAGTCCCGTGCGGCTGCCATTACGCCACATGCCCATGAAGATAACTATACTTTACTCTACCTTTTTGGCAATTGAATTGGTATTCCAAACAAACTGAACTTGGCCAGTCGATGGATTTACTGTATAGTAACCAACATTGTATTCAATTGCATCTCTTCGAGTGCCATCAACCCCAAAGACGAAGCCCATCATAAATGCGACTGACAACAACAATATTGGTATGATAACAAATTCAAAAATTTTCATAATTAGTAACTGATTTCACGAGCCGTAAGAACCATCAACAGTTCATCATCATTCCAAATGCGAAGTTCAAGCGGTTTGACTCGTACTGAAGCATTGTCAATATTATCCATCGGAACAAGACAACAGGTATAACCGTCATTGAACGCTTTACGAATACCTACCACATTCTTAGTTCCAAGGTGGAAAGCGACTTCGCAGAATGATTTGTAACTATTCTTAAAACACTCAAAGTCATCCTTAAACATGTCAGACATACATCGAATAAACTGACAATACATGTCTTGAATTTGAACGTCAACAACAACCGTCTTTGTGTTTTTCATGTTTATATATTATCGGTTCAGTGTGAAATGTCAATGAAAAGGCTCACCGACTTTTCATCGGTGAGCCTTGTTATAGAAGACCTTACGGGAGGGCAACCGGAGTCGGTTCTGCAACCGATTCAGTCGTCTCAACAGTCACGACGGGTTCAACCTTGGTGTTTTCGGCCACTTCCGCAACTGCGGCGACTGGGGCTGGACTCGGCGCCGACTTGACTTTCGCGACCCGGACGGTCTTGGGAGAAGTCTGTTCGGCAATCTCCTTCAAGACGAAGGAAAACTTCGGACGACCGACGGCGCCAGAAGGCTGCTTGATTTTCTCACCCTGGAGAATGGTACCTGCCACGATTTCTTTCTTGAGCCGATTACGAAGCGTCAGCTCACAGACCAAAGGATTCAGTTCCACCAACCGTGCAATGGTGAAACGAGAACGAGGATACTTGATGGCCTTCTCAGGCGCACCAACGGTACCTTTCTTGCCCTTCATAGACTTCGTGTTAACCTTCGACTTGTTTTTCTTGTTTTTCATGTTTTTATTTTGTTTAACTTATTAACTCATGATTCACGATTCACTACGATTCGTGAATCTGAATACTTTCAACACAACAAGTATTACACGAATGTTTTCAGAAGTCAAGCATTTGACAATAATAATTCAAACCCATTCTTTATTGACAAAAACTTTTTATATGATAGGATTCTTATATGGAAACAAAATATACATGTCCAATCTGTAACGGTCCTCTTAACCAATTCTATGGCAATTCAATACATCCAAATGACCCCAAATTTGGAACTCGTCTCGAATGTCTTTCTCGTAAATGTTCTGCCCAAGAAGTCTTTGGTCATGGTAAAGATGACAAAGAAGCATACAAAGTAGTCACTGATAAATACAAGATTCACACCAAGACAAAGTGAAAATCAAAATCATCAATTTAATACGAAAATTGCCAGTCAGTTGGCAATTTTATTTCCTTTGTTGTGGATGTTGGGGAACAGGGGAAACCTATAATTCATACAGCTTTAGAAAATGTGATTTGTGTCAAGGCAATCGTTGGAGAAATTATTACTTCAATTTACCAAAGTTTTTGAAAAGAAAACGTTGACACATCGTTTTTTAGTGGTATTGTCTTAATAAGAACCGAAGACTAACAGTAGGGAGGGAGTTACGCGACCCGTAATTTATTTATCAACTTTAACGTTAACTATTATAGAATACAAAAAATCGTCAGCTAAAGGAAATGCTCTATTATGAACACTCTCTTTAGCTGACGACCCTAACCCCGCAACCAGGTTAAGATTCCTTCTTAACCGCCCGCTTCTCCTTAGCTGCCTCTTTCTCCTTGGCCAACAAAACTTCCAACTTAGCTCGTTGTTTCTTTGCTCCGGTCTTCGGCAACGTTGCCAACTTATCTTTGACTGAAAAAACTTCGTATTGTTGATTACGAATCACAGCTTCTTTACGCTTACGATTCAACTTAGCGTCAGCTTTACTATGAGTGTATCCGTTTTGTTTAATGGGCATAGTTTAATATTACGTTGGTTATTGTTATTTGTCAATTAATTTATGCAAACTGCATTAACGCTGTAATTCTCAGAGAACTCTTCCGTTCCATCATCCTTGATAAAATCACGTCCTCTAAAATTACCAGATGACGGAGCAAAACGATTCTCATGAAACGAATTACCCTCTTCATCAGACGCAAACACTACCGTTGCATTAGGATATTTCTTGGTCAGTTCATTGATTTCTTTTGCGAAGTCTTTTAATTTCATACGTCAATACAGTATCAAGGTTTTTATATTTGTCAATATGATTGTGAAGTTTTTCGGTTTTTTCTTTCAAGACCACGATACTTATTATCATGGAAACAAAAATTAAAACCTTTCGACGTTACAACGATATCATAGGACAAAAATTTGGCAATCTAACTGTTATTCAAGGACCATTAGATATTACCGAAGAATCTTCTTGGAAAAAGAAACAACGAAAATGGTTATGTAAATGTAAATGTGGCAATGAAGTAATCCGAGTTACAAATCAATTAAACAAAGGGACTGCAACGAGTTGTGGATGCCAATCCAAAGAACGCATCATTAAACTTAATACACAAAATTGTCGTCCTTATGAATGGATATACAATAATCTTAAACGATGTGCGATTAATAATCAAAAACCGATTAATTTGTCATTTGATGATTTTTTAATCTTCACCAATACGAATCGTTGTCACTACTGCAACGATACGATTGAATGGAAACCTAGAAACAGTAAAAAAAATTATAGTAACTGTTACTATCTTGACCGAAAAGACAACACAAAAGGATATAGTATTGATAATTGTATCGTATGTTGTTCATTATGTAATCTCACACGACATATTAGATTTTCGTATGAAGAAATGTTGATTTTAGGAAAAACAATCGGCGAAATAAAAAAGAGACGATTGGAAAATCCATTCGTCTCTCTGTCAAATTAACAAAATTCCTTAATTCATCTGAATAGCCAATTCTTGTGTAGATTGACTAATTTCGAGACCCGAAAAATCGTCACAAATTTTATGTAGCCGACCTGTTCTCGAAGGTAACGTCCACAAACCGCTCGCCTTCGACTCCTTACGAGGCTTCAAAAACTCCGTCACCGCGTTGAAATAAGTCCACACCGTCTGTTGACCATCATTCAAAAACTCTTGATGGCGAGGTTTCATCGTCTCTTCAAGAATATCGGCTCCCTTAGCCCAAGGAAACACACCAGACTTATATGCCCGCCAAGCCAACACCAATGCCTGTTCCTCATTGATACGAGTCTCTTTATACTTGGCAATCCGAACATCTTGGTCATTCCAACGAGTTGCCAATTGACCAATCGCCGTATCAACCAACTTAGGCAAATCAGTCAACACGTTAACCGTATTCTTTCGATGGAAAGTGATTTCAGAAGAAAATGCCAGATTATCACAAATAAATACAGATGAACCAACTGCAACGCCCTCAGACAATGACTTATCAATCGAACCACGAAGACCAATCACATACGCGTAATCCGTAGCATTCTGACAGTTCGCCACCTGCAACAATCCAAACATACGCTTGTTTCCCTCAGTCAATCCATAAGACTCATTCACAATCCTCATGTTGGATTGAGCCAATGAACGTTCAACTTCGCCAACCAATCGACCATACGGAACGGGATTCCACGTTGCCGTTGCAATCGGAGTTTGAACAGCATTGATTTGGTCACGAGTTGCAGCGCGGGCGCCACAGTGAAGAACTAAATTTGATTTTCTCATAATTGTAAGCTAATTTGTTAATTTGTTTCTACCAACACAATCAATCTATCAGAAAATTTTGGATAGTCAACTAATTTTTCGCTCAATCACGTCTTTTTATACCCTCATACATTTACAAGAAAGTGGGAGATTTCAACTTGTATTTTTCTTAGCGCAACAAATCTCAAAAGCCGCCGAGGGTATCATCAATTACTCACATACCGTCGAGTATGGGCTTTTTGATATAGTTCAAAGACGCCAATAAAAGACTGTTGTTTCTCGTGTAAACATACGGCTGACGATAACGATTCAGCATACGTAACCATTCGTCCCGGTTAACAGATTGACACAATTTTAAGGATGAAATCAGTCAAATAAAACCCTCGGTTTTTTATTCTTAGGCAATAACCAAGTAACCCAGTCTCCGTCGAGATTAATTTTTTATGAGACGGTATCCCTCGCCCGTCATCAATGGAAAAATATCCAACTCTCCCTGTTCTTTAATGGCAGATAACGCCATACTGAAATTCTTTTCAGAAAAATTCCATGGAGCAGTCGTAACATGTTGATTACGATACTTCTTTTGAAATAATCTGATTGATTGAGATACAATCTGTGGACGTGATAATATCTTACCCCGATATTTCGTCAACACTTCACGAATGATGCCAGTTTTCGTTATCATAAAAAAATCGATTTAAGGACACTCAATCGTAATCTTCCCACAATACGGTTTCAACGTGTCACTTACCCAAAGGTCACACTTATATGTAAACGGCGAATATAATGTATTACTATTAATCATTATCCCCGAACGAGTTTCACTATTACGGCCAGGCCCCGTCACCAATACATAAACATCCTCATACGTCGCCACATAAGGAAATGTTTCAATCCCAATCTTTGAATCAAATGTAACTTTCATGTTTCAAACCTAACAAATTTTTTATATTTTGTCAATTGAAAATCACATTTTTACGTCAACCTCATCAACATAAACATCTTACACAAATGTGACCAACCATTCCGAAAATTATTCCGAAGATTAAGAACACATACACGTTCCCCAATCTACACAACATGTCTTCGTCCAACAAATGCAAATGCTACACCAAGTCATCCAACCACCACAATCAGAACAATAACCTCCTCCACGGTCTTTATTCGCAAACCGTTGCCTATCACGTTCCTTCTTGCGATTATATCGATTCTGCGATTTCATAAATAAAACGGCGGGCATGACGGGAATCGAACCCGCAAAGTCACACTCTATCCATTGAGCTACATGCCCAAATTCTTATTGCCATTAGGTAACGTCGAAACATATTCCCATAAACCAATGTTACCATTAAACCACATCAAGTCAAGCCATTTATCATGTAAATTGTGAATCTCTAATACACTGCCAACCGGATACTTACGACCAGTGTCAGGCCACATTACACCATTAACATTGATGAATTTCTTCATAACGTTAATCGTTCATTCTACACAACGAACCTTCTACCCTCAATAATGGTTTGAATGGCTTTACTTCCGTCATACTCCCACATTCTAAACACTCAATAATCAAATGCGTGTGAGCATCTAATCCACAAGTGTCTTCATCAATATCCATGTAAATCTCAAATCTGCCACCACCACACTCCCCACAACTCAATTGTTTAATCGTTTTCATTGTTATTTTAATTTTTACAATTCACGCGGCCCCTCTAAAACACTTCTTAGAATGCTCGTAACCCTCAACTAACCCTCTCAACGTCAATTGATGGTCATACCTATCAGTGTTCACACACACTTCAGGATACACTTCACCATTGGCATCACGAGGACAATCAACACACGTACCCCACCTGCCATTACGACCAAATTGCACAAACGCTGACTGATGTGTCCGACGCAACTTGTCCTGTATATCTCTTTCTGTCATCCCATAATCTTAAACCACATTCTATAAAATGTCAACCCAATACCAATCAAACAAAAATTTTCGTCAAATAAACGTTGACTCCATAAAAATCCATGTTAGTCTCTTCTTAGTTCAAGGGATTGTGGTGTCCGACACAGAAAGGACAAGAGGCCGACCGAAAGGCGCCGAGAATAGGGGACCAGACCCTGCATCAATATCTTCTTCCATCGCAAAGCCGTTTGTCATAATATAACATACATTACGCATTTTGGCAATTAAAAAAATTTCTCACCACGAAACTTGCCAAATCCAAATTCTATGTTATACTGCCAGTACACCGCCCCTGCACTAATTCCTGAATCCTATTGGCATCCATATCGCATACCTGTACACGCCACGGCATCGCCATATAACCAATCCGTCAAGTGAAAAACCACAACATGTAGTATGTATAAAAAAATACAATACACAATATATTGTAGTAACATTTTTGGAAAAATCATTATAAATAGAAATCAAAAACCGCGTTTTTTGCGCGCGTCACTCATTCCTATAACTATACAGAATTTTTAGTCATATTAATGATTACCGCGCATCACCACGCCAACAATCTACTATATGCTATTATTTTAAATTTGTACTGTACTAATTTTAAACTTTTTAAATTGTACTATTTAAATACTGTACAGCTTATAAGTACTAAATTATAAAAGTACAAAGCATAAAAAAATACATATAAAAACCAGCCTTACAGTTTCACCACAACATTATCACCATATTACATCACCACATGCCACCAACCCATTTTATTAATACAAAAAACGTTAATACGTATTTACCCCAACAAAATAAATTTAAACGTAAAACAAACGCACATATTAATACAAAATATCTGATATATGTTTATAACAATACAGTATCAACGTCAACGTTATCGTTAAAATTTGGTTTATGTGGTGGTATTGGTATAGATAGCGCTGGGGGGTACCTCGACTGGGG
>Ga0299906_10001926_pt1 | contig 17549 bp, 14 predicted proteins | sample RVTome_14_FD_200259 | JGI IMG/M metagenome (GOLD analysis project Ga0299906, IMG submission 200259) | Soil microbial communities from uranium-contaminated site in the Upper Colorado River Basin, Wyoming, United States - RVT145D125 (version 2) ...
TGCGGCCGCTCGGCCAGCGGCTGCAGCAAGGGCACGACCTGCCGCAGTGCCGCGTGCGCCTGACCCGGCGCGTCCCCAAGCCGGCGGCTCGGGTCCTGCAGCCGGCGGATGTCGATCCAGTGGCAGGCGGTCAGCAGGTCCTGCGCCAGCAAGTGGAATGAAAGCTCGATGGCCTGGCGGGCCTTCGCCGCCTTGAGGCGGGTCTGCGCCTCCAAGTCTTCCACGGTGGCGAAGAGCGCGAGGCCCGCGGGCGTCACCGGTACGATCAGGCTGGCCAGCTCCTGCCAGAGGTCGCTCGGCAGGAAGCGATCCTGCGGCGGCAGCAGGGCCAGCTTGTCGGTCTCCACCGCCTCAGCCGGCGTGTTCGAGGTGAAGAAGCGGTTGTGGAACCGCTCGATCCGCTGGCCGATCGCCACGCCCAGGTTGGCGAGCGCGATGGTGAAGGCCTCGAGCTCGTTGGCGAGCGGCGCTCGAACTGCGCGGTCGCCGGCACGACGCCGAACCAGTCATCGGGGTCGGCCTTGCCGTACTTCACGCCGATCCACGGCTTGCGCGCTTCGTCGGCCGCCGGGCGCGTGCCGTCGAGGCTTAGCAGCCGCAGCGCCGGCGCCTGCAGCGGGCGGCGCAGCGCGGTCTCCAGCCGCGCGGCAATCAGCGCCCGGCGCATCAGCGTGTCAGCGTCACGACGAGGTCGCCGGTGAAGTCGACAAGCCGGCGGTCTCCTCTACCAGCCATTCCCTGAATTTCCGCACGGCCGGTCTCTGTAACGCTTCCGCTGTGCTGACAGCATAGTAGGCGAACCGTGTGGGCCATTGCACGTCGATCGCCCGCGTCAGCCTCTCGGCGCGCAAATCGTCGTCGGCATAGACATTGCGAACAAGCGCAAGACCCTGCCCGGACACCGCCGCCCTGACGATAAGGTGGTCGTCAGAAAAGGACGGTCCTTTCAGGTCATGGGGTGGTTCGACGTCCTGCGCCTGGAACCAGAGCCGCCAGTCGGCCCGATCCATCTCGTGCAGCAAGGGGAAGGCGAGGCAATCGGCCGCTGTCCTGATGGGCGGTCGGGACCGCAAAAGCTCAGGGCTGGCGATGACGATCAATTCTGGTGCCATGAGCCAAACGGCATCGAGGCCCGGATAGTCCCCAAGCCCATGCCGGATCGCCAGATCGATCGGCTCGCGCCTGAGATCGACGATGCGGCTTTCCGTCTCCAGGGCAACATCGATGTCGGGGGAACCCTGTGAAAATCCTGGCAGGCGCGGCACAAGCCAGTTGGCGGCGAAGGAACCCATGGTGCTGATCCTGATCCGTCGTGATGAAGGGTTCGCCAGCTTTCCGCCAACCTCCTCGATCTTGCGGAACGGTTCATTGAGCGAAGCGAACAGCGCCGCACCTGCTGCATTGAGTTCGACGCCAGCCTGGGTGCGGTTGAACAGGCGATAGCCGATGGACTCCTCCAGCGCGCGAATGCGCTGGCTGATCGCTCCTGGCGTCAGCGCCATGCTGGCCGCCGCGTCGCGCATCCGACCGGAGCGGGCGACGATAACGAAGGTATGCAGAAGGGACAGGCGGACAGCCATCGTCCGTGTTTAGCACAGCTAAACTTGCGGCGGGAAAACCATCGTTTGCCGAAAGTGCGTTCTCCCGGAATTTTCGTCCGAACGATCAGAGGAAAATCATGCTCCGACCGGAATCACGGTCATCATCGTTCCTGCCGTGGCTGGTCGTCGGTTTCGGGTTTCTGGCGCTCGCCCTTGCCTTCTCGGCACGTGCCACGCTCGGCCTGGTCATGCCCATATGGACGCAGGAACTCGGCTGGTCGCGGAGCTTCATTTCCGGGGCTGCGGCAACGGCCCTCCTGATCATGGCGGCGGTCGCTCCCTTCGCAGGTCGTTTCATCGACCGTCACGGCGTCCGGATGACGCTGGCCCTCGGCCTTGCTCTCGTCGGCGGCGGATGCCTGATCGTATCGGCAACCAGCAATGCGCTCATGTTCCTGATCGCCTTCAGCGGCCTATCCGCGATCGGCTTCGGGATAGTGGCAACCCATGTCGTCTCCACCGCCATCGCCCGGCTGTTCGATCGGAACCGGGGGCTGGCGACAGGTATCGCGACCTCCGGGGCGACCGGAGGGCAATTCCTGATCGTTCCCCTCGTTGCCGTCGTCGTGGCGACATTCAGTTGGCGATGGAGCTTTCTCGCGATCGGCATCGGCTGTTTCGCGCTGATCCCGCTTCTTTGGTGGACGCTCGCGGAGAAGGGCGGTTCGGTCGCCGCTCCAGATGATCGCATGGCGGCACCTTCGCTGTGGGCCGACATCTCCTCCATCATCAGGAAGCCGGCCTTCCACATCCTGTTCTGGAGCTTCCTGCTGTGCGGCTACACAACAGCAGGCGTCATCGAAACGCACTTCCTGCCCTACGCCTCGTTCTGCGGCTTCGGCCCTATTCCGAGTGCCGCCGCCTATGGAACGCTGTCGGCGGCCAACATGCTCGGCATGATCGGAGCCGGCTGGCTGACCGATCGGATGAACAGGGTCGTGCTGCTCGGATCGATCTATCTGCTGAGAGGGCTGACCTTCATCATTCTGATGAATGTCGGTGCCAGTTACGAAATCCTGGTGGTCTTCGCCGTGCTGTTCGGAGCGGTGGACTATGCGACCGTCCCCGTCACCGCCAGTCTCGTCGCCAGCCATCTCGGTCTGCGTGTCATGGGACTATCCATGGGGCTGATCTCGGCCGGCCATTCGATCGGCGCGGCTGCCGGCGCGTTCATGGGTGGCTATCTCTTCGATCTGACCATGCAATACGATTGGCTATGGTTCGGCTCTCTTGCTCTCGCGGTCGGCGCCGGCGTCATGGTGTTCCTGCTGCGCGACCAGCCAAGACCGTTCGCTGAAGCTGCGTAGCAAAAGTCAGGAGTTGCGCGACGAAGGACCGTCGCAGGCGGGCCGGAAAGCGATCTCTGCGACGGTGGCTGCCGGCAGAGGCGATGGAGACTGCCTTCTCGCGGCGGTTGCGGCATGATCGGTCCGGGGCGCCTCGGGTCGGGGAAGGATCGCTTCATGCTCGCGTCACTCGGACAGGTGCTCCCTGCGCCTCGACTTTCGGGGACAAGGTCGCGCTGATCGACCAGGGCCGCAGCTTCACCTTTCGCCAGCTCGACGAGCTCTCCGGCGCGCTCGCGGCCAGCCTCGTCGGCCTCGGCGTCGTGCCCGGCGACCGGGTCGCGCTCTACGCGCCCAACTCCTGGGAATGACTGGTCAGCTACCACGGCGCGCTGAAGACCGGCGCTGTCATCAATCCGATCAACGTCAAGCTGACGAGCACGCGCAAGATCATGCGCCGCGCGCTGAGCGCGCTGGACGAGTGACGGGTCGCTTCGCCTACCCGGTCGCTATGCGGCGGCGGTCATCGCGTTGACGTTGTCCGGAGCGAAGAACTCTGCAGGCGAGATCGTACCGGCGTTCATCCGCGCGAAGTCGTCCATGGCTCTCCGGTTGCCGTGAATCGCGCCGAAGAGTTGCTGCATTTCGGGCGGCGGGGGTTCGAGCGTTGCCAGCTGGCAGGTGAATTCGTACATCGGCTTCACCCGTGCGTCCCGCAGGCGCTGGTATTCGCTCATCGCCACATCGAAGCGTTGCGCTCCGGAAAAGGCCTTGTCGAGCGCGACCGCGCAGAGCTCGGCGTCATGGAAGGCGTCCATGATTCCCTGCCCAGTGATGAAGTCCCTGTTGTAGCCCGCGTCGCCCACGAGCGCCCAGCCGGGGCCGTAAGGCTTGCGGAAGTAGTTCGGCACAGCGGCGCCGACAAAGCGCGCTTCCCGCCTGGCGTCGTGCAGGCGTTCGGCGAAGGCCGGCGCGAGCTCGAGCGTCTTCAGGTAGTTGCCTTCGATGTCGCTCCTGAAATCGTCGAACGCCGCGTAGGGCCATCCGACGATGACCATGGTCAGGCCGTCATGGGTCGGCGCGGCAGCAAATCCACGTTTGTCGCGGACATAGTTCTCGAACCTGCCGGACATCGGCAGTCCGCTCCAGTAGGTGTAGTAGGCGACAAGCAGGACGGGCTTCTCGTCATAGTCTGGGGGGCCGACCGCTCCGGCCACCAGCGAGCCTCTGCCGTCGGCACCGACGGTGACCTCGGCGCGTTCGGTGATGGAGCCGCCCTGCTTCGAGCGGCCCTTGATGCCGACCGCCCGCCCGTCCTCGATCAAGACCGCGTCGACGCTGAAGCTCTCGCGGACTTCTGCGCCGGATTCAGCTGCAGCGTCGACGAGCAGCTTGTCGAGGATCGTGCGTCGCGGGCAGTAGGCCAGCGGTGCGTCTCTCGTCCCTGGGGCGCCGACCAGCGTGATGGGACCGAAGTCGAAGGCGTAGCTGTGCATCGGCGGGCAGCCGCCGGCGGTCAGGCGATCGAGAAGGCCCCACCTGGCCAGGGCGCCTGCGCCGAGCGGATGCAGGATGTGGGTGGAAACCGTGTCGCCGGGAAAGCTTGCACGGTCGACCACGAGCACCCGATAGCCCTTCCGCGCCAGCAGCATCGCGGTCGGCGATCCCGCACAGCGTGCACCCACGACGATGGCGTCGAATCGCTTGGTCATCGCCGCTCTCTCGCCTTGTCGCCTTTGGCAGGTTCGGCTTCAAGCGCGCCCAGCTGTCGCAGCAGGCCCAGCTCGTCCAGCTGTGCCCAGCATTCCACGACCCTGCCGCCGACGACGCGATCGATGTCGGTTCCCGCCAGCCGGATTTCCCGGCCGGTTCCCGGGATGCCTTGGAACTTGCCGCTATGCGTCCCGCGCGCGGTCCAGCGGGTCACCACCCTGTCGCCTTCGGCAATCTGGTCCTCGACGGTGAAGCGGAGGTCGGGGAAGGCCGCGCGCAAGGCGGCGACATACTGCTTGGCGCCTTCGCGTCCGTGGATCTCCTGCGACGAGACGTGGATGACCAGGTCGCTCGCCGCCACTTCGTCGACGACTGCGAGATCGCCCCGGCTGTAGACCTCCTCGATGACCCGCCGGATCTGCGCCTTGTTGTGCTCTGACATCGGATCCTCCTTGCTGTGCGGCAATAGTTGGGCCGGCGGGCTCGGCCGCGCTTCGGAGGAACCACTCATTTTGCAGGGGCGGCGACATGGGTGATTCCACCCATGCGGGGGCGAAGGGTCAGATCAGGCCCTGCTCGTAGGCCCAGGCGGCGGCGGCCGTCCGCGTCGGCAGATCGAGCTTGGTGAAGATGTTGCTGAGGTGCCGCTCGACCGTCCGCGCGCTCAGGAAAAGCTCGGCGGCGACGGCGGCGTTGCTCTTGCCTGATGCCACCAGACGCAGCACCTGCAGCTCGCGCGGGGTCAGCCGATGAGCATTGCCGGGAGCGATGCCCTTCGTCAGCGATTCGATCCGGGCGAGATCCGGCGCGGCGCCCAGACGCTCGAAGGTGGACCGAGCCGCGTCGATTTCCAGCCCGGCACCGTCCTCATCCCCAAGCGCGCGGCAGGCCAGTCCGATCAGCACACGCAAGCGCGCGGCGGCGTAGGGCGCCTCGATCCGCTGCCACAGATCGAAGGCGCGGCGCAGCGAGCCGAGCGCGGCCTGCGCATCGCCCTCGGCCAGGTCCACGGCCCCGCGCGCCTGCGCCGCAATGGCATCCATCACGCCCGTATCGAAGCTCCGGGCGATGCCCTCCAGCTCCCGGCAGGCGTTGCGTGCGTCCTGGGCCTCACCCGCTGCCAACATGATCTCGATGTAGGCGGGCAGCAGGCTCATGCGCTTCAGCGGGTCCGTGATCGTGCCCGCGACGCGGCGAATGGCCGTGGCGGCGGCATCGCCTCGTCCCTGCGCGAGGCGCAGCAGCGCCAAGCCCGGTTGAGGCTCCATGCCCAGCTGGCTCGCGCTGCGATAGGCGTCCTCGGCCGCTGCGAACTCCCCTCTCAAGCGATGAACCTCGCCCAGCTGGTAGAACGCGGCGGCGGCAGCCCTCTGGCTCACGCCCTGCGAACGCGCGCAGGCCCGTCGTGCTTCATCGGCCGCGTCCAGCCAGGCGCCCTGGAGCTGCATGATCTCCGCACGATGTACCTGGCAGGTGCCGGCGAAGGCGACCATGTCGGGTTGGCCCTCGCACCATTGCGCCAAAGCGGCGGTCCACTCGCGTGCGCGGTCGAGCGCATAGACCTGCTGACAGGCGGCGATCACGCTGCAGTACATCAGGCCCGTGACCAGAGGCGACAGCTCGCCGGCCGTCACGGCGAGCATGGTCTCGTCCAGGAGCGCGAGGCCGGCTTCAACCTGTCCTTGCTGCAGTCGAATCCGGCCCTGCTGGTGGCGAGCGCAGACGACCAGATCCGCGTCGCCGCAGCGCTCGCCGATCGCCACCGCCTCGTCGGCAACAGCGTACGCAGCCTCGAAGTCACCCGAGTCGAGGCGCTGCTCGACGACGGGCAGCAGCAGGTAGCCTCGCTCGGCACAGTCCTGCGCGTCACGCTCCAGCAACCGTTGACCACGGGCAAACCAGCCGGTCGCATGGCCCACTTCGTTGCGCATGAGCAGGCGAAACCCGAGCCAGAAGGCGCAGCGGACGGCGCGAGCGACCTGGCCGGCTTCCACATAGGCGTTATGGGCCCGCTCCAGCGTCCTGAGGTATTCCTGGTCGCGACCGACGAAGTAGGCCGCCATCGCGAACTGGTCGAGATCCTCGGCTCCCAGCAGCTCTTGCTGATCGGCGAGCGAAAACGCGTCGTAGGCTTCAGCCCAGGCGCGAAGCTCGTAATGCTTCCGGCCGCATTGGAGGTGATAGCCAGCCGCGACGGGGGCTTCCCGATCGCGCCGTTTGGGGCTTTCCATATTCCTGCTCCGGATTTCGCCGGCAGGCCTATTAGATCGTCGGCGGCATCAGCACTCTCAAGTGGGAGCTGACAGCACCGGCTGCATCTACTGGCCGTGGGCTCGATCGGCATTGCTGTCGTGGGGCCGAGGGGCTTGCGGGGGCGGCGCAGAGGGAGATCGCCCCGCTCGAGGTCGTGGCGCGCAACTTCGCCATACCGGGAGCAGCCAGTCTGGTAGCGATCGGCGCCATGACCGCCATGCTGGGCGTGCTGCTCAACCTGATGCTCGGTCTCTCCCGCGTGCTGCTGGCGATGGGCCGTCGGGGCGACGCACCGCCGCTCTTCGCCAAGGTCTCCGCTGCGGGATCGCCGGCTCCTGCGGTTCTGCTGGCCGGCGCGGCCATAGCGGGCTTTGCCCTGCTGGGCGACGTCAAGATCGCCCGGTCGTTCAGCGCCTTCACGGTGCTGATCTACTACGCCGTGACCAATCTCGCGGCCTTGCGGCTGCCCCGGGACAAGCGCCTCTACTCGCCGCTCTTCGCCGCGGGCGGCCTTGCCGGCTGCCTCTTTCTCGCCTTCTGGGTCGAGCGTTCGGTGTGGCTCACGGGGCTTGGCTTGATCGCCGGCGGGCTGCTCTGGCATGCGCTCGCAAGGCGCCTTTGGCCACGAGCAACCTTCGGTCCGCCCACCTGAAGACGGCAGAGGTTCTCAACGTCAGTTTCCCATCCGGAACTCGTGGGCCACCTCGTTGCCCGCCAGGCTCTCGATGATCGGGCAGTGCGGGCGGTGGTCGCCGTCGCAGGCCTCGGCCAGGGCGCCCAGCGTGGCGCGCATCTCCTTGAGCAGGCGGATCTTGCCTTCCAGCTCGGCGATGTGCGCCAGCGCCAGCGCCTTGACGTCCCGGCTGGAGCGCGAGCGGTCCGCCCAGAGGCGCAAGAGGTCGCGGATCTCCTCCATCGAGAAGCCGAGGTCGCGGGCCCGGCGGATGAAGCCCAGGCGGTGCAGGTCCGCCGCGCCGTAGTCGCGGTAGTTGCTGGCGCGCCGCCCGGCGGCCGGCACCAGGCCGATCGCCTCGTAATGGCGGATCATCTTCGCGGAAACGCCCGTTGCCCGGGCGGCCTCGCCGATCTGCATGGCGCGTTCCTACTGATCGCTTGACCTTCCCATGGTGGGAAGGTGCAGAAGGAAGATGAGAGGTTTCAAGCGAGGTTTCAAGGTGAGCGTCCCCAGCACCGGCCCCGAGAGCGCAACCGCGATCGATCCCGTCTGCGGCATGAGCGTCCACAAGGAGGGCGCCAGGCGCAAAGCAACCCACGCGGGCGAAACCTGGTACTTCTGCTGCGCCGGCTGCCGCGCCAGGTTCGAGGCTGCGCCGGAGCGCTACGCCAAGGCGGCGCACGACAGCGCGCCGGGCCGCCAACAGGGCCAGCACCATCCTGGACCGGCGGCGCCTGCCCTGGCGAAGGACCCGGTCTGCGGCATGAGCGTCGACCCGGCGACGGCGAGGCACCGCGCCGAGCACGGCGGGCAGAGCTACGTCTTCTGCTCGGCCGGTTGCCGCGAGAAGTTCCTGGCCGATCCCGACCGCTATCTCAAGCCGGCTGCCGCGGTGGCCGCGCCCGCCGCACCCGCGGGGACGATCTACACCTGCCCGATGCATCCGGAGATCCGCCAGCCGGGACCGGGAAGCTGCCCGATCTGCGGCATGGCGCTGGAGCCGGAGATGCCGACGGCCGAGAGCGGTCCGAACCCGGAGCTCGTCGACATGACGCGGCGCTTCTGGGTCGCCGCCGTGTTGTCGGTGCCAGTGGCCGTCCTGGGCATGGGTGCGGACCTCCTGAACCTGCATCGGTTCTTCTCCGGCGCGACGATGAACTGGCTGCAGCTCGCCCTGGCCACGCCGGTGGTGCTCTGGGCCGGCTGGCCCTTCTTCGCGCGGGGCATCGCGTCCATCCGGAACCGCAGCCTCAACATGTTCACGCTGATCGCCATGGGCGTCGGCGTCGCCTGGCTCTACTCGGTGGTGGCGACGCTGGCGCCGCAGTGGTTCCCGGCCAGCACCCGCACCATGGGCGACGCGGTCGCGGTCTACTTCGAGGCGGCCGCGGTGATCACCGCCTTGGCGCTGCTGGGGCAGGTGCTGGAGCTGCGCGCGCGCGAACGGACCTCGGGCGCGATCCGCTCGCTCCTGAACCTGGCGCCGAAGACCGCCCGGCGCATCGGCGCCGACGGCAGCGACGAGGAGGTGCCGGTCGAGCAGATCGCCGTCGGCGACCGCCTGCGCGTGCGGCCGGGCGAGAAGGTGCCGGTCGACGGCACGGTGCTGGACGGCCGCTCGGCGGTCGACGAGTCGATGGTGACCGGCGAGTCCATGCCGGTCACCAAGGAGCCCGACGCACGGCTGATCGGCGGCACGATCAACCAGTCCGGCGCGCTGGTGATGGCGGCGACCCGCATCGGCCGCGACACCCTGCTGGCGCAGATCGTGCAGATGGTGGCCAACGCGCAGCGCTCGCGCGCGCCGATCCAGCGGCTGGCGGACCAGGTCTCCGGCTGGTTCGTGCCGCTGGTCATCGTCGTGGCACTCCTCGCCTTCGGCGCCTGGATGGGCTTCGGCCCGGAACCGCGGCTGGCTTTCGCCCTGATCGCGGCGGTCTCCGTGCTGATCATCGCCTGCCCCTGCGCGCTCGGGCTGGCGACGCCGATGTCGATCATGGTGGGTGTGGGCAAGGGCGCGACGCTGGGCCTCCTGATCAAGAACGCCGAGGCGCTGGAACGGCTGGAGAAGGTCGACACGCTGGTGGTCGACAAGACCGGCACGCTGACCGAGGGCAAGCCGGCGGTGACGGCGGTGCGGCCGGTTGCGGGCATGGCGGAGGCCGCGCTGCTGCGCATCGCCGCCAGCCTGGAGCGGGCGAGCGAGCATCCGCTGGCGCAGGCGATCCTGCACGCGGCCGCTGAACGCAAGCTGGCGCTGAGCGAGCCGGCCGAGGTCGACTCGCCGGTCGGCCGCGGCGTCACCGGCCTGGTCGAGGGCCGGCGCGTGCTGATCGGGAGTGCCCGCTATCTCGCCGACGAGGGCGTCGAACTCGCCGGCGGCGAGGCCGCGGCGGCCGACGACCTCCGCGCCAAGGGGGCCACCGCCATCCTGGTCGCGGTCGATGGCCGCTTCGCCGGCACGCTCGGCATTGCCGATCCGGTGCGCCAGAGCACGCCGGCCGCGCTCGGCGAGCTCCGGCGCCAGGGCATCCGCGTGGTGATGCTGACCGGCGACAACCGGGTGACGGCGGAGGCCGTCGCCAAGGACCTCGGCATCGCCGAGGTCGAGGCCGACGTGCTGCCCGAGCGCAAGAGCGAGGTGGTCGCCCGCCTGCGTGGCGAGGGACGCATCGTGGCAATGGCCGGCGACGGGGTGAACGACGCCCCGGCGCTGGCGGCGGCCGATGTCGGCATCGCCATGGGCGGCGGCACCGACGTCGCCATCGAGAGCGCCGGCGTCACGCTCCTGGGCGGCGACCTCATGGGCATCGTGCGCGCGCGCCGGCTGTCGCAGGCCACCATGCACAACATCCGGCAGAACCTGTTCTTCGCCTTCGTCTACAACGCCTTGGGCGTGCCGGTGGCGGCGGGCGTGCTCTATCCGGTGATGGGCCTGCTGCTGTCGCCGGCGATCGCGGCGGCCGCCATGGCGCTGTCCTCGGTCAGCGTCATCGGCAACGCGCTCAGGCTGCGCGGAGCGAGGATCGGGTAAACCAACCTCTCCCGAGGGGAGAGGTCGGCGCACGGAGTGCGCCGGGTGAGGGGCGGAGGAACGGAAGCCTGGTGGCGAGAAGGTTGCGCCGCTTCCCCTCACCCCTCGCTTCGCTCGGACCTCTCCCGGCGGGGCCCGGCGGGGGAGGTTTAGTTACCCGAAGCCCGCGATGCGCTTCGCCGTCTCGGGGTCGAGGAAGCCTTCGACCGTGGCGCGGCTCTCGGCCGCCATCGCTGCATCGAGTCCCTCGCCCTCGCGGCCCGCCAGGGTGCGGCGCAGCGCCTTGACCGGGCCGGGCGGCAGCGCGGCCAGGTGTTGCGCCAGCGCCGTGGCCTCGGCCAGCAGGGCCTCGTCCGGCACGACCGCGTGCAGCAGCCCCCAGTCGAGCGCCTGGCGCGCGTCGAACCTCTCGCCCAGCAGGATCAGCGCGCGGGCGCGCTGCAGGCCGATGAGCCGCGGCAGCAGGTGCGTGACGCCGCCGGTGACGAAGAGGCCCCAGGAGACCTCGGGAAAGAAGAAGCGGGAGCCTTCGGCGGCGATGGCGAAGTCGCAGTTGATCATCCACTCCAGCCCGCCGCCGACCGCCCAGCCGCGGATCGCGCCCACCACCGGCGTGTCGCCGAAGAGGATCGCGCGGGTCACGTCCTGGATACGCTCGACGTAGGCGGCGGTGGTGGCCGGATCGGCGATCTGCGCGGCGAAGTCCTTGAGGTCGTCGCCGGCGCAGAAGGCGCGGCCCTCGCCGCTCAGCACGATGGCGCGGGTGTCCGGATCGCGGTCCGCCGTGGCGATTGCGGCGATCAGGTCCTCCAGCAGCGCGGGCACGATCGCGTTCAGCCGCTCCGGGCGGTTCAGCGAGATCTTGCGCACGCCTGCGCCGAGCCCTTCCGTCAGTACCGTTCCGGTCATGGCCGATCCTCCCTGATGACCCGCCTGGTCTTGCCCTCGCAGCGTGGCAGCGCCCGGAACGGCAGCAGGGTCACCCTGGCGCCAATGCCGAGGTCGCGCTTGATGCGCGCCGCCACGGCGGCGGCGAGGCCCGCGCTCGGCGTCCCGCCGTTGGCCAGCTCCGCCTCCACCGGCAGCAGGTCGTAGGGCGGCGGGCCGGGCAGCACGATACGGTACTCGCCGGAGAGTTCGGCGAAGCGGCCGAGGACCGCGGCCACCTGCGTGGGAAAGGCATTGATGCCGCGCACCACGACCATGTCGTCGCTGCGGCCGACCACGCGGAAGCGCGGCGCGCTGCGGCCGCAGGCGGCCCGCCCGGTGCCGGTCAAGAGGATCACGTCGCCGCTGCGGAAGCGCACCAGCGGCTGGCAGTCGCGCCTGAGGTGCGTCAGCACCAGCTCGCCCTCGCTGCCCTCGCGCCACGGCAGGGGATCGCCGCTCGCCGGATCGATCAGCTCGGGATGCAGGAGGTCGAGCGCCATGAAGTGCAGGTCGTTGTCCTGCTCGCTCTGGCCGGCGAAGTTGCAGAAGACGTCGCTGACGCCGTAGTTGGCGTTGCGCACGGCGAAGCCCCAGGTGCCCTCCAGCCGCCGGCGGAAGGCCGGATCGTCGAGCCCCGCCTCGCCGCCGAAGAGGCCCAGCTTCAGGGCGAGGTCGCGCGGCTGCAATCCCGGAAACTGCTCCTCGATCACACGTTCCAGCACCGCCGGGTAGGAAGGCGTGCAGGAGATCGCGGTCACGCCCAACTCCTGCATCGTGCGGATCAGCAGTGCCGTTTCGCCGACGCCGAAGGGGATCACCGCGGCGCCGGTCGCCTCCAGCGTCGCATGGTCGCTGTAGCCGCCCATCCACAGCCGGTAGTTCAGGCAATGCACCACCCGGTGGCCGGGGCCGAGGCCGGTGGCTGCCTGCGCCCGCCCGCCGACGATCGCGGTCGCGCGCGCGTCCTCGGCGGAGAGCGCCAGGTTCATCGCCGTGCCGGTGGTGCCCGAGGTGCGGTGGATGCGCCGGATCGTCTCCGGCTCGGCCGCGAGATAGTCGCCGAAGGGCGGGTGCTCGCGCTGGCTCACCCGCAGCATCTCCTTGTCGAGCAGCGGCAGTTCGGCCAGTCCTTCCAGGGAGCTCGGCGGCTTTCGCTGGCCCCAGGCGCGCCGGTGCAGCGGCGAGCGCAGCAGCAAATAGTCGCGTTGCCGCTCCCAGAGGCGCTGCCGGTGTCTGGCCAGCACGTCCAGGTCGGCGAAGTCGGCGCGGTCGACCAGCATGGGGCGCTTCGCCTAGCGCCGCCGGTCGCGCAGCAGGACGACCGACAGCACGATCAGCACGGCGGAGAACAGCACGATCAGCGTGCCGACCGCGTTGATCTCGGGCGTGATGCCGCGGCGCATGGTCGACCAGATGTACATCGGCAGGGTGTTGTCGCGCCCGGTCAGGAAGAAGGTGACCGGGATCTCGTCGAAGGACAGCGTGAAGGTCAGCAGCGCGCTGCCGATCACCGCGCTGCGGATGTTCGGCAGGGTGACCAGCAAGAAGGTCTGCCAGGGCCGGGCGCCGAGATCGGCCGAAGCCTCCTCGATGTTGCGGCTGAGGCGCTGCAGGCGGGCGAAGACCTGGGTGACCACGATCGCCACCAGCGCCGTGGCATGGCCGACGATCACCGTCTCCAGGCTGAGGTTCACGCCCAGCAGCTTGAACAGGTTCAGCATGGAGATGCCGGTGATGATGCCGGGCAGCGCCAGCGGCAGCAGGATCAGCCGGCGGAAGGCCGCCTTGCCGGGAAAGTTCAGCCGGTGCAACACGAAGGCCGCCGGCAGGCCGATCACCAGCGTCAGCAGGGTGGCCGAGAGCGCGACGTAGCAGCTGTTCCAGATCGCCTGCAGCAGCTGCTCGTTGGCGAAGAGCGTCTCGTACCAGCGCCAGGTGAAGCCGCGCAGCGGCAGGGTCAGCGAGCGGTTGTCGTTGAAGCTGAAGATCACCAGCGTGGCGATCGGCAGGTAGAGGAAGGCCAGCACGCAGGCGGCGATCGCGCCCAGCGTGCCGTCGCCGAGCCAGGTGCCGAGGCGGACGCGACGGCCGCGCTCCTCGGCGCGCGCCAGGGCTTCGCTCTGCAGCATCAGGCGAGCTCCACCCGGCCGGTGCGGTCGAGCCTTGCGGAGAGCGAGAGCACGGCCAGCACGACCAGCAGCATGACGATGGAAAGCGCCGAGCCCAGCGGCCAGTTCAGCGTGGCGCCGAACTGCGAGGCGATGACGTTGGCGATCATCTGCCCGTCCGGGCCGCCGACCAAAAGCGGCGCCACGAAGTCGCCGAAGGTCAGGCAGAAGGTGAAGGTGACGCCGGCGATCACGCCCGGCATCGAGAGCGGCAGCGTGATCGCCAGGAAGCTGCGCAGCGGACCCACGCCGAGATCGCCCGAGGCTTCCAGCAGGCTGCGCGGTATCTTCTCCAGCGCGGTATAGATCGGCATCACCATGAACGGGACGAAGATGTAGGTCAGCGTCACCACCATGGCGAACTGATTGTAGAGGAAGAGCGGCGACGGCCCGTCGAGCAGGCCCAGCGTCACCAGGAAGGAATTGAGGATGCCCTCGGAGCCGAGGATGGTCTTCCAGATGTAGGCGCGCAGCAGGTAGGAGACCCAGAGCGGCACGATGACCGCCAGGTAGAGCGCCGCGCGCAGCCTGGCCGAGCGGATCTTGAACACCAGCACGTAGGCCAGCGGATAGGACAGGAGCGTCGCCAGCAGCGCCACGACAAGAGCGATCTTCGCGGTGCGCCAGAGCACCTGGTAGTACTGCGGGTCCTCGAAGATGATCAGGTAGTTGCCGAACTGGAAGTCGGGCAGGAAGGTCGGGTACTTCCGCGTGTAGAAGCTGATGGTGAAGATGATGAGGTAGGGAACGAGCAGGAAGGCCAGCGTCCAGACCAGCGGCAGCGACAGGATCGCGGCGCGCAGCGGTCCGGGCCGGTGCGCCGCGCTCATCGGCGGTCCTCGCCCGGGAAGACCGCGACGTTGCGCGGATGCACGCCCAGCGTCACCATCTCGCCGACCTTCGGCAGGTCGGCCGCGGTCAGCGCATCCTGCAGCTGCACGTCGACGGCGAAAGGCTCGCCCTGGCCGACGTCCACCATCAACCGCGCCGTGCTGCCGTGGAACAGCATCTCCCGGAGCCGGCCCTTGAGGTCGTTCTCCGCCGGATCGATGCGGCCGTTGCGCAGCAGCTGCGTCTTCTCCGGCCGGATGCAAAGCGTCACCGTGGCGCCGACGGCGAGCCCGCCATCCGGCAGCTCGGCGCTCAGCCGCTGGCTGCCGCAATCGATCACCGCGAAATCGTCCTCGGCCGCCGTGACCTGGCCGTGCAGCAGGTTGGAGGTGCCGAGGAACTGCGCCACGTAGAGCGAGCGCGGCCGCTCGTAGAGCTCGGCCGGCCGGCCGTCCTGCTCGATGCGGCCGGCCTGCATGACGACGACGCGGTCGGACATGACCAGCGCCTCGGTCTGGTCGTGCGTCACCATGATGAAGGTGAGGCCGAGGCGTTCGTGCAGGTGCTTCAGCTCGACCTGCATGGCGGCGCGCAGGTTGGCGTCCAACGCCGAGAGCGGCTCGTCCAGCAGCAGCACCTGGGGCTTGCGCACCAGCGCGCGCGCCAGCGCCACGCGCTGCCGCTGGCCGCCGGAGAGCTCGTGCGGCCGGCGCTCCGCCTTGTCGGTGAGGCCGACCGAGGCGAGCGCCGCCGCGACCGCGACGTGGACCTCGCCGCGCGGCACGCCAGAGACGCGCAGGCCGTAGCCGACGTTCTGCGCCACGCTCATGTGCGGGAAGAGCGCATAGTCCTGAAAGACCATGTTGACCTGGCGGCGGTAGGGCGGCAGGTCGGTCACGTCGCTGCCGGCGAGCGCGATGCGCCCCTGGTCCGGCCGCTCGAAGCCGGCGATCAGGCGCAGGATCGTGGTCTTGCCGCAGCCCGAGGGCCCCAGCAACGTGATGAACTCGCCTTCGCGCACGGCGAGCGTCACGTCCTCCACCGCAACGACGCCGCCGGGAAAGGTCTTCCCGACCCTGGTGATCTCGACGACGTTGCTCATCTGATCCCTGGCAGAAAGGCGCCGGGCGGCGCGGGCCCCCGCGCCCGCACCGCCGCTTTGCCGCTGACCGCCTCAGTTCGCCGCTTTGACGGCGTTCCAGGTGTTGGTATAGGCCTCGATGCGGTCGCCCAGGTTCTGCCAGAGCAGCAGGCTGTCGAGGTACTCGACGTCGTCCTGGTGCAGCGCCTCGTATTGGTCCGGCGTCATGCACTTCTTCGCCGCCACCGGGTTGGCCGCCGAGTAGCCGTTGACGTTGGCGACGCCGCACTGCCCGAGCTCGGACACCGACATGTTGAGGAACTTGTAGGCGCACTCCAGGTTCGGCGTGTCCTTCACCACCATCCAGGAATCCATCCAGCCCTCGGCGCCTTCCTCGGGGATGAACTCCACGACCGGGATGCCCTGCTCGGCCAGCAGCGCCGACTGGTAGCCGCCCCAGGTGTTGGAGATCCACACCTCGCCCGCGGCGTAGAGGTCGACCAGCTCGCCGGCGGTGGCCCAGTACTTGCGCACCAGCGGCTTCTGCTCGATCAGCTTGGCCTTGGCCTTCTCCAGCTGCGCGTCGTCCAGCGCGTAGATGTTCATGTCGCCGCCAAGCCGCGCCGCGACGTAGACCGCAGACTTGTCATCCCAGAGCGAGATCCTGCCCTGGTACTTCGGGTCCCAGAGCGCCTTCAGTGAGGTCGGTGCTTCGCTCTGCGGGATCTTGTCGGTCCGGTACATGAAGGGGATCGAGCCCCAGGCCCAGGGCACGCCGTAGACCTGGCCCTCGTGGTTGATGCCCTCGGCGCTGCGGAACTTCTCGTAGATCTCGTTGAAGCGGGGGATCTGCGAGAGGTCGATCGGCTCGACGAAGCCGGCGAGGATCATCGTCTTGGTGGTGTCGATCGACGGCGTGATCAGGTCGTAGACGCCGCCGCCCGCCGCCAGCTTCGGCGCGAAATCGTCGTTCGAGCCGACGTAGGTGGCGGTGACCTTGCAGCCCGTCTCGGCCTCGAACTGCGAGATGAAGCTGGGGTCGCCGTAGCCTTCCCAGGTCAGGATGTTCACCTGGCCGTCGGCCCTGGCCGAGGCGGCGAAGGCCAGCGCCGCCAGGCAGGCGGTGCCCAGGAACCAGAAAGATCGCGTCAGCATTGCCCTGTCTCCCTTTGTTATTGTCTCCCTGCGGCAGCCCCGCGGAGCCGCCTTGGCCGATGCTATGCGGCCACGCGGCCCGCGTTACAGTAATCCTCCAGCCCCGGCGTGCGATATCCGTCCTGGCGCCAGATGATCGGGAAATAGTTCTCGTCGATCAGGTCGTCGTTCAGTCGCTTGTAGCGCGAGTAGATGCGCCCCGTGGCATGGCCGAGGTCCTGAGGATCGGTGGCGTAGCGCACGTCGGCCGGCATGGCGTGCAGCACCAGCGAGCGGCGCGGCTGGCCGCTGCGGTTGTGGCCCGAGCCGTGCCAGGTCCAGCCGTGATGGAAGGAGCCGCCGCCCTTGCGCACCACCACCGGCACGATGTCCGGCGTCTGCCCCTCCCGGGCGGCCGCCTTCTCCATCGGCGCACGGTAGTTCTCCGGCCCGTGGAACTCGCCTTCCGGCAGCGAATGGTGCCAGCGGTGCGAGCCGCGCACCAGCTCCATGGTGCCGCCCTCGGCGGTGGTGTCGTCGAGCGCGATCCAGCAGCTCACCAGCTCGCCCGGCTGATGCCAGTGCTGGTAGGCGTTGTCCTGGTGGTAGCCCAGCGGGCGGGTGCCCGGCGGCTTCCAGATCACGTTGTCGATCATCACCCGCGCGCCCGACCAGCCGGCGAGCCTGGCGATGGCACGGCCCAGGTCGGCGCGGAAGATGACGCTGGCGACCAGCCGGTCGGCCTTCCAGCCGTTGCAGATCTGCCGCGCCAAGCTGGGGTCGCTCTTGCCTTCCTGCCAGTTCACCTCGTCGGGCGCGATGCCGGTCTCGAACTGGCCGCG
>Ga0299906_10001927_pt1 | contig 17542 bp, 17 predicted proteins | sample RVTome_14_FD_200259 | JGI IMG/M metagenome (GOLD analysis project Ga0299906, IMG submission 200259) | Soil microbial communities from uranium-contaminated site in the Upper Colorado River Basin, Wyoming, United States - RVT145D125 (version 2) ...
GCGCGGTCGAGCGCGCGAAGAAGTGGGCTACCGAAGAATAGGCCGGACTCGCCGGGTCCCGTGCCGCGGCTACGCCGCGAACTGGTACACGTAGATCGGCGCTGCCGGCGTCGCGATGTTCTTCACGGGCACCGGCTGCCCCGGCAGCGGATAGGAGCCCGTCCGCGTCACCATCCGGAACCGGAGCTGCGCCGTCGGGTCGAGCGGGAGCAGCGTCACCAGCGTGCGCGGCTCGCCCTCCGCGCCCGGCACCGAAACGAGCCCGACCTGCGGCGTCTCGGTGCCCGACCCGGCGCCGTGGTACAGCACCGGCGCCCAATGCGCGGCCGGCTCGATCTCGGCGGCGCGCGGCCGGCGCCGGAACGCCCCGGCGAGCCGCTCGAGCAGCGTGGCACCCCGGTCGGCGAGGCCGTTCAGCTGCCACTGCACGTCGGAGCCGTACAGGTACAGGTCGAGCCGGTCGCGCTCGGCCTCGTCGGCCCAGTCGAACCGGCAGCCGATGCACTTGACCCGCGTCCCCCCGGCGGTGCGAAGCTCGGTGCGGACGACCGCGTGGAACGGCACCTGGCCGGTCGGGAGGAAGAGATCGCCGTCGAGCTTCGCGCCGACGCGGAGCTCTTTCGGGGTCGGGCCGTAAAACTTGAAGCCCGACGAGGACACGTCGTCGAGGACGCCGAGCACCGGCCGGGCCCCTTCGGCGCGAACGCGCACCGGGATCGGCACGAGGAACCGGTAGTCGCGCCGGCGGAAGCCGCCGACCCGCAACGAGAAGTTCACCACGCTCGCCGCCAGCCACACGTTGAGCCCCGCCCAGACGACGTTGGCCGCGAGCGCGCCGAGCGGGAGCGTCTGCCACAGGTAGAGCGCCGCGCCCACCGGGATGGCCGCCGCGTTCGTGAAGAGGACCAGATATTGCGGCCCGAGGTAGCGCCGCGTCGCGGCGGTCAGCCCGAGCGCCTTCTCGGTCACGCGGAACTTGGCCCGCTTCCGGGCGAGCCCGAACGTCGCCCAGATGAACGCGGCGAAGCGGGCCATGTTGTAGCGCCCGACCTCGAGCGTGTGGCCGAAGCCGCGCCCGACCTCCTCGTACACCCAGAACCCGAGCAGGTAATAGGGCAGGAACCGGATCCAGAACGCCTCGTTCAGCGCCGCGAGCGGCATCACGCCGGTCACCAGCACGACGACCGGGGCGAAGTAGAAGATCGCCTTCGCCCAGCCGTCGAAGTAGGTGAGGATCGAAGCGAGGTAGCAGAGCTTCTGCCCGGCGCTCAGCCGGCGGGACGTGAGCAGCCGCTCCCGCCGCCACACCTGCATCGCGCCGAGCCCCCAGCGCATGCGCTGCCGCAGGAACGACACGACGTTCGCCGGCGCGAGACCGAACGCGAGCGAGTGCGCGTGGTACACCGAGCGGTAGCCGGCCTTGTGCAGCCGGACCGAGGTGTGCAGGTCCTCGGTGACCGTCGTCGAGGCGAAGCCGCCGACCTTGTCGAGCGCGGCGCGGCGGAGCACCGCGCAGCTGCCGCAGAAGAACGCCGCGTTCCGGTAGTCCTTGCCGCGCTGGATCACCCGGAAGAACAGCGACTGCTCGGTCCAGACCACGCACCGCTCGCGCCCCCGGCGGTGCTGGTAGGAGTCCAGATTGTAGAAGTCCTGCGGCGTCTGCACGAACGCGACGCTCGGGTCCTCCAGGTAGCCGACGGTCTCGGTCAGGAACTCCCGCGCCGGCGCATGGTCCGCGTCGAAGACGGCGACCAGCTCCGCGGTCGAGAACAGCAGCGCGTTGTTGAGGTTGCCCGCCTTGGCGTCGGTGTTCACGCGGCGCGCGATGTACCGGCAGCCGAGCTCGGCGGCGAGCTTGCGCATCTCCGGCCGGTTGCCGTCGTCGAGCAGCCAGGTCTGGTGGGGATGGTCCATGTGGCGGGCGGCGAGCAGCGTCCGCCGGACCATCTCGACGGGCTCGTTGAAGGAGGTGATGAAGACGTCGACCGTGCGGCCCGGGTTCGGCGGCGGCGCCGCCCGCACGGTCAGCCGCCAGCACATGAACAGATGCAGCGCCGCGGCCCCGAAGCCGAATGCTTCGGCCGCGTAGACGGTGATCGAGAACGCCATCGCGTCCGGGTTGAACGAGTCGAGCCGCCACGCGAGGTAGACGGCGGCGGCGGCCAGGAACGCCACGACGAGCGCGGTCCGCGCCACGCCCAAGCCCTCGGCCTCGAGGCGCGGCGGTGCCTCGCCGAAGATCGACGAGGCGGTCTCGAGCGGCGTCAGGTTGGGATCGGCCGGCATCGCGAAACGCAATCAGCTGCGAACAGTCGAATCCGAAGACGCGGTGCGCGCGTCCGGGCAAGCGACTTCTTCATCCGGAGGACTCCCTTGTCCTTGCTGCCGCGCCCCTGGCGAGCGCTCCCCCGAGAGGTCGCGGGTGAACCGCCCGCGCTGAAGAAGTGTTCTGGTTGTTCTGGCCCGGCGAATTCTCCGGATGGGCCGACGCGCTGTCAACGATCGCGGCGCGCGATGTCGGCGCGTAGAATCGCGGCTTCCCATCTAAGCGCACGCTCGCGATGGAGGAGGCGCGTCATGACGACCTACCGCATCGCCGTGATTCCGGGAGACGGCATCGGCAAGGAAGTGGTCCCCGAGGGCCTGCGGGTGCTCGACGCTGCCGCGCGCAAGTTCGGGTTCGAGCTCGCGTTCGAGCACTTCGACTGGAGCTGCGAGAACTACCCGAAGCACGACTACTGGATGCCGCCCGACTGGAAGGACCGGATCGGCGGCCACGACGCGATCTACTTCGGCGCCTGCGGGTGGCCGGCGATCGTACCCGACCACGTCTCGCTCTGGGGCTCGCTCATCCAGTGGCGGCGGGGGTTCGATCAGTACGTGAACCTGCGGCCGGTGCGGCTGATGCCCGGCATCCGGTCGCCGCTCGCCGACCGCAAGCCCGGCGACATCGATTTCTACATCGTCCGCGAGAACACCGAGGGCGAGTATTCGTCGATCGGCGGCCGCATCTTCGAGGGCACCGAGCGCGAGGTCTGCATGCAGCAGGCGACCTTCACGCGCATCGGCACCGAGCGGGTGATGCGGTTCGCGTTCGAGCTGGCGCGCCGGCGCCCGAAGAAGCATCTCACCTCGGCCACCAAGTCGAACGGCATCGCGATCACGATGCCGTACTGGGACGAGCGCTTCGCCGCGGTCGGCAAGCAGTACCCCGACGTGCGCACCGACCAGTATCACATCGACATCCTGTGCGCGAACTTCGTGCTGCATCCCGACTGGTTCGACGTGGTGGTCGCCTCCAATCTCTTCGGCGACCTGCTCTCGGACCTCGGGCCGGCGTGCACCGGCACGATCGGCATCGCGCCGTCGGGCAACATCAACCCGGAGCGCAAGCACCCGTCGCTCTTCGAGCCGGTGCACGGCTCGGCGCCGGACATCGCGGGCAAGGGGATCGCCAACCCCGTGGCGCAGATCTGGTCGGGCGCGATGATGCTCGACTTCCTCGGGCACCGGGACGCCCACGACGCGATCGTGCGGGCGATCGAGAAGGTGCTCGCGCCCGGCTCCGGCGCGCCGCGTACGCCGGACATCGGCGGAGCCGCGCGCACTGCCGATCTCGGCCAGGCGATCGCGGCGAGCCTCTAGCGCTTGAACAGATTGAACAACCACTGCCCGAGGAGCCCCAGCACCGGCGGCAGCAGCACGGCGGGGATGAAGCGGGCGAGCGTCAGCGGCCAGCCGAGGAGCGGTGCCTCGTAGGTCAGCATGCGGATCGGGCTCACGAGCGTTTTCGCCGTCAGCAGCGCGATCAGGGGGCCGGCCTCGGCGCCGTTGCGGAACAGATTCGCGACGACCGGAAAGAACAGGTAGGGTCCGCCCGGCAACACCAGCCCGGCCGCCCACCCGACGAGGATCCCCTGGCCGAGCCGCTCACCGCCGAGCCAGCGCGCCACCACCGCTTGCGGGATCAGCACTTCGATCAGGCCCGCCAGGATGAAGCCGAGGGCGAGCTCGACCCACACGCTGCGCACCAGGCGGCCGCTCGCCTCGAGCCCGCGCAGCGGCAGCGCCGCATCCCGCAGGAACGCCACGACCAGCGCGACCGCGACCAGGCCGAGAAGGATGTAGAGGGTCGCGTCCACGCGCCGCTTCGTCCGCGTCACGCCCGGACCCCGGCCCGGCGCGCGCGGTACTCGAACGCCACCGGCGCGCCTTCGAGCGCCTCGCGGCGCGCCGTCTCGATGAGCGCATGGCTCGGCGCGAGCGAGCAGGCGGGGTCGGTGGCGGCGGCATCGCCCGTCAAGTGATAAGCCTGGCAACGGCAGCCGCCGAAGTCGGTGGCTCGCCGGTCGCAGCTCCGGCACGGCTCCGGCATCCACGCCTCGCCGCGAAAGGCGTTGAACGCTGGCGAGTCGCGCCAGATCTCTCCCAGCGGCCGGTCGAGGACGCTGTCCCACGCGAGCCCGGGCAGCGTGTGGGCGACGTGGCACGGCAGGACGAGGCCATCGGGGCTCACGAGCAGAAACCGTCGCCCCCAGCCGTCCATGCACGCGTTGGGAAACTCCACGTAATAGTCCGGCGTGACGAAGAGCACTTCCATCCGGCCCTTGAGCCGTCGCCGCGCCTCGGCGGCGACTGCGCGCGCCTGCGCGAGCTGCTCGCGCGTGGGCAGCAGCGCACGCCGGTTGAGGAGCGCCCAACCGAGGTACTGCGTGTTCGCCAGCTCGAGGCGGTCCGCGCCCAGTGTCTCGGCGAGCGCGATCACTTCGGGGACCCGGGCGAGGTTCTCGCGGTGCAGGACCGTATTCAGCGTGAGCGGCAGGCCGAGGTCCTTGATCCAGCGCGCCACCTGGAGCTTGCGGTCGAACGAGCGCCGCCCCGCGATCCGGTCGGACGGACCGGCCGACACGTCCTGGATGGAGAGCTGGACGCTGTCGAGCCCCAGATCGCGGAGCCGCGCGAGCCGATCGCGGGTCACGGGGATGCCGCTGGTGATGAGGTTCGTGTAGAGCTCGAGCCGCTCGCCTTCGGCGACCAGCGCTTCGAGGTCGTCGCGGACCAGCGGCTCGCCGCCCGTCAGATTGACCTGGACGACACCGAGCGCCTCCGCTTCGCGCAGGACGCGCAGCCAGCCGGCGGTATCGACCTGGTCGCGGCGGCGGGCATAGTCCAGCGGGTTCGAGCAGTAGACGCAGCGGAGCGGGCAGCGGTAGGTGAGCTCCGCGACGAGCGTGTACGGCCGGTACTCGGCCGCGCCGCCCGCGCTCACGGCTCGCTCCGCAACAGCCCGCGGTCCGCCAGCGAGGCGAGGAACGCCAGGACCTCGCGCTCGATCGTCGCGCGCGGCTGCGGTGCGTACTTCCCGGCCAGCTGCGCGACGATCTCGGCCACCGTCAGCTCGCCGGTGCAGAGCTGAACGATGTCGGCCGCCGTCGGGTTCAGCTCCATCCCCCGCTCGGGGTAGAGCAGCATGAACCGCTCGGACTTGGCGTCGAAGCGCAGGCGCACCTTCGGCGCAAGGCGCGGTCGCGCGTCGGGCGTGATCATGTGCGCGGGCCGCCCGGGCCCCAGCCGGGGTCGACGTAGGCCGCGTACGTCGCGTCGAGCAGGTGCCAGAGGATTTCGGTCTTCCGGACGAGCGCCGCCACGCACCGCTCCTGCAGCTCGTGGGTCACCGCGTGCGCGACGACGAAGTCGATCGCCTCCTCCGAGTCGCGCCGCGCCCGCGGCACGCGCGAGCGGAAGTAGGCGAGCATCTCCGGCTTCACCCAGGGATAGTGCTGCTCCCAGGCGCGGATCCGGCGCGACATCAGGTCGGGCGCGAAGAACTCCGTCAGCGAGGACGCCACGCCCTCGAGCAGGCTCCGGTCGCGGACCAGCTCGACGTAGGCGTCGCAAGCGAAGCGCACCCCCGGCAGCACGGAACGGCAGCTTTGCACCTCCTCCCGGTCGAGACCCACGCCCTCGGCGAGCCGCAGCCACATCTCGAGGCCGCCCTCGCCCGCCGCGGTGCCGTCATGGTCCTGGATGCGACGGATCCACAGGCGGCGGAAACCCGGGTCGTCCGACTTCGAGAGGAGGATCGCGTCCTTGATGGGGATGCGGGTCTGATAGTAATAGCGGTTCAGCACCCACTGCTGAAGCTGAACCCTCGTCAGCTTCCCCTCGTGCATGAGCGCGTGGTAGCGGTGGTGGTCGTGGTACCGGCTCGCCCCCTCGCGTCGCAGCCGCTCGATGAACGCCTCCCGGGGCAGCGGTGCACCGACGGCGGCGTTCTCGTCGGCCGGTGCGCCGTGCGCCCGGCCGGCGGTGATCCGGGTCACAGTTCGATCTCCAGTCCGTCGTGAGCGACGGTCCACCCGGCGGCCTCGACCGCCGCCCGCTCCGGCGAATCGTCGCGCAGGATCGGGTTGGTGTTGTTGATGTGGATGTAGACGCGTCGGCTCCCCCGGTGATCGGCCAGCGCCGCCAGGCTTCCCCCCGGACCGCCCACCGGCAGGTGCGCCATGTCCTCCGCCCGCTGACCGCCGAGACCGAGCGCGATCAGTTCGTCGTTCGACCAGAACGTCCCGTCGAAGAAGACGCAGGCTGCGCCCGCCAAGGCGTCGCGCACCGCCGGCGTCACGGCAGCGACGCTGGAAACGTAAGCGAGCACCCGATCCGTCGCCCGCTCGCGGATCCGGAAGCCGACGTTGTCCTCGCCATCGGGCGGGGAGCGTCCCATGAGGTGAACCGGCGGCTTGCCGGGCAGCGCGACGGCCTCGACCGCGAGCCCGCTCGGCTCGCCGTGCGGACCGACCAGCTCTTCCTCGCGGCCAGGCTCTAGCGCCCGCCACGTCACCTGTCCGTGGAAGCGCTCGAGCGTCCGGTAGAGGGCGTTGTCTTCGGTGAAACCGCGCCGCACGCGATCGGTCGCGTATACCGTCAACGGGTGGGACTCGCGCAGCGACAGGAGTCCCAGGCAGTGGTCGAGGTCGCCATTGGTCAGCAGGATGCCGGCGATCGGCGAGTCGCGAGGACCCCGCGGGTGCAGCGCGGGAAAGCTCTCGATCTGGCCCCGGATCTCGGGCGAGGCATTGAGCAGGAACCACGCCTCGCCGTCGGCGCTGACCGCGGTGCTCTCCTGGGTGCGTGCCGTCGCCGCGATGGTGCCCGCGCGGACGCCCCGGCAGTTCGGACAACCGCAATTCCACTGCGGGAAGCCCCCGCCCGCCGCTGATCCCAAGACCCTGACCCGCACTGGAATCGATCGCTCCGGCTCGCCATCCGACCGGGCTCGGTGCCGGGAGGGCACCCCGCTCGGGACCGTCCCCCAGAAACGACGCAGCCCTTCGCTCGGCTCCGGCGCCGAGCAGAAGGGCTGGCGTGCTCCCTGGAGCGCGCTGGCGACTAGACGCTCTCGTCCCGATCCGGGGCGAAGTCGTCCTGGTAGGCGTTGATCTCGGCGTCCATCTTCAGCTCTACGAAGGCCGGCGTCTCCCAAGTCATTGGTTCGTCTCCGGGTTGAGAAGTGCGAGGAATCGTGGAGGAGCATTATTCGCCCGGCCCACGGCGATCGTCAAGGGGCCGGGTGGTCCTCCGCTGGACACGCCGCGCCGCCCTTGGCATAAGATTCGCGGGAGCGCGGCATCGCACCGCCCAGTCCAGCATCGCCCGCCCCGGCCCCGGGAGCGAGGCACGAGTAGACCGAAGGAGGACAGATGGCGAAGTTCAGCACGGAGGCCCTTCGTACCGTCGCGCTGGTGGGTCACGGCGCGTCGGGCAAGACCACATTAGCCGAGGCGCTCCTCAAGACCGCGGGGATGATCCAGGCGATGGGCACGGTGGAGCGGGGGTCGACCGTGTGCGACTTCGACCCGCTCGAGAAACAGTACCTCCACAGCCTCCGGTCCTCGCTCGTCCATCTCGACTACGCGAACACCCGTATCCATCTCGTCGACACGCCCGGCTATCCGGACTTCATCGGGCAGGCGATCGGGGCGCTCGACGCCGTCGAGACCGCAGCCGTCCTCGTCAACGCCCAGGCCGGCGTCGAGATGATCGCGAACCGCATGATGGCGTGGGCCGCGAAGCGCAAGCTCTGCCGCCTGGTCATCGTCAACAAGATCGACGCCGAGAACCTCGACCTGCCGAAGGTGCTGGCGGCGATCCAGGAGGCGTTCGGCAAGGAATGCCTGCCGATCAACCTGCCCGCCGATGGCGCCAAGCGCGTGGTCGACTGCTTCTTCAACCCGGCGGGCGAGGCCGACTTTTCCTCGGTCGAGCAGGCGCATCGCGCGCTCGTCGACCAGGTGGTGGAGGTGGACGAGGAGCTGATGTCGGTTTATCTCGACAAGGGCGAGGTCTCGCCGGAGGCGCTGCATGCCCCGTTCGAGAAGGCGCTGCGCGAAGGACATCTCGTCCCGGTGTGCTTCGTCTCGGCGCGGAACGGCGTCGGCCTCACGGAGCTCCTCGACGTCTTCGTCAAGCTGCTGCCGAACCCGGCCGAGGGCAACGCGCCGCTCTTCTACAGGGGCGGCGGCGAGAAGGCCACGGAGTTCCGCTCGCAGCCCGATCCGAAGAAGCACGTGCTCGCGCACGTCTTCAAGGTCGTGAACGACCCGTACGTGGGCAAGCTCGGCGTGTTCCGCGTGCACCAGGGCACGATCACCAAGGACACGCAGCTCTACGTCGGGGAGGCGCGCAAGCCGTTCAAGGTGGGGCACCTGTTCGTCCTCCAGGGGAAGGACCACACCGAGGTCGCCGAAGCAGTCCCCGGCGACATCGCCGCGGTCGCCAAGATCGACGAGATCGAGTTCGACTGCGTGCTGCACGACTCGCACGACGAGGACGAGATCCACATGCGGCCGCTCGAGTTCCCGACGCCGATGTACGGGCTCGCGATCGAGCCGAAGAAGCGCGGCGAGGAGCAGCGGATCTCGGATGCGATCCACAAGATCACCGCCGAGGACCCGACGTTCCGGATGGACCACGACGCGATCACGCACGAGACCGTGATCCGGGGTCTCGGCGACCTGCACGTGCGCTCGGTCCTCGAGCGCATGAACACGCAGTACAAGGTCGAGGTCAACACCCGCCCGCCGCGCATCCCGTTCCGCGAGACGATCACCGCGCGCGCCGAGGGCCACGCCCGCCACAAGAAGCAGACCGGCGGCGCCGGCCAGTTCGGCGAGGTCTACCTGCGGGTCGAGCCGCTGGCGCGCGGCGCCGGCTTCGAGTTCGAGGACGCGGTGAAGGGCGGCGTCATCCCCAACCAGTTCATCCCGGCCGTCGAGAAGGGCATCGAGCAGGTGCTCGCCTCGGGCGCGATCGCCGGGTATCCGATGCAGGACCTGCGGGTGACGGTCTACGACGGCAAGCACCACGCGGTGGACTCGAAGGAGGTCGCGTTCGTCTCCGCGGGCCGCAAGGCGTTTCTCGATGCGCTGGAGAAGGCGCGCCCGATCGTCCTCGAGCCGATCGTGAACGTCGAGATCATCTGCCCCGAGACGAACATGGGCGACATCACCGGCGACATCTCCGGCAAGCGCGGCCAGATCACCGGCACCAACTCGCTCTCGCCCGGCACGGTGACGATCTCCGGCCTGGTGCCGCTCTCGGAGCTCAACGGCTACGCCAACCGGCTGAAGTCGGTGACCGGCGGCCAGGGGTCGTACTCGATGGAGCTGTCGCACTACGAGGCGGTGCCGCCGAACGTGCAGGCGCAGCTCGTCACCGAGCACAAGGCCTCGCGCAAGCAGGCCGAAGAGGACTAGCGCCGAGCGATTCGCCGCAGCCGCGGGCGGCCCGGCCGCAAGGCGTGTAGTTGTGGATCTAGAGCACCTGCACGAAGCGCCGGCCTCGAGAGAACCGATACACATCGAAGTCGGCGCGATCGATCGTGAGGATCTCGCTGACCCCGGAGCGCTCCGCGAGCACCACGAGCGACGCATCGGCAACGTCCATCGGCCGATCGCGGTACTTCTCGAGCAACGCGAGCATCTTCGGGCCACCGTCCGTACCCAGATCGAACACCGCTGCGCCGCCCGCGACAATCCACCGCATGAAGCCGAGCCGGGCGGGCACCGAGAGCAGGTGCCACGCCTCCGTCGCGACCAGCCAAGTGGTCAGCAACATGCATGGGTTCTCGGTCAAGAACTGAACGACCCGCCGGTGGTCTCGGTCGCGCCGACTGAACAACGCGACGAGCGGCCCCGTATCAACGACGATGTTTCGCACGAAGCGCGCGGCGGAGATACTTCTTGGCGTTGGCCGCCTTGTCTCGGGGCCCCGAGCGGTCGGTGCCGACTACGCCGAGCCGGGCCGCGACTTGATACGAGGTCGCTTCTGGCTCGCGCGCAACGAACTCCTCGATGAGGCCGGTTACCACGGCGGACTTCGTCGTACGCCGGCGCTTGCAGGCCGCGTCGAGCTCCCGCTCGAGCTCGGGATCGAGTCGTACTGTCAGTGTCATGGCGTGGCGGTCTTCGGAACCGTATGTAATACCTATATTACAACGGCCCGCCGCGCCGCGCAAGCGAACCGGCGCGCCGGCCAATTCAGGCGACGGTATCGACCTCGCGCTTGCGTTGCCGGCGCGCCTTCTCCGGGCTCGGCGTGTGGTACCACTGGCGGTGCGGCGAGAACGCCTTGCATGCGAGGCACTGGGTCTCGCCCCACTGCTTGCGGCAGCCCGGGCAGAGGCCGCGGGTCCAGAAGGTGTTCCACAGCGTGCCGCACTGGGGCTCGCACGCCCAGCGGTCCTCGGCCGCCGGCCGCCAGCTGCACTTCGGGCAGTAGATCTCCATCTCGTCGCGCATCGCGTGTCCTCCAGCAGAGCGCCCTAAACGCACGACCGCCGCTCGGCGATGACAAGCCCTTATCGCAGGCGCGAGAGATAGTGTGCCAAAGCGCGGATGTCGGCGTCCGGCACGCCATAGAGCGCCGCCGCCATGATGGTGTCGCCGCCGGAGCGGCGGTTGTCCCGGTAGGACAGCATCGACTCGGTGAGGTAGTCCTCGCGCTGACCCGCGAGCCGCGGGATCTGCTGACGCCCGCGGAAGTCCGGCAGATGGCAGGACCCGCAGTGCAGATCCTGCGCGAGCGTCATGGCCCGCCTGACCTGGGCGGGGTCCGCCGGTTCGTTCCGCGCCGGCCGCGCCGGGAGTGCCGCATAGTGTTCGGCGAGGCGCGTGATCTCCCGGTCGCTCAACCCCTTTACCGCCGGCTGCATCTGGGGCGAGACGCGCAACTCCTCGCGAAACAGGACGAGCTGCGTCTCCAGGAAGAGCTTCGGTTGCCCCGCGAGGGAGGGCGTCCCCAGGGTTTCCGAGTTCCCGTCAGCGCCGTGGCAGGCGGCGCAGAGCGGCAGGCGATCCTGGGCCGCGGCGCCGGCAACAAAAAAGGCGGCGAGCAGCGCCCACCGCCCGGCGCGGAGCTCCGACCCCACTCCTTACTTGCCGTAGCTCACGCGATAGATCGCCCCCAGCTGCTCGTCGGAGACGAGGAGCGAGCCGTCCGGCATCTGCAGCAGGTACGCCGGCCGACCCCAGAAGTCGTAGCTGCCGGCCTTGCCACCCTGGAACCCGGTCATGAACGGGGTCACCCGGGCGTTCTTGCCGTCCGGGCTGGCCCGAACGTTCACCACGTCGAAGCCGAACGGCTTGCTGCGGTTCCACGAGCCCTTGCGCGCGATGAACATCGTGTCCCGGTACTCGGCGGGGAACATCTTGCCGGTGTAGAAGAGCACCCCCATCGCCGCCGCGTGGGGGCCCATCAGCGCCACGGGCCTGGTCACGTCGTTGCACGCGCCCGCCTTCTTGATATCCCGGTCGGGCACGCCCTGCGCGTGGCAATAGGGGAAGCCGAAGTTCAGCCCGGTCTTCGCGAGGCGGTTGAGCTCGTCCTGCGGACCGTCGTCGCCCATCCAGTCGCGGCCGTGGTCGGTGAACCACAGCTCCCCGGTCTTGGGATTCCAGTCGAAGCCTTGAGTGTTGCGCACCCCCCGCGCGAGCACCTCCATGCCGGAACCGTCGGGGTTGTAGCGCCGGATCTGCGCGTACTCGGCGGTGGGCTCGCAGATGTTGCACGGCGCGCCAAACGGGACGTAGAGCTTCTTGTCGGGCCCGAACCGGATGTACTTCCAGTTGTGGTGCTGCAGCGGCGGCAGGTTGAACTTCGCGGTGAGGTCCACCGGCTGGACGTTGGGATTGTTTTCGATGCCATCGAACCGGAGCACCTTGTCGATCGCGAAGACGTAGAGCGAGCCGTCAGCGAAGGCGACTCCGGCCGGCTGGGTGAGCTTATCGACCACGACCCGGCTCGTGCGCCGGCCGCCGTCATCGGTGATCTCGTACACGCGGCCGATGGCGCGCGTGCCGACATAGATCTTGCCCTTGTCCCCGAGCGCCATCGCGCGCCCCCCGGGAGTGCCGGTGGCCCAGATCTCGACCGCGAAGCCCGGCGGCAGCTTGAGATTGTCGATCGGGATCTCGCTCCGGGGCGTCTCGGTCATCCGGCCCGCGTGCGGCGCGAGCTTCGAGTCCGCCATCGACGCCGGGATGCCTTGCTTCCATATCGGAGGCGGTTTGGGCTTGTCCTGGGCGTGCGCGATCCCAAACACGATAAGCGCAGCCAATCCGACCGCAGTTCTGATCATGGTGTCTCCTCCTTTTATTGGGTTGCTACCCGGCGGGAGATCACGCAGGGGCCTTCCTGCGCACTACCGACGCGGGGCGCCATTCTACATCCGGGCTGCCCAGGCGCCGCGCGGCCGGAAACGCGCGCGCCGGCTACGGCCGGCGGACAGGCGCGTGCGGCAGGAGCTCGTCGAAGACGAGCTGCGAGGCCCGGTCGAACGCGCCGCTCGCGCGCACCCGCTGTGGCGACTCGTTCACGAGCAGGACGACGCCGAGCCTGCGCTCCGGGACCATCTGGACGAGCGCCGTGAACCCGGGCTGGCCGCCGTCCTTCTTGACGAGAGTCTCGTCGCCGAGCGGCGACACGAACCAGCCGATGGCCGCGGCGCGCGCCGCCCCGGTGGGCGCCACCGGCCGCCACATCTCGCGGACCGTCCGGGCGTCGAGGATCTGCGCGCCGCCCGCCCGACCGGTGCGGAACTGGAGCATGAGGAACCGGCCCAGGTCGTTGACCGTCGAGAGCATCGTGCCCGACGGCGGGAACGGGTCCCGGTACCCGGCGCGATAGCCCGACCAGCCGTCCTCGGCCGGGTCGACCCGCAGGTAGCCGATCGCGAGTCGCTCGGGCGCCACCGACCCGAGGTCGTAGGTGCTGCTCGTCATCCCGAGCGGCGCGAAGATGTGCCGCCGCACGTAGTCGTGATACCGCTCGCCCGCGACCAGCGCGGCCGCCTGCCCGAGCAGGACGAAGCCCAGGTTGGAGTAGGCGTAGACCTTGCCCGGCTCGGCGGCCGCCGTACGGTGCTCGAGAAATCGGAAAAGGTCCGGCACCGTGCCGAGGTTCCGCTGCACGTCGCGCTCGAGGCCGGCCGTGTGCGAGGCGAGCTGGCGCCAGGTCGGCGAGACCCGCCCACCCCCGGGTCCCGGATACGCGGCCTCGGGGACGTAGCGGTCGACGGCTTCGTCGAGGCGCAGTCGCCCGGCGTCGCGCAGCTGCATCAGCGCCGTCGCCTCGAAGACCTTGGTGACCGAGCCCACGCGGTAGACGGTGTCCGGCGTGGCGGGGATGCCGTGCTCGAGGTTGGCGCAGCCGAAGCCGGCGGCGAGCACGAGGGTCTGATCGTGGACGACGCCGATCGCGAGGCTCGCGAGGCGGCTCTGCCGGCGGTCCTCCGCCACGGCGGCGGCGATGCGCGTCACCGCCGCGGCGACCGCCGCGTCCCGCATGATGCCGTCGGCGGCCAGCAGCGGAGGCGGATTCGGGCAGGCCGGTGCCGCCGGCTGCGCGAACGCGGAGTACGGGGCCGACAGCGCCGCGGCGGCGCTCAGGATGAGCGCCGGAAGCCGACGTCGGGGCGTCGCGGCCCGCATATCACCGCCTCCTCGAAGATGAATGCGCCCGATCGCGGGCGGCCGGTTCTTCTCGAGGAGTTTCTACCGCGCGGCGAGGTTCGCGACTGTCAAAGGTTGTGAAATTCAATCGCGCCGCCCGCGGGCGACGCGCGCGCCTAGGCGGTCCCGCCGACGGTCAGGCCGTCGATGCGCAGCGTCGGCTGGCCAACGCCCACCGGCACCGACTGGCCATCCTTCCCGCAGGTGCCGACCCCGGTATCGAGCTGGAGGTCGGACCCGATCATCGCCACGCGGGTGAGCGCGTCGGGGCCGTTGCCGATGAGCGTCGCGCCCTTCAGCGGGTAGGTGGGCTTGCCGTTCTCGATCAGGTACGCCTCGGACATCGAGAACACGAACTTGCCGCTGGTGATGTCGACCTGCCCGCCGCCGAAGTTGACCGCGTAGATGCCGCGGTCGACGGAGGCGATGATCTCGGCGGGATCGTGGCCGCCGGCGAGCATGTAGGTGTTGGTCATCCGCGGCATGACGACGTGCGCATACGACTCGCGGCGGCCGTTGCCCGTGAGCGGCATCTTCATCAGCCGCGCGTTGAGGCTGTCCTGGATGTAGCCGCGCAGCACGCCGTTCTCGATCAGCGTCGTGCAGTTCGTCGGGTTGCCCTCGTCGTCGACGTTGAGCGACCCCCGCCGCGACGGCAGCGTGCCGTCGTCCACGACGGTCACGCCCGGCGCGGCCACGCGCTCGCCGATCCGGCCCGAGAACGCGGACGAGCCCTTGCGGTTGAAGTCGCCCTCGAGGCCGTGCCCGACCGCTTCGTGCAGGAGCACCCCCGGCCAGCCCGGCCCGACCACGACCGTCATCGTCCCCGCCGGCGTCGGCCGCGATTCGAGGTTGAGCAGCGCGAGATCGACGGCCTTGTGCGCGTAGTCCTCGAGCACTTCGTCGGTGAAGTACGCGTAATCGAGCCGACCGCCGCCGCCGCTCGAGCCCTGCTCGCGGCGGCCGCCGCTTTCCGCGATCACCTGGACGGAGAGCCGCACCAGCGGCCGGACGTCGGCCGCCATCACCCCGTCGGAGCGCGCGACGAGGATCACCTCGTACACGCCCGCGAGGCTCGCCATCACCTGCACCACCCGCGGGTCCCGCGCCCGGCACATCCGCTCCAGACGCTCGAGGAGACTCACCTTCGCGGCGTCGGCGAGCGACGCGAGCGGGTCGATCGGCTGATAGAGGTCGCGGCGCTGCCCAGCGCGCGTGACCGGCACGTTGCTCGTGCCGCCGCTGCGGGCGATGGCCCGCGTCGCCCCCGCGGCGTCCCTGAGCGCCGCGAGGCTGATCTCGTCCGAGTACGCGAACGCGGTCTTCTCGCCGGAGATCGCGCGCACGCCGACGCCCTGGTCGATGTTGAAGCTGCCCGACTTGACGATCCCCTCCTCCAGGCTCCAGCCCTCCGAGCGCAGGTACTGGAAGTAGAGGTCGGCGTAGTCGACGCGGTGGGTCATGATGGCGCCGAACACCTGGGCGAGCTGCGGCGCCTGCAGGTCGTAGGGCGCGAGCAGCGTGTCGGCAGCGGTCCGGAGCAGCTGGTCCTGGGTTTGCATGGGCTACGCCTCGGCGGAAACTAGAGCACGCGGTGCGTGAGCGCCGGCAGGCTTGCCCGCGCCCTGGCCTGATAGCTGGGGTCGATCTCGGCGACGACAACCCCGGGACCGTGGGCGAGGCTCGCGACGACCTTGCCCCAGGGATCGACCACCATGGTGTGGCCGTGGGTGCGGCGGCCGTTCGGATGGTGACCGCCCTGGGCCGGCGCGATCACCCACGCGAGGTTCTCGACCGCGCGGGCCCGGACGAGCACGTCCCAGTGCGCCGCGCCGGTGGTCGCCGTGAACGCGGACGGGACGGTGATCAGGTCCATCGGCGCGAGCCGGCGGTAGAGCTCCGGGAAGCGCACGTCGTAGCAGATCGACAGGGCGACGCGGCCGAACGGCGAGTCGATCGCGACCGGCACCGCGCCGGGCTCGATCGTGTTGGACTCCTTGTGGCGTTCGTCCTCGCCGGTGAAGTCGAAGAGGTGGATCTTGTCGTAGCGCGCCACGCGCCGGCCGGCGTCGTCGTACACGAGCGAGCTGTTGCGCACCTTCGCGGGGTCGTCGGCGGGGAGCGGCACCGTGCCGGCGATCACCCAGGCGCGGCGCTTCGCGGCCACGCGCGCGAGGAACGACTGGATCGGGCCGTCGCCGTCCGCCTCCCGGATCGCGAGCTTGTCGCGCTCGGCGCGGCCCATGAAGCAGAACCACTCCGGCAGCACGACGAGCTTCGCGCCCTGACCGGTCGCCTCCGCGACGAGCTCGTCGGCCGCGGCCAGGTTCGCCTCCACCGACGGTGCGGAGACCATCTGGACGGCCGCGACCTTGAACGGTTCTTTCACGAAAAACCTTCAACGCAAAGACGCAAAGGAAATCATGGTTTCTCTGCGTTTCTCCGCGTCCTTTGCGCCTTCGCGTTTATTTCTTTTCCTCGGCCGCACCAGCGCCGGCCTCGCTCTCGGCGTCCGGGACGTTCGGCGCGCGCACCTGGATCACCTTCGGCTCGGCCCAGCTGCCGGTGATCCGGTACTCGTACGCGAGCATCTGTCCGATCGGGTCCTTGAGCAGCCGCTGCGCGAGCAGCGCGCCCGCGCCGACGATCGGGTTGAGGAGCGCGACGCCGGCGGCGACCGCGATGCTGTCGCCGATGGTGGGCACGACGCGCACGGTGAGATCCTGGGTCTCCTGCGCGAGGTCCGCCCGCCCGGTGATCGCGACGCTCGCCGCCGGCCCCGCCATCGCCATGTCGTCGGTGGCCGCCACGCCGCTCACGATCTTGGCCGAGCCGGCGATCGAGTCGAACGCGAATCCGTCGCTGAAGACGTCGCGAAAGTCGAGCGTCACCCGCCGCGGCAGGGATTGCAGCGACAGCACGCCGAGGAGCCTGCCGACGCCGGGGTCGACCTTCACGAACTGGCCCTTGTCCGCCTTGAGCGCGAGGTGGCCGGTGAGCGAGCCGTAGTCGATCCGGTGCACCGGCCCGCGCCACTGCACGGCGCCCGCGAGCGTCGCCGTGCCCTTCGCCACCGCGTCCGGCTGGCCGAACCGCGCGAGATACGTCCCGATGTCCTTGACGTCCACCTTGACGTCGAGCTCGGTCCGCTCGACGCCCAGGCGGGGCGGCTGCCAGAGTCCGCTCGCGCTCAGGGCGCCGTCGGGTGCGACGAGCTCGAGCTTGTCGAGCCGCCAGCCCGCGGGCTCGTTCACCGCGCGCACCTCGAGCCGTCCGAGCTGGTGGCCGTTGTACGTGTAACTGTCGGCGACGATCCTGAGCGCCGGCAGATCCCCGACCGTCTCGTCGCCGGGCGTCGCGCCCGGAACCGCCTGGGGATGGATCAGGTACTTGAGCCGCGCCGCGAGGGCGCCCTGGCCTTCGGGCCGCCACGCGAGCTCGCCCGCGAGCTCGCGCGCGCTGACGTCCGCGCGCCACGTCCGTCGCCCGTCGAACTCGGCGTGCACCTTGACGTCGTGGAGCTGCCGGCGATT
>Ga0299906_10001928_pt1 | contig 17541 bp, 12 predicted proteins | sample RVTome_14_FD_200259 | JGI IMG/M metagenome (GOLD analysis project Ga0299906, IMG submission 200259) | Soil microbial communities from uranium-contaminated site in the Upper Colorado River Basin, Wyoming, United States - RVT145D125 (version 2) ...
CGTTGTCCTCGAACAGCGAGTTGGACCAGGCCGGGCCCCGCCCCTCGGCGTTCGTCGTGTACGGCGTCGTCGGAAGGTTGCCGCCGTAGATCGAGGAGCAGCCCGTGGCGTTGGCGATCAGCAGCCGGTCTCCGAAGAGCTGGGTGAGGAGCTTCACGTACGGGGTCTCGCCGCAGCCGGCGCAGGCCCCCGAGTACTCGAAGAGCGGCTCGAGGAGCTGGGAGCCCTTGACGTCCGGCTTGACCTTCGCGCGGTCGAGCTCGGGGATGCCCAGGAAGAAGCCGTAGCTCTCCCGCTCGCGCTCCCGGATCGGGGCCTGCGGGTGCATGTCGATGGCCTTGTGCTTCGGGACGGCCTTGTCCCTGGCGGGGCAGACGTTCACGCACAGGTGGCAGCCCGTGCAGTCCTCGGGGGCGACCTGGATCGTGTACTTCAGCCCGGGGAGCTCGCGGGAGCGGTAGTCTTCGCTCAGGAACCCCGACGGGGCCGAGTCGAGGGCCTGGGGCTCGTAGACCTTGGCGCGGATCGCGGCGTGGGGGCAGACGAGAGCGCACTTGTTGCACTGGATGCAGATCGCGGGATCCCATACCGGGATCTCGAGGGCGATGTTGCGCTTCTCCCACTTCGCGGTTCCCGTCGGCCACGTACCGTCCACGGGGAAGGCGCTCACGGGCAGCAGGTCGCCCTTCCCGGCGAGCATCACCGCCGTGACCCGCTGCACGAAGTCCGGGGCGTCCTCGGCGACGATGGGCTGGCGGGTCTTCGTGGAGCTGGCCGAGCCCCCCAGCGGGATCTCGTGGAGGTTCGCCAGGGTGGCGTCCACAGCGGCGAAGTTGCGCCTCACCACCTCGGCTCCCTTGCGCCCGTAGGTCTTCTCTATCGCGGCCTTGATTTTCTCGATCGCCTGCTCTCTGGGGAGCACCCCGGAGATGGCGAAGAAGCAGGTCTGCATGATCGAGTTGATCCGGCCGCCCATCCCGGCCTCCCGGGCGACCTTGTAGGCGTCGATGGCGAAGAGACGCAGCTTCCTGTCGATGGCGGTCTGCTGGATCTCCCGCGGCAGGGCGTCCCACACGCGCTCCTTCGGAAAGGGTGCGTTGAGCAGGAACGTGGCGCCCTCCTCGGCCGACTCGAGGACGTCCACCTTCTCGAGGAACCCGAACTGGTGGCACGCGACGAAGCTCGCCCGGTCGATCAGGCTCGCGATCCGGATCGGCTCGGGACCGAAGCGCAGGTGCGAGACCGTCATCGCCCCGGACTTCTTGGAGTCGTAGACGAAGTAGCCCTGGGCGAAGTTGTCCGTCTCCTCGCCGATGATCTTGATGGAGTTCTTGTTGGCGCCAACGGTGCCGTCAGCGCCGAGGCCGTAGAAGAGCGCCCGCACCCGCCCGGGCTCGGGCATCGACAGCTCCCGGTCCCACTCAAGAGAGGTCCCGGTGACGTCGTCCACGATGCCGACGGTGAAGTGGTTCCGCGGCCGCGCGGCCTTCAGCTCGGCGAGCACGCTCGCGATCATCGACGGGGTGAATTCCTTGGAGGAGAGGCCGTAGCGGCCGCCCACGATGCGCGGCATGGGGAAGGGGAGCGCACCGCGCTCCTCGAGCTCCTGGAGGCCGGTCCGGACGTCGAGGTACAGCGGGTCCCCCACGGCCCCCGGCTCCTTGGTGCGATCCAGGACCGCCAGCGCCTTGACGGACCGGGGGAGCGCGGCGACCAGGGCCTCGGGGGCGAAGGGCCGGAACAGGCGCACCTTGAGCACCCCGACCTTCTCGCCCTGCCCGAGCAGCCAGGAGACCGTCTCGTGAGCCGTCTCGGCGCCGCTCCCCATCAGGACCAGGACCCGCTCCGCCTCCGGGTGCCCCTCGTAGTCGAACAGCCGGTAGCGGCGTCCCGTCCTCCCGGCGAACTGGTCCATCACCTCCTGGACGATCCCGGGGCAGGCCAGGTAGAAACGGTTCGCCGCCTCGCGGGCCTGGAAGAACGTGTCGGGGTTCTGGGCGGCTCCCCGCAGCACCGGCCGGTCCGGCGTGAGCCCCCGGGCGCGGTGCTCGGCCACCAGCGTGTCGTCGATCATCGCCCGCAGATCGTCGTCGGGGAGCTCGACGATCTTGTTGATCTCGTGTGACGTCCGGAAGCCGTCGAAGAAGTGCAGGAACGGGACGCGGCTCCGAAGCGTGGCAGCCTGGGCGACGCAGGCCATGTCGTGGGCTTCCTGGACCGACCCGGAGGCGAGCAGCGCGAAGCCGATCTGGCGACAGGCCATCACGTCGGAGTGATCGCCGAAGATCGACAGCGCGTGGGTGGCCAGGGTCCGGGCCGCCACGTGCATGCTGTACGCCGTCAGCTCCCCTGCGATCTTGTACATGTTGGGGATCATGAGGAGGAGACCCTGAGAGGCGGTGAAGGTCGTGGTCAGCGCGCCGGCCTGCAGCGCTCCGTGGACGGCACCAGCTGCGCCGCCCTCGGACTGCATCTCGACCACCTGGGGCACGCTGCCCCAGAGGTTCCGGCGGCCCCGAGCCGACCACTCATCGGAGAGCTCTCCCATCGCGGAGGATGGGGTGATCGGGTAGATCGCGATCACCTCGTTCGAGCGGTGGGCCACCGAAGCGGCCGCCTCGTTGCCATCCACCGCGATGTGCCGCATTCCTGATCTCCTCCTCTGATCCACCGGTTGCTGGGGGAGCAGGAACTGCGCCAACTCGGACCGATCTAGGGAACTCTCTCAACATAAGTCGTTTAGCAGAAACAGGCCGAGAGGTGAATGCGCAGTATTTGCGCGTTCGGGCGCCGGAGGAGTGGTCGGGGCGCGGGCCTTGCGGCTTCGGAAAGCGGCTATGGAAGCTCGAGGTCGGCGACCAGGGGCAGGTGGTCGCTGGCGAGGCGCGTCAGGTCGTGGCGGCCGCGGCTGGCCCACTCCAGGCGCAGGGGCCCGCGGTAGTAGATCCGGTCGAGGGCCGCCTGCGGGAAGAACGACGGGTACGTGGGGATGGGTCGCTCCCGCGGGTTCGGCCCGTCGCAGGCGGAGCGAAACCCCAGAGCCTCGACGAGGGGTGCGTAGAGCTGCGACCGCCAGTCGTTGAAGTCGCCCCCGATCAGGCACGCCACCCCGGGTGACAGCCCCGTCAGCTCCCGGGATCGGGACAGCAGCGCGACCTGCTCGAGGCGCTCCTTCGCGGAGAGCCCCAGGTGGAGGTTGAAGACCTCGAGCCGGTGACGGCGACCGCGGGGCCCCTCGATCCGGACCCGCGTGTGTTGGCAGCCGCGGCGCTTCCGGCGCCCGACGGTGAGGTCGATGTTCCGCTCCCGCAGGATCGGGTAGCGGCTCAGGGTGGCGTTGCCGTAGCGCCCCTTGCGCAGGGTGACGTTGTGACCGACGGCGTAGTGCTCGAAGCCCGCGTCTGCGGCCAGCTCCCTGGCCAGGTCCAGCTCCCGGGAGCGGGGGACGCCTTCGTCCACCTCCTGGAGCAACACGACGTCCGCGTTCTGGTGGCGCAGGATGTCGACGATGCGGTCGGGGCGAAAGCGCCTGTCGACGCCGATCGCCCGATGGATGTTGTAGCTGACGACCCGGAGCCGCATCGCCTAGCGAGCCCCGCAGCGGCGAGGAGAAGGCGCGACGCGGCGGAGCGGGGTCCTGGGGAGCATGTTCTGGGCCGGCCTGGGAGGAGTATAGCGGCTTCCCCCTGCGCCCGACGGCTGCCAGGCGGGCCGTGGCCGATCCAGGCTTGCAATTGTCTGCGAATATGCTTATATTCGCATTTTATGATCGACCCCGAGCTGATTCCCATCGTGGCCGAGCGCTTCAAGGCGCTGTCGGACCCGGGCCGCCTCGCGGTCCTGACGGCGCTGTTCGACGGGGAGAGCAGCGTCGGGGAGCTGGCGGCGGCCACGGGGCGTCGCCAGCCGAACGTGTCGCAGATGCTGGCGCGGCTGGCCCAGGCCCGGCTGGTGGCTGCGCGTCGGGAGGGAAACCGCGTGTTGTACCGAATTGCCGACCCGCACCTCGAGAGGATCTGCGCGTCCGTCTGCCGCAGCGTGGCGCCCCCGGCGCCGAGGGCGCAGCGGGAGCCGAGGAGGCCCCGTGGCTGAACGCACGTTCGTCGGGCTGCTGGGTCTCTGTCTCGTCGCGCCGGCGGCTGGGGCGGGGCCCGCGCCGATCACCCTGGCCGAGGCGCTGCAGCGGGCCGAGGAGGCGAACCCGCTGCTGCAGGCCGCCCGTAGCTTCTCGGAATCGCAGGCCCGGGGCGCCGACGCCGTCGCCCGGGCCAGCTGGCCGCGGCTCCGGGCCGCGAGCGGCTTCCTGCGCAGCGACAACCCCGCGACGGTCTTCGCGCAGAGGCTGAACAGCGGACGGTTCACCGAAGCCGACTTCGCCGTCGACCGGCTGAACGGGCCGGACCCCTTCTCGCACCTCAGCACGAGCCTGTCCCTCGAGCTGCCCGTGGACGCCTTCGGCCAGATCCGCGCCGGCCGGGACGCCCAGCGGGCCATGAGCCGCGCGGCGGAGGCCGACGCGCGGGTGGCCCTCGGCGAGACGCTGCTGGGCGTGGTGGTGGCGTACCGCCAGGCCGCCGTCGCGGAGCAGGCCGTGGCGGTGCTGGAGCGGTCCCTGGAGAGTGCCCGGGCGCGGGAGGACGAGGTGCAGGCCCGGGTTGACGAGGGCGCGGCGCTGAGCGCCGACAGCCTGCGCGCCCGGGCCCGCCGCCGGGAGCGCGAGGCCGATCTCGCCGAGGGCCGGTCCCGGGCCGAGCTGGTGCGGCGGCAGCTCGCCCATCTCCTCGGGGCTCCCGAGGGGACGGAGTACCGGCCGGTGGAAGCCGCGCCGGAGCCGCAGCCGCTGAGCGGGGAGGAATCGGACTGGATCGACAGGGCGCTCGAGGATCGCGCCGCCGTGGCCGGAGCCCGGGCCCGGGGTGAGGCCGCGTCCTGGCAGCGGCGCGCCGTCGAGCGCAGCGCCCTGCCCCGGCTGGCACTGTTCGGGCAGCTCCAGGACGATCGCAACCGCCTCGGGAGCGAGCAGACGTGGACCGTAGGGGCCAGCGTGAGCGTCGACGTGCTCGACTTCGGGCGCGGGGCGAGGACGGCCCAGGCCGTCGCGGGGGAGCGCGCCCGCGAGCTCGAGCGCCGTGCGACCGCGGACCGGGTACGCCTGGAGGTGGCACAGGCCCTGCGCGGGGCGAGGACGGCCCGGGAGCGCTACGCGGCAGCCCGGGGTGGAGCAGCCGAGGGACGCGAGGCGCTGCGCGTGGTGCGCGAGCGCAGGCAGGCCGGCATGGCGACGTTGACCGACGAGCTGGAGACGGAGGCGGCGAGTCTCCTCGCGGAGCTGAACGAGGTGAGGGCGGCCGCGGAGGTCTCCATCGCGGATGCGGGGTTGTGGCGCGCGGTGGGTGTCGAGGACCGCGGCGTCTACGCCGGAGAGGTGAGTCCATGAGCGGGAGGATGTGGTTGGCTGGGGTGTCGCTGGCGTTCGCGAGCGCCGCCTGTGTGGGGGAGATCGCGGACAGGGACCGCACGCCCGCCGACAGGGAGTCGCGCCGCGTCGTCACGGCACCGGTTCGGGCTGTCGCGGATGGCGGCGCCACCTCGGTGCCCGCTACCGTGTTCGCGCGGCGACGGGCGACGCTGTCGGCGCGCATCACCGCCGCCGTCGTGGAGCTGCCGTTCCAGGAGGGTGCCCGCGTCCCCGGCAACGCGATCCTGGTGCGGCTCGACGACGCCGCCCTGCGGTCGGCACTGACCGCGGCCGAGACGTCTCTCGAGGCGGCCCGGGCCGACCTCGCCCGCGTCGAGGCGCTGCTGGAGCGGGACGCGGCCACGCCACGGGAGCGCGATCAGGCGGCGGCCCACGCCGCGGCGGCCGAAGCCGCCAGCGAGGCCGCGCGGGACGCGCTGAGCTACGCGGCGCTGCGGGCCCCGTTCGAGGGGCGGGTCGGGGCGCTGCCCGTGAACCTCGGGGACGTGGTCTCCCCGGGCCGGACGCTGGCGGTCCTCGAGGGCGCGGGAGGCTACGAGCTCCAGGCAAGCGTCGGTGGCGAGCTCGTCGCGAGGCTCGAGCCCGGCCAGGAGCTGGAGGCCGAGGTCGACGGGGTCGCCGCCCCCGTGAAGGCGACGCTGCGGGCCGTGGCCCCCGGCGGCGACCCGGCCACGCACCGCTTCGAGGTCAAGGCGGATCTCGCCGATGCGCCGGGAGTGCGATCGGGGAGCTTCGCGCGCCTGGCGGTGCCCACGCCGGAGGGCGAGCGGCGACTCGTGATCCCGGCGGAGGCCGCCTTCGAGCGCGGCGGGCTGACCGGCGTCTTCGTGGTGGACGAGGGCGTGGCCCGGCTGCGCTGGGTCGCGGCAGGGGCCCGGGGGGCGGACGAGATGGAGGTCCGGGCGGGCGTCGAGGCCGGAGAGCGCGTGGTCGTCCAGCCCTCCGGGCTCGAGGACGGCACCCCCGTCGAGGAGCAGCGCTGATGGAGCTCGGCATCGCGGGGCGCATCGCCGGAGCCTTCGTCGACAGCAAGCTGACGCCGCTGATCGTGGCCGCGAGCCTGGCGCTCGGCGCCCTCGCGCTCCTCGCGACCCCTCGGGAGGAGGAGCCGCAGATCCGGGTGCCGATGGTGGACGTCACGCTCCTCTGGCCGGGGGCGGAGCCCCGGGAGGTGGCCTCCCGGGTGGTGGAGCCTGTGGAGCGAATCCTCTACGGCATCGCGGGGGTAGACCACGTCTACTCGGTCGCGGGGCCGGGCATGGCGATGGTGACGGTCCGCTTCCGGGTCAACGAGCCGAACGAGGAGAGCCTGGTCAAGGTCTTCGAGCGGCACGCTGCCATCGCCCAGGTCGTTCCGCCGGACGTCCGGGGCCCGATGGTCGAGCTCCACTCCATCGACGACGTTCCGTTCCTGACCCTGACGCTGTACAGCCCCGAGAAGAGCAGCGACGGGCTGCGACCGATCGCAGCGGAGCTCGCTCGGGAGCTGTCCGAGGTCGAGCAGACCACCCGGGTCCAGCTCATCGGCGGGAGCCCGCGGCGGGTCCGCATCGAGCCGGATCCCGATCGCCTGGCGGCCCTCGACGTCACCTGGGCCGAGCTGGTGGGCGTCTTCGGCGGCGCGGGCCGCCCGCAGCCGGGAGGGACGGCGGTCCGGGACAACCGGGAGCGGCGCGTCGACGCCGGGCCGAGCTTCACCGAGGCCGCTCAGCTGGAGCGCGTCGTGGTCGCGGTGCGCGCGGGGAAGCCGGTCTACGTCTCCGACGTGGCGCGGGTGATCGACGGCCCCGGCGAGGCCGCCAGCGCGGTGTTCTACGTCCCCGGCCCCGCCAGCCCGGTCGCCGCCGCGGACGTGGGGCGGGCCGAGGCCGCGGTGACCATCGCGCTGGCGAAGCGGCCCGGCGCCAACGCCACGACCCTCGCCGAGGCCGTGCTCGGAAAGGTCGAGGAGCTGCGTCCCCGGCTGATCCCGGGGGACGTGCGCATGGACGTGACCCGCAACTACGGCAAGACCGCGGACGAGAAGTCGAACGAGCTGGTGGAGCACCTGCTGATCGCCACGCTCTCGGTGATCGCGCTCATCTCCCTCGCCATGGGCTGGCGCGCCGGGCTGGTGGTCGGCGTCGCCGTGCCGGTGACCCTGGCTCTGACCCTGCTGATCTACTTCCTGGCCGGCTACACCCTCAACCGCGTGACGCTGTTCGCCCTGATCTTCTCCATCGGAATCCTCGTGGACGACGCCATCGTGGTGGTGGAGAACATCGAGAGGTACTACGCGTCCCACGAGGGGAAGGGGCTGGAGGGCCTGCGCTACCTGGCCGTCCGCGCGGTGGACGAGGTCGGCAATCCCACCATCCTGGCGACCTTCACGGTGATCGCTGCGATCCTCCCGATGGCGTTCGTACGCGGCCTGATGGGGCCGTACATGCGTCCGATCCCCACGGGGGCCTCGGCGGCCATGATCTTCTCCCTCGGGGTGGCCTTCATCGTCTCCCCGTGGGCCGCCTACCGGGTCTTCCGGCGCCACGCCGAGAGCCACGAGCTGGAGGCACGGGAGGAGGGTCGGGCGACGCGTCTGTACCGTCGGATGATGGAGAGCCTGATCGCCCGGCGGTCGCTGCGGGGCGCGTTCCTCGTGCTCGTGGTCGCGCTGCTGTTCGGTTCGGCGGGGCTCGTGGCCGTGGGCCTGGTCAAGGTGAAGATGCTCCCCTTCGACAACAAGAGCGAGTTCCAGGTCATGGTGAACCACCCCGAGGGGACGCCCCTCGAGGTGACACTGGAGACCGCTCGGGAGATGACCCGATACCTGACCAGCGTGCCCGAGGTGCGGGACGTCCAGATCTACGCGGGCACGGCAGCGCCCTTCAACTTCAACGGCCTGGTCCGGCACTACTTCCTCCGCCAGTCCCCCTGGGGGGCCGACCTGCAGGTCAACCTCGCCGACAAGCACGACCGGGAGGAGCAGTCCCACGCCATCGCCAAGCGCGTCCGACCCGAGCTGACGGAGATCGCCAGGAGGCGCGGGGCCCGGGTGAAGGTGGTGGAGATCCCTCCAGGGCCGCCGGTGCTCGACACCCTGGTCGCCGAGATCTACGGCCCGACTCCCGAGGCGCGCCGGGGGCTGGCCGGAGCGATCCGTGGACTCTTCGAGCAGACGGCCGGGGTCGTTGACGTCGACGACTCGCTGGAAGCCCCAAGGACCCGGACGCGGATCGACGTCGACCGGGAGAAGGTCGCCCTCGAGGGCGTGAGCCCGGCTGCGGTGGTCGACGCGGTCTCCGGAGCCGGTGAGGGTCGCGTGGTGGGACACCTGGCCGTCCCCAGCTCCCGCGAGCTGGTTCCGATCGAGGTCGGTCTGTCCGAGGTCGATCGGGCCAGCCTCGACCGCCGTCTCGCTCTCCGCGTCCCGAGCCCGGCCGGGGGGATCGCTCTGGGGGAGCTGACGAGCGTCCGCGAGCTCGACGAGGAGCAGCCGGTCCAGCACAAGGACCTGAAGCCGGTGGTGTACGTGTTCGGCGACATGGCCGGCGTGAGGGAGAGCCCCATCTACGCGCTGATGGACCTGAACGAGGCAGTGGACGGGCTCGAGCTTCCGGACGGCTCCGGCGTGGAGCGCTACGCGATCGAGGCGCCGGTCACGTCGGATCGGCCGGCGCTGAAGTGGGACGGCGAGTGGCAGATCACCTACGAGGTGTTCCGGGACCTCGGGCTGGCCTTCGCCGTCGTGCTGGTCCTGATCGCGATCCTGGTGGTGGGCTGGTTCCAGTCCTTCCGCGTGCCCCTGGCGATCCTGCTCCCGATTCCCCTCTCGCTTGTCGGGATCCTGCCCGGGCACCTGCTGTTCGGTGCCTTCTTCACGGCCACCTCGATGATCGGCTTCATCGCCGGCGCCGGGATCATCGTGCGCAACTCGATCATCCTGGTCGACTTCATCGAGCTGAAGCTCGGCGAGGGGATGCCCCTCGAGCGCGCCGTGGTCGAGGCCGGGGTGGTCCGCTTCCGTCCCATGCTGCTCACCGCCGCGGCGGTCGTGGTCGGGGGCTTCGTGATCCTGTTCGATCCGATCTTTCAGGGCCTCGCCATCAGCCTGATGGCCGGGGAGGTGGCCGCCACGTTGCTGTCGCGGGTGGCGGTTCCGATCGTCTACTACATGCTGGCCGGGGGAACCCGGGCCAGGGAGCTCGCCGCGGCGAGCTGAAGATGAGGAGAAGTGAGATGACCGTCGAGCGCGCGCTGCGAGGACTGGCGGGTGGCCTGATCCTCGTTTCCCTGGGGCTGGGCTACTGGGTGCACCCCGGCTTCCTGCTGTTCACGGCTTTCGTCGGGGCGAACCTGTTCCAGTCGGCGTTCACGAACGCCTGCCCCGCGATGACCATCTTCCGCAAGCTGGGGCTTCGGAACGGATGAGCGCCGGGGCGCCTCGCGGCGCCCCGGAGCCGTCCGCTCACTGAGGGGTGGCCAGGGACTCGACGGCGAGGGCGACCTTCGGGGCGACGTAACGCCCGTTGCCCGGTGCGTGGGCGTCGGCTCGACCGGGCCGCTCGAGGGGGTGGTCCACGACGGGCGTGAGCTGGTCCAGCCAGTACGCCTCGTCGTTCCGGTGGCAGACCAGGAAGCGGCCTTCGTCCGCCGGGTTCTTGGCCCGGTGGTAGCGCAGGTAGATCCGCTCGGCGTCGACGCCCACGATCTCGATCTTTCCGGTCTCGTGGCTCATCACGAAGCGGGCGCGCTTTGCGAGGCCGCTCACCCTGCGCTTCGCCTCTTCGAAGATGCGATAGCCCTCCACCATCGGCACCTCGTACGGCTCGTTGCCGGCGGTGGGGCGCCCCTGGAACAGGTAGTACGGCGGCACGCCGATGAAGGACAGCGTCCGGTACATCTCGGCCAGGACCTCCGGGTCGTCGTTCACGCCCCGGATCAGCGGGCACTGGTTCACGCAGATCACCCCCGCCCGGATCAGCGTGTTGAGCCCCTCGATCGCGGGTTCGGTCAGCTCCCGGGGATGGTCGAAGTGGGCCATGAGGTAGATGCGCTTCTCCGGTGTGCTCAGCTCCTCCAGGCCGGCGACGAGAGCCGGGTCGTCGAGGACGCGCCAGGGGTTGAACGCCGGCATCTTGCTCCCGATCCGGACGATCCGGACGTGGGGGATGGAGCGCAGCTCCCGGATGATCTCCAGGATCCGGCGCGTGCTCATGATCAGCGGATCGCCGCCGGTCAGCAGCACGTTCGTGACCTCGGAGTGGCTGCGGACGTAGTCCAGGCCGGGGCTGATGTCGAGGCTGGCCTCGTCGTTGTCGTCCATGAACAGCCGCTTGCGGAAGCAGTAGCGGCAGTACGCCCCGCACACCTCGTTCACGAGCAGCAGCACGGTGTGGGGGTACTTGTGCTGGACCCCGCGAGCCACGGTGATCGAGCGCTCGTTGGAGGCGTCGAGGCGCCCCCAGTCGTTCAGCTCCTCGGAGCGGGGGATGATCAGCTGGCGGATGGGGTCTCGGGGGTCCGACCAGTCGATCAGGCCCAGGTAGTAGTCATTGGCCCGGAAGACGTACCGCTTGGAGACCTCCTCCAGGACGGCGCGGGCGTCCGGAGGGACATTCGATAGGTCGGCGACCTTCTTGACGTACTTGACTCGCATGTCCCCTCCTTTCCGGAATCATGTCCTACCTACACGATGCGTCTCCGCCAGTCGCGTGCGCCACAGTCACGGGCCGCTTCACCAGGAAACACCTTATCCTACAACAAGATGGCGTTGATTTCAAGCCTCGGATCGGGGCCCGGCCGAGGCCACTGGCCACGCGTGTTTCCGGCGTCGGAGCTCAGGTGGGACGTCAGCTGGCCGGGCGCAATGATTGCGTCACAGCCGGTCAGCGTCGGGCGAGGGCGCCCTGCTCCTGGTACTCCTTGAGCTTGTACTGGATCTTGCGCGGGCTGATCTTCAGCATCGCCGCGGCCCGGGAGGTGCTCCCGCCCACGGCCTCCAGCGTCCTGAGGATCGCGTCGCGCTCGATGTCCGCGAGGGCGCTCCCGGGGACCGAGGCGGCCCCCGTGGCCGCCGGAGCCTCGGACTCCGCGGCGTGCTGCAGCGTGGGGAAGTGGGCCAGGCTCAGAACCGTCTCGCTCGAGAGCACCACCGCGCGCTCGATGGCGTTCTCCAGCTCCCTGACGTTGCCGGGCCAGCCGTGCCGGAGCAGGCCGCCCAGCGCCTCGTCGCTGAACCCCGTGACCTGTTTAGCGTTCGCGACGGCGTACTTGCGCAGGAAGTGGTGTGCCAGCACGGGGATGTCGCTGGTGCGCTCGCGCAGCGGCGGGATCTCCACCTCGATCACGTTGAGCCTGTAGTAGAGGTCCTCCCGGAACGTGCCGTCCTCGAGCTTCTTCTCGAGGATCCGGTGCGTCGCGGCCACGATCCGGACGTCGACCCGGAACGTCTTGTTGCCGCCGACCCGCTCGAACTCGCGCTCCTCGAGGAAGCGCAGCAGCTTGACCTGCACCGTGGGGGAGATGTCCCCGATCTCGTCGAGGAAGAGCGTGCCGCCGTCGGCGACCTCGAAGCGCCCGGCCCTGGCGTACAGGGCTCCGGTGAACGAGCCCTTCTCGTGCCCGAACAGCTCGCTCTCCAGCAGCGTCTCGGGAAGGGCCGCGCAGGCCACCTTCACGAAGCGGCGCGACTTTCTCGGGCTGTTCTGATGCAGCGCCTGGGCGATCAGCTCCTTGCCGGTGCCGCTCTCGCCCTTGATCAGGACCGAGGCGCTCGAGGGGGCGACCTGGCGGATGGTCTTGAACAGGGTCAGCATCTGGGGGCTCTCGCCCACGAGGTTGTCGAAGCGGTACTTCTGCTCGAGGCGCTCCCGCAGCGCGCTGGTCTCCTCGAGGAGCTCCTTGCGCTCCAGGGCCTTCTGGACGATGACCTCCAGCTCCTCCACGTCGATGGGCTTGGAGAGGTAGTCCTCGGCACCCAGCTTCATGGCCTGGACGGCGGTCTTGACGGTGCCGTAGGCGGTCATCACGATGACCATGGTCGTGGGGTGGGCCTTCTTGAGCTGCTTGAGGAACTCCAGGCCGTCCATTCCCGGCATGCGGAGGTCGGTGAGGACGACGTCGCAGGGCTCCTTGTCGAGCAGCTTCAGGCCCTCCCGGGCGTCGTTGGCGCTATCGACGTCGTAGCCGTCCTCTCGGAGCAGCGTCGTGAGCGCAGAGGCTGCGTTGACCTCGTCGTCGACGACCACGATGCGGCCGCGGGCTGGCATCTCTACTCCTTCCCCTTCCGTGGGCTCGTCGGGGCGGTGTCGCTCCGAGGTAACCACACAGCAAACGACGTGCCGTTCCCGGGCCGGCTCTCCACCTCGATCTCCCCGCCGTGCTCGTCGACGATCTGCTGCGCGATGGGGAGGCCGAGACCGGTCCCCTTCGCCTTCGTGGTCACGAACAGCTGAAAGACGTCGAGGTCTCCGGGCAGGCCCGGGCCGTCGTCTTCCACGCGGATCCACGCCCGCTCCCCCTCCGCGCCGACGCCGATCCGCACGCCTCCGCCGGGCTGGAGGGCCTCGATCGCGTTGCGGACCAGGTTGATCAGGACCTGCTTGATCCGCTCGGCGTCCAGCCGCACCCTGGGGATCGGCCCCGTCGCGGCGACCCGCTCCAGGCGCACCCCGACCGCGGTGGCCTCCGGCTCCATGAGCCGGACCACCTCGTCGGCCAGGACTCCCAGGTCGCCCGTCTCGTAGCCCATTCGCGGCGTGCGTGCGAACTGGAGGAAGTCCCCCACCAGCCCGTCCAGGCGCTGCAGCTCCTCGCGAATGATCAGCACGAGCGGACGGCTCTCCGCGGCGGCCTTGGGCGCGCTGCGGGCCATGCGCCGTTCCAGGAGGGAGAGCTGGAGGGCGATGGAGTTGAGCGGGTTGCGTACCTCGTGGGCCAGCCCCGAGGCGAAGGTCCCCAGCATCGCCATCTTCTCGCTGACGATCATCCGGGTCTGGGCGTGCCGCAGCTCGCCGTAGGCGTCGCGCGCTTCCCCGTACAGGTTCGCGTTCTCGAGGGCGACCGCAGCCTGAGCGGCCAGGGCGGCGGCCATGTCCAGCTGCTCCTCCGTCCAACCGGCCTGGGTTCCCCGGGCGAGGACGATCAGGCCCAGCACCTTGTCGTGGGCGACGAGCGGGGTCAGCAGGGCGGAGCCGATCCCGAGCCGGTCGGCGACGGCGCGGTTGACGTCGGGGTCGGAGCGGCTGTCGTCCACGCGGATCGTGTCCCGCTCCTGCAAAGCCCGGCAGGCCAGGGGCCAGCCCAGCTCCTCCAGGTCGAGGGACTGCCCCTCGTCGAAGCCGGCCGGGCCCGAAGCGTGCCCCACCCGGACCCGCTTCGGATCCGCTCCCAGGAAGACGTAGACCTGCTCTGCCCCGAGCAGGTCGCTCGCGGCGGAGCTGACGTCACGCAGCACGGCGGCGGTGTCGAGGGTGCCCCCGATCGCCTTGCTGATCGTCGCCATGGCCTGCCACTGCTGCGCCACCCGGGCCTGCCGGCGCTGGTGCCGGGTGCGGTCGAGACCCAGGCAGACCTGACGCCCCAGGACCTCGAGGAAGCGCAGCTCGTCGTCGGCGAAGAGCTGCCCGGGTCGTGCGGCCACGTTGAGGACGCCGCGGCTCTGCCCCTCCACGGTGAGCGGGATGCAGGCGTGGGCCACGGGCCGCTCCAGCCCGTCGATCAGGTGCGGCATGCGGGGGCAGTCCATGGTGTTCCGGGCCTGGCGCGCCTTCCCCGAGGCGAACACCTCCGGGCACAGGCACGGCTCGAGACCGGAGGTCCGCGCTCGCTCGAGATAGGCGGGCGAGAGCCCGCGGGAAGCGGCGAGCACGAGGTGCCCGTCGGGCTCCGCGAGCAGGAACCAGGCTGCGGTCAGGCCGAGCTGTCCCAGGATCTCCTCGAGGGCCGCGGCCAGGATCGCGGCCTCGTCGTCGGCGCTCTGGACGCGGGCGGCCACGGCGTCCAGGGTGGCGATGTGCCGGTCCCGGCGCCCGATCTCGTCGGGGATCAGGCCCAGCTTCGGGACCGTGGGTTCGCGCATCCTCACCTCCACCAGACGCAGCAAGCGCTTCGCCAACCCGGATGCGGCGGCGCAGCCCGGCCTGCGCGAAGGGTTTGGCGTCGGATTGGGGTAGAACAGGGCTTGCGCGGCGGCGAGATTTCTTCGCAGAATCTTACGGCACACGCAACCATTGCGCGATCGATTGTAGTGTACGCGGCCCGCGAGCGCCGGCGGGCCCGCCCAAACGCGCCGCGAGCCGAGGGCACGATTCGGGTAGGATAGGGCCTCGCATGGACCTCGAACAGATCATCGCGCGGCTCGAGAGTGACGCAGCGCAGCACATGACCGCAGGGCCCAGCGACGACGTCGAGCTGCGGGACCTGGAGGCGCGCATCGGGCGTCGGCTGCCGGCCGGGCTGCGATCGTTCCTGAGCCGTCTCGGGGGCGGCATCTACTACCAGCGTCACGAGATCTTCGGCAGCCGGCGCGTGATGATCCACGACATCGAGATGGTCCCCGATCTCGTCGCGATGCGCAGCCGTCTCGCGGAGACGGGGGATGTGCCCGCGATCGAGGGGGCGTTCCCGGTGCACCGGGGTGGCGGCAACCTGCACCTGATCGAGCTGGCGGAAGGCGACGGCTTCGGCCGGGTGGTGCGCTCGGACGGCGGCGGCGCCTACGACGACTTCGCGAGCTTCCTGGAAGCGGTGGTCCTGGACGTCCGCTGAGCCCGGCTTTCAGATCACCCCGGCAGAGCTCATCGACTCCAGGAAGTCCCGGTTCGACTTCGTCTTGCCGAGCCGCTCGAGCATCAGCTCCATCGCCTCGACCGGGGAGAGCGGGTTCAGCACCTTGCGCAGGATCCAGACGCGGTTCAGCTCCTCCTTGCTCAGGAGCAGCTCCTCCTTGCGGGTCCCGCTGCGGTTGATGTCCACGGCGGGGAAGATGCGCCTGTCGACCATCTTGCGGTCGAGGACGATCTCCATGTTCCCGGTTCCCTTGAACTCCTCGAAGATCACGTCGTCCATGCGCGACCCGGTCTCGACCAGGGCCGTGGCGATGATGGTCAGCGAGCCTCCCTCTTCGATGTTGCGCGCCGCGCCGAAGAAGCGCTTGGGGCGCTGGAGCGCGTTGCTGTCCACGCCCCCCGAGAGCACCTTCCCCGACGGGGGCACGATGGCGTTGTAGGCCCGGGCCAGGCGCGTGATCGAGTCGAGCAGGATCACCACGTCGCGCTTGTGCTCCACGAGGCGCTTCGCCTTCTCGATCACCATCTCGGCGACCTGGACGTGCCGGGTCGCGGGCTCGTCGAAGGTCGAGCTGACCACCTCCCCCAGCACCGAGCGCAGCATGTCGGTGACCTCCTCGGGGCGTTCGTCGATCAGGAGGACGATGAGGGCGATCTCCGGGTGGTTCGTGGCGATGGAGTTCGCGATGTTCTGGAGGATCATCGTCTTCCCGGTGCGGGGCGCGGCCACGATCAGCCCCCGCTGTCCCTTGCCTACCGGGGTCATCATGTCCAGCACCCGCGAGGTCAGGTTGTCCTGGGCCGTCTCCAGCCGCAGGCGCTCGTTGGGATAGAGCGGCGTCAGGTTGTCGAAGAGGATCTTGTCCTTGGCGCTCCCCGGCGGCTCGAAGTTGATCGCCTCGACCTTGATCAGGGCGAAGTAGCGCTCCCCGCCCTTCGGCGGCCGGACCTGCCCGCTGACGGTGTCCCCGGTGCGCAGGTCGAACTTCCGGATCTGGGAGGGGGAGATGTAGATGTCGTCGGGGCCGGGGAGGTAGTTCGACTCGGGGGCCCGCAGGAAGCCGTAGCCGTCCGGAAGGATCTCCAGCACCCCCTCGGCGAACAGCAGACCGCTCTTCTCGGTCTGCGTCTGCAGGATCTTGAAGATCAGGTCGTGGCGCCTCATGCCCGCCGCGCCGTCGACGTTCATGTCCTTGGCCATCGCGTTCAGGGCCTGGATGGTCAGGTCTTTCAGGTCACCCAGGGAGAGCAACGGGCGCTCGTCCGCTTCGGAGCGCTTGCGGCGGCGTCCGCCGCCGCGCGGCGCTCGCTGTTCGGGCTCCGTCTCCGGGCCGGCCTCGGGCGGCTCCGGATCCGGCGCCGACGGCGTCTCCTGCTCCCGGGCCTGCACGGGCTCCTGTTCCGACGGCGTCTCCTGCTCCCGGGATTCGGTCTCTCTCTCAGTGTCCATGGCGCACCTCGGGGCTGGTGGCGGCGCGGATCTGGCTCCAGAGCGCCTGCAGTCCGGTGTGTCGGGTGGCGCTGACGGGGATGACCGCCCTGGCGCGCCGCCCGAGCCCTGTGGTCAGGGATCGCTCGCGGCTCTTCAACGCCCCGCGCCCCAGCTTGTCGGCCTTCGTGGCGGCGAGGATGTAGGGCAGCCCGTGGTGGTCGAGGAAGGTCCGGAGCGCCTCGTCGGACTCCATGGGTTCGTGGCGTGCGTCCACGAGGAACACGCACAGCGCCAGGGCCTCCCGGCCCAGCAGGTAGGCGGAGACGAGCTGCTCCCAGCTCTCGCGGGTGCTCCTGGCGACGCGAGCGTAGCCGTAGCCCGGGAGGTCCGCGAGGTAGAGGGCGTGCTCGACGCGGAAGAAGTTGACGAGCCGCGTGCGTCCGGGCTGGGAGGAGACCCGGGCGAGGTCGCGGGCCCCCACCAGCGCGTTCAGCAGGCTGCTCTTTCCCACGTTGGAGCGGCCCAGGAAGGCCACCTCGGGGAGGCCATCCTTCGGGAACTGGTCGGGGGAAGCGGCGCTCGTCACGAAACTGGCCTCGGGACGCTTCAAGCGGCTGCGTGGCGGCGCGACACCGCCTGCCTCCTGTGTCGCCGCCGAGTCCGCCGGCGGCGCAATCAGCTCGACCTCAGTGCGTCAGTCCGTCCTGCACCACGGGGGGCTCGGCGCTCTCGCCGGGGACGGGCTGATCGCCCTCGCCCTGCTGCGGCTCCGGTCTGACGAGGGCGACCCTCAGCACCTCGTCGACGTGGTCGACCAGCTCGACCCGGAGTGCCTCGACGACGTTCTCGGGAACGTCGGCGAG
>Ga0299906_10001929_pt1 | contig 17529 bp, 18 predicted proteins | sample RVTome_14_FD_200259 | JGI IMG/M metagenome (GOLD analysis project Ga0299906, IMG submission 200259) | Soil microbial communities from uranium-contaminated site in the Upper Colorado River Basin, Wyoming, United States - RVT145D125 (version 2) ...
GAGGCCCGTGTCCAGCATCTGGGGCTCCTGAGCATGCGCCAGCGGGCGGAAGACAATGGGGGGTGCATGGAAGTGCATTCGGACCCGGCGGAGGGGACGCGGGTGATCTTCCGCGACATCGGCCGGTGAAGGGCTGGTCTGAGGTGAACGGCGTCCGATGAGTGAAATTCGCGTGCTGGTAGTCGATGACCACGCCCTGTTGCGCCGCGGGCTGCAGAGCATGCTGTCCTCGTATTCGGACATCGAGGTCGTCGGTGAGGCCTCCAACGGGCCGGAGGCAATCGAGGCGGTCAACACCCTCCAGCCGGACATCGTGCTGCTCGATATCCGCATGCCGGGTGTCGACGGCACCGAAGTCGCCCACCAGCTGCAGCATTATGCGCCCGAGACCAGGATCATCATCGTCAGCGCCTACGCCCACGAAGAGCACGTCCTCGAGGCTATCCGGGCGGGCGCGTACGCCTACGTTCTCAAACAGTCGGCCGACCAGGACTTGGCCGAGACGATTCGGCAGGTTTCCCGCGGCGAGCGCCGCTGGCCGGCCAGCCTGATCGACACCGTCATTCCCCAGCTTCAGGAGCAGGCCCAGGCCAATTTGCGCCATGAGCTCGGTCTGACCAAAGAAGATCTCGTCATCCTGCGCCATCTGGTGAGGGGATCGACCAACAGGGCCATTGGCCAGGATCTGCACTGCTCCGAGCGGACCGCCAAGCGCATGGTCCAACGGGTCGCCACGAAATTGGGTGCGCCCAACCGCCTGCGGGCCGCCGCCGAAGCCATCCGGCGCGGTCTGGCCTGACGTCCTCCTTCCTGCCCCGATAATTCGCCAGCGCACTCCGGCCCGAGCGGGCCACAGATTGTCCCTTCTGGGTGGTTGTAGCAGCCCCCACCTCTCCTCTACGCTTTCTAGGTAGACCTATCCACCACGCACACTGCGGGACGTGAGCCGCGGCCGGCGGATCCAACCCGCCGGCCGCAGCGAGGTCGACACACATGTTCAAGCGCCTGACTGCGGTAAGGCACGAGCAAGCCAGCAGCATGCAGCTGGTCGGCGAGGAAGTTGAGCGCCGACCCGGGGAATCGCTGGCTTCCTCGCTGCTGGCCGCCGGCTGGCCCCAGCCGGGGCGGAGCCTGGCGCCGACCAACCTGGCCCAAAGACAGACCTGGAACTACTACTGCGGCATCGGCGTATGCGGTGAATGCCGCGTGATGCTGCCCAACGGGACCTCCGTCAAGGCCTGCCAATACGAAGGGGACAATCAGCTGCCGCCGGAGGCTGCCGAGCCGTGAGCCGGGTCCGACGGGAATCGGCGGAAGTGGTCATCATCGGCGCCGGTCCGGCCGGGATAAGCGCGGCCGTGGCGGCTGCCAGTGCAGGGGCCGAGGTCGTGGTCATCGACGAGGCGCCGCGCCCCGGCGGCCGGGTTGGGGGCGCCCCTGCCGCCACGGCGGCTGCAGGGGCTGCTGTCCACCCCGGGCCGTATGACGACCGGCTGGCCCGGTTGACCCGAGTCTATGCCGAGCAGCCCCTGACCCACCTGGCGGGGACCACCGTCTGGGGGTTGTTTGACGACCGCCTGGTGGCGACGGATCACCCCGAACACCCCCTAATCGAAGCCCAATACCTGGTGATTGCCAGCGGTGCCTACGAAACACCGCTGGCCTTCCCCGGCTGGACGCTGCCCGGTGTCATGACGGTCGGCGGCCTGCAGCAACTGCGCAAGCGACAGGGCTTGGTCCCCCGGGGCAGGGTGCTCTTGAGCGGTACCGGGCCCTTCTTGTACCTGGCAGCCGACCAACTGGCGGCCGACGGGGTTGAGATTGTGGCGGTGGCCGATTCGGCGTCGCGCGCCGATTGGATCCGCTGGGGCCTGCGTCTGGCACGCCTGCCGGCGCTAGCCAGGGAAGGGCTGGGCTACCTGGGCCGCCTGCGCCGCCGGGGAATCCCGCTGCTGTACCGACGTGCCGCCGTCCGGGCGCTTGGCGAGGAGCGGGTCGAGGCGGCGGTTATCGCCCGGCTCGATAACATGTACCAGATTCGGGCCGGCAGCGAGCTGGAGCTGGCCGTCGACGTGTTGGCCGTCAACATTGGTTTCACCCCCGCCACCGACTTGACCCACTTGGCCGGCTGCCAGCACCGCCTCGACCGGCGAACCCACCACTGGCTGCCGGTGGTGGATAGCCTTCAGCGCACCAGCCAGTCCGGGATCTACGCCGCCGGAGACTGCGGCGGCATCGGCTACCTGCCTAAGAATCTGCTGCAGGGGGAGCTGGCCGGCACTGACGCCGCCCTGCGCCTGGACCGGATTCTCGAGACGGAAGCCCGTGAGCGCATCGGCAGGCTGCAGCGCCAGCTGCGGGCCAGCGCCTGGTACGGCCAACTGCTGTCCGAGATCTACGCCTTCCACCCCGGCCGGACGGCTTGGGCCGACGCGGGCACGGTGATTTGCCGCTGTGAGGGCGTGACAAGGGAAGCGATCGTGGCCAGCATGGAGGCCCAGGTATCGGTCGAGCTTGACGCCGTCAAGCGGTTGAGTCGGGCCGGTATGGGGCCGTGCCAGGGCAAGCTGTGCTTCCCGACCATCCTTGGCATGCTCGCCCAGGAGCTGGACGCCGACCGCTGGCGGGCCCAGGACTACAGCGCCCGCCCGCCGCTCAAGCCGATCTCCATGCACACGCTGGCCGAGCTGGCGGAGACCGTGCAGGCCCAAGAGCAGGGGGAGGCGGCATGAGGGCCTCTGCCGACGTCGTCATCATCGGGGGCGGAGTGGTTGGCTGTGCCAGCGCCTACTACCTGGCCAGGTCCGGCCTGTCCGTCACTCTGTTCGAGAAGGCGCCTCAGGTCGGCCAGGAGGCCTCCGGCGTCAACGCCGGCGGCGTGCGCCAGCACGGGCGGGACTCGGCCGAGATGCCGCTGGCGATCCGCGCCATCGAGATGTGGCAGACGCTGGGCGACGAACTCGACTTCGACCTCGAATACGTGCGCGGAGGCCACCTACGCTTCGCCTCGAACGAGTCCGAGTTCGAGGACCTGAGGCGGTCGGTCGCCGAGCAGCAGGCGCTTGGCCTGGAGGACATCATTCTGCTCGATCGGCGCGACGTCCTCGAACTGGTGCCCGACCTCTCGCTGGAGATCGTCGGGGCCTCCTACTGCCCGAGCGATGGCCATGCCAACCCGCAGCTTGTCTGCCCGGCGTTCGCCCGCGCCGCCGTGCGGCACGGGGCCTCGATCCAGGTGGGCACCAAAGTGACGTCGATCCAGCCGGCGCCGGGCGGCGGCTTTGCCCTGCGCACCGCCGCCGGCTCGGTCAGCGCCGCCAACGTGATCAACAGTGCCGGGGCCTGGGTAGGGCGCGTGGCGCGCATGGTCAACGTCGAAGTCCCCCTGGAGCCCCGCTATTGGCAGTCGATGGTGACCGAACCGCTGGCGCCGTTCCTGCGCCCGGTTCTGACCTGGGCCCATGTATCCAAAGCCAGCGGCAACTGGCGCAACCTGAACCTGAAGCAGCTCAAGCCGGGCCAGTTGTTGATCAGTGGGGCCTGGACCGGACAGGGCAGCCTCGAGTCGATGGCGCGGGCGACGGTCCCCGAAGGCGTGATGGGAAGTGCCCGCGATTTCGTTCGCCTATTCCCCCACCTGCGCCACATTCAGCTGCGGCGCGCCTGGGTCGGGGTCGACGGCCACCCGCCGGACAACGTCATTATCTTCGGGCCGGTCGACGCCATCCCCGGCTTCTACCTGGCCGGCCCCGGATCGGGCCACGGATTCGCCTTGGGCCCAGCCATGGGCGAGGCGCTGACCGAGCTGATCACAGTCGGAGGGACGCGGGTGCCGATCAACGGCCTGAACCTAAACCGCTTCACGGTCGTGGGTGCCTGAATGGCGTCGGCGGCGAATGGGACCACTTCCATGGTGGCAGGCAAGGTGGCCATTGTCACCGGCGCCGGACGGGGCATCGGCCGGGCGACGGCCCAGCTTCTGCTCCGAAGCGGGATGCAGGTGGCTCTCGTCGCCCGCAGCGAAGACGAACTGCGCCGGGCAGCCCTGGAGGCCGCCGACGGCAATGGCCGGGCGCTGGTCGTCCCGGCCGACGTTTCCGACGAGCGCCAGGTCGAACGGGCCGTGCGCCACACGCTGGAAGAGCTGGGGCGGGTTGATATCTTGGTCAACAACGCTGCCATCGGTGACTGGTGCCCGGTTGAAAGCTATAGCCTGGAGCGCTGGGACCGACTGATGGCTGTCAACCTGCGTGGCGTCTTCCTGTTTGCACGGGCGGTCATCCCGATCATGCGCCGCCAGGCAGTCGGCCACATTGTCAACCTGTCATCCGGGGCAGGTCGGCGCGGGCTCAAGAACCGGGCGGCCTATTCGGCCTCCAAGTTCGGTGTGATGGGATTCAGCGAAGCGCTGGCGCTGGAGGTATCCGAATTCGGGATCAAGGTGACGGCGGTGCTGCCCGGCGAGGTGGCGACCGGTTTCACCGGCCACTACCCGCCCGACGTGCCGCGGCCCGATCCACAGATGGCCTTGAGCCCCGAGGCTGTGGCCGAGTCAATCCTGGCGGTGGTAGCCACCGGGCCAAGGACACGTATCGCCGACCTCGCCATCCGGCCGCTCTAGCGGCGGCAGTGATAAGGGCCAGGAGGGAGCAAGCATGAAGACTGCGATTAGGGGCAACCACTGCGCCATGGTTACGCCCTTTACCGATGATGGGCGCATTGACGAACCGAGCCTGGAACGGCTGGTTGCGCACCTGCTTGCCGAGAACGTTCACGGCCTGCTGGTGGTGGGCACGACCGGTGAGGGCTTCAACCTGGAGGTCGCCGAGCGCATGCACATCGCCGAACGCGTGCTGCGCTGGGTGAACGGCGGCGTCCCGGTGGGCGTCATGATCGGCTACGCCGGCACCCAAACCTCGATCGAGCTCGGCAAGCACGCCATGGAAGTCGGGGCCGATTACGTGCTGGTCCCACCTCCGCCGTCGGCCTTTCCGCTGTCAGGTGTCGGGTTGGCCGGCTACTACATTGAAGTGGCGCAAGCTGTCGACCTACCGGTCATGGTCTACGACGGCGGCGGCGGCATCGAGGTATCGCTGGCCGTCTGGCAGCGGCTGATCGACGAGTCCGACAACGTTCGCTACGCCAAGGTGTCCGTCCACGACCCGGTGAAGGTCAAGACGCTGCTCAAGGGGCTGGGCGGGCGAATTCAGCCGCTGGCGGGCAAGGAAGAAACCGTGCTGGCGATGCTGGGCAACGGTGCCGTCGGCATGATCTCGGGTGCGGCCAACGCCGCGCCGGCCGATGTCAGCGCCGTCTTCGAAGCCTATACCAGCGGCGACCGAGAGGGGGCGCGGCGGATCTTTTACAGCCGGGTCAACCCCCTGGTCACCATGACCTTCCCGGCCCGCAACGAGTTCATACAGTGTCTTAAGCAGGTGCTCCACTGGAAGGGCGTGATCGCCTCGCCCGCCACGCGCCACCCCCTGCCAGGGCTGGATGACGTGCGCATCGAGGAACTGCGGGGCGCGTACGAGTTCGCCATCGCTGAAGACCGCCTGTCGCAGACGCCGGCGGCCGACTAGCCAAGGAGGAGTGTTTTCGTGGGCCTACTAATCCGCGGGGGCACGCTGTTGGACGGAACGGGGGCCGAGCCCATTGCCCAGGGAGCGGTCCTGATCGAAGACAAACAGATTGTAGCTGTAGGGACGGAGAATGATATTGGCGTGGTTAATGGCCACCAGACCCTGGATGTTGAGGGGGGGACGATCATCCCGGGGCTGATCAACCTGCACGACCACCTGCATCGGCGCATGATCCGCTACCCGCGCCCGAGCTGGTCGTACCGCCTGCACTCCAGGGAAATCGAAAGCGAGGCGGACTCGTTCCTGGTCCTGCAGGCAGCGCACAACCAACTGATCCAGCTGAGGAGCGGTGTGACCACCGTACGCGACGTGGGCTGCCGCAGCCACATGATGGTCGATCTGCGGCGCTCGATCGAAGAAGGCGTGCTGCCCGGGCCGCGCCTGCTGGTGGCCGGCAACTCGATTTCCATGACGGGCGGCCACGGCGCCAGCCACCGTGAGGTTGACGGTGTCGATGAGGTGCGCAAGGCGGCCCGCGAGCAGCTGCGGGCCGGCGCCGACTTCCTCAAGCTGATGGCCACCGGCGGCATTTTGAATTTCCCCGACGAAGACCCAGGCAATGTCGAGCTTAGCGAAGCCGAGATGCGGGCGGCCATTGAGGAAGCCCACAAGGTGAACCGAAAGGTGACGGCCCACGCGCACGCGGCCCGTGGCATCAAGAACGCCATCCGGGCCGGCATTGACTGCATCGAACATGGCTCCTTCCTCGATGACGAGGCCATTGAAATGTTTCTCGAGCACGAGGTTGTACTCGACCCGACCCTCTCGGGGATCTGGCGCTACACGATGTACGAGCGGGAGGCCGGCAATGTCGAGCTGGCCGATGTGCTCGTCGAGCATGCCATTGAACCCGGCAGAGCCAACGTACGCAGGGCGATCGAAGCCGGCGTGACCATCGGCGTCGGCACTGACAGCGCCGGCATCGTCGCTGAGGAGATTGAACTGCTGGCCGAGCTGGGCATGAGCGCCATGGATTGCCTGGTCGCCGCCACCCAAAACTCAGCCAAAGCGCTGGGCTTGCTGGACCGGATCGGAACACTCGAGCCCGGCAAGGCGGCCGATGTGGCCGTGCTGGGGTCGAGCCCGTTGGACGACATTCGGGCCTTCTATGACGTGAAATGGGTGCTGAAGGATGGGGTGTTGTTCGAGGGCCAGATCGTTCATTAGGTTCCTGTGGCCAAGACAAGAGACGGAGCAAAGATGCGAACGCTACTGACGGGAGCCACCCTGATCGACGGTTCCGCCGGCGATGCCCAACCGAACGCCGCCGTCCTGATTGACGGCGAGCGTATCGCAGGCGTCGGCCGGGCAGAGGCCGTGCCCGCCAACTGGGCCGCCGACCAGGTGCTGGATGTCAAGGGCAGATTCATCATTCCGGGCATGTTCAACCTGCACGACCACGTCTATCGCAAGGACATTCGCAACGTCCGGCCCGGCTGGACATACGACCAGCACTCGCGCGACATCGAGCGCCAGAACGACAACTACCTGGTGCTTTCGGCGGCCCGGCACGGGTTGGATTCGCTGCGGTCGGGTGTGACCACCATCCGCAACGTAGGTAGCCGCAGCAACCTGATGGTGAGCCTCAAGCGGGCCATCAACCAGGGGCTGGTCACTGGGCCGCGCTTGAAGGTCGCCGTACGCCCAATCGTGATGACCGGTGGTCACGGCTACTACATCGGCCGCCAGGCCGACGGTCCCGACGAAGTGCGCAAAGCAACCCGCGAGCAGTTGCGTGACGGGGCGGATTTCATCAAGTTGATCGTCACGGGCGGCATCCTGGGCATGCCCAAGGAACACCCGGGCAACCCGCAGTTGACGGTTGACGAAATCCGGGCGGCGGTCGACGTGGCCCACGACGCCGGCAAGCGCACCACTGCGCATGCCGACGCCACCGCCGGCATCCGCAATGCCATCGAGGCCGGCATCGACTGCATCGAGCACGGCACCTTCCTGGACGACGAGACCATCGACCTGATGCTGATGCACAACATCCCGCTCGTGCCGACCCTGTCGGGCAAGCGCGGCTATGCCGAGTATCACCTGCCGGCCAACCGGGAGTTCTATGAGTTGGTCTACCGCGAGGGGATCGCGCCGCAGATAGCCAGCGTGCGCAAGGCGTACGAGGCCGGCGTCAAGATTGGCGTCGGGACCGACACGGCGACGCTGGTCGCCGATGAACTTGACGATCTCATCAAAACCGGCATGTCGCCGCGGGAATGCATCGTGGCTGCCACCTCCGTATCCGCAGAAATCGTGGGCATGGAAGGCGAGGTTGGCACCATCGAGCCCGGCAAACTGGCCGATCTGGTTGTGTTGAAGCAGGACCCGTGGAAGGACATTGCGGCAGTGCGCCAGGTGGACTTCGTGCTGAAAGGAGGCGCTATGATCCGTGCCGACGATCCGATCCTGTAAGCGCGTGGGGGCCAGGGACGTGATCGTCCAAATCTCTATCGACCAGGAGCGTTGCACCTGGGCTTCGAACCACTCGTTAAGAGGAGAGACTTGATGCATACCAACAAAGCAATCCGGCTGATGGTGCTGGCGGTTCTGCTGCTGGGCACAGCGGCTGGCTGTGCTCCGGCGACGGAGGGCCCGCCCGGCCCGGAAGAGCCGGCTGCCCCCACGTCCATACCGACGGAGCCGGACGAAGAGCCGGCGCCGCCGGAGGAGCAGGCCGAAGTTCCGGACGAAATCGTCGTGCTGTTCGACGGCTCGGATCCGGGCACGCTCGATCCGATTTACGACACCACGGCCACTTCAACCAATATCTATGACAACTTGTTCGACACCCTGATTCACCGGGCCAACGATGGTTCGGTTGAGCCGGGCATCGCCGAGTCGTGGGAGAACCCCTCGGACACCGTCTGGGAGTTCAAGATCCGGGAAGGCGTCCAGTTCCACAATGGCGAGACGTTGGACGCCGCCGATGTGGCCTTCACCCTGGGCCTGATCATCGATCCCGAAACCGAATCACGTTGGGGGCCGCACCTGGCCGATCTAGAAAGCGTGGAGCTGGTCGATGAGACGACCGTGCGTGTGACGACCAAGCAGCCGTATGCACCGCTGCTGGCGCGCATGACGGCCGTCTGGATCCTGCCCGACGAGTACTATCAGGAGGTCGGCGGCGAGGAGTTTGGCGTCAACCCCGTCGGCTCCGGCGCCTATGAGTTCGTCGAATGGGTCCGCGACGACCACCTGACGATGGTGGCCAATGAGGATTACTGGCGCGGCGCCCCGAGCATCGGCACGGCGATCTGGCGCTTGGTGGCCGATCCGCTGACGCGCGTCGCCGCGCTGCGTGCCGGCGAGGCCGATATCATCTTCCACACGCCGGTTAGTGAGGTCGAGGGCCTCAACAGCGACCCGAACATCCGCGTGGAGAGCGTGCCATCGGCGCGCGTGATGTTTGCCGGCTTCGACACCTTCGAGCCGCCCTTCGATGATGTGCGCGTCCGCCAGGCGCTAAACTACGCCGTGGACAAGGAAGCCATCATCGAAAACATCCTCGGCGGCTGGGCTTTCCAGACGGCGAGCGTGGGCGGAGTGGCCTCGTTCGGCTATGACGAAAGCATCGAGCCCTATCCCTATGATCCAGAAATGGCGCTTGAGCTGCTGGCCGACGCCGGCTATCCCAACGGCTTCGAGGCCGACTGGCACGGCACCCGCGGCCGCTATGCCTCGGATGTGGAAATCCAGGAAGCCATCGCCGGCTACCTTGAGGCCGTCGGGGTCATCGTCAACTTGAATTTGACGGACGTCGGCACCTTCTTCGATGGCTGGGTCAACGACCAGTACACGGCCTTCTGGTTCTTTGGGCTGGGCGACCCCCTGCTGGACCTCGAGTACGTTATCAACGGCACGGTCTACACGGGTGGGCGCGGCTGGTACTACAATTCGCCGGAGACCGACGAGTTGATCGCCGCCTCCAAGGCGGAGTTCGATCCGGAGGCCCGCGCCGCGATCTTCAGCGAGCTGCTGAACATCCTGCACGAAGAAGCGCCGTGGATCTTCCTTTGGAATGAGGTCAGCCACTGGGGCGTCGATGCCCAACTGCAATGGCAGCCGAATGCCGACGAGGACGTGTGGCTTTTTGACGCTTCCTTCGAGTGAGCCGGCTCGACCGCTGATCTAAGAGCTCGACTGCGATGAGACTCTGAGAGCACCGCCGCCCCGGCCAAGGGGCCTTCGTACCCCGGTGAGACGCTGCATCGTGCGGCTGACCGTCGTCGGGGCCCCTTGGTCGGGCGGCTTCCATCGTGAGGCCGGACGCCTATGGTGCGCTATCTGACACGCAGGGTGCTGCTGATCCCGGTGGCGCTCTTCTATATAACCTTGCTTACCTTCATCGCCACGCGGCTGTCTGGCGACCCCACCGTGCTCATGCTGCCGCCGGATGCGACGCTGGAGGACATTCAAGCCTACCGTCATAGGATTGGCCTCGATGAGCCGATTCATGTGCAGTACGTCCGTTTTCTAAGCGGGATCCTGCAGGGGGATTTTGGCCGATCGCTGCACTTTCGGCAGGATTCGCTGGAGCTAGTGCTGAGTCGGTTGCCGGCGACGGCCGAGCTGACGTTGGCGGCTATGGCTATGGCGGTTCCCATCGGCGTTGGCGCCGGCGTGCTGTCGGCGACCAGGAGCGGCAGCCTACTGGACGACGTGACCAGCGTCTTTGTGCTGCTGGGCCAGTCGATCCCCGTCTTCTGGCTGGGCTTGATGATGATCTTGCTCTTTTCCGTGCGGCTGGGGTTGTTCCCGGTGTACGGGCGTGGTGGGCCGGAGCACCTGGTGCTTCCGGCGGTGGCCCTGGCCGCCTACTCGACGGCCCGCATCGCCCGTCTGACGCGGTCCAGTGTCATTGAAGTCCAGCGCGAAGACTACGTCCGGACGGCTCGCGCCAAAGGCCTGGCCGAGCGGCGGGTGCTGTGGGTCCACGTTATGAAGAATTCGGCCATTCCGGTCGTGACGGTGATCGGGCTGCAGGTCGGCGCCATGTTCGCCGGGGCAGTCGTGACCGAAACGGTCTTTGCCTGGCCGGGGCTCGGCATGCTGATCACGCAGGCAGTCTTCACCCGCGATTATCCCGTCATTGTGGCAGCCGTATTCGTCAGCTCGCTGGTCTTCATGCTGGCCGCCCTGCTCGTCGACCTTTCTTACATGCTGTTCAACCCTCGGCTGCGCTATGAGTGACACGGCCAACGGGCGGGCGCTGCTCCGGCAAGAAGCAGGGCCCGACCTGCGGCGGCTATGGCGGGCCATCGGCCGGCGCCGCGTGGGGGCGCTGGGCATCAGCATCATGTTGGTCTTTGTGCTGGTCGGCTTTTTGGCGCCGCTGCTGGCGCCCCACTCGCCCTTTGAGCAGGATATTGCTAACCGCCTGGCGCCCCCGTTCTGGCTGCAGGACGGCACCCCCGTCCACTTATTGGGAACCGACCAGTTGGGCCGCGACCTGCTGAGCCGCGTGATCTACGGGGCCCGCGTATCGCTGATCGCCGCCTCGGCCACCGTGTTCTTGGCCAGTGTGGTGGGCATCTTTCTGGGGTTGATCGCCGGCTACTTTGGCGGCTGGTGGGATGAGCTCATCATGCGGATCGTCGACACGCAGTTGTCCTTTCCGTTTGTGCTATTGGCCATCCTGTTGGCCGCCTTTCTGGGGCCGAGCCTGACCAATATGGTGATCGCACTGGTCATTGCCAGCTGGGCGGTCTACGCCCGCATTGCCCGAGCCTCGGTGCTCGAGGTGCGCGAGCGGGAGTACGTGCAGGCGGCCCTGGCCATCGGGGCCGGCAGCGGCCGCATCCTGATGCGACACATTCTGCCCAACATCGCCGCGCCGCTCTTGACTATCGGCTCGCTCGAGGTCGGCCGCGTGATCATTGTCGAAGCCACCCTGAGCTTCATCGGTCTGGGGGTCCAGCCGCGGACGCCGGCCTGGGGCAGCATGCTGTATCAGGGGCGGGAGTATATGTCGACCGCCTGGTGGCTGACTGTCATCCCCGGCTTGGTGATCACAATCACCGTGCTGGGCGCCAATCTGCTCGGCGACTGGGTGCGCGATACGCTCGACCCGCGGCTGCAGGATCGGTAGGGTGCCCGAAGAATCGCGGCCGCCGGCAAGCGCCAACGGGCGCCCCGGGCGATCCGGGACGAAGGAGTGGGCCGGTTGGCCGCCGGCGGGGCGAGGCCGGCGCCTCGCCCGGAAAGGAGGCTCGATGGGGGTGTTCACCGTCGTGTTTGCCGACGGAATGACCGAGGCCGATCTCGCTTGGGCACAGTCGTTGGCCCCGGCAGACGGGCTGGTGCTGGCGGCCCCACCTGAAGAGCGTCCGGGGGACTTTGGACCACTGCTGGCGGGGGCGAATGCCCTTGTAGTGCGGCACCAGGCAGTGACCGCCGAGGTTTTTGAGGCGGCTCCCAATCTGCAGCTTATCCAGCGGTACAGCACCCGTTGTGACGGGGTCGATCTGCTGGAGGCCCGCCAGCGGGGCGTTCAGGTGGCGACGATGCCGCTCCATGGGGCGGTGGCGGTGGCCGAGCTGGCGATCGCGCTGGTTCTTGGGCTGAGTAAGGATCTGATCCACGCCCACCGGCACACAGCGGCGGCAGACTACCGGACCTTGGGCGTCAAGCCGATCCTGACCGACGAGCACACCTACCAGTTCAACTGGATGAAGCTGTCCGGCCTGCGAGAGGTCTACGGGCAGACGCTGGGGGTGATCGGCTTTGGCGAGATCGGCACCGAAGCGGCGCGCCGGGCCCGCGCCTTTGGGATGCGCATTGTGTACAACAAGCGTCGACGGCTACCGCCGGAGGTAGAGCAGGCAGAGGAGGCCACCTACGGCAGCAAAGAAGAGGTGGTCCGGGCGGCCGACTATTTGCTTCTGTCGACACCTTTGACGCCCCAAACTACGGGCATGATCGGGCGCCGCGAACTGGATCTGATGAAGCCGACCGCATTTCTGGTGAACGTGGCCAAGGGCGCGGTGGTTGATGAGGCCGCGTTAGTTGAGGTGCTGCAGTCCGGCCGCATTGCTGGCGCCGGGCTCGATGTCTTCGTGCGCGAACCGCTGCCTCACGGCGATCCCCTCTTGACCTGTGACAATGTCATTCTGACGCCGCATATCGGCGGTGGGACGGCTGGGGCCAAGGCGAAGCAAATGCACGCAGTGCTTGAGAACGTCCAGCGGTTTGTCCAGGGAAAGCCGGTACTGCACCGTGTCGTCTGACCCACCAATCGACGCCGGTGTGCTTGCGGGCCCGGCCACCCGTCGCGCCGGCGGGCCGGAAGCAACAAAGGCGGCCCCCTCGGAACTCAGCCGGGCCGGGCTCGTGGCGCTGGTATCGGGCCACACCGTCCACGACACTTACCAGGCCTTCCTGGCACCGCTTCTGCCGGGGATCGTCGCCCGGCTGTCGCTCAGCCTGACCCAGGCGGCGCTGTTGGACGTCTTTTTGCAGGCGCCATCGATTATTCAGCCGGTCATCGGCTACCTGTCCGATCGCCTCAACCTGCGCTGGGTGGTGATCCTGGGGCCAGCGCTGGCCGGTCTGGCCATGAGCCTGCTGGTGGTGGCGCCGTCGTATGCCGCCCTGAGCTGGCTCCTGATTTTGGCCGGCGTGGCGTCGGCCGCCATCCATGCGGCCGGCCCAACGATCGCCGCCAACATGGGGCGCGGCCATGTGGGGCGCAGCATGGGTGTGTGGATGGTGGGGGGTGAGCTGGGCCGGGCACTTGGGCCGGCGGTCGCCGTCCTGGCGCTCAGCGTTATGGAGCGGCGGGCCTTCCCGTGGTTGATGAGCATCGGCTTCATTGCCTCGGCCGGTCTCCTGTATTTCCAGCGAAGAGGGGGGATTACGACCGCCAGCGGCAGCGGGTCCGGCTCCTTCGGGGCGGCATTGATTGCCATGCGCCGTGTCATGCTGCCGTTGGGGGCGCTGTGGCTTGTGCGCTCGTTCGCTCTGACAGCCACCAGCACGTTCTTGCCCCTGTACCTGACCGAACGCGGCGCTGCCCTATGGATGGCCGGCGGGGCGCTGACGCTGCTGCAGGGCTCCGGCGTTCTGGGTGCCTTCCTTGGGGGTATCGTCAGCGACCGCCTCGGCCGGCGGGCGGTCATGTTCGCCTCGATCTTCTTAACCGGGCTTTGTCTGCTCGCGTTCACCGCCGTCAATGGATGGTTGATGGTGATCCTGCTGATCCTACTTGGGTTGAGCATGCTGTCCATCGGGCCGGTGGTGATGGCCATGGTCTACGAGAGCTATCCTGAGAGCCGGTCAATGGCCAACGGCACCTTCATGACGACCGCCTTCCTGGCGCGCGCCGTGGGGGTGTTGGTTGTGGGGATTGTGGCGGATAACGTAGGGCTGCAGTTGGCCTTCCGCGGGGCGGCGCTTGTCTACCTGTTGGGCCTGCCTTTGATTTTGCTTCTGCCTACAGAGGGCAAAGCGCCGCCGCCAGACTTGGACGCCCTCCTGCCCGAGGGCTGACTTCGGTCTAGGCGGCTCTTTGGGCGGGTGGAGATGGGGGAAAAGGCCGCCGGCATACTGGAGGCGAAGATGGATCGGGCTGTGTTTGTCCCAGGCGGGGAGGCGGGGCAGGGCGGCGGGGAGCCGATCCTGTTCAAAATCGTGCTTGTCCCCTTGGATGGATCCCCCAAAGCCGAGCAGATCCTGATGCACGTCAAAGCCCTACAACGGGCCTTCCACAGCGAGGTCATCCTGCTGCGGGTCGTCGCACCGGCCCCCTCCCTTTTGGGCCGGAGTGAGATCCTGCTGCTGTCCCGTCCGGACCCGGCCGACCGTGAGGCCGAGCGGGCCGAAGCCTATCTGAACGCCCTGCGGATCAGGCTGGGCGCCGGGTTTCGCCCGGTGCGCACGCTGTGTCTCGCCGGCGATCCAGCCGCGTGCATTCTGCGGGCGGCCGACCGGGTCCAGGCCGACCTGATCGCCATGGCGATCGGGGCCCGGGCGGGGCTTGCCCGGCGCTGGTCGGCGGGCGTGGCCGGTGCGGTGCTCATGCGAGCTGAGATGCCGGTGTTGTTGGTGCCTTCCCCCGGATAACCTGGGCTGGCTTCAGGGCATGCCCCCCCCGGCTGACTCAGATAACCCGGACTTTGTCCTGCACTGCGCGGAATTCGGAATCCCCGGTCACCAAGTCGGCGTCGTGCTCTTGGGCGGCGCCGAGGTTGCCGGCCTAGTCAGTGCCGATTCGGTACGAGCTACCGGATTACAGGAGTTGGGAGCCGACAAAGTTGTTTCCAACACTTTACCGCTCCGGGACCGGTTAGACCTCATCCTTGCCCCGGTCGACGGTGAAACGCTCGCCCATCTGATGAAGACCATTGATCCTTTAGGCACGATCGCGATGTTCGGCAACAGTTCCGGTCAGCTCACCAACTTCAACGTGCGCAACATTTCCTTGGACTCCCTTATCCGTGTTCAGGGCTTCGAGCTCTTCTACCGCGCAGAGCCCTTCAGACGCGACCTTGGATACTTGGCCCGGTTGGTCGCCGAGGCTAGGCTCATCCTTAAGGAGCTGGGGAGTTGTGGTGGGAGCAGATCCTAGAGGCTCTGCGACGGCTCAGCAGCCATATGGTAGCCGGGAAGCTGGTCCCAACGCTTGCTGGCTAGAGCAGGCGAGAATCATCGCCTCGCGCCGCCCAACAACTCGGTGATGCCGACCCGGCCAGCCGAGTATTTGGCTTTGGCGCGATACTAGCCTTGGGCTGGCCGGGCGGCTCACCTCGAGGCCTCCACGCGGCCTTGGCAACCAGTTATGCCCCGGCCAGCAGGTCGTATGTTGGAGAACGCATCGTGCCCCCCCGAACTTGGCAACAGACAGGTTTATCCAGGGAAGCGACGCGACAAGAGCTCCGAGAACAGCTCGATGATGCTGTACAGCTGATAATCGCCGCCGTACGTGAGATTGAACACCCGGAGTCCCTGCGCGTAGACGATTGGTCGGCAAAGGACACGCTTGGTCATATTGCGTTCTGGCACGAGAGCTTCGCACGCAATGTGAGTGCGCTCGCTAACCACCGAGACCCACAGGTATTAGAGGGCCCATATCCCGCCCTCAATCAGCGAGGTGTGGAAGCATCCCGCGCATGACCGTGGGCCGTATTGCTGGACGGATCCGCCGCGCTCAAGCAACCATCCGTCGATGCATCGTCAAGCTGCCCGCAGAAACGGCAATCCCGTATCGCAAGGGGTCGCGAGACTACTCACCCGAGGAGCACTTGGTAACGGTGCGGGGCCACATCATTGCCCACTTGCACCGGGTAGAGAGAGCGCGGAGGCGGCGAAGGCGCGACGAAAGGTCGATAGGTTCCCTTAACCGGGGTCAATCGATTCGCCGTACTGTGGCCACTTAACATCTCGCTCAGTCAGGAGCACTGGATCTTCGACCGCCCCGCACACAACGCGGGCATTACGAGAGCGGATGCTTTGGCTTCGCTCACCCTTCGACAAGCTCTGGGCAGGCTCCCGCAGTCCGGGGGGCTACCGGATGGGTCCGGCCAGGCAGGGTGGGGGATTTGGGTGTAAGATGGTTTGCGGGCCGCTCTGCTCGAAAGCGTTAGGGCGCTCTCTTGCATGTGAAGGAAGGTGTTATCGCCATGTTGAAAGGTGAGAGTGTGATCCTGAGGCCTGTTCACCAGACGGACCTTCAACGCCTCTATGAATTTCACCAGGACATCGCAAACAGGGGTCCATACTTCCCGATTGGGGTCATGCCCGAACCGATCTTCCAGGCGAAGTTTTCGGAGACCGGTTTCTGGCAGGAAGACGATGGCATGCTCCTGATCGTCGACGGCGATGACACGATCATTGGCCATGTCGAGTTCTTCCGTACGGTTCGCTACCTCGATGAACTCGAACTCTCCTACCATATCTACTCCAAGAACTACAGTGGCAAGGGGATTGCCACAGAGGCGGTTGAGCTCATGTCCGGTTACCTGTTTGACAGGAAGAAACAGAACAGAATCCGGCTGATCATTCATCCGGACAATGCCGCCTCGAAACGAGTCGCTGAGAAGTGTGGATACCGATTTGAGGGCACAAATCGCGGGGCCTGGTTTCACAAAGGAAGGAACCACGACGTCGACGTGTATGCGCTCTTAAGGGACGAGTTCTATGAGAGGCCCAATCGATAATTGCTGCCTGTATCGGGTTGAACGTGCGCTCGAACATCTCGCCCAATCAGGAGCATTGGATCTTCGACTGCCCCGCACGCAGCGCGGGATCTACGAGAGCGGATGCTTCGGCTGCGCTCACCCTTCGACAAGCTCAAGGCAGGCTCCCGCGGGCCGGGTTGTTGATGGATGGGCCCGGCCAGGCAGTGTGGGGGTGGGTATAATTTGGAATGCGGGCCGCTCAGCTCGAACGCGTTAGGCGCCGCGCCCTTGCCTGCAATCAGAGATAGGACCTGGGTGTTGCCCGCCCCCTAACACAACGTAGGCAGGATGGGTGATCCCCCCACTTAGGCGGCGACTGCAACACAGCCTCAAGGATCAGGCCCATCAGACAGGAGCTAGAGCAATGTCGTCCAAACGCAAGTTCACAACCGAAGACGCAACTCGAATCGGGAATGCACTCGGTGTCCGCTGGGCTGAGGTAAGCATCGAGGAGTTTCATGCGGGATTGGCTGTCGAATTGGAGCACGGTGCACACGACCCTGAAACCGATGTCACCAATGACGATGAGCTTCTAACTGGCAAGATAGCGCTCGCTCATCTCAAGGAGTACCCTGATTACTACACTCGCCTTGCCCAACTTGAGAAGGACGCTGAAGAATTCTGGTCTAAGAAGCGTTGATATTCCCTGATCAGCGCCTAAGATCTCGCTAAAGCGGACCGGCGATGCTGGCGAGCTAGCAAATAAAGGT
>Ga0299906_10001930_pt1 | contig 17523 bp, 18 predicted proteins | sample RVTome_14_FD_200259 | JGI IMG/M metagenome (GOLD analysis project Ga0299906, IMG submission 200259) | Soil microbial communities from uranium-contaminated site in the Upper Colorado River Basin, Wyoming, United States - RVT145D125 (version 2) ...
ACCGTCAGGCTCTTTCATCCTTAACACCTCACCGGCTTGGCCGGCGCTATCCCAAATGTGTCACGCACCCGGACACTACCCGCGCCGACCTGCCTGCTTTCCGCCGCCGGCGAAATCCGTTACGATACCGCCGTCCCGGCGACGGGTATGTGTTTAGCGTACCGGATTATTTAGCCGCCGAGCTTGCTCGGCGCTTCGGAATACGCGAATACAAGCGCCGAGCAAGCTCGGCGGCTCAATGTCCCGTATCGCGAAACGTAGACGCCAAGCACGTACGGCGGCGGCGTGCCTGTGGACATCGGCGCGGCTCGCCTGCGAATTGGGAAAGGATTCCGCCCATGCGAATCGGCCTGCTCGCCAGCTACCCGCCCCGGCGATGCGGCATCGGCATGTTCACCCACGACCTGTGGCAAGGTCTGCGCCGGGTCAACAGTGACGAGCCCGATCCCGTCGTTATCGCCATGAACACGCCGGCCGCGGTCGGCCTCGAATACGACGACCAGGTGCGTTTCGAGGTGAGCCGGGAGGTCCGACGCGACTACCGCCAAGCCGCCCACTTCGTCAACACCAGCAACATCGACGTCCTCTGCGTGCAGCACGAGTTCGGCCTGTTCGGCGGCGACGCCGGGGCGATGCTCTTCGAGATGCTGCGGCGGGTCGGGCCGCCGGCGGTCACCACGTTCCACACCGTGCTCCTCGAGCCGAACGACGCCTACCGCGACGCCACGGTCAAGACCGCCGAGCTCTCGTCCCGGCTGGTCGTCATCAGCGAAACCGCGAGCCGGTTCCTCCAATCCGAGTACGGGGTCAACGCCGATCAGATCACGCACATCCCCCACGGCGCGCCCGACTACCCGTTCCTCGATCCCAGCGACTACAAGCTCAAGTTCGACATGGCCGGCCGCAAGGTGTTGCTGACGTTCGGGCTGTTGAGCCCCGGCAAGGGACTCGAGACCGCCTTGAATGCTCTGGCCGGCGTCGTCGACAACCACCCTGACGTTCTCTACGTGATCCTCGGCGCCACGCACCCGGAAGTGCGCAAGGCCGAGGGCGAGAAGTACCGGCTCACCCTGCAGCGCAAGGTCGAGCATCTCGGGCTCACCGATCATGTCGTCTTCGTCAACCGTTTCGTCGAGCAAAGCGAACTGTGCGAGTACCTGCTCGCCACCGACGTGTTCGTCACCCCCTACCCCAACCGCGAGCAGATCTCGAGCGGCACGCTGACCTATGCACTGGCGCTGGGCAAGGCGATCGTGAGCACCAATTATTATTACGCCGAGGAGCTGCTCGCCGACGATCGCGGCGTGATCGTGCCGACGTCGGACCCCGACGCCATGGCCGCCGGTTTCGACGCCTTGCTCCGCGACGACACGTGGCGCAATCGCATGCGCCGTAACGCCTACCAGTACGGCCGTCGACTGACCTGGACCGCGGTGGCCAAGCGTTACCTCGAGACGTTCGAGTCGGTCTGGCGTTCCCAGCGTCGCCGCCGGCCGCGCGTGACCGGACCCACCGTCGTCAGCGGCGCGGTGCTGCCCGAGATGCGCCTCGACCACTTGACCTCCATCACCGACGACACCGGCATCATCCGCCACGTGCGCTTTCAGACCCCGGTATGGCAAGACGGCTACACCACCGACGACAACGCCCGCGCGCTGATCGTGGCCGTTCGCAACCAGGGGGCGACCAACCAGTGGGACGCCGACCGCTACCTCGGGCGCTACCTCGCGTTTCTCGCCAATGCCCAACTGCCCGACGGACTGTTCCGCAACTACCTGAGTTACGACCGCCGCTGGGGCGACGAACCGGTTTCGGAGGATTGCTGCGGCCGGTGCATCTGGGCCGCCGGCTACACCCTGCGCCACGCCGAGCGCGCCGCGCATCAGTCGATGGCCAAGGAGATTCTCGAACGCGCCCTGCCCGCCGCCGCCGACCTCGGCCACCTCCGCGCCAAGAGCTACTCGATCTTCGGGCTGGCCGCTTATCACGAAGTGTTCGGCGGGGCCCGCGAGGCGCGCACCCTGCTGACTCGATTCGCCGACGATCTGGTCGCCGCCTTCCGTGCAACCGCCGACAGCGACTGGGCCTGGTTCGAGAACCAGGTGACCTACGGAAACGGCAACCTGCCGCACAGCCTGTTCGTCGCCGCCGAGGCGATCGACCACGACGAATATCGCGAGATCGCGCTCGCGTCGCTCGGGTTCCTCGATCAGATACTCTGGCGCGACGGGCGCCTCAGCCTCGTCGGGCAGGACGGCTGGTATGTGCGGGGCGGGCGACGGGCTCGGTTCGACCAGCAGCCGATCGACGCGGTGGCGATGGTGCGTGCATACCAGGCCGCCTACAACGCGACCGGCCACGTGACCTATCTGACTCGGATGCGCAAGGCGTTCGACTGGTTTCTGGGCGACAACGACCTCGGCCAATCGCCCGTCGACTTCACCACCGGCGCCTGCGCCGACGGCCTCACCCCCACCGGACTCCGGCAGGACCACGGCGCCGAGTCGACCCTCGCCTATCTCAACGCGCTGTCGTACACGCAGGACATCCAGGGCGAAGAGACGACACCGGAAATCGAAGACGTGGAAAAAGCAGACCAACGCGGCGGCGCCAAGACGCGGAATGCGGAGTTCGGCGTGCGGAGTTGACCCCCATGCGGATTGCCATGCTCGCGCCGATTTCCTGGCCCGTGCCGCCTTCCGGGTACGGGCCTTGGGAGCAGGTCGTCTACAACCTGACCGAGGAACTCGTCAAGCTCGGCCACGCGGTCACGCTGTTTGCCGCCGGCGGTTCTACCACCTCGGCCCGGCACGTTGCGACCTGCCCGCATCCGCTCGGCGAATGGCCCGAGGCCGAACGTAGCATACCGCTCGCTTACGACCCCGACACCGGCCACCTCGAAGGACCGCCCGATTCGCGGGTCTGGGAGAGCTACCACGTCGCCGCGTGCATGGAGCGCGCCGCCGCCGGCGAGTTCGACCTGGTGCACTCGCACCTGCACGTGCACGCGCTGACGTTCTCGCGCCTCGTCCCCTGCCCGGTCGTCTCGACCCTGCACGGTGCGGCCTGGGTGCGTTCGGCCCACCCGATCTTCCGCGCCTACCGCGACCGGCCGTTCGTCTCCCTCTCGAACGCCGAACGCGAGCTTTACCCGGAACTCAACTACATCGACACCGTTTACAACGGCATTCGGCTCGACGACTTCGCCTTCGAAGCCGACAAGGACGACTACCTGCTGTTCGCCGGGCGACTCTCGCCGGAAAAGGGCGCCGCCGAAGCGGTCGAGGTCGCGCGCCGCACCGGCCGACGCCTCAAGCTCGCCGGCATGATCGAGCCCCAACACCAGGCGTACTACGACACCCGCGTCAAGCCGCACCTGGCCGAGGGTCGCATCGAATACCTCGGGCTCCTCTCGCAAGCCGAACTCGCGCCGGTCTACGGCAAGGCGGCGGCCGTGCTCTTCCTGATCAACTGGTGCGAGCCCTGCTCGATGGTCGGCATCGAGGCCCAAGCCACCGGCACGCCGCTGATCGGCACCCGCTACGGCTACCTCCCCGAGATCATCCGCGACGGCCGAACCGGATTCCTCGTCGACACCGTCGACGAAGCCTGCGCCGCGGTCGACCGACTACCCGAAATCGATCCCGCCGCCTGCCGCGGCAACGTCGAAGAACGCTTTGCCGCCCCGGTCATGGCCCGCGGCTACGAACGGGTTTACCGCACACTGATCGAAAATTAAATTTCATTGTGTAATCATCATCATCAATTTCTCGGCGGTTGCGTTCGCGCACGCAGCCAGTATACTGCCCGCATGGAGAGCGATTGCCAACACCCTTCTTCAATCCAAACCAGGGAAGGAACCTTGACATGGCCAGCCGACCACAACGCATCATGATGATTTCGACGCACGGATACGTGGGGGCCGAGCCGGAATTCGGCAAGCCCGACACCGGCGGTCAGGTGGTATACGTGCTCGAACTCGGCCGTTGCCTCGGCCGCATGGGGTACCACGTCGACATCCTGACCCGCCAATTCGAGCGACAGGCGCGGATCGAGAAAGTGACCTCGCGCGTACGGGTGTTGCGCTTTCCTTGCGGCGGCAAGGAGTTCATCCCCAAGGAGACGTTGTGCGAACACATCCCCGAGTGGGTGGCCAACGTGCGCCGGTTCATCGAGGCCAAACGGCTCCGCTACGCCTTCATCAACAGCCACTATTGGGACGCCGGCCTGGCGGGCCAGGCCTTGGCCTCGGCGCTCGACGTCCGCCACATTCATACCCCTCACTCGATCGGCTCGTGGAAGCGGGACAACATGGACGGCACGCCCGAGGACCTGGAGCGTAAGTACAACTTTCGCCAGCGTATTCGCGAGGAAAAGGTCATCTATGACGAATGCGACGGGCTCATCGCCACCACCCCGCAGCAGCGCGACATCCTGCTCAAGGACTACGACACTCCACGCGACAAGATCCACGTCGTCCCGCCCGGCTACGACGATACCCGATACTTTCCCGTGTCCCGCGCGTCGCGCGCCGCGCTAAAGACCGAGCACGACCTCGAAGGACCGATCGTCCTGGCCCTGGGACGCATGGCCCACAACAAGGGCTACGACCTTCTCATCCGCGCGATGCGGGTCGTCTTCGACCGCATCGACCATGCCCGCCTGATCCTGGCCGTCGGGTCGACCGAACCCTCCGCGCGGGAGCGCGAGCAGATCGCGGATTTGAAACAGTTGGCCGGGCAACTCGGCATCGCCGACCGCGTGCTGTTTCACGACTATATACCGGATGAAGAATTGGCGGATTACTACCGCATGGCCGACCTGTTCGCCCTGAGCAGCCGCTACGAACCGTTCGGCATGACCGCGGTCGAGGCCATGGCCTGCGGGACGCCCTGCGTCATCACCACGGAAGGCGGGCTGTGGGAGATGGTGACCTGGGGACTGGAGGCGGTATACGCCAATCCGTTCGATTCCGAGGCGTTCGGTCATGCCATCTGCACCGTGCTACAGCATCCGCGTGTCGCGGATCAACTCGCCAAGTTCGGCTCGCAAAAGGCCCGGGCCCGGTTCACCTGGACCGGCGTCGCCCAACAGATCCTCGGCCACCTGCAAGGGTTGCCGCCGCGCGTTCCCGGGGTGGACCGCCAAACCGATGAGGTCGATCTCGAAGAATGGACAACAGAGCCGCACTCGTTAGCGATCTAGACGGCACCCTTTTGGGTGACGAGGCGGCCCTGGAGCGTTTCGCGGCATGGTTTAGCACCGTTCGCGGACGGGTGCGGCTGGCCTATGCCTCCGGACGATTCTATGACTCCGTCGTCGACTCGATCCGCACGTCCGCCCTGCCCGCGCCCGACGTGGTCATCGGCGGCGTCGGGACCGACATGCGTGCGTTTCCGTCGGGTGATATTCTGTGGACACCGGATCACGACCACGCGCAAACCCGGTGCGACGGGATGCACTGGGATCCGGATCGCGTCGTCCACGTGCTCTCATCGTTTTCAGACCTTCGACCACAACCACCGGAGTTCCAGTCCAGGCACAAGATCAGCTACTTCTTGGACAAGGCGGGATACGATCGGATCGATGCGATTCGACAATCGCTTCGGACCGCTTCGATTGCTGCCGATATGATTTACAGTTCCGGGCGCGATCTCGACGTCGTTCCCCAAGGCGTAAACAAGGGAACCACGACCGCCATCCTCGCGCGTCAGTGGGGCATCGATGCGAATCACGTGATGGTCAGCGGTGATTCCGGGAACGATATGACGCTGTTCCGACAAGGATTCCGAGGTATTGTGGTGGCCAACGCCCATGCCGAGCTCAGGGCCCTGCGCGGCGAATCGGCGTATCAGTCCAGCGCGGCTTTCGCCGAGGGCGTCCTCGAAGGAGTCCACTACTGGATGAATCGGCTGGAGTGGCGATCCGAAGGAGCACCGGACGCATGAATTTGCTCGATCAGGCGTTTGATCAGGCCAAGGAAGTCCTTCGCATGAACGTGACGGACAGAGGCTTCACGGCCTGTAGCGTGCAACATGACGAAGATCCGCAAAGCAACTACCGCAGCGTCTGGGCGCGCGATTCGGCCATGACGCTGATGTGGTCGCTCCCGCTCAAAGACGCCGAACTCACGCAATGTGCTCGACGCTCCCTGGAAACCATCTTGGACGCGCAATCACGGGACGGGCACTTACCCAATTATGTGGAGCTGGCCAGCGGGCGGGCCGAGTTCGGCGGCATCGGCAACATCGCCGGGATCGACAGCGCCATGTGGGTTGTCATCGCGACTTGGAACTACGTCAAGGTCACCGGCGACACCAGTCTGGCCAACAAATACTTCCGCAAAATCCACCGCACGATGAAATGGCTCCGGGCCCACGACTCCAACAACTGCGGATTGATCGAGGTGCCCGAAGCATCCGACTGGATGGACCTGTTTCCACGATCCTACAATGTGCTCTACGATGAAGTGCTGTGGTACCGGGCCAACGTCGATTTCGTCGAGTTACGCAAACTCAACAATCTATCCATCGATCGTTATGTGAACCGGGCCGCGCGCATTCGCGCCCTGATCAACGGACAGTTCTGGCCGACGCCGGACACCGTGCTCGAGTCGATGGAATCGTTCGCCAAAACGCAGTTCAGCCTCGGCCGGGCGCGCTATCTCATCGCACAAATCACACCGTTCGGTTTCAGTTGGCGGTGCGACGTTTTCGCGAACATCATCGCCTACTTGTACGGTGTATTGGACGACGAGCGGGCCCTCCGCGTGTGGCGGTTCCTCCGGCAGGTCTGCATCGATCATCCGTACCCGGTCAAAACCATCTATCCGGCGATCCATCCGGGTGAACCGGCGTGGCGGGACTATTTCCTGGTGAACCTCCAGAACTTGCCGAATCACTACCACAACGGCGGCATCTGGCCGTTCGTCGGCGGCCTCTGGGTACGGTTTCTCGATCGTCTCGGCCAGCATCAGCACGCCGAGGAAGCCCTTACGCGGCTGGCGGAGCTCTGCCGATCAGGCTTTGACCGAGAGTGGGAATTCAACGAATGGGCACACGGCCTTACCGGTCGTCCCATGGGCAAAGCCTACCAAGCGTGGAGCGCCGCTTCCTACGTTGCCGCGTATCTCCGCTTCCAAGGCGACAAGACCGTCGAGGTGGCAGATGGCAGACCGGAAGAAATCATCCAATGCGAATCATCTGACCTGAATCCCAATGTCACCAATGAAAGCGTCGACCTCGACCAGGGCGACTCCGCCGGCGCGACGCAGAAGAACGCTTCGACGCCCCGGTGACCCGCAGTATGTGCCGACCACATCCCGTGGTGGTGCAGCGCTCGAGCCTAATGAACGTGTAAACAAGCATGTAAACACAACTATCGTCGCGCGACAAAGGGTAGGCTGCTTTGTGTAGTGTGTCGGACGCAGTGCATGTGCAACTTCGACCGTTTCTGCTCTGGTTAAAGCGACCGCAATAGCGTGGTACATCTCCTTGCGAGTTGTTTGGCGAGAGAGAAATGTCCTGGCCTTGATGTCGGTAGAGCTCCGTCAAAGTTGCGACAACTTCTTCGACCGGCTTTGGAAACCCGGCTTCGGCCATACTTCACTCCCGTCTGCTGTACACCTATCTCACCTAGCTCAAAGAAGCACCGATTCGTCGAGAACGGGCGGTTACTCCAACCACCCCGCCAGATCCTTGGCATAGTACGTCAGGATGAAATCCGCCCCGGCGCGTTTGATGGCGGTGGTGGTTTCCAGGGCGCACTGCTTTTCATCGATCCAGCCGTTTGCGGCGGCGGCTTTGATGGCGGCGAACTCGCCGGAGACGTGGTAGGCGGCGGTGGGGACGCCGAACCGCTCCTTGACCCGCCAAATCAAATCGAGGTAGTTGGCGGCCGGCTTGACCATGACCATGTCCGCCCCCTCCTCGATATCGAGCGCGACCTCGCGCAGGGCTTCGTCGGCGTTGTGGAAATCCATCTGGTAACTCCGCCGGTCGCCGAACTGCGGAGGGGACTCGGCCGCGTCGCGGAACGGACCGTAGTAACCGCTGGCGAACTTTGCCGCGTAGGACAAGATCGGCGTGTCGTCGAAGCCCGCTTGGTCGAGCCCGCGGCGAATCGCGCCGACGCGCCCGTCCATCATGTCCGACGGGGCGATGATATCGGCGCCGGCCCGGGCGTGCGAGACAGCCTCTTTGGCGAGATTGACGAGCGTCGCGTCGTTGTCGATCTCCTTGCGGCCGCGACGTTCGGTGACCACGCCGCAGTGGCCGTGATCGGTGTACTCGCAGAAACACACGTCGGTAATCACCAGCAAGCGGTCACACCGGGCTTTGATCGCGGCGACGGCGCGCTGGATGATGCCGTCGTCGGCCCACGCCCCGCTGCCGACCGCGTCCTTCTCGTCGGGGATGCCGAACAGGATGACGGCGGGAATACCCAGCGACTCGACCTGCACACACTCCTCGGCCAGCACGTCGATCGACATCTGGTACTGACCCGGCATCGAGACGATCTCGCGACGTTGTCCCGTGCCCTCGCGCACGAACAGCGGATAGACCAAGTCGTCGACGCTGAGCCGGGTCTGGCGCACCAGCCGCCGCATCGTTTCGCTCGTACGTAGTCGCCGCATTCGGTGCGTGGGAAATGCCATGGTACCCCTTCAAGCCGACGCTCTGGTTTCAATTTGCTGGTGCGAGAATCCTTTCTCGCATCCACCCAACGCGGGAATCCTTTCCCGCGAGCGAATGCAGGATCGGAATCCTGCAGCCCGTGGGGACGAGATGGGAATCTCGTCCCAGCAACTACCCTTTCGCCGACGCCCTGGCTTCAATTTGCTGGTGCGAGAATCCTTTCTCGCACCCACCCAACGCGGGAATCCTTTCCCGCGAGCGAATGCAGGATAGGAATCCTGCAGCCCGTGGGGACGAGATGGGAATCTCGTCCCAGCAACTACCCTTTCGCCGACGCCCTGGTTTCACGCAAGCGTCTTTGCTGGTGCGAGAATCCTTTCTCGCACCCACCCAACGCGGGAATCCTTTCCCGCGATCGAATGCAGGATAGGAATCCTGCAGCCCGTGGGGACGAGATGGGAATCTCGTCCCAGCAACTACCCTTTCACCGACGCTCTGGCTTCACGCCGGCGTCTTGGGCGGTTTGTCGAGCTTGTGTCCGCACTCGGCACAGAACGTCGCGTTGGGCCGGTTGCGCTTACGGCAAAAGAAACAGCGGCGACCGCGGAACCCGGCGAGGACAAACCAGCCGACACCCACGACGACCACGAGGAATACAATTCTGATCCAAGTCGTCATGGTTACGCATCCGCCGGGAGTCTCACCGCCCCAAGCCGTGCCAGAAAACCAGAATCACCAGCACCAAACCCGCCACCACCACCGGCCAGAACCAGCCTGCCGCGCGCTCGGTCGCCGACGATGCGGCGATCACCCAGTCGCCGCACGATGCGCACTGATCGGCATCGTCGGGAATCAACTCGCCGCACGACGGACAGGGTACGACGGCCGGATTCTCGCCGTCGATCAGGTCGTCTTCGTCGGGCAGCTCGTCGTCGCCGATCGGCGCATTCCAGTCGGTGTCGCGGATAACCATGCCGGGCGTCACTTGATCAACGGCAGCAGCTCTTTGAACATCAGCGTGCCGGCCTCTCGGCAGAGCTCGAAGACGATCGCCTCGGTCGACGTCACGATCGCGCCCGCCTGTCGCATCCGCAAGAGGGCCACGTCGCGATCGTCCGGGTTACGTGAGCTCACCGCGTCGGCGAGCACGAACGGCACGTAGGCGAGCTCGATCAGGTCGAGCACCGTCTGCTGCACACACACGTGGGCCTCGATGCCGACGACCACCACGTGTGGCCGGCCGAGCTCGCTCAGGCGCGTCCGGGCCGGCTCGACCCCACAGGAACTGAACGTCATCTTCTCGATCACCGGCACGTCGGCGAGCAGCTCGCGAATGCCGGCTTCGGTCGAACCGATACCCTTGGGATACTGCTCGGTCGCGACGATGGGCAGCCCGAGCACCTGCGCCGCCCGGATCATCTTCGCCGAAGCGGCCAACACCCCGTCGACGTCGGCGATCTGCGGCAACAGCTTCTCCTGCAGGTCGACCACCAGCAGCACCGCTTGGTCACGTTCGGCTCGTAGCGTCGTTCCCATTACCGGTCATGCTAGGCCGGAAGCGCGATGCAATCAATGATCCCGATAGCCGCTCTCCCGGCAGCGGACTGCCGCGTTTTTTTCGGACGTGGGACTAAAATGTGACGAATCGATTTGCTCGAGGCCTGGTTATATTGCAAGCTGCAAGCGACTGCGCGATTCTCGAGCGTGCACACCATTACATTGACTACGCTGTCATCCGCGGTCGAGGATCGAGAATGTGAGGACGAATGCGTCCCATAGGAGGGCTTGGAGATGCGATATCTTCCCCCACAACCCAACCGTGCTCGGGGCGTGATCACTGTCGCGGTGGCCATTTGCTTGATCGCACTGATCGGTTTTACCGCTTTGGCGGTTGACGCCGGGATGATTCTCCTGGCCCGGGTCGAGCTTCAGCGAGCCGCCGACGCCTGCGCGCTGGCCGCGATCGAGGAACTCGAGTACGACTTCGCAGGGACGGGCTACAACAATGCCGATGCCGCTTTGGTACAAGCCAAGCAGTTCGCCACCTTGAACCCGGTCCTCGGTGAGAAGCTGGGGCTGAATTCGACGACCGATGTGCAATTCGGCTACTTCAATCTGGACGCCGGCACCTTCAAGCCCGGCACAACGCCGGCCAACGCGGTCCTGGTCAAGGCGGGTCGAACCAAGAACTCGGTCAGCGGTCCGATTTCGTTGAACTTCATGCCGGCGCTCGGCCGCGACACCGCGGACGTCTACGCCACCGCCCTGGCCGTCATGGACGACCGGGTCGGCCGGATTACCCCGCCCTTCGGCGGATTGCTCCCCTTCGTCATTCGCGACGACTTGTACGCCGACCAGGTGGCCAACGGGCCCGATCGGTGGACCTTCGACGGTTCGACAGGCTCGCCCGTCGAAACCACGGACGGTGTCCCCGAGGTCACGCTGTTTCCAAACAAGATCAAGGCGGACGGTACCACCGACGGCGCGGGTAACTACGGGCTGCTCAACATCGGCGTGGAAAACGCCGGCGTGTCCGATCTGAACGTGCAGATCGAGAACGGCGTCACGTCCGAGGAGCTGGCCCTGGAAACCGGCTCGTCGGAGCTCGATTTCGTGGACGATTCCGGCAACCCACGGACCTACGAAATCACCGGTACCCCCGGCATCAGCGGCGGCATCTCGTTCGCTCTGGAAACCCGCCTCGGTCAGGTCGTCAGCTTCTTCACCTTTTCGACCGTGGCGGAAAGCGGTTCCAACGCCACCTACACCATCAACAGCATTCGGTTCGCCCGCGTCATGGAAGTCGATCTGACCGGCAAGGCCAAGGGGTTTATCCTGCAACCGGTGGTGTATGACGGACCGGGCGTGGAAACCGACCCCAACGCGCCGTCGACCAATGGCATGATCACCCGCACGGTGCTGCTCGTTCGATAACGTCGAGCAAGCAGCCGCCACCGGTTATGAATCGGTTTGCTTGCGTAGGGCCAGGATCAGCTCGATTTCGCCGGTGTTCTTCCCGGTTTCGCGGGCGATCTCGACCGCGGATTTGCCCGCGTCGGCCAAGGCGTAGATGTGTTCGTGTCCGTTGCCGTTGCCGGGTGACGCGTCGGCGGTATCGGGATTATGTTCGGCACCGCGGTCGTCGACGGTAACATCGACGGCCGGCCGACCCGCCCGCGCGGTCAAGCGTTCGAGCTTATTGATCCGATCGTCGGCGTCGTGCAGCAGGACATCGAGCTTGGCGAACTTGGTGTCGAACTGAGCCGAGATCTGCCGGGCCGTCTCCTGAATCTCGACCAGCAGCGTTTCCATGTCCTGCTTGACGTGCTGTTGATCCCGCAAGTCCGACGCGTAGGGCCGTTGCCGCTCGGTCGGTTGGATGTCGCGATACGCGCTGCGCCGCCGCAGCGTCATCATCATGATCACCGTCGCCACCACCACGACCGCGACGTACCCCAACTGCTCGGTGTTGATCGATGCCGCGAGTTGATCGAACGCATCCGTGCCCATCGTCAACCGTCTTGATCGGTGAACTGCCGGATCCCTACGACGAATTTAACCGCCGAGCTTGCTCGGCGCTACCCGTCGCGCTCGGCGCGCCAGCATTGCGACGCTTCAACCATCACCTCGCGCAGGGCCACACCGTGCTGCTCCGCCGCCGCCCGGCAATCCTCGTACTCCGGCGAAGCGGTCACAACCCGGCCCAAGCGCCGTCCCACCTTCACGCGCACCGTCCCGAACCGGGTGGCGACCTCGTCGAACGTACGCTCGAGCTTACTCCGCAGCACCTGGTGTCGACGTACGCCGAACGTGGTCGTCTCGGCGAAGAGCAGGTCCTCACACGCCGCGACCATGTCGGCGTCGACGAGCACGGTGATCATGACCGCCGGTCGATTCTTCTTCATGCCGATCGGCGTCGAGAACGCGTCGAGCGCGCCGGCCAGCAGCAGTTTGTCGATCACGTGGCCGATCGCTTCGGGCGGCGTGTCGTCGAGGTTGGCCTGCAACACCGTGACCTCATCGGTCTCACCGGCCGCGGCGGTCTGGCCGATCAACACCCGCAACACGTTCGGGCGGTTTTGACCCTCGCGTCGCCCCGCCCCGAACCCGGTGGCGGTGACCGTCATCGCCGGCATCGCGCCGAAGCTATCGGCCAGGGTGGTCAGCACGGCCGCACCGGTCGGCGTGGTCAACTCTCCGGTTTCGTCGCACGCGGCCAACGGCACGCCCTTGAGCAATTCCGCCGTCGCCGGCGCGGGCACGGGCATCACCCCGTGCTCGCAGGTGACGGTTCCCGAGCCGGTCGGGATCGGCGAGCATAGCACGCGGTCGATGCCGAGCAGTTCGAGTCCGACACACGCGCCGCAGATATCGACGATCGCATCGACGGCGCCCACTTCGTGAAAGTGCACCTTTTCGATCGTCGTGCCGTGCACCTTCGCCTCGGCCTCGGCCAGACGCGTGAAGATCGCCAACGCGCGCTCCTTCACGCCGGCGGTCAATCCCGATCCGTCCAGGATCTCGCGAATGTGCTTGAGATGTCGATGGGGCTGTTTGGCCTGCGTATCGACTTGCGGATCGAACTGGACCGCGGCGATGCCCTTCTTCGTCACCCGATCCGCCCGGAGGTCGAACCCCTCGACCGGCAAGGTGGCGAGCTGTTGCTTCAGTGCGTCAAGATCCAGCCCGGCGTCCAGCAGCGCACCGAGGATCATGTCCCCCGAGGCGCCGGAAAAGCAGTCGAAGTAAGCGATTCGCAACGTGTAGGTCTCTGAGTAACCCTGCTGTCATTCTATCCGAGCCGCGAGCGCAAGCGAGCGGGTTCTAGCCCCCGCGCCGGCGCTTGGACACTGATCGGTGAAACCCGCACATACATTGAAACAGCATACGAACCCTCACGTCGCGGGATCAAGCTGCTCGCGCAGATATTCCAGGCACCGCGATTTGTCGATCCGGACCTGCTCGAGCGAGTCGCGATCGCGCACGGTGACCGTGCCGTCCTCGAGCGTTTGGCCGTCGACGGTAATGCAGAACGCGGTGCCGGCCTCGTCCTGCCGGCGGTAGCGTCGGCCGATCGCGCCTTTTTCGTCGTAGAACACGTTCATGTGCTTGCGCAGGTCGTGGTAGATCGCCCGGGCCGTCTGGGGCATGGCGTCCCGATTGACCAGCGGGAACACCGCCGCCTTGATCGGAGCGAGACGCGGATGAAACTTCATGACCGTACGCGTCTTCATCTTGCCCTTGTCGTCGGGGGCCTCGTCCTCGGTGTACGCCTCGCACAGCGTCGCCAGCGCGAAGCGGTCGACGCCGGCCGACGGTTCAATGACGTGCGGCAGGTAGCGTTCCTTGCGCTCGTCGTCGTAGTAGCTCAGGTCCTTGCCGCTGGCCTTCTGGTGCGCCGACAGGTCAAAGTCGCCGCGGTGGGCCACGCCCTCGAGCTCCTGCGGCTCGTCGGAGAAGGGGAAGAGGTACTCGATATCGGTGCAGCCGACCGCGTAGTGGGCGCGTTCATCTTCTCCCTGCTCCCGAGGCCGGAGCCGCTCGCTCTGGATGCCCAACTCGGTGTACCACCGGATCCGCCGGTCCCGCCAGTACTCGTACCACGCCAGCGACTCGGACGGATGGCAGAAGAACTCGATCTCCATCTGCTCGAACTCGCGCGACCGGAACGTGTAGTTCCGCGGATTGATCTCGTTGCGAAACGCCTTGCCGATTTGCGCGATCCCGAACGGAACCCTCACCCGCGAGGTGTCAACCACGTTCGCAAAGTTCGCAAAGATCCCTTGCGCTGTTTCCGGGCGCAGGTACGCAACAGATGAGACGTCTTCAAGCGCCCCCACATACGTCTTGAACATGAGGTTGAACTGCCGAGGATCCGTCAGTGTGCCCTTCTGTTTACAAGAGGGACATTCAAATGCGGCTCGATCGTCATCTGAAAGGTCACAGAACGTCGCGTACTGATATCCGCCTCTGTCAATGTAGACCTGCGCCTTGGCGATCCTCTGAATCGCCTTCTGATTGGCGGCGAAGATATCCCGGTGCGAACCGAGCCCGTAGAAACATGGATCCTTTTGCGTCGTTGTCGCCGAAGCGCCTTCAGATCCGAGTATCTGAGTGTAACTAAGGGTGATGCGACCTAACTGATCAGCGCGGAATCGTGCCTTACACTCCCTGCAGTCGACCATCGGGTCGCTAAATCCACCGACATGACCGGAGGCTTCCCAAACCCTGGGATTCATGATGAGCGAGCAGTCGACGCCGACCATCTGCACGTCGTCGCCGTTAGGACCGGGGTCGGGGTTGGTGACCATGTCGTGCCACCAGGCGTCCTTGATGTTGCGCTTGAGCTCGACGCCGAGCGGGCCGTAGTCCCAGAACCCGTTGATGCCGCCGTAGATCTCCGAACTCTGAAAGATGAACCCCCGGCGCTTGCACAACGCCACCAGCCGGTCCATCAACGCCGTTTCACTCGCCATTCGAGCCTCCCGAATAACATCTCATCGCTGCCTCGTAGGTGGGAGAGTATACAAGGGTGACGACACTTAGCCAATCCGTGGCAATTCGGAACTGCCCGAGCTCGGCTGACACGTTGCGCGTTTGAAGCTACCTCGCACAGCGGCTTCGTTCAAGGGCATCTGCGAGGTGGTAGAGAGCATTTGCATCATCGGGATTGATGCGGACGGCCTGTTTGTAAGCTTCAATTGCATCATCCCAACGCTCTAGTTCCGTGTACGCGTCGCCTAGGCCGCAGTGCGCCTCAGCGAAGTCCGGCTTGCGACGGATGGCCTGCTTGTAGGCGTCGATCGCCTCCTCCCAGCGGTCGAGGCACGTGTAGGCGACCCCCAGAACGAAGTGCGCCTCAGCGAAGTCCGGCTTGCGACGGATGGCCTCCTTGTTGGCGTCGATCGCATCGGGCCAGCGCCCGGTACTCACGTACGCCGTCCCGAGTCCGAAGGGCGCCGTGGGGTCGTCGGGATTGAGCCGGACGCACGCTTTGTAGGCGTCGATCGCGTCTTGCCAACGATTAAGCTCCATAGGGCTTGGCGGGCCGGTCGAGGTCGTCCCTTGTAGGCGTCGATCGCGTCTTGCCAACGATTAAGCTCCGCGTACGTGTCGGCCAGTGCGTTGTGCGCCTCAGCGAAGTCCGGCTTGAGATGGATGGCCTGCTTGTAGGCGTCGATCGCGTCTTGCCAACGCTCGACCCACGTGTAGGCGCTCCCCAGAGCGTAGTGCGCCCCGGCGTCGTCCGGCTTCAGGTGGATGCCCTGCTTGAGGGCGTCGATCGCCTCTTGCCAACGCTCGAGTTTACCGTACGCCTCGCCAACGCAATAATGTGCCTTTTCGTAGTCCGGCTTGATGCGGATGACGTACATGAATTCATCGATGGCCTCGTCCCAGCGGTCGAGGGCTGCATACGTGGCGCCGAGGCAGAAGTGTATATTGGCATCGTCCGGATCGATGCGGGCGGCCTGCTTGTATGCGTCGATCGCTTCCTCCAGCCGACCGAGCTCCCGGTACACACCGGCCAGATGCAACCGCGCCTGCACGTGGTCGGGGCTGATGCGGATGGCTGCTTTGAGAGCGTCAATCGCGTCCTTCCATCGGTGCCGAGCCCGGAAGCTGCGCCCAAGGCGGACTTGCGCGTCGGCGTCGGTCGGATCGGCTTTTACCGCGTCGGTGAGGCGAGCCAACTCTTCATCGTGCGTCGTGGGGTCCACCGCCATAAGTCGATCTCGAAGGTGACGCGACAACCCAGGGGTATGGATCTACATCGTGCCCTACGAAGGCGTCACCGCATCACATTCATCGAACGCCTCGAAGTCCGACGTGTTGAACGTGTACAACGTCTGTATGTTATTGCCGAGCATCGCGGCCACGAGCTGAACATCAAACACCCGGCGTCCCGTGACCGGATGGCGTTCGAGCAACCCGATCCACCGTTCAACGAGGTCAGCGGGATTGGGCAAAAGGACCGTTCCCGGCAACGCCAAGAGGAACCGAATCGCGCCAAGGGCCTCGTCGCCCGATCGGGGCGTGTGAACACGACGCGGATTGGTCACGACGGCATAAAACTCGATAAGCACCTGCGGAACAAAGCACAATTCGGACTTCCCCGGCTTGGCATCGTCGAATAGCCGTCGGCAGGGTTCATGATGCTCGAAACCCGGATCGAACGCGTAGATCAGGACGTTCGTGTCCACCAAGCCGCGCTCAGCAGACATCCTTGTAGATCTCCTCGCGTCGGAGCTCCCGCGGCGGGAGGGCGACGCCCGGCCACTGCGGCCACGCCGGCGGCGGTGCGGCCGGGTGGTTCCCACGAGCCTGGCGACCCAACTGATCGGCGAACCGTTCGAGCATCTCGACAAACGGGCCAGGCCAACCATCGACGTTGATCGTAATCGTCTTCATCGCGTTGCTCCAAGCCATTCACCCAACAAGCACCGTACTTCCGGGCACAATCCGTGTCAATCTCATCGGCCCGTCGGCCGCCAATCTACCTTGATTAGGGGCTTGAGCTCGACGCCGAGCGGGCCGTAGTCCCAGAACCCGTTGATGCCGCCGTAGATTTCCGAACTCTGAAAGATGAACCCGCGGCGCTTGCACAACGCCACCAGCCGGTTCATCAACGCAGATTCCGCCGCCATGAGGTTTCCTTCTCGTGGGTAGAGGGTAACACACGAACCGCCTATCCGGCTCGGTAGTCCTGGCAAACCGTCAGAGCGTGAATGCCCAGCCTCGTAGAGGCGTTAGATCATAGCCCAGGGCGCAAGCCCTGGGTAGAGACCTGAATTGCTCGAGCCCCGGAGGGGCGAAAGAAACGCTCGTGACCGGGTTCTCTTTCGCCCCTTCGGGGCTGAAGGGTGAGGGACCTTCCGTAACCCAGGGC
>Ga0299906_10001931_pt1 | contig 17517 bp, 15 predicted proteins | sample RVTome_14_FD_200259 | JGI IMG/M metagenome (GOLD analysis project Ga0299906, IMG submission 200259) | Soil microbial communities from uranium-contaminated site in the Upper Colorado River Basin, Wyoming, United States - RVT145D125 (version 2) ...
GCTCCGGATGCGGTTCGCCATGAAGCCCGAGCCACCCCACAGCCTAGCCTTCCCAGGCCCTCGAGAGCCCTCAGGCGGGGCTCAACCGGACATCTCCGAATGGGGGTAGGTCAGGAGGTCTGGACTCCTCGCTGACGCATCGGCTGGGCGCTCACGAGCGACAGGCGTGCGTCCGCGCACGCGCGAGGCGAAGCGAGCCGTCCTTCACCCCCCTTTGAAAAGGGGGGCAGGGGGGATTCCCGCGGCGACGCCGCGGATCGGCGGATGAGGCCCTGCGCCAGCAGCAGCTCACCGTTTTCGCCACCGGCGGCGGCACGGTCGGAGCTGCCTGGTCGTCAATGGTGCTCGGTGGCATGCTCCCTCTCAGCGGTCTGAAGGGCCTGGTAGGCGAGACGGCGGCCTGCCAGGCTACCGCGGCAGTCGAGCTGGTGTATAATGGGTCGCGTCAGCGCGGTCCCAGGTGTCTCTGGTCGCCATCCGGAGGCGATGGCCCGCTCATTGGAGGTGCCAAATGAAGTGCTCCCTTTCCGTAGTGCTCGGTCTACTTCTCACGAGTGTCGGCGTGCTCACTCGCAGTCAGTTGATGACGCCCGCGTGGGCTCAGTGCGGCCTACCTGGGCAGCCGCCTCCGTTCACGTCGGCGGTCCACGACCTGGACGAGGATGCCTCGGCCTGGGGCGTGTTCTGCGAGGGATCACCGACCTTCGACGTCCGCAACGTCCCCAGCCCGTCGCTCGACGGCAGGTCGCTCGAATGCGCCATCACCGGAGGCTCCGAGCCACATTCCAACGTCCACTGCTTCTTGAGCCTGGCCGCGGCGCCCGAGGCGACCTACTTCATCTTGAAGATGTCCTTCCGCTATACTCCGAGAACGACCCACGCTGCCCAAGACTCCCTGGTCCAGGCTCTCGAGCTCACGATGAACAAGTGGCAAGACGCGCGGCGCTACGAATGGGCGCTGCAGTGGCGAAACGTCGGCGAGGGGCAGAACCCCGGCGAGGGAGCGCCGCAGTGGTATTATTGGGATGGCGGCAGATCCGGAAGTGAAAGATGGGTACCCCTCCGGAACCTGCCCTTCGACCATCGTTTGGAAGCGAATCGCTGGCATACTTTCATCCTCGATGGGAGTATTGAAGGCGGCGACATAAAGTATCGGCGTTTCCGTTTCTTGCTGGAGAACGACGGCTATTCGTTGAGCCATGAGCTGAACGTCACGGCTCCTCCGGTCGTCAGACCGGAGGAGGAAGTCGACCGCGTCTCCGTCGCTTTTCAATTGGACGGAAACTCTGAGTCCGCCCCATACCAGGTGTTCTTCGACGACGTGAGCCTGATCAGGACCAGGTGTGTTCCGGACGACGGGGCCCTCTGCCTCAACGACGGCCGCTTCCGCGTTAGCGCCGTCTGGCGCACCGCGATGGCCAGCGGACAGGCGGTGCCGGCACAGTTGACCAACGACACCGGTTACTTCTGGTTCTTCACCCCGGAGAACGTCGAGATCGTGCTCAAAGCACTGAACGGATGTTCCATCAACAACCACTTCTGGGTGTTTGGATCCGGCTTGACGAACGTCGCGGTAGAGATCACAGTCGAAGATACCGAGACGGGAGATACGCGAACGTACTCGAACGCGCTGGGGACGCCTTTCGAGGTGATCCTGGACACCAACGCCTTTATGACGTGCCCATGATCGGGGAGGCAGGGTCTGACGCCTGAGCGCTTGACGCCAAAGGCCAGCGCTGACGGCAAGCACGATTTGTGCTTGACGTCAACGTGTCGCGTTCCAGCCCGAGCCCACGCGGAGTCAACCCGGATCTGGTAGGATAAGCCCAATGACTGCCGAGCCGCAGCGACGCCTCAGCGCCGACGATTATCTGGCCCTCGAACGGGCGTCCGAGACCCGGAGCGAGTACCTCGACGGCGAGGTTTTCGCGATGGCCGGCGCCAGCCGGGAGCACAACCTGATCGCCACCAACGTCGTGGGGACGCTCCACCCCCAGCTCAAGGCCCGGGGCTGCGAGAAGTACGCCAGCGACATGCGCGTCCGCATCGCCGCGACCGGCCTCTACACCTACCCGGACGTGGTCGTGGTCGGCGGGCAGCCCCGCTTCGAGGACGAGGAGCGCGACACCCTCCTGAATCCCACCCTGATCGTCGAGGTCCTTTCACCGTCGACCGAAGACTATGACCGCGGGCGCAGGTTCGCCCACTACCGGAGCATCCCGTCCCTTCAGGTCTACCTTCTCGTGCGCCAGGACAGGGCGCACGTGGAGCTCTTTACGCGCCAGCGGGACGACCGCTGGGTGCTGTGGGAGACCGACGACCTCGGCGCTACGGTCGACCTTTCGGCGATCGGAGCGACGATCGCTTTGGCCGACGTCTACGATCGAGTCCCCGGCGTCTCGATCTGATCTCCGCGTCGCCACCGCCTTCTCCTCGATTCTGAAGCCTTGCCTACAGAACTCGAGGATTCAGCTCATTCACCAACTCTCGCGCCTCGTCGAGGCGATCCGCGGGCACCAGCACGCTCATCTTGTAGAGCGGACGAAGGAAGAAAAAGAGACCTCGGAAGTGAAGAGTCTGGACGACGCAGGGGACATATCGGTCGCGTAGGACGCTGCGCAGGTATAGAGCCAGGTGGACGTTGTCCAGTTCGATGAGCCTTTCGGCCTCGGGATGATTGCTCCGGAACCGCCACTCGTCGACCAGGTCGATGCCAATCGCGACGATCATCACCATCTCGAAGAAGTCGGGGAGGTAGCTGAGGTAGCCGCCGAGCAGGTAGAGTTCTACGGCGGCATAACCGGAGGCCATCGCGGTCAGGCCGGCGGTCGTGAGATAGAGACGGTTCCGCAGCAGTGTGTCGAACCAGGGCGGCAACGACGGCCGCGGCAGATTGCTCTCGATCCGCTTACGGGTCGAGAAGAAGTGGACCGTGGTGAAGCTCAAGATCGGCACCAGAACGATCACGCCGGTCAGGTACTGGACCGGCGTCAGCGCCCACGAGCCGGCGCCGGGGCTGGTCAACGGCGGGATGGTGGCGGGCAGGTCAAGAAGGTAATAACACAACGTTATCGGTATGACTCCTTGGGGAAACGACGGCAGAAACGTCACGCTGGTGCGGCCTTTGATCGAGATCTCGTACGGCTCTCTCTTAACGTGGATGCCGGCGACGATCAGCGTCGATATCAGGAATGCGGCAACGTAAGGTGAGACAATGTCGGTGACCTCATAATCGCTCGCCCTCAAGTGCGCAAGACTCTTGGGGACGTCCATCGCCAGCTCGAAGGTCATGACCAGACAGAAACCGTTGCCGAATCCGCGCGCCGAGACGAAGTTGAAGAGCATGAACGCGGCACACGACGTGGCCGTCAAGGTGAGCATGATCAGAAGCCGTGACGTCCAGCCCGGATGAGGCACGAGGGGATGGCCATCGACGATGGTCAATCCCTCGAGGGCAAAGGAAAGGCCGAGAGCCTGGATCAGACTTATGAGCACCGCCAGCATGATCGCATGCCGGTTGAGCTTCTGGCGGCCTTCCCAGCCGCCTGTCCGTATCCGCCTGCCCACGGGCACTACCAACGAGCAGAGCTCGACGACGAGAAACGCTATGAAAAAGGGCCGAATTCCCAGGGCAATGATGCTTGCCCGTGACAGATGCACGCTTCCCTCCAAGACACTCATGAGAGAATAGAGAGCTTCGAGGTCGAGGACCGGAATCGGGACGTGGTGCATTGCCAGATAAACGGCGAGGGCACCGGCCGTCCACAGCACTCGCTTGAGCATGGAGGCGTTCATCGCTCGGCGTGATTTACCGCGCCGCCTTCTTGGCGGCCCGGATCGCCCGGCTGACGCGGGCTTCGACCTCGGCGGCGATCGACTCCGACCAACCCGATCGCCGATAGATCATCACCCCTTCGTGATCGACGACGACGTAGGTGGGGAAGCTCGCGACCTGAAAGGTCTCATTCGTGACCTGGCGGTCCTGGTCGAAGAATTGCGGCCAGGTCATCTCGTTCTCGGACACGAAGGTGCGCAGCAGGCCCTCGTCGCTGTCGCTGGCGATGCTGAGAATCACGAAGGGATCCATCTCGGACCGCCGGTTGAGACGGCGCAGGTGCGGTATCGACGCCACGCAGGGCTTGCACCAGGTGCCCCAGAAATCCAGCAGCACGACCTTGCCCGCGAGCTGCGCCGACGTGAGGCGGCGGCCGTCCAGGGTGACGAGCTCGAAGTCAGGTACGAGGTCGACGCGGGCGCGCAAGGGATTGTCGATGAGCTCCCGAGCCCGGTCGCCGAAGCGCCCTTCCGGTTCCAACTCGAGATACTCCCGCAGAACGGCCACGCCCTCCTCGTCCCGCTCCTGTTTCAGGAGGACGAGGCCCAGCAGGAAACGCGTGCCCTGGATGGTGGCGTCGCTGGCCTCGAAGACCTTGCGCAGCGCCTCTTCGGCCTTCCGGAGCCCTTCCGGGCCGGCGGTGCCCCGGGCGTAGAGCGCGATGCCGATCTGACTGTAGGCCGCGGCTTCTTCGATCGGGGTCGCCGCCAGGGCCAAGGCTTCGCGGGCGCCGGCCTCGGCGTCCTTGAAGTCGCCGAGGTTGTTGAACGACCTCGCCAGGCCGATGGCGCACCGGTACGACGGCTGCGCTGCCGCCTTGCGGGCTTTCTTGAAGGCCTTGACGGCGTCTTGAGCGTTGCCCTCGTCGAACAGGGCCTCCGCTTTTTCGAGCACCGCGACGGCCGGATCGGCCTGCTCCGCTTCGGCGCGCGGCACGGGCAGGACGAGAAGGAAGAGCAAGGCAAGGGCGGTTCTTTTCCACATGATCGTCGCCTCCCTTATCAGAACGCGACGTTCGGCGGCGAACCGGACCGGAGATTTCGATACGTCTCGAGAATCCGTGCGCGGACTTCCCGCGCCAGTCGCCGCCGGTCCCCCCGCTCCATCCCCGCCGTCGGCACCGGAGGCCCGAAGGCGACGCGGACCGTGCCCGGACGCACCCTGAAGGTGCCCGGCGGCAGGATGCGGCCCGGCCCTTCGAGCGCCACCGGGACGACCGGGACGCCGGCGTCGATGGCCGGCAGGAAGGTGGCGGGCCTGAAGGGGGCGACGCGGCCGTCGCGGCTGCGGGTGCCTTCCGGGAACATGGCGATGCTCATGCCGGCGGCGAGCCGGCGGCGGCACTCGCCGAGGTTGTCGAGCGAGCGCCGGCGCTCGCCCCGCGGGATGAAGATCATCCCCATCGCCGCCACGTAGGCGCCGAGGAAGGGCACCCGGCGCAGCTCCTCCTTGAGGATGAAGAGCAGCGGCACCGGCAGCACGTAGAAGAGCACCAGGACGTCGACGATCGACTGGTGGTTGGCGGCGAAGAAGTGGGGCGTCGAGAAGTCGACGTGCTCCAGGCCCTGGACCTCGACCCGCATGCCGCCGACGCGCAGCATCCCCGGCGCCCAGCAACGGCGCGCCATGGCCAGCGGCACGCGGACGCCGCGGGTCACCACCCGCATCACCAGGGCGGCGGCGATCCAGCAGGCGGTCCACACGCAGGTGCAGACCGCCTGGACGAAGTTCAGGGCGGCCCAGAGGACGCCGCGCACGGCGGCGAAGCCGGGAGCGGTGGGCTCAGACCAATCGGAGGCCGCGGCCGCTTCGGCGGACGGAGGCTTGGATCCGTGCACCGGCCTAGCTTAACGCGAAGTCGGAAGAGTCGACCCGAACCCGGCAGACTTTGTCTGCCGGAAATCCCCCCAACCCCCCTTTCTCAAAGGGGGGCAAAGAGCCGAGCCTTCAGGTCCCCCCCTTTGAGAAAGGGGGGTCAGGGGGGATTTGGCCGGCGAAGTCGGCCTTCTCAGGAAGGAAGGCCGGACGCAGCCCCCGCTCGGCGATCGCGTCGAGCAGCCGCGGCAGCGCCTCGAGCACCACCGGACGGCCGTCGGCGCCGCGGGCCGCGGAGCCGTCGTGGAGCAGCAGCACGTCGCCGGCGGCCAGGCCCTTGACGAGCCGGCCGGCGACCCGCCGGGGATCCGCGTCGACGGTGTCGTAGCCGCGCCGCGTCCACGAGACCAGACGCAGGCCGCGCCGCACCAGCACCAGGTCGAGCCAGGGATTGCGGAAGCCCGCCGGGGCGCGGACGTAGGACGGCCGCCGGCCGGTGATGCGCTCGACACAGTCCTGGGCGGCGTCGAGGTCGCGTCCCTGGGTGCCGGGGCCGTGGAAGGCGAAGGAGTAGGCGTGGCGGTAGGTGTGGTTTTCCACCCGGTGGCCGCGGCGCGCGATCTCCGCGACCAGGCCGGGATGCGCGTCGGCGCGGCGGCCGATCGCGAAGAACGTGGCGGTGGCGCCGCTCTCGCCGAGGAGGTCGAGCACCCGCGGCGTCACCTCGGGGTCCGGCCCGTCGTCGAAGGTCACGGCGACCCGGCCCTGCGACGCCAGCGGCTCCGGCAGGCGCGACAGGTTGGGGCCGAGCAGACGGCTGCGCGGCGCCATGCCGGCGGCGCACAGGCCGAGGTGGTTGAGCACCAGCGTGGCGACCGTCCACGGCCATGCCGCCGGCGACACGGCCAGGGCGGTCACCGCCGCGGCGTGCAGCCCCGCCGACAGGCCCAGCAGCGGCGGCGGCCGCCACCGCGGCCGGGGTCCCTCAGACTCCGGATGGGATCGGCCGGCCATGCGTTTCGATCGCCAGGAGCGCGCCGCGGTCGAGCTTGCCGCGGGCCGTGCGCGGGATCTCCGCGAGCAGGACGATGGAGCGCGGCACTTTGTGCTCCGCCAGGTGGCGGCGGCACCATGCGTGGACCGTCTCGTAGCTCAGGCGTCCCGGCCGGCAGGCGACGAAGGAGCGCACGATCATCCCGTCCTGGCCGGGGAGCGTCACGCCCAGCGTCACGACCTCGTCGACGCCTTCGAGCCGGGCGAGGACGGCGTCGATCTCGCGCGGGTTGACCTTCTTGCCACGGACGTTGATCAGGTCGTCGAGGCGCCCTTCGAGCACCAGCTCTCCCCCGAGCCAGCGCCCCACGTCCGAGGTGCGGAAGCGGCCGCCGTCGAGCCGCGGGTCCGGCGTCGGGAAATAGCCGGCCGCCACCGCGGCGGAGGCGACGACCACGGTCCCGCGCTCGCCGCCGTCCGTCTCCGGCTCGAGGGCCACGTCGACGCCGGCCACGGAACGGCCGAGGGTGCCGTGCTCGCCGGCCGAGCCGTCGCGGTCGAAGGTGATGCCGCCGCACTCGCTGGCGCCGTAGAAGACGTGGACGGGCCGCTCGTAGAGCTCCCGGAAGCGCGCCGCGGCGCAGGGTTTGAGGGGCGCGCCGGCGCTCACCACGAGCCGCAGCGACGCCGGCGGGCGCGGCGGCGCCGCCATGCGCACGAGCCCCTGGAGGTAGGCCGGCACCGTGGGCAGGAAGGTCGCCTCCTGCTCGCGGGCGAGGCGCATGGGGTCGAGCGGGTCGCGGGTCTCCGGCACGATCAACACCGTGCGGCGCATGAGCGCCGGCAGGGCGACGCTCGACAGGCCGTAGGAGTGCGACAGGGGGATGGCCGCCAGGATGCGCTCGTCCTCGGCCAGCCCCATGGTGGCGGCCAGGGCGGCGTCGTCGGCCACCAGGGCGGCGCTCGGCGTCAGGATGCCGCGCGGCTCGCCGGTGGAGCCCGAGGTGAGCTTGACGACGGCGATCTCGGGCGGCAGCACGGCGGCGACGCCGGCGGCCACGGGAGCGACGCAGAAGTCGTCTTCCTCGTGCGGCCAGGCGCGGCGGCAAGTGAGAGTGGCGGCGGCTCCGAGGGCTTCGGCCGCCCGCTCGCCGGCGGCAGGGGGCGTGCGCGCGTCGAAGAGCAGGGCGGCGCAGGCGGCGCGGCGCAGGGCCACCAGCGCGGCCAGGAATCCGGGCCCGTTGGACGCCAGCAGACCCACGACGGAACCCGCCGCCAGGGCCGCCCTCTCGAGCTGACGGCCGGCGGCCCTCGCCATGCGCTCGACGTCGTCGACGCTCGCCTGGTGGCGGCGCGCCACCACTATCAGGTCGGCGCCGCGCCGCCGCCGCTCGTCGAAAGCCAAGAGGATGGGATCGGTGGGCATGCTCCAGGTCGGGCGCCACGGATGCACTTCAGACGCCTGATGGAGTATACTACCCCGCGTTTCAGCACCGGCCCCGGGGCCGTCAGGAGGTGTTTTCAGATGTCGAGCGCTTCGTCCACCCGCCAGCGGCTCAAGGAGATCCTCGTCGAGAGCCTGAACCTGGAGGGGACGACCCCCGAGATGATCGAGGACGACATGTTGCTTTGGGGCGACGGGCTCGGGCTCGATTCGGTCGACGCTCTGGAGCTGATGGTGGCTCTCGAGCGGGAATACGGATTCCGCATCGACAGTGACGAGCTGGCGCCGGATGCCTTCGCCACCGTGGCCAGGCTGGAAGAGTTCGTCGAGACCCAGCGGGCAGCCCAGGCCGGAGGATGACGAGCCCCTCGGTGGACCGCCCCTCGACGGACGGTGGCGCGGGCGCTCCGGCGAGCGCCGCCGGCGCGGTGGCCGTGGCGATCCCGGCCTACCAGGCCGCCGCTTCCGTGGGCGACGTGGCGCGCCGCGCCCTGGGCGTGCTGCCCCACGTGCTGGTGGTCGACGACGGCTCCGCCGACGACACCGCCGGGGCCGCGCGCCGGGCGGGGGCCGAGGTCCTCTCGCTGCCGGTCAACCGCGGCAAGGGCAACGCGCTGCGCACCGCCTTCGGCGAGCTCTTCGGCCGCGGCTTCGACGTGGTCGTCACCGTCGACGCCGACGGCCAGCACTTGCCGGAGGAGATCCCGGTGCTGCTCGCCGCCGCCGCCGGCGCCGACCTGGTGCTCGGCACCCGCGAACGGCTCTTCGCCGAGATGGGCCGGGTGCGCCGGCTGAGCAACCGGCTGTCCTCGCGCGCCATCTCGCTCCTCGCCGGTCAGCCGCTCGGCGACGTGCAGACGGGTTTCCGCCTCTACCGCCGGCGTCTGATCGACGCCGTCGGCTTTCCGGAGCCGCGCTTCGAGGCCGAGAGCGCCGTGGTGGTGCGGGCCGCGCGGCGCGGCTTCCGCGTGGCCGCGGTGCCGGTGCGGCTGGGCTTCGCCGACGGCCGCACCACGAGCCATTACCGCCCGGTGGTCGACAGCCTGCGCATCGCCGCCGCCGTCGCCCGGGCGCGGTTCGAGGGCAGGGCGTGAGAACGCCGACGGTCACCAGCGCGAGCACGCCGACGGTTCTGGTCACCGGCGGCAGCCGCGGCATCGGCCGCGCGGTGGTCGAGGTGCTCGTAGAAGAAGGCCTCCGGGTGGCGTTCACCTGGCGCTCGGACGAGGCGGCGGCGCGGGCGGTCGAAGCGGCGGCGGACGGCCGCGCCACGGCCTTTCAGCTCGACCTCGGCGACCGCAAGCGGCCGGCGGCGCTCGTCGCCGAGATCGAGGAGCGGCTGGGGCCGGTCGAGGGTCTGGTGAACAACGCCGCCGTCCAGCGCAGCGCCCTCCTCGCCCTGACCTCCGACGCCGCGTGGGACGAGGTGCTGGACGTCAACCTGGGCGGCGCCTTCCGCTGCTGCCGGGCGGTGCTCAAGGGCATGGTCTCGCGGCGCCGCGGCGCCATCGTCAACGTCGCGTCCCTGAGCGCCCTGCGCGGCGTCGCGGGCCAGGCGTCGTACGCCGCGTCCAAGGCGGGGCTGTTGGCGCTGACCCGTTGCCTGGCCCGCGAGATGGGCAAGCGGGGCGTGCGGGTCAACGCCGTCGTCCCCGGCTTCGTCGCCACCGACATGACCGCGTCCTTGCCGCCGGCCGCGGTGGCGGGGCTGCGCGCCGGCGAGAGCCTCGCCGCCGGCGTCGACGCCGCCGCGGTCGCCCGCGCCGTGGCCTTCCTGCTCTCCGACCGCGCCGCCTCGATCACCGGTCACTCCCTCGTCGTCGACGCGGGCGTCTCGGCCTGAGCCAGCACTGGGAGCTTCGTGTCGGGGATCCTCAGCATCGCACGCCGGCCCGCGTTGGTGGCGACCCTGGCCGTGCTCGCCTGCGCCCTGGCCTTCGTCCCGGCCCGCCGGATCCGCGTCGCCTCCGACCTGGCGACCCTGCTGCCCGACGGCTCGCCGGCCGCCGCCGACTACCGGGTCTTCCTCGAGCGCTTCGGCGGTCTCGAGAAGGTCTTCGTCCTGGTGTTGCCGGACGGCGCGGGGGGCGCCGACGAGGCCGACCTGGCGCGGGCCGCCGGCCGGCTCGAGGAGGTCCTCGCCGCCAGCCCCGAGGTGGCGAGCGCGCGCGCCGGGATCCGCGCCGGCGACGAGGAGTTCTTGGCGCGCTACGTGGCGCCCCGGGCGCCGCTGCTGCTGGACGGCGACTGGCGCGGCGCCGTGGCCCGCCGCCTCGAGCCGGACGCCGTCCGGGCCCGCGTGGCGAGGCTCAAGGCCGCGCTCTCGACGCCGGCCGCAGCGGCGCACTCCGTGCTCGCGAGAAGCGATCCTCTTGGTTTCAGCGAAGAGCTGACCGCGCTGTCGGGCCACGCGGCCCTGCCCGTACACCTCCTGAGCTCGACCTTCCTGGCGCCCGGCGGCGACGCCGCGCTGGTGATTCTGACCCCGGCGCGCTCGGAAATGGACCCTGCGGGCGGGCGGGCGCTCCTCCGCGAGCTCGACGCCGCCTACGCGGCGGTGCAGGGGGAGGTCGGCGCGCCGCTCGTCTTCCGGGCGGTGGGCGGCCCGCTCTACGCGGCCCAGGACGAGAAGGCGATCCGTGAGGATCTCGAGTGGACCCTGGCCGGCTCGCTGGGCGGCACCACGGCGATCCTGGTGGCGGCCTTCGAGGGCGTCCTGATGCCGGTGATCGCGCTCGTCCCCTTGCTGGTCGCCCTGTGGTGGACCGCCGCCTGGACGGGGCTCTTCCATCCCGAGATCGCCGCCGTCTCGGTCGGCTTCGGTGCGGTGCTGGTGGGCCTGGGCATCGATTACGGCATCCACGCCGGCGCCCGTTTTCGCCAGGCGCTGGCGTCCGCCGCCGACGCCTGGGCCGCGCTCGACGCCACCGTGCGCCACAGCGGGCCCGGCATCCTCACCTCGGCGCTGACCACCGCCGCCGGCTTCGCGGTGCTCGGCCTGGCTCATTTTCGGCCGCTGCGGGAGCTCGGCCAGCTCGTGGCCGTCGGCATCCTGACGATCCTGGCGGCCGTGGCGCTGCTCGGGAGCCCGGCGCTGGTGGCCGCGGCGCCGCGCCTGCGCCGGCCCGGCGCGGTCTGGCGCGCGTTGGGGCGTGGCGTCGACGCGCTCACGGGGCTCGCGGCGCGGCGCGCGCGGCTCGTGCTGGCGGCGGCGGCCGGCCTGACCGCGGTGGCGCTCTGGGGCCTGGGAGCCCTCTCGATCGAGGCGGACCCGCGCGTCTTGAGGCCGGTGGACCACCCGGCCCGGGAGGCCGAGACGCTGCTGGCCGAGCGTTTCGACCTCGGCGTCGAGACCGCCACCGTGGTGGTGCGCGGGCGCGACCTGCCGGTGACCCTGGCGCGGGCCGGCGAGGCCGCCCGGTTGCTGCGCTCCGCGCTCGGCGCCGGCGCGGCGGTCACCAGCCCGGCCGACTATCTGGCGCTCGGCGCGCCGGTGGAGGCGCGCCTGCGCGAGCTCGCCGGCCTGCCCCTGGGCCGCGCCGCCGACGACCTGGAGCGCGAGCTGCGGACCGCCAACCTCAACCCCGCGGCCTTCGCCCGCGGGCTCGACGCCCTGCGCGCCCTGGGACGGGGCGAGGACCCCGGCGCCCCGCCGCCGGAGGCCTGGCCCGACTGGCTGGCCGAAGCGCTCGCCACCGACCAGGACGGGACCTGGGCGGCGCTCAGCCTGCGCCTGCCGGCGAGCAGTTGGCCCGACGGGCCGCCGGTGGCGCTGGTGGCGCAGGTCAAGGCGGCGGTTGCGGGCAGCGCCTTCGCTTCGGCGGTGGCGATCGGCACCGAGCTGCGCGTCCTGGCGCTGCGCGACCTGGAGACCCTCGGCCTGCTGGCGCTGGCGGCGGTGGCGGCGGTGGTGGTGATTTCGTTACGCTTCCGGTGGGGGCTCAGCCTGCAGGCTGGTCTACCGGTTGTCCTCGGCGCTTTGTGGACCTTGGGTATCTGGGCGGCTTTGGGACAATCTCTGGACCTCTTCTCGCTGGCGATAATGCCGGTCATGCTAGGCATCGGGATCGACGACGGCCTGCACGTGGCGCACGGCGTGCGCCGCGAGCCGGGCGCGGGCGTCGCCGGCGCCGTGCGCGGCGCCGGCCGTGCCATGGTGCTCACCACGCTGACCACCTGCGCCGGCTTCGGCAGCCTCGGCCTGTCGCAGATCCCCGGGCTGCGCCGCGGCGGCCTGCTGATCGCCGCCGGGGTGGCGGCCTGTCTGCTCGCCACGCTCCTGGTGCTGCCCGCCCTCGAAGCCGCCACGAGGAGGAAGAGGTGAGCGTGCCCGCCCGCGTGCGGCCGCACGCCCCCGAGCTGGGGCCGATGCGCCGGCGGCTCGGCTCGCTCCACGTCACCGGGGTCTTCTGGTACCGCTTCCACCGCTGGGGCGTGTCGATCCTGCCGAATTGGGGCGTGTGGGTCTTCATCACGCTCTTCACGACGTTCTTCTTCGTGGCCCTGCGCCGCATCCGCAAGGCGATCGCCGCCAACCTGGCGGCGGTGCTCGGACCCTGCGGCTGGTGGCGCCGGCAGGCGCGGATCTACCGCACCATGTGGAGCTTCGCCTGGTGCCTCTCCGAGCGCTACGAGCGGCTGGCGACCGAGCGCCGCGTCGAGGACGTGGGGATCGAGGGCGGGGAGCTGTGGGAGCGGGCCAAGGAGCGCCCCGAGGGATTGATCCTGGTCACCGCCCACGTCGGCCATTGGGAGGTGGGCTCGATGCTGGTGCAGACGCGGCACGTACACGTGGTGCGCGAGGAGGAGATGGACCCCGAGGCCCAGGCGTTCGTACACGAGCTCTTCGAGCAGCAGAAGGACTCGGGCTTTACCATGCACTTCGTCCGCGACGACCCGACGCTCGGCGCGCGGCTGCTGACGGCGCTGCGCCGCGGCGAGCTGGTGGCCGTCCAGGGCGACCGCCCGCGCAGCAGCGCTCGCTCGGTCGCGGCGGAGATCTTCGGCCGGCGGCTCACGGTACCGGCGGGGCCCGCGGCCCTGGCGCGCGCCGCCGGCGTCGTCATGCTCCCGGTCTTCGTCTTCCGCCGCGGCCGACGCCGTTCCCAGGTGGCGTTCCGGCCGCCGATCCGGGTGACCGGGGCCGGCGACGAGGGGCTCGCCGAGGCCATGCGCCGGGTCGTCGCCGAGGTCGAATGGGCCATCCGCCAGGAGCCCTACCAGTGGTTCTGCTTCCGGGAGCTGTGGCCCGGAGGAGGATCGACTACGGGACCCGAATGATGTTTGAAGCTGAAGCGATCACGGAAATCTCGAGCGGCCCGCGCGTGGTCCGGGTCGACGCCTTCGCCGTCCCGGCCTGGGTCGGCCACCTCCTCGGCGACCAGGCCGTGACTGCGGATACGGTCGTCCACGAGGGACTCCGCGTCCAGGTCGCCGCGGCCGAGCGGCTCGCCTTCGTCCAGGTCGTCCTGCCGGGCGCCTTGGGCCTCGAGACGCGGGAATTCGAGCGGCGCGTCACCGAGGTCTACGCGGTCCTTCGCGACCGGTTGGAGCGGCGCCGCGCCGGCCATCCGCTCCGCTTCTGGAACTTCATCCCGGACATCCACGGCCCGGCGCACGACGGCATGGACCGCTACGAGGTCTTCAACGCCGGGCGCCATGCGGCCTTCGCCGACTGGTATCGGACCACGTGCCTCGGCCCGCAGATGATCGCCGCCTCGGGAGTGGGCCACCGCGCCCCGGACTTCGTGGTGCAGGCGCTGGCCGGCGAGCGTCCGGGGCAGGGCCTCGAGAACCCTCGGCAGCGGGCGGCCTACCGCTACTCGAAGCGTTACGGCCCGCTGCCGCCGTGCTTCGCGCGCGCCACCGTCGTCGACGACCCGGCGGGCGCCGTCCCAGGCCGGAAGCTCCTGATCGTGGCCGGCACGGCCAGCGTGGTGGGGGAGGACTCGGTCCACCAGGGCGACCTCGAAAAGCAGCTCGAGGAGACCTGCGTCAACCTGGAGAGCCTGATCGCGGCGGCGGAGCCCGGCTGCGCCGAGCCGCTGTCCCGCTTCCGGGAGCTGAGGGCCTACGTGGTGGACGACGCGAGCCAGGCGCCGTTGGTCGACCTGATCGCCGCCCGCTTCCCGAACCTGGAGCGTCTGGAGCTGATGAGCGCCGACCTGTGCCGCGCCGACCTCCTGGTGGAGGTCGAAGGCGTCGTCGACCTGGGAGCGGCGTAGCTCCCGCCGCTCTTGCCTCGTTTCGCCGACCAGAAAACAGTGACCATGTCGGAAGCGGCGTTCGTCACGACAGGCCTCGACGCGCACCGTGCCTTCGCGCGTCAGGTAGACGTGGGCGTCGAGGTGGCCGAAGGCGCGGCGAGTGGAGGGATCGGCGTCCGGGTCGTCGACCGCCATCACCTGGAAGTGCTCGGCGAAGCCCTCGTTGAAGGCCGTGCTCCGGTCGGTCCTCACCCCCAGCGCGCCAAGCCTGGCCGGCGAGCCGCCGTCCCTCGAGGAAGGCTTCGACGTCGCTGAAGCTCAGCGAGCCGGCGATCAGCAAACGGCTGACCCGGGTCACCACGAGCGTCGCCACTTGCGAATAGGCGACGACGAAGACGCGCAGAGGCTCGGCGTCGTCGAGCATCGCTGCGAGGGTCTCGCCGATCCGGGGCGAGGGCTCCTCGAGGGCCGCCAGGAGACGCGCCGGCGCCCGCTCGACGACCCGCCGCGCCCGCGCCCGCACCTCCTCGTCGACCGCGGGCACCGGCAGCAGGTCGTGCATCTCGCCCGCGTCGGCCAGCAGCCGCATCTGATCGACGCCGCCGGCAATCGCCCGGCGCAGACGCCGGGTGTCGCTGAAGGCGAGACGGACCGCCGTCTCGGCCACGGAAAAGCCGCCGCGGATCGCCGCGGCGCCGGAGTCCGACGCCACCGCCACCAGGGACTCCCGCTGCGCGCCGGCGTCGCCCCTGGCGTTGCGGACGACGGCGTCCAGGGCGGCTCGCCCGGGACGCGTCGAAGCGGCTGAATTGAACGCTTCGACGCCCATGGCCGCGGCGACCGCGGCCAGGCCCGAGAGCGGAGCCGCGGCCGTGTCCGCGGCGAGCTCGACCCAGTCCGAGCGCCCATCGCCGAGCCGATTGGCGAGCCGATTGGCAAGCCCGTCGACGCTCGCCGAGGCGCGCAGCGACGCCTGCTCCTCGGCGGCCGCGGCCTCGCGGTCGACCGCCTCCGCCATCTTGCGGACGAGCCCGGCGCCCGGCACGCCCCCGGCCGCGGTGGCGAGGGCGCCGGCCGCGGCGGCGCCGGTCCGGACGCCGAGGCTCGCAGCCTGGGCCGCGAAATTCGCCGACGCCACGATAAACCCGGCGGCGTAGCGTCCGAACGCGACGAGGAACGGCGTGCTCATGGACTCCCCCATCAGGCGCCGAGGGCCACCAGCCCGTTGTTCGCCGGGCGGCCGTGACTGCCGGCGAACGGCGCGGTGTGGGTGGCCAGGTAGCTGTCCCAGAGCTGACCGCGGTCGTACATGTAGCGGATCTGCGCGTACTGGAACATCCAGGGCTTGACGAAGTCGAAGGCCGCCGGCTTCCTGCTGACGGCGCCGAAGACCTTGTAGGCCATCTTCGCCTCCGCGGGTCCCAGAGCGATCAGCTTCTTCATGATCTCGCGGCCGTCCCGGTCCACGGACCGCCGCGGGCCGCCGGCCGCCTCGCCGCCGCGGTGCTTGGGATCGCGCCGCTCCCCTACCCTACCGATGAACTCGAGGAGCCGGCCGGCGAAGGCGTCGGGGCTGTAGAGCTTGTTGGCCAGCCAGCGGATGCCCGCCAGGAGCTCGTCCTGGGTCATCAGCTTGGGCCGGATGTTGGTGCTCCAGGGCAGGGCCGCGACCTCGGAGCCGTCGGCCAGCAGCCGCCCCTCCTTCGCGATGCGGTCGTGCAGGCGCGTCGCCGCCGGCGCCACCAGGGCCCCCAGGGTCACCACCGGCAGCGCCGCCGCGGTGGCGAACTCGTACTGGCGCCGGAAGATGTCGGGGCCGTCGTGGTCGAAGCCGACGATCATGCCGGCGATGACCGCGATGCCGTGGTCGTAGAGCTTGCGGATCTGGTCGACGAGGTTGACGCCCATGTTCTGGCGCTTGGCGCTCTCGCGCAGGCTCTCCTCGTTGGGCGTCTCGATGCCGATGAAGGCGAGGATGAGCCCGGCCTCGGCGCACAGGCGCAGCAGCTCGTCGTCCTTGGCCGAGTCGATCGAGAGCTGGGTCGAGAAGGTGACCTTGCCGTCGACCTGGCGGTCGTTCCACTCCCGCAGCGCCACCAGCAGCTCCTTGGCGCGACGGCGAACCACGGTGAAGTTGTCGTCGGCGAGGAAGACCGAGCGGTAGCCGAGCCGGTAGAGGTCGTCGAGCTCGCGCAGCACGTTGGCCACCGGCTTGTGACGCTGGTTGCGGCCGAGGTATTCGATCACGTCGCAGAACTCGCACTCGAAGGGGCAGCCGCGGGAGGTCTGGACGGAGCCGAGCAGCGCCCGGTCGTTGGGATAGAGGTCCCACCGCGCCGGCGGCGAGACGTCGAGGGCGGGGCGGGTGCCCACGTACTCGTCCTTCCAGCCGGAGCCGGCGAGGTCGGAGAACAGGCCCGGCGCGATTTCCTCGATCTCGCCGCGCACCAGCACGTCGCAGTGGCCGGCCACCACGTCCGGGCACAGCGACGCGAAAGGGCCGCCGATGATCACGGTCTTGCGCCGCCGGCGGAACTCGCGCGCCACTTCTCTCATCCGGGTCCATTGCGAGACCTTGCCGGTGATGGCCACGAAGTCGGCGTCGACGTCGAAGTCGATGGGCGTGACGTTCTCGTCGCACAGACGCACGTGGAAGCTGTCGGGCGCCATCGCGGCGACGGTGGCGATGGCGAGGTCGGCGAAGGCGGTGGCGGGCGCGAGGCCCCAGCCCTGGACCATCTCGGCCCCGAAGTAGGTGGGGAAGTCCGCCGTCGTGTTGACGAGGTAGATCGATTTTCCCATGGTCGAAGCTCCCTCCCAGGCTCGGTCCTGGGGGTCATGGTCGCTGTCAGGGTCCCTGCGGAGACGTTAGCACATGAGACGGCGCGCCACGCCAGCTAGCCGACCGTGACGCTCCACGCCGACGTATTGCCCGCCTCGAAGCCGTCCGCGAAGATGCCGTCGGCGGTGCCTTCGAAGGCTCCCAGCATCGGGAGGCGGCGTGCGGGCGTCGCCCGATCTCCAGGCGGGACATGTTTCCGGAGCAGAAAGGTCGGCGGTTCCGAGAAAGGTGCGGTATTTCGAGCTTCGGACACTCTAGGGCCTGCTCAAGAATTAGTTGGCATCTTTGGTGGTCGTCTTACCGCTGGGCGTGCTCCTCAGGCGGAGATCGTGTAGTTCCAATCCGGGAGCGTTTCGTGGTGACGGATGCTGATCGCCTTCAT
>Ga0299906_10001932_pt1 | contig 17514 bp, 17 predicted proteins | sample RVTome_14_FD_200259 | JGI IMG/M metagenome (GOLD analysis project Ga0299906, IMG submission 200259) | Soil microbial communities from uranium-contaminated site in the Upper Colorado River Basin, Wyoming, United States - RVT145D125 (version 2) ...
ACCCGTACGGCTCAGTCGAGCTGGTAGACGCCGTTGTGCCCGAGCGACCGGGTTCCGCGGGAGTTCGGAAAGTACGTCAGCCCGTGGGGCTCCTTGTCAGTCGGGATCCGGGCAATGACCTTTCCGGTCGTCGTGTCGATGGCCAGTACCGCCGAATGGTACCGGCTCGAAATCCACATGTGCCTGCCGTCGGGGGACAACTGCCCCATGTCCGGGCTGCCGCCGGTCTTCCACTTGGCGGTCACCTTGCGGCTCGCGATGTCGATCACCGAGATGGAGCCCTCGTCCCGGTTGCTCGCATAGAGGCTTTTCTCGTCGTGGCTCAGCAGGATGCCGTGCGTGCCGCGGCCCGTCGGGATGAACTCGATCATCTTCCAGGCGTCGGGGTCCACGACGAATACGCCGTGAACGCCCTGATCGGCAATGAACATGAGATTCTGGCGTGGCGGTCGTACCACGTCGACGGGCAGCTTGCCGAGCGCCATGTCGGCCACCACCTCGAGCTTTTTCAGGTCCACCTTGACGATGCGGCCCGCCCATTCGCAGCTCGCGACCAGATAGCTGCCGTCGCGGCTGAACGCCAGGTGGTCGACGCCGGGCCATTCCACGGGAACGCTCTTGATCAATTTCCAGGTCCGGAGATCGCGGAAGTCGATGCGCTTGTGGCGCTCGGCCACGACGACCGCCATCTTCCCGTCTGGCGTGAAGTAGAGGTTGTACGGATCCTCGACGCGAATCTCCCCGCTCACCTGGCCCGTCATCGGGTCGATCACGGTCAGCGAGTTTCCCCCCGTGTTGGTGACGTAGAGTTTCGTCAGGTCCCACGACGGCGTGACGTGGTGGGGGAAGCGGCCGACGTTGTGGGTCGCGATGATCTTGAACGTCTTCGGGTCAATGACGTGCAACGTATTTCCGACCGCGCTGGGCACGTAGACCCGCTCGGGGTAGCGACCGAGCGCGCTCTTTCCCGCCTCCGCGGCCGATGCCGGAGCGATCCATCCGTGGCTGACAAACAGCAGCGTCGTCGCCGCCATGAGTACCGATTTCATTGGGTCCCGAGAGATGTCATTCCCGCGAAGGCGGGAATCTAGTAGTCGTTGATTCGGTTTGTACCAGGTTTCTGGACTCCCGCCTACGCGGGAGTGACGAAAGTTTTTGGCCGTTCCCTAGTTGATTCCAGTCGCGGCGAAGACTTTCTTGGCCGGGTCCGAAGCGAGACTTTGCGCCAGGGCACGTGCGGCATCCGGCGCCTGGCTCGAGCTCGCGGCAGCGGCGTCGTAGCTCGTCACGTTCTGGATCTCGTCGGGCAACGGCGCGGTGAGCTTGACCGCGCAGCCCTTGTCGATCATCACCATCACTTCCGAAATCTGCGCGAGGCCGATCGCCGCCGGCGGATGGGCCGCGACATACTCCATGATCGCCGAGCCGGTCTCGACCACGACGATTTTCGGTCCCAGCGCCTCCTTCAGCCCGAGCTTCTCCAGGAGCTTTGCCGCATAAATGCCGCTGGAGGCCTTGTTGTGCACGACCGCGCTCGCGCCGAGCAGCGCGCGCTTGAACGCCGCGGTGTCCCCGAGTGCCGGCGCCGCCGCTTTCGCGTGGATCACCACGCCCATGCGCGAGCGGCCCACGAAGCCTCGGCTGCCGGCGGCGATTTTTCCCTGCTGCGCGATTTCATCCATCACCGCCGGGGGTGCGACGATGACGTCCGCCGTCTCGCCCGCTGCAACGCGCCGCCGGATTTCGGGCGCAGTCAAGAACTCGATCGTGACCTTGCTTCCGGACTCGCGCTCGAATTCCTTCGCGACCTGCGCCACCCCGCGCTTCACGGCACCTGCGCTCAATACTTTCAGGGTGGCAGTCGAAGTCCCCATGCTGGAATTCATTCCCATAGATTGGAAGACCCTGAAGGTTAGCATGGTATTGCCGTGCGCCAAGCGGCCCGCTCCGAGCCTGACTTCTTTGCGTCACGTCCCTGTGCTATTCTGCAACCGCCTGCTCGCCCTGCGGTCTAATCACGCGCTGTCTCCATTCCGGATTTCGAGGAGGAAGTCGCTCATGAAGCCATCGCAACGCATCCGCGGCGTGCTTTCACCCGTCGTCACGCCGTTCGGCAAGGACCTGAGTCCCGATCCCGCGCGCTTCATCGCGCACTGCCGCTGGCTCGCCACGCAGAACTGCGGGCTCGCCGTGTTCGGCACCAACAGCGAGGCGAACTCGCTCTCCGTCAATGAGCGCATCGCGCTGCTCGATGCGCTGCACGCCTCCGACGTCGATCCTTCGCGCATGATGCCGGGCACCGGGTGCTGCGCGTTGACCGACACGGTGCGGCTGAGCGAGCACGCGGTCAAGGCGGGCTGCGCCGGCGTTCTGATGCTGCCGCCGTTCTACTACAAAGACGTCTCCGAGGACGGGCTTTTCCGCAGTTTCTCGGAAGTGATCGAGCGCGTCGGCGACGTGCGCCTGCGGGTCTACCTCTACCATATTCCGCCGGTCGCGGTGGTCGGCATCACCACCGGCCTCGTCGAGCGGCTGCTGAAGAAGTACCCGACTGCCGTCGCCGGCATGAAGGACAGCTCGGGCGACTGGAGCAACACGAAGAAGTTCCTCGACGCGTTCGCGAAGGACGGGTTCGATGTCTTCGCCGGCAGCGAGTCGTTCCTCCTCGCCAACATGAAAAGCGGCGGCGCGGGCTGCATCTCGGCCACCGCCAACGTCAACCCGGCGGCGATCGACAAGCTCTATCGCGACTGGCGCAAGCCTGACGCGGAACTCCAGCAGGAGGCACTCAATGTCGTGCGCAAGACCGTCGGCCAGTACGTGATGATCCCGGCCTTGAAGGCAGTCGTCGCGCATTACTCGAAGGACCCTCAATGGGCGACGGTGCGCCCGCCGCTGACCGAGCTCACCGCGGCGCAGGCGAAAAACGTGATCGACGGCCTGCGGAAGCTCAACTTCGACATGCCCGGCATCGAGCAGGCGCAGGCCAAGGCGGCCTGATGCCGCGCGCATGAGCTCGCAGCCCGCAGCCGGCGCCGACGCGCCGGCCTGCGCCGGCCCCGATCCGAACCCGCGCAAGCCCAAACTGAAGCTTCCGCCGCGCGCGTGCGACACCCACGCGCACATCATGGGGCCGAAGGCGCGCTACGCGTATTCCCCGGCGCGCGTCTACACCCCGCCCGATTGCCTGCTGCCCGATTACCTGAAGATGCTCGCCACGCTCGGCGTCGAGCGCGCGGTGCTGGTGCAGCCGAGCGTCTACGGCACCGACAACACGGTGATGCTGGAGGCGATGAAAGCCGCGGGCGATCGTTTCCGCGGCGTCGCAGTCGTCGCGGACAGCATCTCCGACGCGGAACTGAAGAAGCTCGATGCCGCCGGCGTGCGCGGTGTGCGGGTCAATATCGTGGACGTGAAGGACCGCAAGCCGGGCACGCTGCCCATGGATGCGCTAACGAAGCTCGCGCGGCGCGTGGCGCCGCTCGGCTGGCACATGGAGTTCCTGATGCACGCGGACGAGTTTCCCGATCTCGACCGCGCCTTCGCCGGCTTTCCGGTGGACATCGTGCTCGGCCACCTCGGCTACATGAAGACCGACAAGGGACTCGCCAACGCCGGCTTCCGGGCACTGCTCGACCTGATGAAGGCGGGGCGCGCGTGGGTGAAACTCACCGGGCCCTCCCGCATCACCACTGCTGGAGGACTGCCCTACGCCGACGTCGTGCCCTATGCACGCGCGCTGCTCGAAGCGAATCCCGAGCGCGTGATCTGGGGCACCGACTGGCCGCACGTCATCATCAAGACGCCGATGCCGAACGACGGCGACCTCGCCGACCTTCTTTCCGACTGGATTCCCGACGCGCGGGTGCGAGAGCAGGTGCTGGTGCGCAATCCGGAAAAGCTTTACGGCTTCTAGAACGAACCGCAGAGCCGCAGAGAGAAACAAGAACTATCGAACCGCCAAGGCCGCCGAGAAAAACGAAAATGATTAGGACCGCTCCTTCGCCGGGGCGATCAAATCCAGCTTCGGAAAATAGTCGGCAACCTGCCGCGCATCGCGCGTAAGCAGCGGGATGCCGAGCACCGCTGCGTGCGCACCGATGAAGAAATCCGGCAGCACTCCGGTGCGCGTTCCGCCGCGCGCCTTATAGCGCTGAAAGACCTTGCCGGCGAGAAACAGTGCCTCCCTCGGGATTTCCTCCAGCAGGATCTGCGTTTCGCTGAGCACCGCCTCGACTTCCTCGATGCGGCGGAAACCGATGGACAACTCGGCATACACGACTGCATTGATGACGAGCTGGTGATTGAGCGCGGCAGCTTCAAGCTGCTGCTGAGACCAGTCCGCCCACTGCGGATGGTCTTCCACCACGTCCAGGAGCACGTTGGTATCGACGAGAACCAAGTGCTAGTCCTTGCCCCTGGTGAGGGCGAGGATATCCTCGGTGCGCATCCGCACAGTGGCGGCGCCGCGAACGGCGGCGAAGCGACTGCGGGGACGGGCACGCTTCGAGGACCGCTCCACTTTTCGCAGCAGTACGTCTCCTTTCGGACCGACCTCGAACTCGACTCCACTGCCCGGCCGGATGCCGAGATGCTCCCGCACCCGCTTGGGAATGGTGACCTGACCTTTGACCGTAACCTGATGCGCCATGGAACCTCCTCGGTATTACTCAATTGCATTATGGTAATACTTCAGGTCGGGGAGCGCAATCTTCACGATTTCCTGCGGCGCGAAGGGGTGCGGCCGGAAACCGCTTCGCCCCATCGCGAGAGGAAGGCCGTGATGAACGCGTGCTCCCCGGCCGGCTCAACCGCGAGCGGGGCGAGCGCGAGCGCAACCGATAGGGCAACGTGGTAGCCCTCCGAGCGGGAGGCGGCGGCGCGCTGGTAGGCAGGGTGGGCGCGATTGACGAACACCGTGGACTCCACCAGCCGTCCAAGCTCCGGGTTGCCTGGTCGATCCTCGAACTGGACGCTGAGTCCCAGTCGTGCAGGTCGTCGCTGTCGGCGCGCGTCCGGCGAAGCGGTCGTTGCGGCGTCTGATTTTTCGGCACGCGTTTCGGAGGAAACGGGTTCGGGCTGCTCCGGTAATCCTTCCGCAACCTGCGCGTCAGCCTCCTCGGCCGATTCCAAAGGTGTCGCGGAAAGTTCAGGCCCGAAACCCCTTTCGTCACCCGTTCCGATCTTCGGGCCCAGAGGCAAGCGCTTCTGGCCGCCGCGCCGGTGCTCGACCAAGGAAGCAAGCAATGGAAATCCATCGCTCAGCTCCAGCAGGACGCGTTCCAGATCGCGTTCTAGCGTGCGCAAGGACCGTGGCCGGGCCGCTTCCTCTTGCTCCCGGCTGTCTCCCCACGCGGAGAGCTGACGCACGACCGCTTCCTGGATCGCCTTCCGGTATGCCAGGTAGGCCGCCCCGCGCTGGCCGGTACGGATGAAATCACCCTTGTTTAGGGTGAGTGACGCCGCCAGCGCGGGCACCTCCATCAATCCGCCGATGCGCTCCGGCGCGCTGGGCGAAACTCCCAGCCAGTCCCAGCCACGCTTGATGATCTTGCCGTAAGTGCTGATGGCAATCCCGCGCTGGTCTTCCGGCACGGCAGCAGGTTCGCGAAAAAGGTAGCCTGCTGCGGAGGGCTTGCGCTTACGCCCAATCCGGATCGCAAGCGGCGCCGTTTCGGAAGCTGGAAATTTCCGCCTATGCAGAATTTCGCCATTCACTTCGAAGGCGATGCCGCGCGGATACAGCGGCCCGAGAATTTCATCGCAAGCCGGATCGAGCAGTGCCTGGTAATGCCTCCGGATCGCGGATTCGACGAAGCCGCAGTCGGTCAGGGGAGACAGTGGATCGGAGAGATGCAGCCGGACTGCCGTCCCCTGTTCCACGACGAGACCGGGCGGCGAAACCCACTTCCAGGGCGCCCTGTGCCGCGAAGCGAGATGCCAGCTCGTCGCCACATGGGCCTTGCCCCGCCGGGTCTCGGTCACGACCTCCTTGCATGCGAGCAGCGCCAGCTTAATGCCGACTCCCGCGAAGCCGATCCCCTGCCCGCGCGTCTTGGTGGTCGCGGCGAGGTCGTGATAACGGCGCAGGTCGCGGCGCGGCATGCCCGACCCGTTGTCCGCGATCGTTAGCGTCGCGCCCGCGGAATCTGCAGTGATCCGTATCTGGTTCGCGCCGGAGTCCAGTGAATTAGCGAGGATTTCCGTGAACACGGTCTCCTCGAGAGCTCCTGGATACGCGTCGCGCAAGTCCTCGAGGAGATGCAGCAGGTCGACTCGCGTCTCGGCCACGGCAGACCTCTCAAGAACTCGCCTTGCTCACTTGAGCAGGCTGATTTCCTTCATGTAATTGAGCACGCCGGGATGAATGAGATCGCGTGTCGGCGCGGCGGCGAGCGTGTTCTCCAATGTTGACTCTTTGGCCTGGTCGAGCTTCCTGGCGAGTGCCGCGTGTCCCGTGTGCAGCGCCTTGGCCAGCCGGTAGGCGACGTCGTCCGGCAACGAAGCGCGTGCCAGCACGAATGGCCACGAGCCTACGGAATTGACCGGCCCGCTCTGGCCGGGATAACTTCCGGCCGGCATCGTCGTTTGTTTCAGGAATGAGTGCTTCGCCTGGATGCGCTTGATCTCGTCCGCGCCCGGCGCGATGAAGCGCGCTCCCGCCGGCCCCTTCGCGATCGCCATGAACGGCGGCCAGCCGACGCCGCCGCCCCACATCGCCGCCGCGCGCCCGTCGAGCACCATCGGCGGGCCGTCGCCCGCCTTCTCGAGCAGGATCGCCTGGAAGTCCTTCTTGAAGTCGAGCCCGAGCCCGTCCATCACGTAGCGCGCCAGCACGATGAATCCCGATGTGCCCGCGCCCCACACGACGGGCTTGCCCTTGAGGTCGGAGAGGGTGCGGTACGGACTGTCCGCCTTCACCATGAACATGCCGGCCTGGGAATAGGTGGCGTTGATGATGCGCAGGTTCTTCGCCTTCGGCCCGCCGATGCCGGAGATCGCCTCGTAGGTCACTTCGCCGGTGACGAGCCCGAGGTCGAGGTCGCCGCGCTCCAGCCGCGGCGCGTTCTCGGTGCTGCCCTTGGTGTTGATCGGCTCGATCGCGAGCGTCGGGTCGGTTTGATTCAGGATTTCGGCATACGGCCACCCGTAGGCAGGAAAGCCACCCCCTTGCGTTGCGGTGCCTAATACGACCCTCGTCTTCTGTTGTTCTTGTGCCATCGCGGTGTCTCCGGAATTCCCAGACTAATCGTACTGTTTCATCAGGACAGTCTCCCTCCCCCTCGACGGGGGAGGGTTAGGGCGGGGGTGAAATTAGTTGCGACACGCAGCGTTTCCACCCCCATCCCGACCTTCCCCCATCAAGGGGGAAGGAGAACCTTGGCAGTCATGTAAACGACTCAGGCTCGTGCGACTTCGACCAGGCAATCGTAGTAGGTTGCTGCGCCGCCCATATCGGCAATCGCCTGTGACGTGAGGTCGTTCGCGTTGCGGCCATCCGGCGAAAGCTTTTTCCACCAGACCGAAGGAGCCACCACGACGCCCGGACGGGTCCGGTCGGAAACCGCGGCCTTGAGGGTGTACGAGCCGCGGTCGTTGAAGACCCGCACGCGGTCGCCGCCGGCGATCCCGCGCGCGCGCGCGTCGTCGGGATGGATGTCGAGCCGCGGCTCCTTCGCGGACGCGAGCGCAAACGGCAGGTTCGCGAAGCTCGAGTTGAGGAAATCGCGGCACGGCGGCGAGATGAACGCGAGGGGATAGCGCCGCGCCAGCTCGGGCGCCGAGTGGACGTTCTCGCGCGGCGGAGTGTAGCCGGGCAGCGGGTCGAGCCCCATTTTCAAAGCGGTCTCGCTGTAGAACTCGCACTTGCCCGATGGAGTGGGAAAGCCGCCCTCCGCAAACGGCGCGTAGACCTCCGGCACCGTGAGCCGCTGCCAGCCCTGCTCCTTCAACGAGTGCCACTCGATGCCGCGCATCCGCGGCGCACCGGCGCCGAGCGCCTGCCGGCAGAGGTCCTCGTCGGAGTCGTCGAAGCACGCCTCGGTGAAGCCCATGCGCTTCGCGAGGAGGCGGAAGACCTCGCTGTTGGGCTTTGCCTCCCCCACCGGAGCGATGGCGGGATTGTTCGCGACCACGTAGAGATGCCCGTACGACTTGTGCACGTCGTAGTGCTCGAGTTGCGTCGTCGCCGGCAGCACGATATCCGCGTAGTCCGCCGTGTCGGTGAGGAAGATGTCGTGGACGACCGCGAAAAGATCCGGCCGGGAGAATCCGGCGATCACCTTGTTCGAATCCGGGCAGACCGCGACCGGATTGTTGTTGTAGACGTAGACCGCCTTGACCGGCGGCGTCGCCGAGGTCAGCGCATCGCCGAGCGCGGCCTGGTTGATCGTGCGAGGGCTTCCGCGGATGAGGTCCGGGCGCTCGAGCGTCTTGTGGTCCAGGGTGTAGAAGTCCCCGGTAGTGAGCACGACGCCTCCCGCTGCGTCGCGCCATGCGCCGACAAGCGCCGGCAGGCACGCGATCGTCCGCACCGCCATGCCGCCGCCGGCGTGACGCTGCAGGCCGTAGTTCACCCGGATCGCCGCCGGACTCGCCGATGCGTACTCGCGCGCGAGGTTCACGACCTCCTCCGCGCCGATGCCGCAGATGCGCGCAACCTTCTCCGGCGGGTATTGCCCGACGCGCTCCTTGAGCTGCTCGAACCCCAGCGTGTGGCGCTCGACATAGTCGCGGTCGATGCGCCCCTCGCCGATGATGACGTGCATCATGCCGAGCGCGAGCGCGGCGTCGGTGCCGGGAAGCGGCCGAATGTGCTGGTGGCACTTTTCGGCGGTCTGGCTGCGCCATGGATCGATTGCGATGAGCTTCGCGCCGCGGCGCTTCGCTTCCTGGCAGCGCGACCAGAGATGCAGGTTGGAGACGACCGGGTTGGAGCCCCAGATGAGGATCAGCCGCGCCTTATCGAAACGCTCGGGGTCCATCCCCACCGAGGCGCCGAGCGTGATCTTGACGCCCGCCTTACCCGCGGAGGAGCACAGCGTGCGGTCGAGCAGCGACGCACCGAGGCGGTTGAAGAAACGCCGGTCCATCGACATGTACTGCGCGAGCCCCATGGTTCCGGCGTAGCTGCAAGGCAGGATCTGCTGCGGGTCTTCCGCGGCAATCGCCTTGAATCGCGCGACGATCTCGTCGAGCGCCTCATCCCAGGAAATCCGTTCGAGGCGTCCTGCCCCCGGTCCCTTCGCGCCGATGCGCCGCAGCGGATGGAGCAGGCGCTCCTTCGAATAGGTGCGGTCGAGGTATTTTGCGACCTTGGTGCACAGCGTGCCCTCCGTGAACGGCATCGCGCCGCCGCGAACCTCGACCGCGACGCCGTCTTCGACAGCAATCTCCATCGCGCAGGTGTCAGGGCAGTCGTGCGGGCACGCCGCCTTCACGATGCGGCGCGCGGTCGTGCGGAGATCGTCTTTTCCCATGCCAGTCCCCGGCGTGCGGTTGGGGGGAATTCTACCCTTCCCCCGACCCTCACAGGCGGACGCCGGTCGCGTCCTCCCAGTAGCGCACGATCTCGGTCTGGTCGCGGCCGGCACCGATCTTCTCGGACGCGGCGGTCCAGATTTCCGACACGCGCTCGGCGAGTGGCGCGAATGCGCCGATGGATTTCGCGGTCTCCATCGCGATCCTCACGTCCTTGGCGATGAAGCCCATGGCCATGCCGGTGCCGTACTTGCGCGTCAGCACGTGCGGGACCACCTTCTTCTCGACGGGGTGATTGCGCCCCGCGCACATGGTCGTCAGCGCCTCCGCCATCAGCTTCGCGTCGAGTCCGAAACGCTTGCCAATGGTCATCGCTTCGATTGTGTTGATGAGGGCGCACGCGTTCACGTAGTTCGCGAGCGCCTTCATCGCGTGCGCTGCGCCCGTGCCGCCGCAGTGGATGACGCTGCGGCCGAGCGCAGAGAGCACCGGCTTCACGCGTTCGACGAGCGCCGCTTCCCCACCCACCATGATGTCGAGCGTCGCGTCCTTCGCGAAGATCACGCCGCCCATCACCGGCGCGTCCACGACGTCGAGTCCACGCGGCCTCAAGGCTTCGGCAAGCAAGCGCGTGGCCGTGGGATTGCAAGTGCTCATGTCGATTACGATCGCGCCCGTGGCGAGTCCCGCAGCAACGCAATCTTCGGAGCCGTCGCCCAGCACAACCTTGCGCACCACTTTGTCATCGGGAAGCATGGTGATGACCGCATCCATCCCGTGCGCTGCATCCACGAGCGAGGCCGCGCTTCTCCCTCCATTCCGCGCGACAAACGCCTTCGTCGCCTCCGGCCGGATGTCGTACACGGTGACGTCGAAGCCCTTCTTTACCAGGTGCCCGGCCATCGGAGCGCCCATGTTCCCGATACCGACAAAACCGATTTTCTTGATGGCATTCATGAGAGGTTTCACCAGACGGCGCCGCGCGCCGTAATCGGCCAAATGGCCTCGACCCGGCCGTTGCGCACGCAGACGTACTGGTCGTAGAGGTTGACCGTGGGATCGCAATGGCCGGGAATGAGCTTCAGTTTTTCGCCCACCGCCAGTCGAACGTTGCCGTTCAGCTTGAGCACGCCGTGCTCGTCGGATGCCTTTACGTACTCGGCGCCCTCGAGTTCCGCCACCCGCGGCATGCCGGAATCCACGCTGGATGCCTTCAACCCGGCATCCACCACCGCGCGCTCCGGCGCCGTCCGGCTCATCACGGTGGTCCACACGTACAGGCTGTGCTCGAAGCGCGGGATGCCGCTCTCCGTCCAGTCATTCTTCGCATAGTCCACGTCCATGAAGATGTAGGAGCCCGCCTGGAGCTCGTGATAGACGCCGCTCAGCGCCTCGATCATGTAGGTGCCCGTGCCCGCGCCGGTCACGCGCTCGCATGGGATGCGCGCGTCTTCGAGCAGCTCCAGCGTCTCCTGCACGTGCGCACACGCTGCCTCGATCGCGGCGCGCCGCTCCTCCACCTTGCGCAGGTGCTGCGCCGCGCCCTGGTAGGCCTGGAGTCCGGCGAACCGCAGGTTTCTCGAGCGCGCTATCGCCTGCGCGAGCCTGAGCGACGGCTCTCCCGGCTCGACGCCGCAGCGATTGGCGCCGACATTCACCTCGACGAGGACGTCGAGCCTCACGCCCGCAGCGCGCGCGGCCTCGTCGAGCGCCGTCACGTTTCCGGCGTCGTCGGCGCACACCGCGACGCGCGCGCGCTTGGCGAGCGCAATGAGGCGCTTCAGCTTCGGTGCGCCCACCACCTCGTTCGCGATCAGCACGTCGGGCACGCCGCCGTCCACCATCGCTTCCGCCTCGCTCACCTTCTGGCAGCAGACGCCGGCCGCGCCGCGCCGGATCTGCCTCAGCGCGATCTCGGGGCACTTGTGGCTCTTCGCGTGAGGGCGCAGCCTGATCGACTTGCCCTTGAGCGAAGCATCCATGCGATCCAGGTTGCGCTCGAATGCGTCGAGTTCGAGGATGAGCGCCGGCGTGTCCACCTCCGACAGGGGCATGCCAACGGTAGCGGGAAGATAGGCGGGCATCGGTTTCTGCGCCGAAGCATAGAGAGCGAGCCGGCCGCCGTCAATTCGCGGCGTGGTGACAGCGCGTCGATTCGTGTATACGATGAATGTTCAAAAAAGGAGGGGGACATGCGCATATCGGGAGCAATCTTCGGCTGGACGGCGTGCCTGATCGTCGCCGGCGCCGCGTCCGCGCAGGAATGGAAGCCGGCCCGCAATGTGGACATCGTGGTGGCGTCCGGGGCCGGCGGCTCGTCCGACCGCACGGCGAGAGTGGTGCAGAGGCTGCTGCAGGCGAATCCCGCGTTTCCCAGCATCAGCGTTACCAACCGGGGAGGCGGAGGCGGCACCGTCGCGTGGACCTACCTTTCGCAGCAGCCGGGAGACCCGCACTACATCGCGACGTTCTCGCCGACGATGGTCACCAACCAGCTGCTCGGCGTCACCAAGCTGCGCTACACGGACTTCACGCCGCTCAGCATCATTCTGCGGGAGTACGTGCTGGTGAGCGTGAATGCCGACTCACCGATTACATCGGGCAAGGTGCTGCTGGAGCACATCCGGAAGGATCCGACGGCGCTGAGCTTCGCGTTCGCGGCCGCTCCGGGCAACCACAACCATGTCGTCATCGGCATGATCTTCAAGGCCGCTGGCGCCGATCCCAAGAAATCGAAGGTCGTCATCCAGAAATCGGGCGGGGTCGGCGCGACCTCGGTGATGGGCGGCCATATCGACGTGCTGGTGGGAGCGCCCGCGAACGTGCTGCGGCACATCCAGGCCGGCAAGATGCGCGCGATCGGCCTGAGCGCACCGCAGCGGCAGCCGGGGGCGGCGGCCGAGCTCCCCACGCTGAAGGAACAGGGCATCGACGCCGTCTTCTACAGCTGGCGCGGCTTCCTCGGGGCGAAGGACCTCACGCCGGCCCAGATCGCGTTCTGGGACGCGGCGTTCGTCCAGGCGCTCCAGGTGGACGACTGGAAGCAGGATCTCGTGAAGAACGCCTGGGCGGAGGATTTGAAGAATGCCGCGGAAACCCGCAAGCACCTCGACAGCGAGCAGGAGCTGATCGCCACGATGCTCGCCGAGCTCGGGCTCCTGAAGCGCTGACGAGCTGACGCCTCTTACGCGGAGGCGTCTGCGGTGAGGCCCGCGGCCTCGATGCCGGCGACGCAGCAGGCCTCGTCCTCTTCCCCGGTGCCGCCGCTCGCGCCGGCCGCCCCGATGATCGTGCCGTCCTTGTCCTTGATCAGCGCGGCGCCGGTCTGCGGCAGGAACTTGCCGCCGGCGGTCGCCGCGAGCGTGATGAAGAAGTTGGGGTTGTCCTTGGCGCGCTTGGAGAGCGCCTTGCTCGAGGCGCCCATCGCGACCGACGCCCACGCCTTGCCGCGCGCGATGTCGAGACGGAACATGCTCGCGCCGTCCTCGCGCTGCGCCGACTTGATGTTGCCCGATTCATCGAGCACGACGACGCCGAGCGGCTTGATCTTCATCTCGCGCGCCTTGGCGAGGGCCTTTGCGATGATGGTGTTGGCCTGCTGCAACGTGAGCTTGGACATTCGTTCCTCCCTGGTGAGCTCGCGCGATACGGGTGCGGTGACGCAGTAGACAAACTGCGCAGCGAATATACAAGTGCCGCGGATTCAGTGTCAATCATGACGGACTTCCTCGGCCTCGGCGCCGCCGCCATTGCCGCCTGCGCGTTCGCGATGCTTGCGGGCGGCACGGTCAAGGGCGTGGTGGGAGTCGGGCTGCCGCTGGTGGCGCTGCCGGTGATGGCGAGCTTCATCACCGTGCCCAAGGCGATCGCCCTGCTGCTGCTTCCTTCGTTCGCGACCAGCGTGTGGCAGACCTTCCACGGCGGCCAGTTCCGCGCTTCGGTGCGGCGCCTGTGGCCGTTCCTGATCGGCATGGCCGCCGGCACGTGGGTGAGCGTCAGATTGCTGGCGAGCTTCGACGCGCGGACGCTCTACCTCATCCTGGGCGCAATCGTCGCCATCTTTGCCGCTGTCCTGTACCGGCGGCTGGTCTTCTCCGTGGGCCCGCGCGCGGAGCCCTGGGCGGGTCCCGCCGTCGGCGCGGCATCCGGCCTGGTGGGCGGGCTATCCATGCTGTTCGCGACGATCTACGCGATGTACATCTCCGGCCTGAGACTCGGCAAGGAAGCGTTCGTCGCGGCCGTTGCCCTCGCCAACACCTGGGCGACCATCGTGCTCGCCGCGGCGATGGCGAATTTCAATTTGTTCGGGGGCGCCGACCTCGCGGGATCGTTGCTGGCGCTCGTTCCCTCGTTCGCCGGCGTGTTGTTCGGAACGTGGCTGCGCCGCTACATCGACGAGGAGCGGTTCCGCAAGACGCTCGCGGTGGTGCTTTTCCTGATCGCTCTGAACCTCATCCGCAAGGCGCTGGGATGAGCGGCGCGCGCGCGGCCTACAGGCGTGCGGCGCTGCGGACCGGGGTCACCAGGATGACGCGGTTGGTGCTGCTCTGGTGGATGATCAGGTTGCCATCCCGTGTCGCGCGCATGTGCCTGATGATTCCGGCATGGATGCCTCCGGACGGAATCGCCCAGCTCTGGAACGTCTCGGTCCCGGGATCGAAGCGGACCAGCGCATCCGGCCTCTGCGCCGACTCGTTGTACCAGACGATCCCATTCACGACGACGATGGCGTAGGGATGGGACTTCGGCCCGCTGGGCGAGGGCCACTCCTTGATCTCGCCGGTCTTCGGACGGAAGCGGCCGAGCCGCCCCTCGCCCGAGTTCACGTACCAGATCGTCCCGTCGCGATCGAAATCGAGCCGCCGCACCGTCGCCCTGTCGCCCGGCACCTTGACCTCGGTCAGCGCCATCGTCGCCGGGTCGATGCGCACGATGCACCCGCGGCCGTTGCACGCAAACCAGGGCGCGCCATCCACGGGGGAGATCTTGATGCCGTACGGCCTCGAATTCGGGACCGCCATCGCGACGATTTTGATCTTGCCGGTTGCCGGATCGAGCCGGCCCACGCGGTTGCTCACCTGCATGGTGAACCAGAGTATCCCCTTCGCATCGAAGATCGCCGAGTGCGGGTCCTTCGCTTCCGGATCCGGCATCTTGAACTCGGTGATTTTCTCTGTCCTGGGGTCGAGGTAACCGATGGTCGCGTTCTTGTTGCCGGTGTACCAGACGTTGCCCCTGGCATCGAGGGTGACGGTATGGGGCATCGCGTTGGCCGGCAGCGCGTACTCCTTGATCTCGCCGGTCGCAGGATTGATCCGCCCGATCTGATTGGTCCACTGACCGGCGTACCAGATGCTGCCGTCGGCCGCCTGGATCGGGTCGCGCGAGCGCGCGCCGGGCGTTGGCGTCCGCCATTCCTTGAACACGACGCGCTCGGTCCCGGACACCAGCTTGGGCGCGCGCTTGTTGTTCGGCGGGAAATGCGTCGCGAGATACTGCGTGATCCGTTCCTGGTCCTCCGGAACACGCGACAGGTCGATCATCGTGCTGGTGAGCTCCTTCCAGCCCTCGCGCGTATAGCCGGAACTGTTCAGGATTTCCCGGGCCCGGTGGCACGCCAGGCAGAGCGCCTCCACCCGTTCCTTGCCGGCATCTTCGGGGAGTCCCGATGGCTTGCCCTGGGCCGGGGCCAGAACGGGAACCAGCGCAAGTCCTGCGGCAGCCATCCACGGTGCGATCAACGCTCGAAGCATCTTCCCTCTCCTCTCGTCATGATCCGGTCTGCAATGTGCCTTACGCCCTGGGAGCAATGAGGCCCTCTTTCTCGAGCAGGGGGTAGATCCCTCCGGCTTTCACCAGCTCCATCAGCTTCGGCGGGATCGGGCGTCCGTTGAGCGTGACGCCGCGGGTAAGGTTGCGCACGACCGAGGCCTCGAAATCCACTTCCGCCGTCTCGCCTTCCTGGAACGCGGCATCGACGCCCGGGCACTCCATCGCGGGGAAGGCGAAATTCACGCAGTTGCGGAAGAACAGGCCGTTGATCGAAGGTGCGACCAGGCAGGCAAGGCCGAGGTTCTTCAGCGAGCGCGCCGCCGGACGGCTCGATCCCATGCCGAAGTTCTTGCCGCCGACGATGATGTCGCCCGGCTTTACCTCCTTCACCCAGCCGGGGCGGTTGGCCTGAAAGACGTACTTCGGCTGCTCCGCAGCCGGCAGGTAGAACGCCTGGACCGGCAGAATGAGATCGGTGTTGATGTTGTCGCCGAACTTCCAGACTCGAGCTTTAAATTTCATGTCAGACTCTATCCACTATCCGCCAGCCACCGTCCACGCCTGTCAGTTGAGAAACTCGCGGGGATCGGTGATCACGCCGCGAATCGCCGAAGCCGCGACCGTCGCCGGCGATCCCATGTAGATCTTCGCGCTCGAATCGCCCATGCGCCCCTTGAAGTTGCGCGTGCTCGCCGTGATGCAGGTCTCGTTGGGGCCCAGGATCCCCAGGTGCCCGCCTCCGCACGCGCCGCAGGTGGAGGGCGTCACCACCGCGCCGGCTTCGACGAGGGCCGTCACGATACCGGCGCGCGCAGCCTCGCGGAACACGCTCTGCGATCCCGGCGTCACGATGAGCCGCACGCCCGGCGCGACGCGCTGGCCGCGGAGGATGCGGGCGGCGAGCTCCAGATCGTCCATGGTCCCATTGGCACAGGACCCGATGAACGCCTGGTCGATGCGGGTCCCCGCCGCGGCGGCGACCGGGCGCGAGTTCTCGATGACCGTATCCGGAAACGCCACCAGCGGCTCGAGCTGCGCGAAATCCACTTTCCTCACCACCGCGTAGGCTGCGTCCCGGTCCGGATAGACCGGCTCGAACGGGGCCGGATTGCGCGCGCGCACCCAGTCGAGCATCGTTGAATCGGGCTCGAACGTCGAGAATTCGGCCGAGAGCTCCGCGGACATCGTGGTGAGCGTCTTGCGCGCGGCAATCGAGAGCCCCGAGACGCCGGGGCCGCCCCATTCGATGTTCTGCGTAGCGTGATCGCCATGATGCCCGGCGATCTGGAGGAAGGCGTCCTTGGTCGTCACCGCGGGCGGGAGCTTGCCGGTCAATTCGTAGCGCACGGTCTCGCCCACCCGGAACCAGGTTTCCCCCTTGATCGCGGAGTAGACGACGTCGGGCTCGCCCACGCCGCGCGCGATGCAGTTGAACACGCCGCCGCTGCATGTATGCGAGTCGCTGCAGACGAGCACGGTCCCGGGCAGCGCGTAGCCGTGGTCCGCGACGAGCTGATGGCTGATGCCCTGGTCGTAGCCGACATCGTGGAAGCGCTTGATGCCGAACTTCTCCACGAACCGCCGTCCCGTGCAATGCGCGGCTGCGGCGTCCTCCGTTGCCGCGGGCACCCGGTGGTCGAACACGACGACGAGGCGGGCGGGGTCGCGCAGTTTCTGAATTTCGCGCCAGCGACTCGCCATGAAACTGTTGTCGATCATGACCACGGTGTCCACCTCGACCGTGACCAGGTCGCCCGGGGACACTTTCTTCTGGCCGCTCTTCTTCGCCAATATCTTCTCGGCAATCGTCATTCCCATATCAAGTCCCGTGATTTCAGCCGCCGGCGTAGCGGCGTTCGAGCTCGTCCAATTCCTGCAGGCCCATCAAATCATTTAGTTCCTCGAACGACACCTGCAGGTCGGTGCGGTCGACGAGACGGTGCTTTCCGACCACCTCCTCCTTGAACACCGCCATGGCGTTCATCATGCCCTTCAACGCCGCGGTCGTAAGCAGCCGCGGGTAGCTCACCACCGCGACGCCCAGCGCTTCCAGTTCCTTCGGCGTCATGAGCGGCGTCGTCTTGCGCGTGCGCATGCCGAGGCCCATGTTGACGATGAGGGGCTTTGGCACGCCCTTCGCGACCTTCGCGATGTCCTCGCGCGAAAGCAGCGCGTCGGCGTACATGCAGTCCGCGCCCGCTTCGGCGTACAAGTTGAGCCGCCGGATCGCCTCGTCCACGCCGTGCGTGCCGGCCGCGTCGG
>Ga0299906_10001933_pt1 | contig 17513 bp, 11 predicted proteins | sample RVTome_14_FD_200259 | JGI IMG/M metagenome (GOLD analysis project Ga0299906, IMG submission 200259) | Soil microbial communities from uranium-contaminated site in the Upper Colorado River Basin, Wyoming, United States - RVT145D125 (version 2) ...
ACGCCGTTTTCCGGTATCCTGCACGGGCAACCCTGCCCGTCTGATTGGAGGACCACGATGACCGCTCACACCCTTCGAACCCCGTTCCTGTGCCGCGTCCTTTGTCTTTCACTCTCAGCCGCCGCCGCGCTTGGCTTGAGCGTAACGGCATCCGGGGGCGAGAAGTACCGCATGCCGCCGCAGGTCATCGTGGACATGCTCGACGCCCCGCCCACGCCGGGCGTCTCCATCAACCCCACCGGCGAGGCGATGCTCATCATCGAGCGTCAGTCCATGCCCTCCATCGAAGACCTCGCCCAGCCCATGCTGCGCCTGGCCGGCTCTCGCATCAACGCCAACACCAACGGCAACTTCACCACCCGCTACAACACGGGCCTGAAGGTTCGACACATTGCCGGCGGGCGGGAAGGGACCATCACGCTGCCCGAAGGGGCCAAGTTCGGCGGCCCGCGCTGGTCGCCGGACGGCCGGCTCTTCGCGTTCCTTATGTACAAGTCCGATGGCATCGAGCTGTGGGTGGGCAGCATCGACACCATGCTCGCCCGCGCCGTCACGGATGCAAAGGTCAACGAAGCAGGCCGCGGCGCCTTCGAGTGGATGCCCGACAGCAAGAGCATTCTCTGCCGCATGATCCCGCGCGACCGCGGCCCGATGCCGCAGCCGTCATCCGTGCCCGAAGGTCCGATCGTCGAGCAGAACGACGGCCGCATCTCGCCGGTGCGCACCTACCAGGACCTGCTGGAGAGCCCCTACGACGAGGACCTGTTCGAGTGGGTGATGACCTCGCAGCTCGTGATGATCGACACCGCGGGCAACCAGCGCCGACCCGTGGGCCGGCCGGCCACCTACACCGGTTTCGACCCCTCGCCGGACGGCCGTTATCTGCTCGTGTCCCGCTTTCACCGGCCGTATTCCTATCTCGTGCCGGCGGGCGACTTCCCCGAGACGGTGGAGATCTGGGACATGCAGGGCAACGTCGTCCACGCCGTGGCCGAACTGCCTTTGCGCGACACCACGCCCATCGGCGGCGTGCCCACGGGGCCGCGCGGCCACCAGTGGATGCCGCAGGAGGACACCGCACGGCTACTGTGGGTCGAGGCCCTCGATGGCGGCGATCCCAAGCGCGAGGTCGATCACCGCGACAAGGTGATGTGGCTCGATGCGCCCTTCACGGGCGAGCCCAACGAGGAATTCAAGACCCAGCACCGCTATTCCGGCATCAACTGGATTCAGAAGTCGCCGTACGTGCTCTACAGCGAGTTCGACCGCGACCGTCGCTGGACCCGCACCTGGCGGCACACCTGGGGCTCGACGAGCGAAGAGCCGCGCCTGGTCTTCGACCGCTCCGTCAACGACAGCTACGGCGATCCGGGCCGGCCGCTGACGGCCACGAACGCGGCGGGCCGGTCGCTGGCGATCCTCGACAACGGCAACATCTTCCTGGCCGGCAGCGGTGCGTCCGATGAGGGCGACCGGCCGTTCCTCGACCGCATGAACCTGCTCACGCTGGTGAAGGACCGGCTCTGGCAAAGCTCGCCGGGCCGCTACGAGAGCATCGAGGACATGCTCCCGGACCGCTCGGGCGTCATCGTCAGTTCGGAATCGCCCGATGACCCGCCGAACTACTTTCTGCGCAATCTGAAGAACAGCCGCGTGACGCAGCTCACGAACTTCCCCGACCCCACGCCGCAGATGCGCGGCATCAGCAAGGAGCTCGTCACCTACTCCCGCGCCGACGGCGTGCAGCTCTCGGCCACGCTCTATCTGCCCGCCGACTACCAGGAGGGCCAGCGGCTGCCGCTGGTCGTGTGGGCGTATCCCCGCGAGTTCAGCGGGGCCGACACCGCCGGCCAGGTGCGCGGCTCGCAGGACCGCTTCACCCGCGTGGGCGGCACCTCGCACCTGTTCTTCCTCACCCAGGGCTACGCGATCATGGACAACGCGACCATGCCCGTCATCGGCGACGCCGAGACGATGAACGACACGTTCATCGAGCAGATCGTCGGCGCCGCGAAGGCCGCCATCGACTACGCCGCCGAGCGCGGCGTGGCCGACCCGACGCGGGTGGGCGTGGGCGGCCACAGCTACGGCGCGTTCATGACCGCCAACCTGCTGGCCCACTGCGACCTCTTCAGCGCCGGCATCGCCCGCAGCGGGGCCTACAACCGCACCCTCACGCCCTTCGGCTTCCAGTCCGAGCGGCGCACGCTGTGGGAGGCGCCGGACATTTACGCCTCCATCTCGCCGTTCATGCACGCCGACAAGATAAACGAGCCGATCCTGCTCATCCACGGGCAGATGGACAACAACTCCGGCACCTTCCCCATCCAGTCCGAGCGCCTGTACCACGCCCTCAAGGGCCACGGCGCGACGGTGCGCTTCGTCATGCTGCCCTACGAAAGCCACGGCTACAGTGCCCGCGAGTCGGTCATGCACGTCATGGCCGAGATGATCGACTGGTTCGACACGCATGTGAAGCGGTCGGGCGAAGCCGGGTACGGGTCGCCCGGCAACGCGGGCGGGCGATAGGGCCGGGCGGCGGATGCGGAACATCGGCGAGTTCGGCTCCTCGGCCCGCTCCGCGCGCAGTTCATGCGCGCCGGCGGTGATTCAAATCTGATGCTGACCGTGCGCTGACCGCGCGCTCACAATCGGCCTCCATCCTCGGAGGACAATTGGTGTCGTTGCGCGCCCGTGCCGGCCCGTGCGGCACCGGCTCGGCTCCGCTCGCGAAACTTGCGCGCGGTCGCAACAGGTCCTTCACCGGGGCCACACACTCGGGGGATACGGTCTGCGGCAGGCAGTCGGGCCTCCGGCCACGGCCGCCCATCGTCGATCGAGACCTCAAACACCACCTGTGCGGGAGTTGAGCGACATGAAAAGCGTGAACGCAAGAGCAATGTGCGGCATCGTGGCGGGCCTCGCCGTGGCCTTCACGGCCCGGGCCGACGAGATCTTCGTCGGCGATGTCAACGGACCGGACGGCGTGCCCGGCGGCGGCGATGACTGCCCGTCGTGCACCATTCCGGCGATCATCGACGGGTCGATGACGTGGACCGCCGACAACACCTACAACCTTCAGATGCAGATCTACGTGACCGACGGGGCCACCCTGACCATCGAGCCCGGCACGATCATCGCCAGCACGCCGACGGTCAACGGCGCCGGAAGTCTCGCCATCACCCGCGGGTGCAAGATCATCGCGCAGGGGACCGGGGACAACCCCATCATTTTCACTTCCACCAACGACGACTTCGTGACGTGGCGCGCGGTGGCGAACGAGTGGGGCAACCTCACCATCATGGGCGACGCCTACGTCGGCAACGATGGTGTGAACGCCAACAGCGGGATTCCCGGCAACTCCAAGACCTGCGGCAACAACGTCGCCGACATGGAGGGCCTGGCCACCGGCCCGGCCACCGACCGCTACGGCGGAACGAACGACGATGACGACAGCGGCACGCTCGAATACGTGTCGTTCCGCTACGGCGGCCGCGTCGTCGGCCTGGCCAACGAGCTTAACGGACTCTCGCTGGGCGGCATCGGCCGGGCCACGGACATCAACCACCTGGAGATCATGAACAACGTCGATGACGGAGTCGAGATCTGGGGCGGCACGGTCAACCTCAAGCACGTCTCCATCTGGAACATCGGCGATGACAGTTTCGACATCGACCAGGGATGGCGCGGCAAGGTCCAGTTCATGCTGATCGTGCAGGGCTACAGTCTCGATGCCGCGCAGGGCTCGGGCATCGGCGACAACTGCTTCGAGACCGACGGCGCCGAGGACTCCGACGCCCAGCCCCGGACCCGGGCCGCCGTCTACAACGCCACCGTCCTCGGCCAGCCCATCGTCGGCGACCGCGGCGCGGCGTTCCGCGACGGCGCGGGCGTGCAGTACCGCCAGTGCATCTTCATGGACCTCGGCGAGCGGCTGATCAACAACGACAACTCCGACGGCGACGGCAGCAACGGATACGCCTTCAACGGCACCGAGTCGTTCGCCGGTCTCTGGACCACGCCCTACACGACAACGCCCGCCGTCAACGAGTGCGTGGGCATGGAGGGCGCGATCTACCAGGCCCAGAGCGCGGGCGACGGGAGCATCGGCCAGGGCTTCGCCAGCGAGATGACCGACAGCGTGTTCTTCCGCAATCTCGCCGCGGACGCCTACAACAACTCCAATACGCTGGGCGTGACGGTCGCCGGCGACGACGCTCCGGCCAAGGGCAACGTCGTGCCGACCTACAACGCCGGCAGCCCCGATGACAACATGCCCATCGCGGCCCTGACGCGCATCTTCGCGGATCTGGTCAACGGCGACCAGTTGCGCGTCACCTCCATCGACCCGCGGGCGCGGAACGACGCGGTGAGCAGCGTGTCGACGCCCCCGAGCGACGGGTTCTACGCCGCCGGCGCGGACTACCGCGGCGCCTTCGCCCCCAACAAGAACTGGCTGATCGGCTGGACGGCGGCGGATGCCTACGGACTTGTCGCGGCCCCGACCAAGCCCGGCGATGTCGACGGCGACGGCGCCACCAACGTCACCGATCTGCTCGCGCTGCTCGCGGCCTGGGGCGCGTGCCCCGGGTGCCCCGCGGACATCAACGACGATGGCGCCGTCAACGTCACCGACCTGCTCGCACAACTCGCCGACTGGGGCATGTAAGTGCGCGGCGGCGACTGACGTGTCCGGTCTCCTCTCGATGTTCCGACGAAGGCCTGATGGTGGAGCATCACGCTCCGCCATCAGGTCCTTTCCTCACCAGACGGATGTGATGCACGATGAGTAGACCATGTGCGTGCGCCCTGGCGCTCGGCCTCTGGCTCATCGCATCGGCCATCGGCTGCGAGTCGCACGCCGAGGCCGATGCGCCCGCGGCACGTGATGACCGCGACGACCACCTCCTGGCGAGCGGCGTGCCCGATGATGCGCCGCTGCCGCACTTTCAGATCGGCCTGCTCGATCTGGCGTTCGAGATCTGCTCGGCGATTCCGGCTCAGCCGCACATCAAGGACCGGTCGGCGGCGCAGGAATCGGTGGTGGCGGCCTGCCTGGCGCTCGACCAGCCGCGCCGGGCGCGGGACCTGATCGAGCGGATCGAGGACTGGCACCGCGGCGTGGCCTACGCCGACCTCGCGTTCCACTGCGCGCGGCACGGCGCGCCCGAGGAAGCCCTGCGGCTCGTGCAGGTCGCCGCCGACATCGCCGACGTCAACGAGGACTGGCGCCGCGACCGCATCCGGGTCCGGATCGCCAGGACGCTCGCCTGGCTGGGCGACGCGGATCAGGCGGCCCTGTACGAGCATGGCGTCGCCGCCTCCGAGGCCGGTCAGGTCGATGCCGTCCTGGCCATGCGCCTTGATGAGCGGAACTTCGACGAGTTCATGCGCTCGCTGGATGCGATCATCGCCACCGGCGAGTTCGAGCCCGTCAGGCACGCTCTGGAGGCGTGCGTCCAGCTCTACAACCGCTTCTACGATGATGCCGATCGGCGCTCGCTCATCCTGGACAAGATCAGGTCCTCGTGGAACGTCCTGCCGGTCATCATCCGGCTTGACCTGATGGCGGCCCTGATCGAGGTCGCCCGGGCCCGCGGCGATCGCCAGACGGCTCTGGCGCTGGCCGACGCTGCCCACGAGCACATGGAGAACTACACGTGGGACGCGGAATACGAGGTGCCGCTGCTCGCGAGGATCGCCCGTCTGCGCGGCAGCGCCGGCGACCATGAACGGGCCCGCCGCGATGCCGATCGCGCCCTGGCGGCGTACGAGGCCGGGCGGGACACGATCATGATGATCTTCCGGCCCGAGGCCCTGCTGCCCGTGGCCGAGGCATATCACGCATTGGGCGATCGCGATGCCGCACTCGAGGTGTACAGGCGGGTGATTGAGGAGAGCGTGGTCACGGCCAATTCCCGCCCGCGGGCCCAGGACCTTGCGGCGGCGTGCCTGTCCATGGCCGCGCATGGGTTCGAGCCCGATGACGAGTTGTGGCGTCTGCTTCGCCGGCACAGAGAGGAACTGGGCGATCCGTGGTAAGCCGGCTGCTGATTCGCGGCCTCGCGGCGGTGGTCGTGCTCCTCTGGGGCGACATCGCCGCGGCCCAACCGGCCGGGTCGATTCGCGGCGTCGTGTACGACAAGGACTTCGACGCCCCGCTGCCGCTCGTTCAGGTGCTCATCGTCGAGACCGATCGGAAGACGCAGACCGCCGAAGAGGGCAACTACGTCCTGACCGATGTGGCCCCCGGAAGCTACACGCTCGTGTTCTCCAGGGAGGGCTACGCGCGGCAGGTGCGGGCCAATGTGGTCGTAATCGCCGGCCGGCTCACCGAGGTGGATGCGGCCCTGTCCGGCGAGTTCACCGAGATGGAGGAGTTCATCGTCCAGGAGCTTCAGCTCGGCGGCGCGACGGAGGCCGGCCTGCTCAATCTGCGCTTCGACAGCCCCGCCCTGATGGACTCGATCAGCGCCGACTTCCTGAGCCGCGCCGGCGCCAGCGATGCCGCCGGCGCGCTGAACCTGGTCACGGGCGCCACGGTGTCGGAGGGCAAGTTCGCGGTCATCCGCGGCCTGCCCGATCGCTACGTCGCATCGATGCTCAACAGCGTCCGCCTGCCGTCGGCGGATGAGAACACGCGGGCGGTGGAGCTCGACCAGTTTCCCGCCGCGGTCATCGAAAACGTGCAGGTGAGCAAGACCTTCACCCCGGACCAGCAGGGCGACGCGTCGGGCGGGGCCGTCAACATCGTGCTGCGGAGCATTCCGGAGCAGGCGATTTTTCAGATCAGCAGCCAGATCAGCTTCAATTCGCAGGTGTCGGGCCAGAGCGACTTCGTGACCTACGAGGGCGGCGGCGTGAACTTCTGGGGCAACGACGCCGACGACCGCGGCATCCAGTTCGACAACCTCGGCGGCAACTGGACCGGCGCCGTCGGCGTGTCCTTCGACGATGCGCCCGTGGACTACAAATGGTCGATGTCGCTGGGCGGCAGCCACCAGTTCGACAACGGCGTCAGGGTCGGCGGCTTCGCCAGCTTCTTCTACGAGCGCGACAGCTCGTTCTTCGACAACGGCGTGAACGACCAGTTGTGGGTCGTCAATCCCGGCGAGAACCTGACGCCGCAGACCTTGCAGGGGACGCCCGAGGACGGCGATTTCAAGACGGCGCTCTTCGACGTGACCGAGGGATCCGAGATCGTGCAGTGGGGCGGCCTGGGCACGGCGGGCGTCGAGTTCGAGAATCACCGAATCGGCGCGGCGTACTACTACGCGCGGACGACCGAGGACACCGCGACGCTGGCCGAGGACACCCGGGGCAAGGAGTTCTTCTTTCCGGACTACGACCCCGATGATCCGACCGGCGACGGGAACACCCCCGGAACGAGGAACTCGGCGCCATACATCAGGACCGAGACGCTGCTGTATCGCGAGCGCACGACCGAAACGCTCCAGTTCAACGGACGGCACGTCTTTCCGGGGCTCGAGTTCCTCTGGCTGCCGTTGCATGACGGAATCGACGGCGTGTTTCGGCCCCTGCCGCCGGAACTGGACTGGACGGTCTCCACCAGCAGCGCCGACGCCGACGAGCCGGACAAGCGGCAGTTCGGCTCGCTGTGGCTGGCCGAGTCGTTCAATCCCGGCTTTCCCCCCTTCGTGCCGCCGTTCTTCGACCCGGCGGTCCACCTGCCGTTCAAGCCGGCGGCGAACTTCACGCTCGGCAACCTCCAGAGGATCTTCAAGACGATCGAGGAGGAGAGCGACCAGTTCACCGTCAACCTGACGTTGCCGTTTGAGCAGTGGACCGGCGATGAGGGCTCGCTGAAGTTCGGCGTCTTCGGCGACGATGTCACCCGCGACTTCGATCAGGAGACGTTCAGCAACTTCAACGACAACACCGCGAACTTTCAGGCCGAGTGGGAGGTGTTCTGGAGCCAGTTCTTCCCCGATGAAGACCACCCCGTCGGCGCCGGGCCGCCATTCGTCGACGTCGACTACCACGGCGAGCAGGAAATCGCCGCGTGGTACGCCATGCTCGACCTGCCGCTGACGAGCGAGCTGACGCTGATCGGCGGCGTGCGCGTCGAGGACACCGAGATCAGCATCGTCAACGTTCCGGAGCCCAACGCCCTGTGGTTCCCGCCCGGCGCCTCAGCGCCCGTCACGCTCATGCCCGGCGATGCAGACGTCGAGCTGGATGAGAACGACGTCCTGCCGTCCATCGGCCTCATCTACACGCCGTGGGAGCCGCTGACGCTGCGGGCGTCGTACAGCCACACCATCGCGCGGCCGGTCTTCAAGGAGCTCACGCCCATCCTCCAGCAGGAATTCCTCGGCGGAGACGTGTTCGTCGGCAACCCGGAGCTTCAGCTCAGCGCCCTGGACAACTACGACATCCGCGTCGATTACACGCCCTACGAGGGCGGACTCGTGTCGTTCTCCTACTTCAAGAAGGACATCGACGACCCGATCGAAATCATCCAGCGCGTCACGGGATTCACCTTCAACACGCCCGTCAACTTCCCCAGGGGCGAGCTGAGCGGGTTCGAAGTGGAAGTGCGGCAGGACCTGGTCGTCTTCTGGGATGCGCTGGATGGCCTCTCGATCGGCGGGAACGCGACGTTCATCGATTCGGAGGTCACCATTCCCGACGACCTGGCGATGCGCTTCGCCGCCCTTCAGGCGCCCATGACCACCCGCGACATGGTCGACGCGCCGGAGCACCTCTACAACCTCTACCTGACCTGGGACATCGCGGCCACCGGCACGCAGTTTTCCATCTTCTACACCGTCAAGGGCGACACGCTCGTGGCCGGCGCCGGCGAGTCGGCCGGCAACTTCATCCCCGATGTCTACGCCAGGGAATATGACACCCTCAATCTGATCATCACCCAGAAGCTCGGCCAGTACTTCAAGCTCAAGTTCCAGGCGAAGAACCTGACCAATCCGACGATCGAGGAGGTCTATCGCTCGGCGTTCATCGACGGCGATGTGCGGAAGACCTCCTACACCCGGGGCATCGAGTACGTGATCGGTCTGAGCGCGGAATTCACATTCTGATCACGTGCCGCGAACGTGATCCTGACAGAACTGACATCACATGAGCCGGATGAACACCAACGGACGTCGACGAATCGGATACCGGCGGCCGCCGCGCGCCAGGACGTCAGTCCGGGCCGGTGCAGCGCACGGTCGCGCCATCGCGCTGGTCGCCGCCATCGGGCTTTTCTCGATCGGGGCCCGGCCGTCGCCGCAGGACCCGCCCGGCGTCGATGAGGCCCGGGCGGCCCTGGAGAAGTGGGTTGAGATCAAGCGGGTGATCTCGCGGGAGCGGCGCGACTGGGCGCTGGGGCGCGAGCTGCTCGACGAGCGCATCGAGCTGGTGCAGCGCGAGATCGAGACGCTGCGGGGCCGGATCGAAGAGGCCAACGCCGGCATCGAGGAGATGGACCGCAGCCGCGCCGGGCTGATGACCGAGAACGAACGCCTGAAGTCCGTGTCCGCGACGCTCGATGAGACCGTCTCGCTGCTCGAGCGGCGGACGCTCGATCTGCTGCGGCGGCTGCCCGATCCCGTGCGCAATCGGGTCCGGCCGCTGAGCCAGCAGATCCCCGCCCCGCCGACGCCCGGCGAATCGGCCGCGGCGGGCGGCACGGCCTCCACGACGCTGTCGCTCTCGCAGCGCTTCCAGAACGTCATCGGCGTCCTGAACGAGGTCAACAAGTTCAACCGCGAGATCACCGTCGAGCCGGAGGTGCGCACACTGCCCGATGGTTCGGCCGTGCAGGTCGCCGCCGTCTACATCGGCATCAGCCACGGCTTCTACGTGGATGCCAACGGCGCCCTCGCGGGCATCGGCGCGCCCGCGGCGGACGGGTGGACATGGAAACCGGCCGATCACATCGCTCCGCAGGTCGCCGGCATCGTCGCCATGCTGAACAACGAGCGGGTGGCCGAATTCGTCCCGCTTCCGATCGAGATCAAGTGAGAGAAAGGCGAGCCGGCATGAGAGTTCGCAGCACGATGGTTCTCGCGGCGACCCTGCTCAGCGCCGGCGCCGCGCCGGCGCAGGAGCAGTCCGCGGGCGGCGAGCGCGACTTCCGGACCGCCGCCGCGACCGTGCAGCGCCAGCTCGAAGAGGCCGTCGCCGAGCTTGCCCGCCTTCGCGACGAGATGGCCGCGGAGACGATTCCGCGCAGCCGCTCGCTGGCCGACCTCGAGGCGCAGCTCATCAGCGTGCGGCTCGACTACCAGCAGGCATCGCGTCTGCTCGACAGCCGCACCCTCGATCTGACCAACCTGCGCAACGAGATCAAGTCGCGGGCGGAGGAGACGCTGTACCTGTCCAACCTCCTCGGCGAATACATTCGCAACTTCGACTCGCGTCTGCACATCGTCGAGCGGCGTCGCTACCAGGACGCCCTGGAGGCGGCCCAACTGGCGCCGGAGAACGCCGGTCTGACCGACGCCGAGGTCTTCGCCGCGCAGGCGGGGCTGGTGTCAGCCTCGCTCGACCGGCTGTTCGATGCCCTGGGCGGCGCCAGCTTCGAGGGCGCGGCGGTCGGGGCCGGCGGCCGGGTCACCTCGGGCACGTTCGTCCTGGTCGGCCCCGCGGCGATCTTTCTGTCCGATGACCGGCGGGTCGTCGGGACCGCCGAGGAGCGGCTCAATTCGGTGGAGCCGGCGCTCCTCGGCTTCGAGGATCCCCTTCTGGCCGCCGCGGCGACCGAGCTCATCATCAACGACGCCGGGTCGTTTCCCCTCGATCCCACCCTGGGCAACGCCCACAAGATCGCCGCGACCGAGGAGACGCTGTGGGAGCACATCCGCAAGGGCGGGACCGTCATGGTGCCGATCTTCGCGCTCGCCGCCGCCGCCCTGCTCGTCTCGCTGCACAAATGGATCGCCCTGATTCGGGTCCGCGCGCCTGCGCCCGCGCGAATCCGCTCGCTGCTCAGCGCGATCGCGGCCCGCGATGAGAAGTTCGCGCTCAAACAGGCGCACGCCATCGGCGGGCCGGTGGGGCGGATGCTCGCGGTCGGGGTCGAGCATCTGCACGAGCCGCGCGAGCTGATCGAGGAGACCATGTACGAAGAGGTCCTCACCTCGCGGCTGCGTCTCCAGCGGTTCCTGCCGTTCATCGCCATCTGCGCCGCATCGGCCCCGCTGCTGGGCCTGTTGGGCACGGTCACGGGCATCATCAACACCTTCAAGCTCATCACCGTCTTCGGGTCCGGGGATGTCAAGACGCTCTCCGGCGGCATTTCCGAGGCGCTGATCACGACCGAGTACGGGCTGATCGTGGCCATACCCTCGCTCCTGCTGCACGCCTACCTGTCGCGCCGGGCGCGGGGCGTGATCGACCAGATGGAGAAGGCGGCGGTGGCGCTGGTCAATCAGATCGCCAAGACGCCCCCGGCGGACGCGGAGCATGCCGCGCCCACGGATGTGCCGGATTTGCCGGGGTCCGGCGAGTCCCCGACCTCGCCGGCCTCCCCCTCGGCAGTGTCCCGAGCGATCGCGCTCGCCCCCGATCCGGCCGCCGTGCGTTTCGCTGCCGCGCTGCCGGACCGACGCGGCACGGAGGACGGGACCGGCGCCGGGCGCGAGGTCACCGCCGGGCGCGGGCGCTAGGCGGGCCGGATCGGCGCACGGAGAGATGCCATGATCGAAGCATCAAGCTGGTCGGCGATGGAGGCCCGGATCGATGCGCTGCGAGCACAGGCCGCGGCCATCTGGGTCTCCGGCGGGTGGGCGATGATCGCCATCGCGGCGGTGGCCCTGCTCATGTTCGGCCTCGGCATGCACGTGTATGCGAAGCTGGGCGGCAAGGGGTTCCTGGCGGTGCCCGAACGCACCTGGCGTCGCTGGATCGACGATCCGGCGCAGCGCACAGGCCCGATCGGAGACCTGCTGGACCTGGTCTCCGGCAGCCGCTCGCTGCGCGACACCGCCGCGCTCTTCGAGGCCCTGCGGACCACGGAGATCGTGCCGTTCGAGCGCGACCTGCGGCTGATGCGCATCTGCGTCAGCGCAGCGCCGCTGCTCGGTCTGCTCGGCACGGTGACGGGCATGCTCACCACATTCGCCGCCCTGGCATCCGGATCCGGCGGCGACCAGACCATGGCCCTCGTGGCCGGCGGTATCTCCGAGGCCCTCATCACCACCGAGACCGGGCTGGTGATCGCGCTGGCCGGCCTGTTCTTCCAGTACCAGCTCGCGCGCAAGCACCAGCGCTACAAGGCGTTTCTGGCCCACCTCGAAACCGTCTGCAACCAGAAGCTCTACCGCACACTGCGCGGCGAGGCGGCGGCATGAACCAAACCAAACCCCCACGCGAGGCCCCCGATGGGACGATTCCGCGACCTCTCAGGCGATGATGGCGGCGAGACGGGCATCGACATGTCGCCCCTGATCGACTGCGTCTTCATCCTTCTCATCTTCTTCATCGTCACCACCACGTTCGTCGAGGAGACCGGCGTGGATGTGGACCGGCCGCAGGCCGCCTCCGCCGTGCGCCTTGAGAAGACCAGCATCCTCCTCGCCCTCACCGAGCAGGGCGAGGTGGTGTACGGCGGGCGCGCCATCGGCATCAGCGGCGTGCAGCCGCTCGTGCGGCGCATGCTCCAGAAGGAGGATGTGCCGGTGATCGTCCAGGCCGATTCCGCCGCGCCCTCCGGCCTGCTGGTCCGCATCATCGATGAGGCCAAGCTCGCCGGCGCCGCCAGGGTCAGCGTCGCCAGCCAGCAGCCGAGGAACTGATGGGCAGCGCCGTGAGAACGCGACCGATGGTCAGACTGGCCCGCGTGATTCTGCACCGCGTGCGGGTGGCGATCGGCGCGGCAGGGCTCACGCTCGCGTTCTTCCTCGTCCTGCCGTTCATGCAGGCCATCACCCGGCCTCCGGAGGCCGACACGATCGTGCAGACGGTGGACACGGTCCTCGAGCCGCCTCCGCCCCCGCCCCCGGAGCCCGAGCCGGAAAAGGAGCCCGAGCCGGAGGAGCAGCCGCCGGAACTGACCGAGGAGGCGCCGCCGCTGGATCTCGGCCAGCTCGAGTTGGCGCTGAACCCGGGCTTCAGCGGCGACTGGCTGGGCGGCGACTTCGCGGTGAAGCTCGGCGCCGCGGCCGCCGAGGCCGACGAGCTGGATGACTTGTTCTCGATGGCCGATCTCGACCAGCAGCCGCGCGTGCTGTACCAGCCGAGCCCGATTCTCGATGCGAAGGTGCGCAGGAAGATGCCGGGCAAGGTCAACGTCATCTTCATCGTCGATGCCGGGGGCCGCGTGGAGAGTCCCAGGGTGCTGTCGTCGAGCGATCCGGTCTTCGAGCGGCCGGCGCTGGCCGCCGTCAGGCAGTGGCGATTCGAGCCGGGCAAACGCAACGGCCGGCCCGTGCGCTTTCGCATGAAGATTCCCATCACGTTTCAATAGAGGAGTGCCGCCATGACTCGATTGATCTGCGCCATCTGCCTTGTCGGCTCCGTCTCGCCGGCGGGCGCGGCAATGCAGGACGGACGCCCGACCGCCGCGCTGCCCGCGGCGCCGGCGCTGACGCCGCTTGAGCTGTCGCTCTGGCGCGATCCGGAGTTCCAGCGGCAGTTCACGCAGAGCTACATCGCCGAAACGGAGATCGAGCCGCGCATCACCGAGTCCGAGCGCGATCAGATGCAGAAGGTGCTGGACCTGATGAAGGACGAGAAGGTTGACCGGGCGGTGGCGCTGCTCGGCAGGCACCGGGGACCGGCGGCGAGCGCGGTCTTCGACTTCACGCTGGCCGGCATTCACTTTCAGCGCGAGGAATTCGCCGAGGCCCAGGCGGACTATCGCATCGCCGTCGAGAAGCACCCCAGATTCCGCCGCGCGTGGCGCAATCTGGGCCTGGTCTGCATTCGCCGGGGCGACTTCGAGTCGGCGCTGCCGGCCCTCGCCCGCGTGGTGGAACTCGGCGGCGGCGATGCGATCACCTATGGGCTGCTCGGCCTGTCCTACGCCCGGACCGAGGACCATCTGGCGGCGGAGACGGCCTTCCGCATGGCCAATCTCCTGGATCCCGATACTCTGGACTGGAAGTTGGGCCTGGCCCGGAGCTTCTTCCTCCAGCAGCGCTTCGCCGACGCCGTCGCCCTGTGCGGCCAGCTCATCACCGAGCAGCCCGATCGCGCCGACCTGTGGCTGCTTCAGGCGAACGCGTTCATCGGCCTGAACCAGCCGCTGCGGGCCGCCGAGAACTACGAGCTGGTCGATCGACTGGGCCGGTCCACGCCCGGGAGTCTCACCATGCTCGGGGACATCTACATCAACGAGGAACTCTTCGATCTCGGTGTGGCGTCCTATCTGCGGGCCCTGGAGATGAGCGATCAGGGCGACCCGGCGCGGGCCCTGCGGGCGGCGAAGGTCCTCACCGCGCGGGGCGCGCTGGCCGAAACGCGCCGGCTCGTGGAGGGCATCGAGCGACTCGCCGGCGATGCGCTCGCGTCCGACCAGCGCAAGGACCTGCTCAAGCTCCGGGCGCGGATCGCCGTGGCCGAGGGCGCCGGCGATGAGGAGGCCCGCGTGCTCAGGGAGATCGTCGAGCTGGATCCGCTCGACGGCGAGGCGCTGATCCTGCTCGGCCAGCATGCCGCCCGCACCGGCGATATCGAGACGGCGGCGTTCTACTACGAGCGGGCCGCCGCCCTCGAGAAATTCGAGGCGGATGCGAACGTGCGGCATGCCCAGCTTCTCGTCGGCGTGGGCCGGTACGACGACGCGCTGCCGATGCTCCGCCGCGCCCAGGCGCTCAATCCGCGCGACAACATCCAGCAGTACCTGGACCAGGTCGAGCGGGTGGCCCGGGCCCGCTAGGCCGCGCCGGGTATACTGGATTCATGATCCTACGATATTGCCTGCCGCTGCTCGCCCTCGCCGCGCTCGGGCTGATCACCTGCGGCAGGAGTCGCGACAGCGCAGCGCCGGCCGGCGAGAAGCCGATCGTCGTCGGTTTCTCACAGATCGGCGCGGAGAGCGCGTGGCGCACAGCCGAGACCAGGTCGATCCGCTCCGAAGGGCCGGCGCGCGGCATCGAGTTGAAGTTCTCCGACGCCCAGCAGAAGCAGGAGAACCAGATCAAGGCCCTCCGCGGGTTCATCGACGTTGGTGTGGATGCGATCATCCTCGCCCCCGTGGTCGAGACGGGCTGGGAGCCCGTGCTGCGCGAAGTGAAGCGGGCCGGGATTCCCGTGATCCTCGTCGACCGCGGCGTTGACGTCTCCGACGATTCGCTCTACACGACCCTTATCGCCTCGGATTTCGTCGAGGAAGGCCGCATGGCCGCGCGCTGGCTGGCCGAGAAGACCGGTGGGCAGGCGAACATCGTCGAACTCAAGGGCACGACCGGCTCCGCCCCGGCCATCGACCGCGAGCGCGGCTTCCACGAGATCATCGACCAGCATCCCGGCATGACGGTCATCAGGAGCCAGACCGGCGAGTTCACCCGCTCCAAGGGCAAGGAAGTGATGGAGGCGTTCATGAAGGCCGAGCCCGACCGCATCGACGCGGTCTACGCCCACAACGACGACATGGCCCTCGGCGCGATCCAGGCCATCCAGGAGGCGGGCAAGATCCCCGGAACCGATGTGCTCGTCGTCTCCATCGACGGCGTGCGCGCGGCGTTCGAGGCCATGGTCGCGGGCACGCTCAACTGCACTGTGGAGTGCAACCCGCTGCTCGGCCCGGCGGCGTTCGATGCGGTCGAGGCGATTCTTGCCGGCGAGACGCTGCCGAAGCACATCGTCGTCGTGGACCGGCTCTTCGACCAGGCGACGGCCGCGGCCGAGCTGCCCAACCGGCAGTACTGATCGAGGGCGGCGACGACGAATGGAAAGGAGATGCGAATGATGTCCGCAACTCTGACGGTGGCGGCGGTGCTGGCGGCGGCGTCGGTCCGATCGGCCGGCGCGGAGAACGATGGCATGCTCACGCCGGTTCCTTTCACCGCTGTGCGGATCGACGACGGCTTCTGGCTGCCGCGCCTTCAGACCAATCGTCTGGTCACGGTGCCATACTGCCTGGCCAAGTGCGAGGAGACGGGGCGGATCGACAACTTCGCCAGGGCCGGCGGTCTCATAGACGGCGCCCACATCGGCCACCGCTACAACGACTCGGATGTCTTCAAGGTGATCGAGGGCGCGGCATATTCGCTCCAGGTGCAGCGCGACGCGGCCCTGGAGGCCTCTCTCGACGGCCTGATCGCCAAGATCGCCGCCGCGCAGGAGCCGGACGGGTACCTCTTCACCGCGCGCACGATCGACCCGGCCAACCCGGCTCGGGCCTCCGGTGCCGAACGCTGGTCGCAGATCGTTGACAGCCACGAGCTGTACAACGTCGGCCACATGTACGAGGCCGCCGTGGCGTATTACCAGGCCACCGGCAAGCGGTCGCTGCTGGACGTCGCACTGAAGAACGCCGACCTGATCGACCGCGTGTTCGGACCCCGGGGGCGACACGATCCGCCCGGCCACCAGGAAATCGAGATCGGCCTCGTGAAACTCTTCCACGTGACCGGCGATCAGCGCTACCTCGACCTGGCGAAGTTCTTCATCGATCAGCGCGGCAACGCGCAGGGCCACGACCTCTACGGCGAGTACGCCCAGGACTCGATCCCCGTGATCGAGCAGACGGGGCCTGTAGGCCATGCCGTGCGCGCGATGTACCTCTACTGCGGCATGGCGGATGTGGCCAGGGAGACCGGCGACGCGGCGTACCTTGCCGCGCTGGACCGAATCTGGAGCGACATGGTCCGCACCAAGCTCTATCTCACCGGCGGCATCGGCGCGCGGCACAGCGGCGAGGCGTTCGGCGATGCCTACGAGCTGCCCAACGCCAGCGCCTACAACGAGACCTGCGCCGCGATCGGCAACGCCCTGTGGAACCATCGCATGGCCCTGCTCCATCGCGACGGCAGGTACGCCGATGTGCTGGAACGGGTGATCTACAACGGCTTCCTCTCGGGGGTGTCGATGGCCGGCGACCGGTTCTTCTATCCCAATCCGCTGGCCAGCACGGGCACGCACCAGCGCAGCGCGTGGTTCAGTTGTTCGTGCTGCCCGGTGAACGTCGTGCGCTTCGTGCCGTCCATCGCAGGGTATGTCTATGCGCACGATGACGCGGCGATCGTCGTCAACCTCTACATCGCCGGGTCCGCCGAGGTGAGTCTCCGGGACAACATCGTGCGCATCACGCAACGGACGGAATACCCGTGGGACGGCCGCGTGGAGCTGACGATCGAGCCGGAATCGAGCGGCGCATTCGACGTCTGCGTGCGCATCCCCGGCTGGGCGCGGGGCGAGCCGGTGCCGAGCGACCTGTATGCTTACGTCGGCGACGAGATGAAGGGACCGGGCTTTGCGATCAGGTGCAACGGCGAGCCAATCGACCGGCCCGACGTCGAGCGCGGCTACGTGCGAATCCATCGAACATGGCGCTCCGGCGACACGATCACGCTCGATCTGGACATGCCCATCCGCCTCGT
>Ga0299906_10001934_pt1 | contig 17510 bp, 21 predicted proteins | sample RVTome_14_FD_200259 | JGI IMG/M metagenome (GOLD analysis project Ga0299906, IMG submission 200259) | Soil microbial communities from uranium-contaminated site in the Upper Colorado River Basin, Wyoming, United States - RVT145D125 (version 2) ...
TCTGAAGTTACTGCGGGCAATCTACCAGCAACAGGTCCGGTAATCGTCCCAGAAAGCGCTTCCTCAAGCCCTCCAACGGCTGTTTCATACAAGGTCAGCGCTGCTGTGTCGCTTCTCAGTCTTTCTGATGCTTCTTGTTCGGCCTTAACTTCTGATTCGGCGGTCTTCTTTTCCCGGACTTCCAGTCCCTGCTGCTCTGCTAAAGCTTGCAATTGATCCCTGGTTAGTAGTTCTTGTGGGCTAGTACCGGAGGTTTCGAACAGTTGATTGCCCACCTTTTCGATTGTAGACCGCTTGACGCGCATGTAGTCCTCTTGATCACGAGGAGAGAGCCCGGCCCAATATTGGTACTCCCTTACCGCTGAGGGGTCCCCCTGTGTCGCCTGCGCCCTTAGCCTTTGGTCCTGCATGGCCCGCTGTAGGCTAGTTTCCGCAATCCCTTGCTGTGCCTGCCTGTTGATATCTTGCCAAGGTTGCAAGGCGGCTTGCATAGAATACCGGCTCGGGTCTTTACCTTGAATGCCAGCTCCGAAAGCACCGATAGCTCTAAAGAGACCGCCAAGCTTGTCGCCTTTGATCCTGTCAATTTCGGATTGTGATTCAGCAGCCTGCATCCTAAGAACGTCTGCAACTTCACGATATGCGTCCTCCGGTTCCCCGCGAGGAGATTGCATAAAGTTGGTATCAAGCGCCCCTATTGGGCTGCCGCCCATTAATACGCCGTTTGCCATGTCAAATCCTGCCGTAATCGACCATTAGATATCCGCGCTCACCGATAGTAACCGCATCAGGCACTATCTCGGCCATTTCTTGAGCAATTACACCATAACCGGAACCATGCAATCCAAGAGCTTCGGCCTTGTCGTTCCAGGTCCAGCGGTAAACCCCTGCGCCTGAAGGGTGGTCACCAACTCGGGTGATTCCAGTCTTCAGCCGCCGATCAGAGAAAGCAAGGTAGGCGCTACTAATCCCCTCAAGTAGTCCGCCAGCGCCAGGACTGCCACCTGCCTGCGTTTGCTCGCTCAATGTAATCGGCTGCCCAAGCGCTCCCTGGTACAATTGTAACTGAGTCCAGGGGTCCATAGTCTGCTGCTGCGCGTAACCCTGTGACATTTGCGCGGCCTGCTGCTGTGGAGAGAGAGCGCCCACGCCAAACCCGAACGCCTGCCCCAGTGAGCCCTGCCCCAACTGCCCGGCCTGCCCAAATGTGCCGCTGGCCAGCGCCTGGTTGAGCTGGTTCGATGCCAATTGGGCCTGTTGGTTCGCCCCGGCCTGCTGTGCGCCGATCCCGAGGGCCTGCCCGTATGCCTGCCCTCGCATCTGTGCGGCCACGTCAGCCTCCCTATCAGCCGCTCCACGCTGCGCGATACCCTCGGCCACACCACGGCGAGTAGAGCCCACATTGCCAGTTGCGACCGATTGAGAGGCTATACCGGGCATCTGCTGCTCCCAGAGGTTTCGCCCAATATCGCGGGTAGATGCCTGTATCTGCTGGTCCAAAAGTGGATTGTTGATCAGTGAGCCAACTGTGCCCATATCAACGCCCTGCTGCATAGGGGCCTGGAATCCACCTTGCCCAAGGACGCTGCTAAGATAGTCTTGAGCCTGTCCTCCAACTTGTCCATATTGCCCAGCCTGTCCCAGAGCCTGCTGCTGCATGCCCTGTGCTTGCTGCCCAAACCCACCTACAGCGTTCAGATAGTCTTGGAACTGTTGGGTCTGCGGAGCAACCGTAGACTGTCCCATCTGGCCCTGTGCCCGACCCCACAGGTCCTGTAGGTACTGCTGTTGGGTAGGGTCAAGGTAGGTTTGGCTTGTGCTCTCGCCGCCACCGCCAATCAAATCATCTAAAAAACTCATTAGAATAACCCCGATAGTGCGCCGATGATTGGATCATCTTTCCAGTGCTGTTTTAGATCGCCCCAGGCGTTTGAAAAATCCAAGGAGCCTATGTTGGATGCAGCAGAAGCCATGGACCCAGAGCCGCCCCAGGCGCTCTCCAATTTGGGCGCCCACCGTTGCTCTACATCCTGCGAAAGCACCTTGCCGCCCAACAAATCCTTTGCATACTGAGTGTCATCCTCAGACCGATACCCGCCACGCTGCGCTTCTCGCTCGTTAGCGTAGATAATGGCCGCAAGAGCCGCCCATGGGCCGAGCGAAGAAAGCGCACTCGAGCCACTGCCCCCCGCAGCTCCGCCTGCTGTTCCTCCCGCCGTCCCGCCGGAAGCCATACCACCCTCGGCAAAGGGTCCAAACCAAGTGCCGCCGCCAGCAGCCGGGCTAGAAGCCACGCCGTAGTCAAAGCCTCCAGCCCCGGCACCTGCCGCACCCGCACCACCACCTCCCGCGAACATATCGTAGATGTTCATTGCGGAATTGAGGTTAAGGCCGCCCGCTCCGCCTCCTTGTTGCTGCTGCTGGATTTCGTATAACTCCGCCGGCTGTGTCTGCCCATACTGCGGCAAATAGGGGTTGTACCCTGCGTTCAGAGATTGAGTCAGCAACTGGTAGTAATCGTCTTCCATTAGCTCACCGGAGTCTCGTCAATTTTCAGGAAGATTTCACCATCCCATCGATACAACCCGCCACCTAATCCAGGGTCCCACTCCACGCCATCCGCAATTACCAACGTGTTCTGGGCCAGCCCTCTCGGAGGAGAGAAGAAGGTCGGGGCCACAACCGGGCATGACTCAAACGCTCGGCTAATTTGCCTAAGTTCGCCTTGAAGATATCGGTATATTTCCTCAGGCGTTACCGGTTGTCCTGGTCCTGGTGAATAGCATGTCATCGCATATCTGCCGGTATTAAGTCAAAATCCCATCCAGTCAGCTGGAAGAATCCAGCCGTGTTTGATTCCACTCTAAACGCCAAATACCGAGCTTTTATCCTGGTATCCAGCTTGTAATCCGTGCCAATGTTGAACGTCTGCGGGCTTCTCCAGTTCACAGGGGAGGTCGGGCTAAAATGCTCTCCCAGCGTGATAGTAACCGAGCCCTCCCCGGATATCTGGGGCACTATCTGCTTCAAATATTTCCATTGTTTCGTCGGAATAGCCAAAACCTGATCCAGGTCTATACCGATCCTCTCAACGAAAAACCTCTGTGTATCACTGCCGACAAAAAGAAAGTCGGCCTCCAGCATCTGGTTATTCACAGCATCGAAGAAGTACATCACGGGGTAGATATCAACGGCCCCAAGTTCCGACCAGCGCTGTGATATCTCCTCCCATGTCAAATCCCCAAAGTCCTCCCAGGTAAATGTCTCCCCTTGCTTTGGCCCAAAGAGTGCCACAGGAATATTCGGTACATCAATGAACGTCCAAGTATCATCCTGATAATTGTAAACTAGCGCTCTTTCAGCAAGCTGTGAGCCCGTGGTGCGGTAGTAAATCCACACCTCTTTGGTTTTCGGATTCGCTACGCATCTAACTGTATCCCTATCTCCAAGCTCTCCGTAAAAAGTCTTCTGGACCCGGTTGTGGGCCGGGTAGCGCATTGAGTTACCATCATGGATATAGATTTGCGTGGGGCCAACAACAAGATGGAATTTGTCAAATGCGGCCACGGCATCGCGGGCGATTATTCCCTCCTCAAACACGCGCCGGAAGGAAAATACATCATTCCCGCCGATAAATTGCATCGAATAGGTGGCTAGCTGTCCGTAGATGATATTCACATCTCCAAGCGGGCGGCAGTCCAGCAACTCACCCCCGGAGAAATCTAGTGGATTCCTCCCGGCTAGTGCCGTGGTGTCTGCCGGGTCCCACGTCGCCGGGACTTCGCCAGGCGCAGCCTCTGTAGACCATGCAATCACATTGGGGTCAAACACTCCATCTTCAGTTACCCCGACGGCCACCATAAAAGCACGATACCCGCGCACCACTTTTGCCCTGAGAGTGTCGGGCCAATTCGGCAAATCAATGAAATTAGATTCGCCAGGGTCAAGAATCTGCGGAACGTCTGCGCCGTTGTTGAATACCACCGACTCTCCCCAAGTAAACGATTGCCAGTCGTCATTTGCTGAGTAGCCAACGCTGGAGATTCGTGAAGCGTTTACAAATCCGCTTCCAGTCCTTACAAACAGGTCATCTTGTGACGCATAAGCAACGGCAGGCATCCCCTCTCTAATCCAGATGTGAGCCCAGACCGGAGATTCCGCCAGATCTTCTATCGCAACTGGCCGAGGGATTTTACTAACCGATCCCTCAGAAAATCGCACATTATTCGCCGCTGAGAATTCGTTGATCCTCAAATCCCATGGGGGCTTGTCTTGGTTTACTCCAAATTGCCCGAGATCGCGAATAGGGACAAATGTCATGCCAGTTCGCTCAATTTCATAATATACGCCAGCGCGTAGTAGCGTGGTCGCACGTCAACAGTGTGCGCATGAGACCCAGAGTTTGCCGTTGACGCTGTATGTATGTGGCTGCCCAGACTCCTATTTCCTCCAGCTCTGCGGAGAGATTCGAGGGTTTCGCTGACCTCCGGGAATCCCGATCCAACAACCAAATTCCCCGATGCAATCGTGCCGGGCGCCCCTCCTGTCGTGCCCCAACCATCCCGAGGTACGGACAATGTTGTCCCGTTAACTGTCACACTGTGCGTATGGGTGCCCGCTGCGGCAGTTGTTTTTGTGTCTGACCCCCCATTTGTCCCAGTTGCGTAATCAGCTCCAGAGCCTACGATAAACCGGTTTCTCAGGTCAGGAGTACCGTTCGTGCCATTACACAATTGCCACCCGGTCGGGATAGCTGCGTTGGTCCCGGACCACATTATAATCGCGCCTGTAGGGACCAAATGGGGTGATAGATCGGTTACCGTATCAGTAACAGCATCCACAATGTCCTGAGGAAGCGCGTTAATCTCGTCGTCCGAAAGAGTAACAGCCCCATCGAATTCCGGGAATGTGGTTTTCAGGACGTGCTTGACTAACCGTACATGGTCATCGCCCTGGCGCGCCGGGTCGTTGAATGGCGGGTTGTTTTCGTCAAGCTCGTCGATAAAATCTGCTGTCTCTAAGGCCATTTCAGTTACTCGTTAGGGGGCATCGTCTACCACTAGGCCGTAATTTAACAAAGCCGCCTCTAGGGCCGCGATTCTGTTGGCGTCTGTGTCAGAGGAATCTATGTGCTGCTGTGCTGCTGCTGCTGCGTCGAAAAATGCAATGTTAGAGTCCCCGCCTGCGTCCGGGCGCCCAATATAGACGTTGCTGGTACCGCCTGTCCCTGAGCCTGTATCGCCACCCACATATGTTTCAGCTGTACCCGATGCCACACCGGTTACAACGAACCTTCCAATCTCCGTCGTTACTGTTGCGGCTCCAGTCCCTGTTATTACCCCGACCCTGTTATTTGTAGTCCCTGCGGTATTTCGAGAGCCAATAGTATTGGATGACGCCTCTACCCCAAGCGTGACGTCGGTTCCACTAGCCCCAGAAATCCCAGTCTGGTCAGCAACTAAAGAGTCAACACCATTAACCTGCAAGGCCACAGAGGTATTAACCCCGTCATTATCCCACCTAAGCACACCGCTAGACGCCGCTGTAATAGCATTTGCCGAACCGGTATCATCTGTGGTGTTAAGGCTGAACGTGGAGAATTCTTGCGTATTAGACAGGTCTATACTGGCCTGCCCGCCTCCATCATCCGTTACCACCATGTTGGTATTGTCGAAATCCAACAGCAAAACCGGGTCAACCGCAGTAGTGCCGTCAGTCACCGCAATTCCGCTGCGAGATATAGGATTTATAAAAATAAAACCTACCGTCGCGTGTACGCGAATCACTACCCCCATATGTACAATGTGGTCGGGGGCAGTGGGCCGCACGTTGGTCAATCCGCCCGCCACAGTGGCAGAAAGCCAAAGTTCATCGCCCTCGGACCACGCTGAGGTATCTATGCCTCGTACGTATCCATACGTCGTAACAAGTCCTACATCATTATCAGGTATATCCTGAGTTGCCACGCCGATCGTCAACGTAGAAGTAACCATATTTGCCTGAGCAAGGGAAATAACAGCACGATCACCTTGCGCGCCTGAAACAAAAACAGCTTGTCCGTTGGTTATGGTTGAACCGGTTTCGTTCCGCATCGGGAACGGCAGCTCTTGCCCCACCTGGAGAACAGAATCTCCGGGCAATCCTATGTCTAGGGTAAAATCAGTGGCATTCCACGCCATCTGTCCTTCAGCTACTACTACACCTGCGGAGGTATTAAGCTGAATCGAGTCAATCGCATCCAGGGCCGCGTCCAGGTTAACTACTGGATTCTCCGGGTCTGAATCGTCAACCGTGACATTGGTCCCGCTTACCACCGAGTCAACTTGTCCAGAGATGGCTCCTGATACAGCTATCACCGGGTTGGCCGGGTCTGTCACGTCCACAGTGATACCGTCTCCCTCTACTAGAGAGACAATCCCGCCTTCAATCTGCCTTATGTTCGGTTCAGTGCCCATATTTCACACCATAATATTCACTCATTTCGCCACCCATCCCGTGTTGCTTGTGCCGGATTCCTTAACATATAGTGTAGTGCCAGCCCCGCCATCTTGACGCAAGAAAAGGCTACCTATTCTTGCTGATACTACCCCTTCAGGAGACCCGGTGCCCGTAGAATACGTAACTGAGCCTGGGCCGGGGGGGCCTTGCATGATTGTGCCGTCTAGCAATACCGAAAATCGGTTTACAAAAGTTGTGCCATTAGAAGTAGTGACGATTCTAAATTCTGAATTGCCGTCATCTATAAGAGCTACAGATATTCCGTTAGGAGATGCAGCCATTGTCCCTACATAATCTTTCCCTGACATTATTAATTTAGAGGTAAGGCCTGCGGCACCACCTTGCAACAAAAATACACCGTCGTCCTGGAATCTCTTCAGGCCACCATTAACAGATGGATCTAGAGACGATCCATTGCCGTGGGTGCTAACTGCTGAAAACCTACCCAATAGCCCTACATATACTGTAGTGGGGCTCGTACCTTGAACGCTTATTTCATCAACATCTATAGCCGAATTTATAAACGTCCCGACATTGCTATACGTGCTGGAGTTGTTTTCTATTACTACTTTGTCTCCAGTCCACGAACCATCAAAGCCACACGACATAAAAGTATTTTCTGTAGATTCTCCGGAAGAGTCTATAAAGAATTTTATTCCATGAATAGATGCCGGATTTAATTGAGCCCCCTCAAACGAATTTAGGGTTCCTCGAATATTAATATGCTGTGACCACGAGCTAAATATTGATCCTGGCAAAATACTATTTGCATTGGCTCTGGTTTGAGAGACATTTTCTCCGTAGAGCCAAAGCCCGACACCCTGAACCTCGGTAGGGTCTCCGATTGGATTTCTTACGCGAAGACGGATTTTGTTATTGTATTGATTATTGTTGGCCGTTCCGGTATTTGGGTCTCTCCCTCTAAGCCAAAACCCTCCGGAACTCCTTCCGTTAACGCCCTCTATCGTTAAATCAAACAAACATCCGTTAGCGCCCTTTATAAGATGAAACAAAACGGACCCTGAACTGGCAGTGTTGCCCTCGTGGGATACAGTAAACCCTACAAACTTTTGATCCACCAAAAAATCATCAGTGACAACTACATCATCGGCTCCAATGCCATACAGCCCTGTGGTTTCCTCACCCTGACCTACAACATTAACTCTCCGCGTGAATACAAATTGATCCCCGTGAACTTTCCCAAAGAATCGATATTCTTGCATACCGGAAGATTTACAGAAAGAAATCCCACGGTTGAAAGCCACTGAATCGTCCGTGGAACCTCCATCTTTGGCCAGGCCAAACTGTTCGGCATGAACAACCCCCCCAGGGAAAAGCCCCTTAGCCTGCAACCCACTACCAGGGCAGTCAAAGATAGAGCCCTCATCCGGCGTCCCGAAACCTGTCCCCATTTCCCCCTTGTTGCCGCCTCCATCTCCAGCGGAGTTATACCCGAGCCATTCCACAAAATCCCCGGATTGCAGGAAGGTCGCCGACTTCACATCCGCAACGGTTGGGAATGGCCTGCGGACAAACAGCTCTCTGTCTACTGTTGAGCCGTCAAACGTCACGTTATCGGCAGACGTGATTCCTATGTCCATCAGCCGGGGGAATACTACCTCAATCTCTCCCACGCCAAACGGGATCACCGAATCAAAGGTGACGAGAACGCCGGAAACTTCATAGGTTTCTTTGTTCTGGTAAGATCCATCAAAGTAAATGTCAATGTTATTCTTCGATACTACCTCTTGGTCCAAGGCAATATCATCAGATGTGCCTGCTGTAAAATCTACTCCATCATCGAAGGTTTCGACGAATACCTGGCCGGTTGACTGCACTCTAACCCTGTTAGTAGTGAGCTGTGTCGCGCTGACTCCGGCCCCAAAATCTATAATCGTGAATTCATCGCCTATTGGCGTCCCATCTTCTTCTACAGTTAAGCGCAGGCCGGAGCTTTCCGCCGCCTGAGAAGCCCAATATTTCGATGAGAAATCAATGCCGTCAACTTCGCCATCAAGCTTGATTGCCCAGTCTCTCGCCAAATCGGCGTAACCCTTAGCGCTTTCGATTTCTTCGATATCGTCGTCGCCGCAGTTATTGTTCGAGTAAAAGCTGGTTGACATTAGTAGGCGCTCCGGGCCGTAGTATGGCCGCCAGATAGTTCTGCACCGTCAGCCATTGACTGTAGGCTGCGCAAATTGTCCTGGAATCTTGACTCCCACAACGGGATTCGTGAGTCGTTCATCAGAAATCCCTCGGCTTCAACCAGGGCGCCATAAAGGTACGCGCCGGGGGCGATGGGGAGAATAGAATTTGTGTCCGCATCATCAGACAACTGTCCGGATTGGTCTTGCCAGTAATTTAGCTGTATGAACTCTTCTGTGCCTTCTGGGGGCCGAGGCCATACGTAGAATTTACAGGCATAGCGGGCGAAATATCGGGGCTGACCAGCCGGTTGAACGGTATTGCTGTTAGTTCTTGTATCTGGCTGGCAATCCCATGCTAGAAACTGCTGATCGCTGATCCTCTCCAGGGGGCATCCATTCCACAGAAGGTTCTTCATCGCCAGGAAATCATCAGGTACGCACAAGCCTACTTCTGCATCATATCCGGCAAATGTGCGCTTGGTTTCATTTGCGGGAGTTTTCAGAGGGTGAGTGCCATCTGCTCCGCGAAATATCCTTCGCTCTGCCAGAGAAATAAAATCGCTTACACGGCTGTTAAGATCGGTTCGCTCAAGCCACGATTCAATTGAGGATTTAAGCTCGCCGAAATTGGAAATCGCCATTAAAAGTACCTTTGCGTGAATCCACCAACGATACAATACGGGTATTCAAGTCGAACCATTCGCCGGAACTTCTCTTTCTGAGTCTCGCTCATCTTTGGGAAGCGGCGCGGGTGCATATCAGGCCCGTACTTCTTCACGATATCCAAACAAGCGACTTCAGGGAATGAGTAAGATGGGCGAATTTCAGGGCGACGCTTGGCCATGGAATTCAATTCTTCCATCTGGCCCATCACCTTACGGAATTTGTCGAGGTTCTGGTGGCGGACTTGATAAATCTGGCCACCCTCCTCCTTAAAATCCTCAACTACTCCGCCGGATTGATAAATCTGTTTTTCAATCTTGTTCATAGTAAACGGGGGAGGTTTTACCCTCCCCCTAACTCCTTAGCTGGAGGTTGACGGGATGTTCTCGATCACGAATGAGGCAAACGAGTTGAGACACGCGAGGGTGTGCTCATTCGAGTACATCATGTCGTTCGAGTGACCGGTCTTGGCCAGCTTCTCCAGCTTGGTAGGCTGCAACATAGCGACCATCCAGTAGTCGGAATCCAGGCCAAGCACAGTGGTGGTATCCATGATCCGCCCCATCACTACGGACACTTCGCCGTAGGGGGAATCGTAGATATCCACTGAGTTAACCAAACGCTTGTCGGTCACATCCCGGCGCCGCCCGTCTTGCAGGGCGAAAGTCGCGATGGTTTCCACCTTGTTGGGGTTAACCAACAGAGTGTCTACCACGCCGCCCTCTTCGTAGGTCGCCCGCATCCCGGCGAGGATTGCCAGCTCGGCAGGCTGCAAGCCATCTGTAGGGGCCGGATCGCTCCAGTTGGTGCCAAACGTGGAAAAATCGATGGTGGTGTCTGCGCTGATCTGCACCTGAGCGCAGTTCATCTCATCCGCAATGGTTGAGCCGTTACCGACAACCAGTGTTTGGAGGTCGGAACCGGTGTAGGCGAATTCCATATCGCGCTTCAGTTCGCGCAACTTCACCTTTGCCTGGTCCATCAACTCAGACTTGCGTCCGTACTTTTTAACCGCATCAAAGGTACTGGAAATCTTCCACACCTTTTCCATCAGCTGGCAGCGGTTGTTTTTGGCAATCGTCGGGGTGTACGTCCGGGTGCCTGCGTCCGCACCTTCGATCACGGCATTACTGCCGGGAGCCTCAAGTACGCGCTCTTGCCACTCGTGCAGCTTGGCAGTGGCTTTACCTTTTTTGGCGATGTTGGTCAGCGGAGTATCTACCGTGTCGATGTCATAAATAACATCCTGGAAGTCTTCCGCCAGGCCCACGCCTGAGAATGTAGTAGTCATGGCTTATTCCTCGAATACGCCGGCCTGCTCCAGAAAATCGTTGAAGAGGAAATCTTTAGCCTTCTGGTTGCCTTTCTGGGCCTCCCGTTTAGCTTGCTTCATCTTCACCTCTTTCGGGTTCGCTGGAGACGAGGCCCGTTGCTTAAGGGTTTTTTTAACAGATTTCGGCTTCGGGACAGCTTGAATTTTGCCTTTGTCAGAGCGCATAGCTTTCAGCGCTAGACTGAGCACCCAGGGGCGGATTTCATTCTGGATATCCTCCTCTGGCACTCCCTGCTCTATGGCATATTTCATGGTGTCCTGATACAGGTCATTGTTCCAATCGGGGTGCATTTCTTCCAGGGTGGTCCTAGCTTCTGCTGCCTTACGCTTAAAATCAGCTTCGGCGTCTTGCTTTGCCTTGTCCTGAAAGGCCCTCATGGCCTGATTGACCTGGTTGTACCCTAGTTGGGCATTGCGGTATTGAGCATGCAATTGCTGATACTGTGCAGGGTTGTTCGCTTGGAGTTCCTGCCAGTTCACTTGCATAAACTGATCTAGCGGAGCCTTTAACTGATTCTCCAGATACGTAAGAATCTGCCCTGCCTGCTCGTTTCTCTGCTCTACCTCTTTGCGCTGTTCGGCTACATGTTGATACTTCTGGGTGAGACCAGATTGCAGGTCTTTGGCTTTGTCGCGGAGTCCTCGGATAGATTCCGTGGTGTATTCCTCACCATCGACCTCAATCTTTACACTTTCCGATACCGATTCGGATTCGTCTCCGGCACCGGCTTCTGCTTGTTCCAGCTCCGAGTCTTCCCCATCGCCGAGTTCTGATCGCTCATCACCGTCCGGGTTATCGTCTTCGCTGTCTTCTGCTTCTTCGCCATCGGTCGCGTCCTCAGAAGTTTCAGTTTCCTCGTCTGCTTGGCCCTTCTCGTCTGGTTGATCCGTTGCGGATTCCTCGGAGTCGCCTATGACACTGGAAATTTGATCGAAAATGGCTGCATCCAGCCGTTGAGTTGCCTCTTGGGCACTTTGGGAGTCCGGCATAGCGGTTGTTCCTCGGTTAATATTAATCCTGTTGGTAGAAACTTTGCAACCTTTCTAAAACACGAACTAGGGCACGGTTTTCGAGGTGCAATAGCTCTCGTTGCTCTTTGTCGTGACACTGAAGCCACTGGTCCTGTATATCAGCCACGCTTTTCTTGACTGCGGCTTTGAATGCGGGGTTCTCCCACAACCGTTCTGCGGGCTCTGATAAGGCGCTATCAGGCAGGATTGGACCAGCTATGCGCTTGAGTAGTCTCTTCATCGTACTGTCACCGGTCTGTTTTGCCTGCTCTCCAACGCTAGTTCAAGATCGTCTATCACCTGGTCGTGCGCCTCCGCATCTTCGGCCAGGGTTTGCTTTCTCTCGGCTATGCGTTGATCCCCGGCTTGTTTCTGAGCCTTGAGCCCTAGGTCTTCTCCCTTCGCTTGCAAGTCGCCCTGCGCCTTGGCTGCGCGGGTCTGAGCGTCCATCACCTTGGCCTCTACGCCCATTTGCTGGTACTGCTGGATGGCCATTTGTAACTGCTGATTCTGCAATCCCATCTGCTGCATCTGCCCCTGGAGCTGCTGTAGTGCCTGCTGGAGTTGACCAATATCAGATTGTGGGTTGGTGAGATACCCGGCATCAGGGTGGCCGGAAAGGTTAAATACCTCGCGCATCACCTCGTATTTGTTCTGAGGCGTATAGATGGCCTGTGAAGTCGGGTCCGCAAACAGCATCTGATTCAGTGTTGCCAGGGCCATCGCCCGAGTGTTGGCATCATCCGGGGTCAGTGCTACGGATACTTCCATATCGGCTGCATCGCCCATCTCTTGCGGGGCAAGCTGCGTCCACTCACCGTCTATCTCCGCCATCATGCCTTCCTCGTCGTGCTCCAGGCCGAGGCGGTAGATTTCCTGATAGATGGGGATTAAGAACAATTCGGCATAAGAGCGGGCCATCACCATGACCCGCCGCATCGCCGAATTACTCATGCGGGATATAAGGCTGTCGGCGTTTTGGTTGGTGATTACGTCTTGATTAAGGCCAGACGTTAGCCGAGATTCCCCGGTCCGCGCCTCTTTGTCGCGGTCCAATACCTCTAGGGCTGTCATGGTTACCGGGGAAAGCTGCGGCGCGGGCATATCAGAAATAACCCCCCGAACGTCCATAACCGAGTTTTTAACCCAGTGCGTCGCGCCTATGGGGTTGTCAATCAAATCGCGAGGATTGACAAAAGCGTCTTGCTTGGCAATCTTGGCCTGGTTATTGCCTATGAGCAGGGAGTCTGCAATCTGTCGTTTGAACGTGGACTTGAGCTTTTGGATATCGTGGATCACGTCATAGGTGGACTGACCCTCGAATTTGTGGGCCACGCGGTAGGCAGACCAGATTTGATAGGGGAAGCGGTCCACCTCTTGCCGATCCAGAACGGTAGTACCGACAAGGAAGACTTGGTGAAGCTCCGCCTTCCCATCGTCGTCATCGTCAAACCACATGTACAGCTCGTACAGGTCGAACTTGTCTACCGAGTGCTCAAGTATTAGATCCTGGTCTAAGACCTCACCCTCATCACGCGCTTGCTCGTCAAATTCGCCTTCGGAGTGCTCATATTGGGCCAGGGATTCGACAATATCAGGATCAAAACCCATTTCGAGCAGATCGGAGCGAGTGACCTCCGAATACTCACCGGCATACCGCGCTTGACTGAGATTATCGGCATTGGAATCCCTCACGAATCGCTCAGGGGGCACCATTGAGATTACAGTCTGCCCCTTGGTTTCGGTGACCTTGTACTCCACCTGGATAGAGGTTTGGCCTATCTCACCCTCTGGGGTCTGGATGAGTACCGTTTCCTCCACGCTCTCGACAATCTCCACATTGTCCTCTGCCTCAAGAGCAGCGTATTGCTCAGGCGTGACTGTAGCGCTGTAGGTTTCGACCTCTTCGCGCTCCTCCCATACGGTCTTGGATATGCAGATTTTGGAGAGTAGGGCATCTTGAATGGAGTCGTGGAGGTTCGCAAAGCCGCCGTTCTGCTTGTTGAACACCAGATCACAGTATCGAGTGCGGAGCTTAGCAGCCACCACGTCATCGGCGTCTTGCGGGGTGTATCGGACCGTTTGCCGGTTGCTGGCGAACACCTCAAGCAAGATCGCTTTGGTATTCTCCACTGCGTCGAATACGTCCCGGGAAACGTAGTCGGAACGGCCTTCTCGCTCATTGCCGAACGGTTCACCGTAGTAATATTTGAATGCCTGGAATCGGTCATCTTGCAGCGTCGTGGAATCGTTAGAGTCGGACAGGCGTATCCACTCTTGCGCCAGACTTGCCACTTGTTCGTTTGTCTTAGGCATCAGTACTTGATCCCGGGGTTAGAGATGCTGTAGTCAAACCCGGTGTTTGACTGTGTTTCGCCGAATCTTTGTACACTGATCGCAGCATAGCGAGTGGCGTCTAAAAAGTCATCATCGACCTTGACAATCTTGCCGTTCTTGGTGTGGTACTTCCTGACCTCATCCCAAAATGGCTTGACTGTGCTAAATACCTTAAACCTACCGGTCACCATTCGCTGATAGATTTCAACTATACCCGGTTGTACATAGTTTGTCCCGTCCGGGTTTGCGAACATCGAATGCAGGTTGACGAACGAATCTCGGTATATCTGGCAGTATGTCGGTCCGTTGCCTCGCTGCTGATCCCCGTCATGGGGATAGATGACCGGTATCCACGTTCCCCTGGCGTTGATTGCTGTGGCGTGGACAGCCGGGAACTCTCCTGATTCCCTGTATCCATCCGTCAGATAGATAATGTCCGAATCGGCATCATAGGCTACCCAGCAAACCGCTGTCGGGTGGGTAAAGCCAAAGTCTATTGCCGCCAGCCGCTTGTAGTGAGAGGGGATCTCGAACGGCTCTACCTTGATCTTCTCCTCTGATACCGGGTAAACCAAGCCCTCGCCGAGTAACGGTATCCCCTTTGTTCGCATATCCCGCTGATAGGGCGGGTAAGCCGCGAGAAGCTGCTCTTTCGTTTGCTCATCAAGATGCGGCGCGTCATCCCATGTTACGGTTTGCAGGTATTGGCCCGGGGCTCGGTCCTCCATGAACTGCTGCACCAACTGCGTCATGCCGTTTTCCGGGGTGAATGTCAGGCTCACATAGCCGCCCTTCCCTCGGTTCCCCGTTGCTGTCCGGGTCATCACCTGCGGGTAGATAGCCTCGTCCTTTGGCTCCTCATCGATCCATGCATAATCAACCGATGCGCCCATCAATACATGCTGGCCCTGTGCATACGCCTTGAGGGACAGCGTAGATTTTCCTCCTGATGCGTGTGTGACGATAATGTCCTTGGCCAGCCTCGGGGTTCCCATCGCCGGGATAATCTCGACAATGCGCCCCTTCGGCACAAACCCGGTGCCGTCGAACTGTCTGCCGTAATACAAGCCGAACAGCTCGCGCTGCATCACATCCCGCAACTGCTCACCTGTTACACCAAGCCCCCATATTGTGACCGGGCGCTCAAATCTGACACCGGTCCACCAGTCAGGGTATTCACCAAGCAAGTGACACGCCACCTGGAACGCTTCGGATAGCGTCTTCCCTACCCGGTTGGCGGCCATCAGGAGAAGCTGCTTGTTCTCCCTGCCAGCCGCATACCATTGTTTCTGCCAATCATATGGCTCAAAGTACAGCCGCTTGTTGTATTTCTTATGCTCCTGTACCGCCTTGATAGCGGTTGCGAGCTGAATGGCCTTCTCAGAGGCTTGCGGTGTCAATGCCGTGTTCATTGAGTACCGCCAGGGCTGATTCGATATCTAGGAAGTGGTCGTGCTCCACATGGCCTGTATGCTCATTCGTGGTGGCCTCTCTAAGGCCAAGCTCCCTAGCTATGATGTTCGCGTTAAGAAGGTCCGCAGCGGCTCCTGAGAGCTTCTGCGTGTACATTACATCCTCGGCTCGCGTGCAGATGCCGCAAAAATCTTTATCACTCCGCCAACGCGCCCATGTTTCGCGGTCCACATCCAAGAACAGACACAGACCGGTAATGGTCATGGCCCGCATCTTGGTTAGGGGCTCATGGGTGTTTACGCCCTGATAAGAAGTAACCTTATCCTCAAGGAGCGGGTTCTCCTCTACCCACTCGAAATATTCACAGCAAGCATCCCATAAGGATTCTGCGCTGCTGAATAACTTGTCTCGTCCATGCTTGGTGCGAGCCTTCCAGAATTGATTGCCTGCTGGTGCGGCCATTATGCGAGTCCTCTAAGGTTGTTCGCGGTTAATAATTGATCTATGGGTACTGGGGGATGTAGTGGGTTAATAGCTCCAAATGGTCGGCCTGGGGGCTTCTTCTGGCTCTAAGTCGTCCAGGTGGAGGAACCGGACCGACCACTCGCCATTTTGCTTGACACCAATGCCCGTGAAGCCCTCTTCTGTCGCTATCTGCATTAGGCGCCAGGCGGTCTTCCCAGAGCATCGGACGTCAAATGCCTTACCCGTCGCGTGGGTCTGCGTAGCGCCTATCTGGTTGTTGTAGCTCTCACACCGGTATCCTGACGTGACAACCATTGGCTCGTTTAGTCGCTCCCTCACCCGTATCAGCCGGCGAAGGGAGTCATTGTTAACCCGGTTTTCGCCACAGCAGCTACAAGCCAGCTCTGTGTCGGTGAAGTATTCATTCTCTATCATCTGGAATCTCCAGCAGCGATAGTTTCATCCTGTCCAGCAGCCAATTAACCGCCCCGCCGTCAGCTATGGAGCTGGCGAAATATTCGCTGCCGTCCTTGTGATAGCCGATTACTACCACCTGGTCCAGCTCGCCTATTGCCCCCTCTAGCACTCGATCAGCGGGAAGGTCAAGGCGGGTGATGCCCGGGAAGGTAATAACTTTATTGTCCATGGATGTCCTGCACTATTCCGTTTACAACGCCGAAATACGCCTCGCACTCAGGGCACTGGATGCCCACGATGACCGGGCGGTGAGGGTCCGCTATAGCCACAGGCATGAACCAAGCATCCTCAGAGCAGGGGCATTCCATGAACCCCACGTCTTGGGCTTTTGGCCCTGGAAATTCTATAACGCTCATCAAAACCCCTCCCAGCCATCGCGGGTGCGCCTTTCCGAAATGACCTTTTTAACGGCTCTTTTAATAGCGGATCTATGGATGCTCCCCTTTACTGCTGGGGACTGCACTCGCCTTTTGCGTAGAGTGCTTTCTGCGCCCGGGGGCTGCTTGATAGTGTTGCTCATTCCCCACTCTCCAGCCAGTTTATGATTGACGCCATGCCTTAACCGCCTTTTCGCCGCTCCGGCCTAACACATAGCCGCCCAGGCCGATCTTGACTATCTCCAGGAGAGCCAGGGTCTGATCCTCGCTCAGATTGGGGGCCGTCCAGCCAAGCCAATGTGCTACAACAAGGGCCACAAATGTCAGCATGGTCACCGGGCGCCAGTTGCGCTGTAGCCATGATTCGCCCCCGGCCTCGGCTGTGATGATGCTTGTCGCGGCCTTTAGCTGCTCCAGGTCCATGTTTATCAACTGAGCGTCAATCCCAGCCTTTATGCGGTTGGCCTCGTCTTTGTCCGGGAACGCCTTGTCGATCACCTTGCCGACTATGCCGCTTATGGCGCCAATTGGGTTCATTTCTTGCCCCTCCGCTGTATCCAGCTCGCGCCCATTTTTACCAGTAGGGTTGCCACATACAACCCACCAAGCACTTGCAGCCACTCTGCGTATGAGAGCAGCCATACTCCATGGGCCGTCAGGTAATCGCCGTACATCGGCGTGGGGGCTGCGCTAGCGCCGGCTGCGCTTACTCCCGCAACCCGTTCGATCGGGACGGCCATCACGGCTTAACCTCTTGATTATCCAGCGGATTACGCAAATAAGCTGGGC
>Ga0299906_10001936_pt1 | contig 17504 bp, 16 predicted proteins | sample RVTome_14_FD_200259 | JGI IMG/M metagenome (GOLD analysis project Ga0299906, IMG submission 200259) | Soil microbial communities from uranium-contaminated site in the Upper Colorado River Basin, Wyoming, United States - RVT145D125 (version 2) ...
GGCCACCACCGGCTTGCCCGCGATATCCTTGCCCAGCGCCAGCGTGAGCGGCGAGCCCATGTCGGCGTAGACCTGCGAGCCGAGGATGTCGGACAGCCGCACCACCTGGCGCCTGGGGTTGGGGATCTCCAGCCCCATGCAGGATTTGCCCGGGATGGTTTCCACCACGCGGATGCTCACCACCGACAGCGCTCGGGCCAAGTCCTTGACCAGGTTCACCACCTGGCTGCCCTTGACGCCGACCGCGGGCTCGATCTCGTAGCGCGTGATCACCGGCCCGGGGTAGGCGGCCACCACCTTCACCTCGATGCCGAAGTCGAGCAGCTTCTTCTCGATCAGGCGTGAGGTGTACTCGAGCGTGTCGGCCGACAGCACCTCGACGCTGGAGACCGGTTCGTCGAGCAGCGACAGCGGCGGCAACGGCGAGTCGGGCAGATCCTCGAACAGCGGCTTCTGCTTCTCGCGGGCGAGGCGCTCGGACTTGGGGATGGCGAGCTGCGGCGGCTCGATGTGCAGCGGCCGGTGCACCTCGAGGATCTTCTTCTCCTCCTCCACCGTCTCTTCGCGGCGCTGCGCCGCGGCCTCGCCGAGCTTGCGGTCGCGCGCGGCGTCCCAGCGCGCGCGCAGCGCGCCGTAGCCGCGCTCGAGCCACTCGCCGATGCGCTCGGCCACGTCCAGCCAGGACAGCCCGGACAGCAGGCTGAAGCCGACAGCGCCCACGCACAGCAGGACCAGGGTGCTGCCGGTGAACCCGAAGAACTTGTGCAGCAGCCCGCTCAGCGCCAGCCCGAGCATGCCGCCGGGGGCGAGCGGCAGCTCCGCGGACAGCGAGTGCAGGCGCAGCGCCTCGAGGCTGGCGCTGGCCAGCAGCAGCGCAAGGAAGCCGACCGAGGCGATCCAGAACGGCCGGCGGTCGGCGCTGCCGCCGCCGTCCAGGCGGCGGTAGCCCCACCACGTGCCGAACAGCAGAAACACCGCGGTCCAGTAGGCGGACAGCCCGAACAGGAACAGCAGGACGTCGGCCACCCACGCGCCGAAGCGGCCACCCGCGTTGTGGATCTCTCCGGCGGCGACGCTGTGCGACCAGGCCGGGTCGGCCTGGTCGTACGTGGAGAGGACGAGCACCAGGTAGACGGCGCCCGCCACCAGCAGCCACCACCAGGATTCCCGCACCAGGCCGGCGACCCGGGGCGGCAGCGGCGCGCGCTGCCTGGTGCTCACGGACCTGGATCTAAACTGCATCCCGCGCGGAACGATTGCCTGCCATGCCGCATTATAGCCGCGCCCCCGATCCCTATCCGGGCCCCTCCGGCGGCTCGACACCTGCTCGCCCGGGCTGCTAGATTCCTGGTTTTGCGCACACTTCGCCCCCACTTACCGCGCATCATGGCCACCTCGACCAAGCACGCACGCCTCCTGATCCTCGGCTCGGGCCCCGCCGGCTACAGCGCCGCGGTGTATGCCGCCCGCGCCAATCTCAACCCCGTGCTGATCACCGGCATCGCCCAGGGCGGGCAGCTGATGACCACCACCGATGTGGACAACTGGCCGGCCGATTGGCAGGGGGTTCAGGGCCCCGAGCTGATGGAGCGCTTCCAGAAGCACGCCGAGCGCTTCGGCACCGAGATCGTGTTCGACCACATCCACACCGCGAAGCTCACCGGCAAGCCGCTCACCCTGATCGGCGATCAGGCCACCTACACCTGCGACGCGCTGATCATCGCCACCGGCGCATCGGCCAAGTACCTGGGCCTGCCCACCGAGCAGCAGTTCATGGGCAAGGGCGTGTCGGCCTGCGCGACCTGCGACGGGTTCTTCTACAAGGGGCAGGACGTGGCCGTGGTCGGCGGCGGCAACACGGCGGTGGAAGAGGCGCTGTATCTCGCCAACATCGCGCGCAACGTCACCCTGGTGCACCGGCGCGGCAAGCTGCGCGCCGAAAAGATCATGATCGACCGCCTGATGCAGAAGGCGCAGTCGGGCAATGTGCGCATCGAGTGGAACCACACGCTCGACGAGGTCCTCGGCGACAAGAGCGGCGTCACCGGCGTGCGCATCAAGCACGCCCAAAGCGGCGCGACCCGCAATCTCGAGGTGAAGGGATTGTTCATCGCCATCGGCCACACTCCGAACACGCAGATCTTCGAGGGCCAGGTGGCGATGGAGAACGGCTACATGATCACCGAGGGCGGGCGCAATGGCAACACCACCGCCACCAGCGTGCCCGGCGTGTTCGCCGCGGGCGACGTGCAGGACCACGTGTACCGCCAGGCGGTGACCAGCGCCGGCAGCGGCTGCATGGCGGCGCTCGATGCGGAGAAGTACCTGGATGGACTGACGGCTTGAGGGAACGGCGTGACCGAAAAGCGTGACCGAGAGGCGTGACCGTGAAGCGTGACCGAAAAGCGTGACGGGGGAGCGTAGCCCGGATGGAGCCGCAAAGCGGCGCAATCCGGTAGAAACGAGGCCCTTTCCTCCCCGGAATTTTGCTTCGCTGCATCCGGGCTACGCGGATGAGACGAGACGGTTCTCCGTCACGCTTTCCGGTCACGCCTTTCGGTCACGCTTTCGGTCACGCCTTAATCTCTTATCAAAATGGCGAAGCGGCGACTACAGGCAGACGACGCCAAAGACGCCTTCCGAGAGGCGGTGAAGGACGTCACCCCGCTGCGCGAATCGGGCCGGGTGGTGCACGCTCCGGAGAAGCCGCCGCCGCTGCCGCTGCAACGGCTGGAGGACGACCGGCAGGTGCTGCAGGACAGCCTGAGCGGGGTCGACGCCGAGCCGGAGCTGGAATCGGGGGACGCGCTGGCGTTCCTGCGCCCGGGCCTGTCGCCGCAGGTGCTGCGCCGGCTGCGCGCCGGGTTCTGGGCGGTGCAGGAAGAGCTCGATCTGCACGGCTCGCGCGCGCAGGACGCGCGCGCGCTGCTCACCGACTTCTTCAATGCGGCGCAACGCCGCGGGCTGCGCTGCGTGCGGGTGATCCATGGCAGGGGGCGCGGCTCGCGGCATGGCGAGCCGGTGCTCAAGCGCAAGGTGGCGGCCTGGCTCACCCAGCGCGGGGATGTGCTGGCGTTCTGCGAGGCGCGCCCCGCCGAGGGCGGCGCCGGTGCGGTGATGGTGCTGTTGCAGTCGCGCGGCGCGAAGCGCGAGGTACGCGAGGACGATGCGGCGGGCTAGCGGCAGCCTGTCGTCATACCGCCGCTTCGTCGGTCTCGCCGGTGCGGATGCGGATCACCTGTTCGACGGTGGTGACGAAGATCTTGCCGTCGCCGATCTTGCCGGTGCGCGCCGAGCGCACGATGGCCTCGATGGCGGTTTCCAGCAGCTTGTCTGCGACCACCACCTCGACCTTGACCTTGGGGAGGAAATCCACCACGTACTCGGCGCCGCGGTACAGCTCGGTGTGCCCCTTCTGGCGTCCGAAGCCCTTCACGTCGGTCACCGTCAAGCCGGTGACGCCGATCTCGGACAGCGCTTCGCGCACCTCGTCGAGCTTGAACGGCTTCACGATGGCTTCGATCTTCTTCATTTCGCTCCCCACGCAAGTGAGTGACAGTCGTGCCCGGCTCCGGGCCCGGCTACAGTATAGTCACTCCCGCGCTGCAATAGAATCCGCCGGCCGTGCTGCCGCGCCCGGCGCCTAGATGCCTTCCCCGAAACCTCGCATCCTCTCCAGCCTGGGCGACGTACCGCCGGCCGAATGGGACGCCCTCGCCGGCGCCAGCCCCTTCCTGCGGCACGCCTTCCTGCATGGGCTCGAACACAGCGGCTGCGTCGCGCCCGACACCGGCTGGACACCCTGCCACGTCACGCTATGGGAGGGCGGCCGGCTGCAGGCCGCCATGCCGCTTTACCTCAAGAGCCACTCCTACGGCGAGTACGTGTTCGACTGGGGCTGGGCCGAGGCTTACCAGCGCCACGGGTTGCGCTATTACCCGAAGCTGCTGTGCGCGGTGCCATTTACCCCGGCCACCGGGCCGCGGCTGCTGGCACCCTCCCCCGAGCTGCGGCGCCGGCTATTGGACGCCGCCTTCGCGCTGGCCGGGGAGCAGCACGCGTCCTCGCTGCACATCCTGCTGCCGCCGGGGGAGCAGGCGCAGGAGCTGGAAGCGCGCGGCCTGATGCTCCGCGCCAGCGTGCAGTTCCATTGGGAAAACCCGGGTTATCGCGACTTCGACGATTTCCTGGCCGGCATGAGCCATGACAAGCGCAAGAAGATCAAGCAGGAGCGGCGCCGGGTGCGCGACGCCGGCATCGTGTTCCGGCGCCTGTCGGGCGGCGAGGCGAGCGAGGCCGACTGGGATTTTTTCACGCGCTGCTACAACCGCACCTACCGCCAGCACTACTCGACGCCGTACCTGAACCGGGCCTTCTTCCGCCACCTCGCGCACACCATGCCGGAGAACCTGGTGCTGGTGCTGGGCGAGCGCGACGGGCGGCGCGTGGCCAGCGCGCTGAACGTGCTCGGCGGCGGGACGCTCTACGGCCGCTACTGGGGCGCGACCGAGTTCCATTCGGGCCTGCACTTCGAGACCTGCTATTACCAGGCGATCGAGTTCTGCATCGAGCGCGGCGTGAAGCTGTTCGAGGGCGGGGCGCAGGGCGAGCACAAGCTCGCGCGCGGCCTGCTGCCGGTGCGCACCGTGTCGGCGCACTGGCTGGCGCACCCGCAGTTCGCCCAGGCGGTGGAGCGCTTCCTCGACCGCGAAGCGCGGGGCATCGTGCACTACCTGGACGAGCTGAACGAGCACACGCCGTTCAAGTCAACCTAATCACCGCTAGACCTCACAGGAGCCTGCAATCATGATCGGAGATCCGGTGCGTCGCCGCGCGACGGGAGCGAGCGCCTGCGCCTACATTCGGGCGCTGGTGGTGCGCGTGCGCAAGTCGCGCGCCATCCAGATCGCCGACTCCACGCCGCTGTAGTAGCGCGGCAGCAGCGCAACCTCCTGGAAGCCCAGCGCGCGGTAGAAGCGGCGCGCGGCGGTGTTGGTGCTGCGCACCTCGAGGTGGATGGCGGAGATGCCGGCGACCTTGGCCGACTCCACCAGCCAGGCGATCATGCGCCGCCCGACACCGACGCGCTGATAGGCGGGGCGCACGGCGAGCAGGTTGAGGTGTGCGTGATCGTCGCCGAAGTACATGATGGCGAAGCCCACCATGCGCTTACCGCTGCAGGCCACCAGCGTGGCGGTTTCGCGATGGGCGATATTCTTGGCCACGCGCCCGCGCGTCCACGACCACCCCAGCCCGTGCTCGATGAGGTCGCGCGACATCGCAGCGATGTCGTTCGCGTCGGCTGGCGTGGCCAGCCGCAGCACGATCGAGCGCAGGCTCATGGCCGGCCACCGTGACCGGGGGTGCCGCGGGGTCCGCGGCGCGACGCGCTTGCCGAATTCACCTTGGCGCGCGCATCCGGAACGCCGGACGCGCTGAAGTCAGACATGCTTTGGCCTCCCCAGCGTGCGGGAGGTTGCGAGCAGTATAGCGTGTCCCGGCCCGGCGCCAAACAGAAAGGCCGCGCGTTGCGCGGCCTTTCGCGGGGAGCCGGGGCTGCTCAGTTGGTAGGCTTCTGCTCGGGCGCGCTCTCTGCAGCCTTGCGCGCGGCCGCCTGGGCCGGGCAGAACGTCTCCAGGGTCTCGTCGTAGCACCAGTGGGTGCCGAAACCGTCGTTCTTCTTGACGCACTGGTACAGGTACTGCCCCATCTCATCGGTGAAATGGCAGCTCTTGTAGCGCTGCATGGCGCGTTCGCGCTCGATGGTGGGCGCGGCATCGCCCTCGGCGCGCAGCATCGGGGCGGCCAGGGCGAGGCACAAACCGGTGAGGCCGAGGGCAAGCTTGAGGGAATGTTTCATGAACGTCCTTCCTGGGCGATGGTCGATCGAGTTCGGGCTCCCCCGGGCGGCCCGACCGCCGGACCGCAGACTCCCGCCGTACACTGGCTCGCGCCGCGCCGGTTCTTGCCGCCGGGTCGAGGCGAAGACACATATTCTACGTGAATGGAACGGGCGGCAAAAGCCGAGCCCCGCCCGACCGAGGAGGAGATGCCACTTGGACATCCTGCTGTGGATATTGTCCGCCCTGCTGGTGGGGGTGGGGATGGCGGGCACGGTGCTGCCGCTGCTGCCGGGCGTGCCGCTGGTGTTTGCCGGACTTCTGCTGGCCGCATGGATCGGCGGGTTCCAGCAGGTCGGCTGGCCGGTGCTGCTGGTGCTGGGCGTGCTGACGCTGCTGTCGCTGGCGGTCGATGCAGCGGCCGCCAGCCTCGGCGCGAAGCGCGTCGGCGCGAGCCGCGCGGCGGTCCTCGGCGCGGCCGTGGGAACCCTGGTGGGCATGTTCTTCGGCCTGCCTGGCCTGCTGGTCGGGCCATTCGCGGGCGCGGCCGCGGGTCAGTTCCTGGTACGCGGCGACCTCACCGACGCCGGACGCGCGGGCTTCGGCGCGTGGATCGGCTTCCTGCTGGGCAGCCTGGCCAAGCTCGCGCTCGCCGCGATCATGCTCGTGATATTCCTGGTGGCGTGGCTGGTGTAGCTGCTGGCTGCAACACCGTCGCGCCGGAGGTGCGATCAACCCACGAACACCGGCACGCCGAACAGACGATCGTGGAACATGTACAGCACCACGTACAGGATCAGGCCAATCAACGGACGTGTCACGCCGATCCCGGCCCAGTCCGCCCGGGTTCTGCCGGCGAGCGCAGCGCCCAGCGGCAGGCGCGACGTGTTCGCAACGAAGGCGTCCCACAGCGTGCCGAGCTTGAGCGCGCGCTTGGCGTCGATCGCGACCATGCCGCCGATGGACAGCACGGTCATGCCGCCGAACAGCATGACCGAGGCGGCATCGCCGTTGGCGAGCAGGTGCGCGAGCCCCCACAGCGCCGCGCCGCACAGGAACGGGTGGCGTGTGACGGTGAAAATCCCGGCGACGGGCAGGCCCTTCTGCAGGATGCGCTCGCCCATCACGGCGGTGGGATTGGGCGAGGCGAGCCCGGTCACCGCCAGCATCAGCGCAAAGGGCATCGCCACGATCGGAACGATGTTGACCCAGCGCCCCAGGTCCCACAGCACCAGAGGCGGCGCTACGCGGTAGGCGGCCACCACCCACACCAGGATCAGCACCATCAGCACGGAGTAGGCGGCGCTGAAGGCGGGCTCGCCGATGGCGCCGGCGATGCGGCCGCGCACCGGCCGCCATGACAGCAGGAAGTGGCCGCCGACGAAGGCGAGCACGGACAGGAACACGGCCGTGAGTGTGCCGGTCATACAGACTCCCTAGAATGTGGGCGACCCAGCCGATTATCCGCCGAATGGAGGCCGTCATGCGCCGCATCCTGGTGCTCTTGCTGCTGGCCGGCATCGGCGCGCTGGTGTACCAGGCGCGGCGGCGCGGCGCGGCGGCCGCCTGAGGGTCTTCGCCGCAGCGCTAATCCCGCCCCGACAGCTTGCGGCCGATGCGGATCGCCTCCTCGATCTCGCCCGGCGTGCCGGCGAGCACCAGGTACTGGAACCCTTCGCGCACGCGCTTCTCGATGTTGGCGCGCGTCACCAGGATGCCGCAGGGCACGCCCAGCTCCTTGGTCACCGCCAGCACCCGCTGCACCGCCTTCTCGGTCTCGGGATGGTCCATCTGCCCGGGGTAGCCCAGCGAGGTGGACAGGTCGTTGGGTCCGACGAACACGGCGGCGATGCCCTTGGCCTCCATGAGGATGCGCCGGATGTTGTCCACGCCTTCGCGGCTCTCGATCATCGCGATCACCGCGATCTCGCCGCGGCGGTCGAGCGGCCAGACGTCGGCGCGCTCGAAATACTCGGGCACGGAGATGCCCCAGTAGCGCGCCGCGTTGGCGGGCGCGACGCCGCGCTCGCCCGGAGGATCGCGGTCCGGCGCGCGCAGCTTCTGCGGGTAGCGCGAGTTGGCCACCAGCGCGTGCGCGTCCTCGGGCGTCGGGATGTGCGGCGACATCAGCCCGTACACGCCCATGTCCAGCACCTGCTTGATCACCCACTGGTTGCGCTCCGCGCCGTTGGACGGGATGCGCGCGAGCGGCACCACGTCGGGCTGCAGGTTGCCCTTCTTCAGCAGCGCGCCGCGGTCGAGCATGAACTGCAGGAAAATACGCAGCTCGCCGAAATCGGCCGGCCCGTGCTCCAAGTCGAAGATCACGAAGTCCTGCTGCGAGCCGGCGTAGTACTGCGCGCCGCCGGCGTCGCGGAAGCGCGCGAAGCTGCCGAACGCCGGCTTGCCCTGCTCCCACAGCTCGATCATGCGGTTGAGGCGCTCGCCTTGCTGCGCGGCCGCCGGTGCGGCGAGCAGCAGGCCCAGCAACACGGTACAGCAGGCGTGGATCGCGTTGCGCGTCATGGTCGTTGCTCCTGTCATTCGGCGTCCGGCTGGTTCTCCGGCGCGGCTGTCTGGAACGCCTCGAGCTCGAGGCATGCGGCGTTGATGCGGCGGATGGTGGGAAACTCCGCCAGGTCCACCTTGAAGCGCAGCGCGTTGGCCATCTGCGGCACCAGCACGCAATCGGCGAACCCCGGCGTGTCGCCGTGGCAATAGCGGCCGGTCTGGGGCTCGCCGGCGAGGCGCTTCTCGAGCGCCGAGAAGCCGGTCTTGATCCAGTGGTGATACCACTCCAGCTTCTGCTCCTCGCCGACGCCGAGCTTGCCGGTGAGATAGTTGAGCACGCGCGGGTTGTTCAGCGGATGGATCTCGCACGCGATCAACAACCCCAGGGAGCGCACGCGGGCGCGGCCGAGCCGGTCCGCCGGCTGCAGCGGGGGCTGCGGCCAGGTCTCGTCGATGTACTGCATGATGGCGAGCGACTGGTACAGGCGCTGGCCCTCGTCCTCCAGCACCGGCACCAGGTTCTGCGGGTTGATCGCGGAATACTCCGCGCCGTACTGCTCGCCTTCCATCAGGTGCACGCGCACCGCGTCGTAGCTCAGGCCCTTGAGCGCGAGGGCGATGCGCACGCGGTAGGCGGCGGAGCTGCGGAAATAGGTGTAGAGCTTCATGCGGTCTCCTCCCCACAAGCCCGGTGCATCATCCTACACATTCGCCGACGGCCACAGGTCGCGCCGGCGCGCCAGCATGCCGGCCGCGGCCGCCATGTCCTCCACGTTGTCGAACAGCGGCACGCCGGCTTCCTCCAGCGTGCGCATCCACGCCTGCTTGTGCTCGAGCGTGCCCATCATGGCGTGCAGCAGCGGCAGACGCGCATCGCGCGCATGCCGCGCCAGGCGCTCGATCACCGGGCTGGCCTCCACCATGAACGGCACCACGTGGATCATCAGGATCGCGTCGAAGGCGCTGGCGCCTTCCCGCAGCGCCGCTTCCAGGGTGGGGCCGAAGCGCTCCTCGCGCGCGTCGGCCAGGAGATCGAGCGGGTTGGCCACCACCGCCTCGGGCGGATACAGGCTGCGCAGCCGGCTCGCGAGCGTCCCGGGCAGCGCCGGCAGCAGCAGCCCCTCGTCGGCGCAGCGGTCGGTGCACAGCACGCCTGGGCCGCCGGAGTTGGACAGGATCAGCACGCGGCGGCCGATGCCGCGCGGATGCGACGCGAAGGCCTTGCCGGCGAGCATGAGGTCGCGCAGGCTGGTCACGCGCAGCATGCCGGCCTCGCGGCAGAAGGCTTCGGCCTGCTCGCCGGTCATCGCCCGCGAGCCGGTGTGGCGCCATGCCGCCTCGCGTCCCGGCGCGTTGCGCCCGCCCACCAGCGCCACCACCGGCTTGCGCGCCGCCACCGCGCGCGCCGCCGCCTGGAATCGCTGCGCGTCGCCGAAGGACTCGGCGTAGAGCAGAACCACCCGGCACGCCGGATCGGCGCCCAGATGCTGCAGATACTCGAGCAGCCCGAGCTGCATGGCATTGCCCACCGACACTACCGCGCCCAGCGGGATGCCGAGGGAATGACTGGAGGCGATCACCTCTTCGGCGATGGCGCCGGACTGCGAGATCAGCCCCACCGCGCCGCCGCGCGGCAGGTCGCGGAAGAACGTCGCGGCGAAAGGCGAGCTGGCTTCGAGCAGGTTGATCAAGCCCGCGCAGTTCGGCCCGGCGACGGTCAGGCCGTGCGCGGCGGCCAGTGCGCGCAGCTCGCGGTCGCGCGCCTCGCCCTCCGCGCCGGCCTCGGCGAACCCGCCGGGCAGGATCAGCAGATTGCGGTGGCCGCTGGCCGCCGCCTCGCGCACGACATCGAGGATGCCGTCGGGGCGCACCACCACCACCGCCAGGTCGCAGGCGGGCGCCACGTCGGCAAGCGCCGCCGCCACCGGCAGGCCGAGCAGCTCGCCGCCCTTGGGGTTGACCGGCACGATGCGCCCGCGATAACGGCTGTTGAGCAGGTTGCGCAGCACCGCCCCGCCCGAGCTGGTGGCGCGGTCGCTGGCGCCGACCACCGCGATGCTGCCCGGATTGAGAAAAGCCGATAGCGACCCGGCGGCTGCCGGCATGGTTGAGCCTCGACGATGCGCCCGCGTCCCGGGCCAGCGCGCGATTCTAACCCGCCGAGGCTTGCCGGCAGTATGCTTGCCGTCGACTGTGAATCGCGCCGGTTGCTGTCCACCAATCCGGCGGGTCAACCGTTAGCCTCGTTCCGCAGACCACCGAAGAGGAGCCCCCGATGAAACACTTGGTCACCGTCGCCGCCGTGTATGCCGCCAGCCTGTTCGCCGCGGCCGACGTCGCCGCCCAACAACAGCCCGGCCGCGACGCCTGCCGCGCCGACGTCGAGCGCCTGTGCAAGGACGTGCAGCCCGGCGGGAGCCGCATCGCGCAATGCCTGAAGGACAACGAGGCGAGCGTGTCCGCCGAGTGCAAGGAGCATATGGCCAAGATGCGCGAGCGCGTGCACGAGCGCATGAAGGCCTTCGACGAGGCCTGCAAGGGCGACGTCGAGCAGTACTGCAAGGACGTGCAGCTGGGCCAGGGACGCATGGTGCGCTGCCTGCGCGACAACGAGGCGAAGCTGTCGGCCAGCTGCAAGGAGCAGATGGCGAAGATGGACGAGTGGCGCCGCCAGATGCACGACCGCATGCACGGCGTGGCCGAAGCCTGCAAGGGCGACGCCCAGCAGTACTGCAAGGACGTGCGCCCCGGCGGCGGACGGCTGATGCGCTGCCTCAAGGACAACGAGGGCAAGCTGTCCGACGCCTGCAAGGCGGCGCTCCAGCCGCAGTGACGGCCTCGGGAGGGTGGGGCGCGCCGGCTACGCTGCGGCGGCGAGATAGCGCGCCAGGATCGCCTGCTCGGTGCGCGTGCGCTGCTTGGCGGGACAGGGGTAGCGCAGCACCAGGTTCACCTGGTTCGCATCCACCAGCCGCAGCGTCACGCGCGGGTCGGCGGAGGGCATCACCACGAACTGCTCGCCCTCCAGCTCGCGCAGCGCGGCCTCCGCCGGGGCTACGAACGCGGAGCACACGGCGCTCGCCGCTTCCTCCAGCCGGCGCCTGGCCGCGTCCAGCTCCGCGCCGGCGGCGAGCGGCACCACCAGGATGCCGAGCTGATAGTCGCCGATGCGCGAGTGGTTCTTGAGCGGGTGGACCACGTAGAAGCTGTTGGGGAACTGCACCGTGCGGCCGGTGAACTGATGCTCCTCGCTCATCTCCAGCACGGTGGTGGACAGCAGCGTCTGGTCGATCACCTCGCCCTTCACGCCGCCGATCTCGATCACGTCGCCGAAGCGGAAGCTGCCCGAGGTGGTGCGATGGATGTAACCCAGCATCGAGGTCAGGATCTCCTTGCCGGCCAGCACCAGCGCCACGCTCAGGGCGGCCAGCGACAGCGCCGCGGCCCTCAGCTCGGTGCGCCACACGAACAGCAGCGCGAGCGCGGCGGCCAGCAGCGAGCTGTTGCGCCAGAACACCGAGGCGCGCAGCTTGATCTCGCGCGACATGCGCGTGCGCCCGCGCAGCATGGCGGAGATCAGCAGGTTGGCGATCAGCACGGCGGCGATCACGATCAGCGTACCGATGAGCTCGGTGCCGATGCCGACGGAGAATGCTTGGCTCTGCATGGAAGGCGACGTCAAAAAGTGCGCAGCCTACAGCAATCCCGGCCGTTGGGCGCGGACCGCCCTCACTCGCCCGCGTGGCGCTGCCGCACGCGCACGCTGCGGGCCAGCCCGTCCAGCGCCTCGAGCACCTTGAGGCGCAGATCCGCATCCAGGTCCGTGCGGCGCAGGAACGCCTGCACCTGCGCCTGCGCCTCGGCGCTGCGCTGGCCGCCGACGAACGCGTTCAGCCAGTTGCTGACGAAGAAGATGCGCCGCGTGCGCTTGAGCGCCGGCAGGGCCTCCAGCGCGGCGGCCAGATACGGGCGGGTGGCGCCGTGCTGCTCCACGGCGTTGAACGGCTGCAGCGCCTCCTCGATCCAGCGCTCGGGCAGCGCCGCGTCGTTCAGGAACGCGTCGAAGTAGCGCTGCTTGGTCGCGGAATCGCCGCGCGCGGCGCCGGTGGCGAAGGCGAAGCGGCGGCTGTCGTCGCTGCGATCGGCCTCGCCTTGCGCGGCGAGCAGGGCACCGGCGCGCGGATCGTCCAGGATCAACAGCGTGCGAACGATGCGGAAACGGTCCACGGGGCGCAACCGCAGACCGGAAATGGCGAGCTCGCCGGACAGCAGGCGCACCAGGTCCGCGCGCGCGGCCGGCGTCCGGGCCACGGCGACGAACGCACGAAAGTAGGCGATGCGCAGACCGAGCGTGTCCGATGCAAGCATCTGCTCGTGCAGCAGGGCTTCGACCTGCGGCTGCAATCCGCCGCGCTGTGCATCGCTTAGATACCAGCGCAGCGCCGTCTCGAGGTGCGCGAGCAGGCCGCTCACCGTCACCTCGTCCCGCTCCGCCGGCAGTTGCCGCAATGCGAGCTCGATCCAGCGCATCGGCGCCAGCTCGGCATCGCGCACGGCCTCCCACAGCGCATCCCACAGCAGCGCGCGCAGGAAGGCGTCGTGCACGGATCCAAGCGCGCCGAGCAGCCATTCGCGCGTGCGGGCATCGAGCTCGAACAATCCGTAACCCCAATCGTTGTGATTGGCGAAGATCAGGCGCGGCGCCGATCGTCCGACCGCGGCTGGAACCGTCGTAACCGCGGCCTCCATGGTCACCGGCAGCACGTCGCGCGCACCGTCCGCGTAGTCGAGCAGCAGCTCCACGCGCATCGGCCAGACTTCCGCCGAAGGACTATGTTGCGCCGGGGCGCTGTGCTGAACCAGGCGCAATGCGTCGATCGTACCCGCGTCATCCATCTGCGCTTCCACGCGTACTCTCGGCAAGCCCGGCTCGCGTACCCAGCGCCGGGCCCAATGCGTCAAGTCGCGGCCCGATGCGCGCTCGAAGGCCCGCACCAGGTCGGCCCAGGTCGCACTGGCGTAGGCATGTCGGTCGAGGAAGTCGCGCACCGCGCGCCGGAATGTGTCCTCGCCCAGGTAGAACTGGGCCTGGCGCAGCACCGCCGGCGCCTTGCTGTATACGATGTTGCCGTAGGCGGATTTCGCGGCCGAAAGATTCGGCAGCGCCTGCCAGATGGGCGTGGTGCCGGCGGTGACGTCGGTGCGGTAGGCGACGCTCTTCAGGCCGCGGAAGGCGTTGCGCGCGCCGAGCTCGGGCACGATCGCCTCGGCCGCCTCGAAGGCCATCAGGTTGGCGAAGCCCTCCTTGAGCCACAGGTCGTCGAACCAGCGCATGGTGGTGAGATCGCCGAACCACTGGTGCGCGGCTTCGTGGAACAGCAGCTGCGCGCGGCGCAGCAGGTCGGGCGCGCCCGGCTCGAACGGAAACAGCACCGCGTCCTCGCGCAGGAAAGTCGCGCCCGCGTGCTCCATGCCGCCGTAGGCGAGCTCGGGCACCAGCACCAGATCGTACTTGGCGAAAGGAAACGGGCGCGCGAAGTAGTCCTCGAAGAAGCGCAGCCCCGCCCGGTTCAGGCGCAGCACCTCGGCCGCCTCTTCTCGCGCCCGCGCCGCACGCGAGCTGCGCACCAGCAGGCGCATGCCGCCCGGCTCGTCGCGGAACTCGGCGAACGGCCCGGCGGCGAAGGCGAACAGGTAGGTGCTGATCGGCTCGGTCCGGGCGAAGCGCAAGCGCGTGCCGCCGGCGGAGGCCTCCGCCGCGACCGCAGGTGCGTTGCTCACCGCGGTGAATTGCTCGGGAAGCGTCAGTTCCAGCGTGAACCGCGCCTTCAGATCGGGCTGGTCGATGCAGGGGAACAGGCTGCTCGCATCGGCCGGCACAAGCAGCGAATAGACGTAGGTGCTGCCGTCCTCGCGATCATGGTAGCGCGTGACCGCGGTGCCCGCCGCGGCAACCGGCGACTCGAACTCGAGCTCGACGTGGTTCTCGCCGGCGCGCAGCTCGGCGGCTGCGATCACGAGATGATCGTCCCGGGCATCGGGCACCGGCACTGTGCGGCCGGCCAAGCGCACGGCGGTCACGCGGCCCGGCAGCATGCCCGCCGGCTGTGCCGGGCGCCAGTCGAGCACCAGGTCCGCCGGCTGCCCGGCAAACGCGATGGCAATGCCGACGCGCCCCTGCACGCGGTCCAGCGCCGGCGTGAAATGCAAGCGCAAATCGTAGCGCAGCACCTGGTAGTGCGCGCTGCGCCACTGCGCGAGCGCCTGCGAGATGCCCGGCCCCGGTTCTCCCGGCGGCGGCTCAAGCGCCATGGCGTTGGTGGACATCGTGAGCACGATCGCCAGCCACCGCGCCGAACGCAGGAGTACGCGCGGCACTCATTCCATCCGCAGGCGGAAGTAACGCTGCATCAGCCGCGCTTCGTCGAAGTGGCGCCGTCCGACGAAGGCCGTGGCGTGCCGCCCCCATTGCCGCATGGCGCCGGGCTCGCGCACCCCCATCGGCCAGAACAGCCAGCGCTCGCCGCGCTCGCTGCCTGCCACGATGCCGTCCGGCCGGAAGGCGCTGCGCTGTCCGCCGGCCCCAACCGGCAGCGAACGCAGCACATCGTCGTCGAGCCACCCTATTGTCCTGCCGTCGCCGGCGGGCGCGGGGAGCAGGATGCGCTGCAGGTAATGCGTGCCGGCCTCGATGCGCAGCGCGATACGCTGCCCGGGTGGCACCGCTGGAAGGCGCTGCGGAACGAACGCGGTTTCGTCCAGCGTGTCGGGCTGTGGCAGCGGCTGCGCCCCCGGCGTCGGAAAGAACTGATGGTAGCAGCCGCAGCTGTGGATGCTGTCGTACACCAGCGGCGTGCCGTCGGGCGCCAGGGTAACGCGCCAGACCACGCCGTCCAGATGCCCGCCCAGCAGATCCAGCCCCGAGGTCTTGGGCCGCGCGGGCAGCCAGACGCTGTAGACCAGCTGCAGCAGGATGCGCTCGTCGTAGCGCGTGTGCGCGATGCGGCGATAGACGGTCGGCGCACTCGTGTCCACGCGCACGCTGCCGTCGTCGGCGAGCGCCAGGCGGCCGATGCGATCGTCGTCGTCGCGCTGATCCAGCAGCCATACCGGTGCGTGCGTCTGGAACAGCTGCTCCAGGTCGCCGCCACCGGGATCGGGGATGCCGAGGGCATCGTTGCGCGCACGCTCCAGGATGGCGGAAGACTCCTGCATCGAAAGCGGCTGCGCCGACGGCGGAACATACGCGGTCAGCCGGCCGCGCAGAGGGAGCGCCTCGAGCGGGGTGGCGAATACCGTCTCGACTTCGCGCTGGTAGCCGCGCACCCCGGCGGCGAACGGAATGCGCGTGAGCCAGTACAAGCCGACGATGCGCTTCCACTGATCGTAGTCGTCCGGCACACGTGCCTGCCGGCGCAGCGTCTCGCGCCGCTGCAGCGCCGCCCGATCACGCTCGACCAGCGCCGTGCCGCAAGCATCGAGGGCGGCGTCCAGTCCGCCCTGGCGCTGCACCAGCGCCGCTTGCGCCTCCTGCAGTTCGGCCCGCTGCCCCGCCGGCAGGTTGGCGATCTCGAAGCTGCGCGCCTTGCGGTCGGTTGCGCGCAGGCGTTGCAGCCAGGCATCGAACTGGGCATCGCTGAGCGGCTGGTCGGCGAAGCTCGCCAGCAGCCGATCCACCCGCAAGTGCGGGAAGCCGTCGATGCGCGCCGCGGCGCCGTCGCGCACGCCGGCGCGCTGCACCGCACGGTCGGCTGCCGCGTATAACGCGTCGCAAGCCTGATCGCCCTGCGGGGCCGTGGTCCTGCTCGTGAACTGCGCACAACCCGACACGCCCAGCGCGGCGAGCAGAAGCACGCGCGCGAAGCCGTTCATCTGGACTCCGGCGGCGGCAACTCGGCGCTGCGGCGCTCGACTTCGCGCACCAGCGCGCCGAACTGACGTTCCACCGACGCGCGCAGCGCGGGCAAGCCGATCAAGGGCGGCAGGCGAAAGGCCGGCACCAGGCGCCCGCGGTAACCGAAGCGCACGAAGTCACCGTCGGCGGACAGGTCGTACACCCCCGACAGCTCCTTGAAGGTGCCGGCCACGGCGCGGCAGGTCACGCGCTCGAACGGCAGCTCGGTCACCGCCAGCCGCACCTCGAGCGGGAAGCGGTACAGGAAAAAGCCCGCCGTCCCGCGCTGCTCGACCAGCGCGGTATCGCGGTCCCGGGAAAGCACGCGGCTGGATTGCAGGTCGGGCACGAACTCGGCGTAGCGCTCATAGCCCGTGAGGACTTCCCAGATCAGATGCAGCGGCGCGCGCAGCCGGGCCTGCGCCTCGACGATCACCGCCTCGCCGTCCCGGCGCGCGGTCACGCGCACCGGATCAGCCCAGGCGGGCAGCATCGCCAGGAGCGCGCACAATGCGACGCCGGCGAGCCGCGCGCGGAACATCGGCGCCGCCCACGCTCAGAAGCTGGCGAACCAGGCCTCGACCCGGTCGCGGTTCATCTGCATCCAGGCGCGCGCTGCCTCGCGCGGCGTCATCTTCTCGACGTTGACCAGGCGATCCATCTCCGCCACAGCGTCCAGGCCCAGGTGCATCCGGTGCAGGGCGCTCAGCGTGCGCGACGGTGCGCGCGCGGCCCATTCCCGGCTCGCCACCAGGGTGCCGTTGCTGGCGGGCCCGAGCACGCCCTTGGGCTCGCCGATGGCACGCATGGTGCCCAGGCGGTTGATGTAGTGCGGGCGCCACAACGGCATCACGAACCAATTGCCCTGTGCGAGATTGCGATCGTAGGCGCCGTGGAACTCGCTCAGCGTGCCGGGCTGCAGCCGGTAGCCGGCGCTCTCCAGCCCGTAGGCCTGCATCAACTCGACCGACAGCATCATGTTGCCCGAGTCGCGGCCGGTGCCCTGGATGGTTTTTTCCATGCGCGCGAGGACCTCCGGCTTGCGCAGATCGTGCACGCTCGACACTTGCGCGGCCGGCACATACGTCGGCACCATCCACTCGAAGCGGGCGCCCTCATACAGCACGCCGAGTTGCTGGGCGCGCGCGCCGTACTGCTCCCAGTACAGCGCGTGGCCGTGCGGCAGCCAGGCCGCCACCAGCAGATCGACTTCGCCCGCGCCGAGCCGTGGAAAGATCTGCGCATGGCTGCCGGTGGTC
>Ga0299906_10001937_pt1 | contig 17502 bp, 18 predicted proteins | sample RVTome_14_FD_200259 | JGI IMG/M metagenome (GOLD analysis project Ga0299906, IMG submission 200259) | Soil microbial communities from uranium-contaminated site in the Upper Colorado River Basin, Wyoming, United States - RVT145D125 (version 2) ...
TCAGGACCGCCAGCACGCCGAGCGCCCGAAGCGCTCGTCTCACTGAAACCTCGGGATGATCTTCTCGGCGAAGAGTTCGATGGAGCGCATGATCTTGTCGTGCGGGATGCGGTCGCACTGCATGAGCGAGATGAAGTGGTCGAGGCCGGCTTCGGCGTAGCGCTCGACCTTGCGCAGGCAGTGATCGACGTCGCCGACGATCACCATGTCCTCGGCGTCCAACTCCTCGAAGGTGCACTCGCCCTGCTGCATCTTGGCGATCAGCGGGTACTCCTTGGCGATGAGGTCCCGGTACGGCGTGCTCTCGATCTCGACGGCGGCGCGCTCGCGCTGCATGCCGCTGCCGTCGGGCGTGGCGAAGCCGCCGAGGATGCGGAAGGCGTAGAGGAGGTAGTTGATGGCCGCCTCGGGGCCGCCGTTGGCCACGGCATCGGCCTGGCTGTCGGCCACGTGCACGATCGTGAAGGCGCCGACCTGGTCGTTGACGAACTTGCCGACCGGCTTCGCCTCGCGCAGGGCGGTGCGGTAGACCTTTACGCGCTCGGCGAGCTGCGGCACGCTCACGAAGAGCGTCAGGCCGAGGATGCCGACGCCGTTCTTGCCGGCCAGCTCCCAGGTGCCCGGGCTGGTCGCCGCGGTCCAGATGGGCGGATGCGGCTTCTGGCGCGGCTTGGGCAGGATGCTGCGCTTCGGCACGCTGACGAAGCGCCCCTCGTACTCGAAGGGATCCTCCGTCCACATGCGCGGGATGATCTCCAGCGACTCCTGCCACATGTCGCGCGACTCGGCCGTGTCGATCTCGAAGCCGGCCTGCTCGAACTGGCTGGAACGGCCCGTGCCGAACTCGACGCGCCCGTTCGAGAGGATGTCGAGCGTCGCCACGCGCTCGGCCACGCGGATGGGGTGGTTGAACTTGTGGGGCAGCAGCGTCACGCCGTGCCCGAGCCGAATGCGCTCGGTGCGCTGGCTGAGGGCGCCCAGGAAGACCTCCGGCGCCGAGGAGTGCGCGAACTCGGTGAGGAAGTGATGCTCGACGAACCAGACCGTGTCGAACCCGAGCTGGTCGGCGCGCACGATCTGTTCCAGCGCCTCGTGGTAGCAGCGCGACTCGCTGTCCTCGTCGTGCGGCTTGGGCGTCTGCAGCTCGTAGAGGAGGTCGAACTTCATTCGGCGAGCATGCGTCAGGCCTCGCCCGCCGCGCAACCGTCGCGTGCCGTCCCGCCCTGCTCAGAGGTCGTGGCGGGCCAGGAAGGGGCGCACCGCGGCGAGGAAGCCGGCGGGGTTGTCGCCCATCACCGAGTGCCCGGCGCCGGGGACGGTGGTCACGGCGCTCCCGGGAATCGTGCGGCGGAATCGCTCCGCGCCCTCGGCCGCCAGCATGGCGCTCTCGGCGCCGCGCACCAGGAGCACCGGCCGGCGGATGGACGCGATGCGGTGCCAGAGCGCCGGCAGGCCGACCTCTGCCTCGCGCGCCACGCCGGGGTCGAACTTGTAGGTCCAGCGGCCGTCGGGCCGCGGGCGCATCGCATGGCCGAGGCGCTCGCGAATGTTCTCCAGACTACGGCGCGGGTTGAAGGCGTGCGCGTGCGCCACCGCCTCGTCGAACGAGCCGAAGTCGCGTACCGAGAGCTGCTTGCCCACGGCTTCGCGCCCCTCTTTGACGATGGTGGGGACCACGTCGACGACCACCAGGCCCGCGACGCGCGCCGGGTACGTCGTGGCGAAGGACAGCGCGTTCAGGCCGCCGAGACTCATGGCCACCAGGGTGGCCCGCCACCAGCCGAGGTGGTCGAGCAGGGCGGCGATGTCTCCCACGTAGTCGTCCCGCCGGTAGCGCGCCGCCCAGTCGGTGTCGCCGTGCCCGCGCTGATCGGCGGCGACGACGTGATGGTCTCTTGCCAGGCCGGGTGCCACCTCGTCGAAGCTGTGTGCCGTCTGCGCGGCGCCGTGCAGGAGCAGCAGCGGCGGGGCGCCGGCGCGGCCCCAGTCGAGGTAGCGGAAGCGCAGACCGCGCAGGGTGGGGCGGCGAGTGATCGGGGCGGGCACGACGAGACGACTAGCGCGCGCGCGTGGCAGCGTCCAGGCGGGGGAGCCGTGGTCGGGGTGGCGTGCTGGACACCGAGTGGTGACGCAGTTTGCCGCGTGAGGTCCGGGAGCCGGCGGCGCGTACCCTCCCGTGCCTCACGCGGCAAACTGCGTCATTACCGAGCACCGCGTCGGGCAGAGAAATGGCTTGCTGGAGCGTATCGGGGTGCGGTAGTGGCTACACCAGGCGAGATCGCTCGCTCGATTCGCTTCGAGAGAGAGAGAGACGCGCAGATGGCACCGCAGTGAGGCTCGCGTGGGAGAGATGGGCGCCCTTGGTTTCCAGGGCTTCTGGCGCTGTGCCTGACGGTGGCCCCGGCGGCGCAGGCCGAGTTCGTCGTCAACCAGATGACCGCGTACACGCAGGACTATCCCGCGGTCGCCGTCGCGGCCGACGGGACCTTCGTCGTCACCTGGAACGACGGCAACGTGCACGTCTCGGCCCGGCGCTTCGATTCGGCCGGACTGCCGCTGGGTGGTGAATTTGATGTCGACTCGACGTCCGATCCCCTGTTGTTTGGAAACCCACCGGAGATCGGGTTCGCCGCCGACGGCAGCTTCGTGATCGTCTTCGAGTCCACGGCCGGGGCGCAGGTGCGTCGCTACGACGCCAGCGCTGGGCCGCTCGGTGCGGAGTTCTTGGTGCCGTCCGCGCCGACGAACACGGACAACGAGGACGTGGCCGTCGCGCCGGACGGGCGCTTCGTGGTGGTGTGGGGAGACCAGGTGACGGACACGATCAGCGCCCGGCGCTTCGATGGCGGCGGCACGCCGCTCGGTCCTGAGTTCCTGGTGGCGAGTCTCGCCCAATCGTCGGGCATCGCCGGGGCGCGGCTCGGTATCGCCGCTGATGGCCGCTTCGTCGTGGCGTGGACCGACGGCGAGGTGTACGCGCAGCGCTACGACGCCGCGGGTTCGGCGGACGGAGCGATCTTGCAACTGAACGCCGGCGTCTTCGGGAACGAAACCAGCGTGGACATCGACATGGCGGCGGACGGCTCGTTCGTGGCCGTGTGGGAGAGCCCGGCCTTCGGCCTCGACGAGGTGCGCGGCCGGCGGTTCGATGCGACGGGCGCTCCGCTCGGTGGCGACTTCGTCGTCGCATCGGCCGACGACCCGACGCGTCCCTCCGTCGACATCGCACCCGACGGCTCCTTCGTCGTCGGCTTCTCCCACGCGACGGGCGACGGCGACGCGTATGGCGTCTTCATCCGTCACTACGATGCCTCGGGCACGGCGCTCGGACCCGTGAACCAGGCCAACGCCTTCGAGACCGGCGACCAGAAGAACATCGTCGTGGCGGCGGGGTCCGGGGGACGGGCCGTGGCCGTGTGGAACAGCGACATTCTCGATGGGTCGGCCAACGCCGTCGTGGCGCAGCGGTATCTCGACGGGTTCGTGGATCAGCCCGTTGCCGCCGGCAAGGTCGTCCTCAAGCAGTCGACCGCGAAGGAGACCGCGGTGTTCCTGTCGAAGGACCCGCTCGTGCCCATCCCGCCCATCGACAGCGCCGACGACCCGGCGACCGGTACGCCCGGGGGGGTGCTGGTCGAATTCTTCTCCCCGGCGGAGGGCCTCGCGTCTTTCTCCGTGCCGGCGGGGATCGGCCTTCCGGGCTGGACGGTGCGGCCAAGGCCGCTCACTGATCTCTACAAGTTCGTGAACAAGGACGCGCCCGCAGGCCCGTCGGTCGCCAAGGTGGTGGTCTGGAAGGCCCGCAAGGTTTTCAAGGTGAAGGCGCATGCGATCGGTCTGCCCATGGCCGGCCCGCAGACGGGACTTGGCGTCCGCGTGACGGCCGGCACACGGCGGTTCTGCGCCTTCTTCGACGGAGCGACGATCAAGCGCGACCAGGCCGGCAAGTTCATCGCCAAGGACGCCCCGGCCGCCGCGCTTGCCGACTGCAGCGACGCCACCATGAACGGGCTCCTGTAGCCCGGCGGGCGCCCGCCGGGCGGCGACCGGGCCGGCCTCGAGTCCCACCTCCCCCGTTGCGTCGTCCGGACCCGCGGGCTATCGGCCCTCCGTGATCTCGGTGGGCGAAGCGCTTGCCGCAATCGTCGAAGCGACGCCCGTGCTCGGGGCGCAGCGCGTGGAACTCGCCGAGGCGTGCGGGCGCGTGGCGGCCGAGGACGTCGTCTCGGCGCGGACGGTGCCGGCGGCGGACAACTCGGCGATGGACGGCTTCGCGGTACGCGGCGCCGACGTCGCAGCGGCGGGAGCGCGGCTGCGCATCGTCGGGCAGGTGCCGGCCGGAAGCGTGCGCGCCGCGACGCTGGCGGCGGGCGAGGCGGTGCGCATCTACACCGGCTCGGTCGTGCCGCCGGGGGCCGACACGGTGGTGCGGGTCGAGGACACCGAAACGGACGGCGACACCGTGGTCGTCACCGAGGCGATCGCGCTCGCCGCCAACGTGCGGCGCGCCGGCGAGGACGTCGCGCCCGGCGCGGTGGTCGTGCACGCCGGTCACCTGCTCGGGCCCGCCGACGTGGGCGTGCTCGCCTCGATCGGCTGCGCGGCGCTGCGGGTGCATGCGCGCCCGCGCGTCGCCATCCTCTCCACCGGGGCCGAGCTGGTCGAGATCGACCAGACGCCGGGGCCGGGACAGGTCGTCAACAGCAACGCCTGGGCGCTGGCGGCGGCGGTGCGCGAGGCCGGCGCCGACCCGGTCGTCCTGCCGCTCGTGCGCGACCGCCTCGCGGACGTGCAGGTGGCCCTCGAGCGCGCGGCGACGCACGACGCGGTGCTCTCCACGGGCGGCGTGTCCGTCGGCGACTTCGACTTCGTGAAAGAGGCGCTCGACGCGCTCGGTGTGCGGCAGCTCTTCTGGCAGGTGGCGCAGAAGCCGGGCAAGCCACTCACCTTCGGGCGGCGCGAGGACTGCCTCTTCTTCGGACTGCCCGGCAACCCGGTCTCGGCGCTCGTCTGCTTCTACGTCTACGTGTGGCCGGCGCTGCGGCGGCTCACGGGGCACCGCACGCTGCATCTGCCGACGACGCGGGCCCGGCTCGATGCGCCGGTGCGCACGCGCGGGTCGCTCACCGAGTTCGTGCGCGTGCGACTGCGCGTGGACGGCGACGAGGTGGTGGCGACGCCGGTGCGCTCGCAGAGCTCGGGCGTGCTGAGCGGCATGGCCGGCGGGGCCGGCCTGCTGATCGTCCCGGCGGGGACGGCCGGTGCCGAGGCGGGCACGACCGCCCGGGTGATCCTGCCGGCCGGTCATGCGCTGGCCACCGCGGAGGCGGCGCCCGAGCTGCGGTCCGACTCGCCGGCCGACCCGCGAAGTGCTAGACGGGGGCCCGGATGAGTGGTGGGGTGGACGATAGTCGGACCTGTCTGCACTGCGCGCTGGCCCGCGTGCTGCGCGCCGAAGCGCCGGCCCTGGCGGCCCGCGGCGTGACCGTCACCATGGGGCGTTCCGACCCGGTGTGGCTGCCCATCTCGGGCACGCGCGTCTACCGCGGGGTGCGGCGGGTGCTGCGCGCGGCGGCCGCCGCCAGTGACCACCACGTCGTGCGCCTCGCCGTCATCGACCTGCTCGGCAAGCCCGAGGTCGAGGTGACGGCCGCGGCCCTCCTGCCCGACCGGGCGCTCGTGTTCCGGGCCGGCTTCGTACGCGTCGTCGGCCCGCTCGCGGGCGGCTTCAGCGAAGGCGTACGCGCGTGAGCATCGACGCCATCCAGCGGCTCACGCACGTCGGCATCGGCGTTACCGACATCGAGCGCTCGCTGCGCTACTACCGAGACCTGCTCGGCTTCGCCGAAGAGCACACGCTGGACGTCGAGGGCGAGCCGACGGACACGCTGCTGCGCCTGCGTGGCACCAAGTTGCACGCGGTGTACCTCACGCGCGACGGCGTACGCATCGAGCTGCTGCAGTTCGAGTCGCCGAAGGTGCCGCCCCGGCGCGAGCGCGTCATGAACGAGCCCGGCCTCACGCACCTCTCGTTCCGTGTCGCCGACCTGCAGGCCGTCCTCGCCACGCTGCGCGACGCGGGCGAGCGCGTTCTCGACGACACCGTGCTCGACTTTCCCGAGTTCCAGGCGGCCGCCGCCTTCGTCGCCGATCCCGACGGCCAACTCATCGAGCTGGTCCAAGCCCCCGGCGACCCCGCCGCTCCGCCCCGCAGCGGCTGATCCACCAGCCGATACCGCCAGGCCGGGCGCGGGTGCTGGGGAGGGTCGCAGGCGATTTCCGCAGCACGCGGGTCGGGGTGCGGGGCGGCGGCGTGCGAGGACCATGAGCCAGCGACCCTCCCCAGCACCCGTGCCCGGCCGCGCATGCGTGGGATCGGATGCGAACTAGCGGCGCGGTAGGTCGAGGAGACGTTGGGCGACGATGTTCGCTTGTACCTCGGAGGTGCCGCCGGCGATCGACGATACGCGCGACCAGAGGAAGGCGTTCTGCCAGTGGCCGTCGTCCACCGCGTGGGGTGAGTCGGTGACCAGTTGGGCGTAGGGGCCTTCGAGTTCCAAGGCGAGTTCGTGCAGGGCTTGGGTCAGGCTCGCCCAAAACAGTTTCACCAGTGACGATTCCGGACCAGGCTCTTCGCCGCGGGCGAGACGAGTGAGGGTGCGGCAATTGAGTAGCCGCATGACCTCGACGTCGATCCAGCGCGCGGCTACCGCCTGTCTGACGACCGGATCGACGTGGCGTCTCCGTTCGCGGGCGAGCCGCATGACCCCTTCCAGGGCGATGCGTTGCAGCACCTGTTCCTTGAAGGCGAAGCCGGTGCCGCGTTCGTGGGCGAGGGTGTGGATGGCGATCGTCCAGCCGTCGTTGGGGGTGCCGATCACGGCGTCGTGGGGGACCGTGACCTCGTCGAGGAAGACCTCGCTGAACTCCGTCGAGCCGGTGATCTGGGTGAGGGGACGGATGGTGACGCCGGGCTGGTTCATGTCGAGGATGAAGTAGGTGAGGCCCTGGTGCTTGGGGGCGTCGGGGTCGGTGCGGGCCAGCAGGATGGCCCAGCGCGAGAACTGCGCGTAGCTCGTCCACACCTTCTGGCCGGTGACGCGCCAGACGTCGCCGTCGCGTTCGGCGCGCGTGCGCACGGCGGCGAGGTCGCTGCCGGCGCCGGGTTCGCTGAAGAGCTGGCACCAGATCTCGTCGCCGGAGAGGATGGGCGGCAGCAGGCGGTGCTTCTGCGCTTCACTGCCGTGCGCGATCAGCGTCGGGCCGGCGTTGTTGATGCCGACCCGGTTGAGGAGCTGCGGGGCGCCGGCGCGCGCCAGCTCTTCGTTCAGGATCGCCTGCTGCACGGGCGGCGCGCCCTGACCGCCGTACTTGCGCGGCCACAGGAGCCCGACGAACCCCGCCGCGTGCAGGCGCCGCTGCCACGCGAGCAGCACCTCGAACTCCTCGCGCAGCGCGGCGTCGTCGTGGGGGACGCGCTCGCGGCGCGCCGGCGGGTTCGCGCGCAGCCAGTCCCGCACCCGGGCGCGAAAGGCCCGATCCTCGGCAGAATCGGCGAAATCCACGGCACGGCCTTAACGCGTCCGCGGCTGGGATGCTACACGGCTCGCATGGAACTGGGTCTCGTCACGCCGGTGCTCACGCGCCATCCCGCCAGCGACGCGGCCTGGACCGAAGACGCGGGTCCCGACGAGATCGCGCGCATCGCCGAGACGGCCGACCGCCTCGGCTTCCATCACCTCACCTGCAGCGAGCACGTCGCCATCCCGACCCGCGCCGCGGCGACGCGCGGCACGCGCTACTACGACCCGCTCGCCACCTTCGGCTTCATCGCCGCTCGTACGACGGCGATCCGCCTCGTCACCCACGTGCTGGTGCTCGGCTACCACCACCCGCTCGCGATCGCGAAGCGCTATGGAACGCTCGACCGGCTGAGCGGCGGGCGCCTCGTGCTCGGGGTCGGCGTGGGTACGCTGGAGGAGGAGTTCGCCCTGCTCGGCGCACCGTTCGCGGGCCGCGGCCCGCGCTACGAGGATGCGCTGCGGGCTCTGCGAGCGGCGTTCGGGCGCCGCGAGCCCGTCTACGCCGGCTCCCACTACGCCTTTCACGATCTGGTGGTGGACCCGTGCGGGGTGCAGGCGGACGTCCCGATCTGGCTCGGGGGACGGACGCGCCGGTCGCTGCGCCGCGCGCTCACGCTCGCCGACGGCTGGGATCCGTTCGGCCTCGACCTGCGGCACCTGGAAGCGCTGCTCGCCGAGGCGCGCGCCTGGCCGGCCTGGGAGCGCCGGACGACGCCCTTCGAGCTGGTCCTGCCGCTGGACGAACGGCTCGACCCCACGGATCCGGCGGAATGCGACGCGCTCACGCGCCGTCTGGAGGCCTACCGGGCCCTGGGGGCGACGATGGTCAACTGTCGCTTCCGCCACGACGGGCTCGGCCACCTCCTCGAGCAGCTCGCCGCCGTCGCCGAGCGCGTACGCCCGCGCATCGAATGACGCCGGCAAGGTTGCTAGACTGCCCGGCATGATCCTCACGCGCGACGTCATCCTCCGGGAGATCGAGAGTGGCCGCCTGAGCGTCGATCCGCTGCTGCCCGACCAGATCGGGCCGGCCTCGATCGATCTGCACCTCGGCGACGAGATCCGCGTACCGAACGGGGCACCGGGGCCGGTGCCCGTGACCGACGAGGCGGACTATCGCACCTTCACCGAGCCGCGGCGCCTGGACGGGCCGTACCTGCTCGAAGCCGGGGCGACCATTCACGGCATCACCCGCGAGCGCCTCCGCCTGCCCGAGGACGTGGGCGGCTGGCTGGAGGGGCGCAGCCGCTTCGCGCGGCTCGGGCTGATGATCCACGTCACCGCCGGTTTCGTCGCGCCCGGGGTCGACAGCCGGCAGGTGCTCGAGATGTCGAACGTCTCGGGCCGGCCCCTCACCATCCACGCCGGCGTGCGGCTCTGTCAGATCGTCCTGCAGCGCTGCGAGGGCCGGGCGCGCTATACGGGGCGCTTCGCGTCGCAGGAACGCCCGTGAGCATGCCGGACTTCTGGAGTCATCTGGGCATCGCCATCGAGCCCGACGACGGCGCCGAGACGCGGCTGGGCATGGACGTGCCCGCGGCGCTGCTCAGCCCCTTCGGTACCGTCCACGGTGGCGTGCTGGCGACGCTCTTCGACACGGCGCTGGCCGTCGCCGTCGCGCGCCAGCTCCACCCGCCCGAGGACCGTGTCGCCACCCGGGACCTGCACGTGACCTTCGTCGCCTTCACGCGGGCGCGCGTACTGCGGTGCCGGGCGCGCCTGGTGAGCCTGCGCCGGCGCACGGCGGTAGCGGAAGGGGAGGTCGTCGCCGACGACGGCACGCTGGTCGCGAAGGCGCTCGGTACCTTCGACGTCAAGCGGGCCGCGCCGGCGTCGGTCCCCTAGAACCCCTTCACGGCGGCCGCCTTCTTGTAGCAGAGGTAGGCGACGACCCACCCGAGCACGACCATGAGCGGCAGCATCGTCACGTTGGACGAGGCGAAGGTCGTGTGCTGGTCCAGCATCGCCCAGACGAGCGGGATGGACAGGTAGGTGTTGTGCTTCGATCGGCCGCCGGCCAGTGCCACCTTGTCGGCCGGCGGCGCCTCGCCGTCGCGAATCGCCGTGATGATGATGCGCTGGGCCGGCCAGATGCGCATCCAGACGTTGAACGCCATGATCGTGCCGTACATCGCACCGACGTGGATGACGTAGCCCCGGTAGCCGAAGCCGGCGGCCTGGAAGATCATGACGGCGATGACCGTGAGGAAGACCCCGAGGCCGGCGAGGGTCCGGTTGTCCTTGATGGCCCGCGCCATCACGTCGTAGACGAGGACGCCGCCGAAGGTGATCATCAGCGACAGGGCCGTCAGGAAGGACCCGCCCCGTTCGCCCCCGTAGACGTGTCCGCTGTGGTAGAACACCAACAGCAGGAGCAGGAAGCCCGACACCCAGGTCCACATGGCGCCCCAGCGGAACCAGTAGAGCGCCCGCGGCAGCAGCTCGGGGACGACCTTCTTCTTGGTCTCGGCGTCCATGGTCGGCACGAACGCGGAGTTCACCCAGTTGAAGAAGTAGAGCAACCCGATCCACGTGATGCCTGCGACCACGTGCGCCCAGCGAATCAGTGCCTCCATCGCATCCATACAGCAGCTCCTCCCCGATCTCGACCGGTCGTCGGTCGCCGTCGTAGCGACGACGACCATCTACCAAGCTCTCCGATCGGCGGTCAAATCGCGCCGAATGGGGCGGGGCCGCAGACCGCTAGCGCGCTGGCAGCTCGAACCCGACGGTCGCCCGTCCCGAGGGCTCGAGGGTGACGGTCGCCTCCCGCCGGCCGAAGCGCTCGTGCCACACGGCGACGGTGTAGGCGCCCGGGGGGACCGACTCGAGCGCGAAGGTCCCGTCCGGGCCCGTGACCGCGAAGTACGGGTGGTCGACCACCCCGAGCCAGCCCTGCATCCACGGGTGCAGGTCGCAGCGCACGCTGATCGGTACCTCCGCGGCGTCGACGCGGACGGTACGGTCGCTGCCCTGCCTGGACAGCGCCACGTTCCAGTCGCGCGACGCCGACGGCTTGCCGTGCACGTTGTGGACGGTGCGGTCGCTGTTCCGGAACTGGATCGGCTGGTTCACCTGGGCCCCGGCGACGCGGGGCACGTACAGGCAGCCCTGCTGGTCGATGATCACCGGTTCGCTCGGGACGGCGAAGACGCGCTCCTCGAGGCCCTTGGCGATCCACACGAAGGCGTTCTCGATCTTGCCGTCGTGCACCAGCGCGTCGCCCGTTGCGACGGCGCCCTGGTGCCTGGCGCTGCACTCGTGGAAGCTCCCGAAATTGACGGTACCCATGGACGGAGCCGGACCGTCCAACCGCACCGCGCCCGTGATCGTGCCGGTGGTGGTCTGGTCGAGTGGCGTGACCTCGCGCGGTGGCGGCGGAGGGGCGTCGCCCCCGCAACCCAGTCCGGCGCCGATGACCGCGGCGAGCACCAGACGTGCCGCCCCACGTTGCCACCAGGTCGTCATGTGGCGCGATCTACGGCAGCGTGCGCGGTGCGTCAATCGCGCCGAGGCGAGTTGCCCCACCACCGGCACGTCTGTATAGGCAGGTGGACCGCGGTTGGGCGGGAGGAACGAATGGCTGAGCTCAGGATGGGCAGCGAGGAGCACCGCGATCTCTTCTGCCGGGTCTTCATCGACACGCACGAGGCGTACGAGCCCGAGGCGATCCGCTGGCCGGAGCTCGACGACGCGAGCCTGGCGCGGCTGCGCAGCCTGCCGTTCTGGGGCGAGGCGATCAGCAGCGAGCGCACCGCGGCGGCCCGCGTGCAGGCCATGGCCGTCCGGGAGACCGACCCGCTGATCCGCGAGGCGGTGGCGTTGCAGGGCTACGAAGAGGGCCGCCACGCCAAGTTGCTCGACGGGTTGCTCGCCGCCTACGACATCGCCCATCCCGACGAGCCCGCCGAGCAGCCGCGCGATCCCGAGTGGGGCTTCCTGCGCATGGGATACGGCGAGTGCTTCGACTCCTTCTTCGCCTTCGGGCTCTTCCGCTTCGCGGCCGACACGGGGTTCTTCCCGCCCAAGCTCGTCGAGGTCTTCGACGGCGTCATGCAGGAAGAGGCCCGGCACATCCTCTTCTTCTCGAACTGGGCGGCCCACCGGCAGGTGCGCCTGCCGGTCGCGCAGCGTCCCTGGTTCCTGGTGCGCCGCGGCCTCGGCGTCCTGTGGCAGGCCGTGGGACGCGTGAAGACGGCGCTGCAGCTCCGCGACACCGATGCCGGCGACGACTTCACGATGCAGGTCCCGGACGAGATCGGCGAGATCACCCTGACGAATCTCGCGTCGATCTGCCTGCAGGAGAACGAGCGGCGGCTGGCGCCGTACGACGCCCGCCTGCTGCGCCCCCGCATGGTGCCGACGTTGGTCGGGCTCTCGCTTCGCTTCGTGCCCGGCACCGGCGCCGAGGGCTAGGCGTCCGGGTGCCGGGACTGCGCACGTACGCGGGCCGCGTGGCGCTCGTGACGGGCGCCTCGAGCGGCCTCGGTGCGCAGCTCGCCCGTGACTTGGCGGCGCGCGGCATGCGCGTTGCGCTGCTCGCGCGGCGTGCCGACCGGCTGGACGCACTCGCCGCCGAGCTGACGGCCGGCGGCGCCGAGACGATGACGGTGCCGGCCGACGTCGCGGATCGGGCGGCTGTGGAGCGAGCCGTCGCCGCCGTCGTGGCGCGGTGGAACGACCTCGACGTGCTGGTGAACGCCGCCGGGCAGGCGCGGCACGTGCTCTTCAAGGACCACGACGTGGCCGACATCGAGCACCTGATGCGCGTCAACTACCTGGGTGTCGTGTACGCGACGAAGGCCGCCCTGGCCGTCATGCGGGGCCAGGGCCGCGGCTGGATCGTCAACGTCTCCTCGGTGGCCGGCAAGCTCGGCCAGCCCGACGAGTCCGCCTACGCCGCCAGCAAGTTCGCCGTCACCGGCCTCTCGGAGTCGATCGCCTACGAGCTGGCCATCCTCGGCATCCACGTCCTCACGGTCTACCCGGCGCTCGTGCGCACCGAGATGTTCACTCCCGAGGTCCTCGCCCGCATGCCCGCGAGCGTCCTCAAGACCTTCATCGAGCCGCCGGAGTTCTCGCGCACCGTCCTGCACGCCCTCGAGCGCGGCGCCTTCGAGGTGACGGTGCCTCGCCACGTCGGCATCGCCTACCTCGCCCGCCATCTCATGCCCCGTTTCTTCCGCCGCCAGATGGCCCGCCTGCGCCTGCCCGTCCTGCCCGACCTGGCGCGCTGAGCCGGCGCGGCAGGATCGCGGCTGGGGCGATCAGCCGTGCAAGCGTACCGGGAGGGACTTGGGCGAGCGGAACGCCAGCCCGGTGATCGTGGGAGCGGGCGCGTCGGGGTCGAGGCGCAGTGCGGGAAAGCGGTCGAGGAGGGCGCCGAGGGCGAGGCGCGCCTCGAGGTTGGCGAGGTGATAGCCGAGGCAGTGGTGGCGGCCGAAGGCGAAGGCCAGGTGGTCGTCGGCGCGGCGGTCGAGGTCGTAGTCGTCGGGGCGCTCGTAGTGCTCCTCGTCGCGGTTGGCGGAGGCGATCGCCACCGACAGGTTGTTGCCGGCGGGAATGGGGACGTCGCGAATGACGACGTCGGCGGTCGTCTGCCGCGAGATCATGCACACCGAGGTCTCCCAGCGCAGCGTCTCCTCGACCGCCCACGGCAGCAGGGCGCGGTCGCCGCGAACGCGCTCCCACCGCTCGGGAACGGTCAGGAGCGCGACGAGCATGTTGCCGATCAGCCGGAAGGTGGTCTCCGCGCCGGCCGGGGCGAGCAGGCGCAGGAAGCTCACCACCTCGTCGTCGGTGAGCCCGTGGCCCTCGACCTCACCCGCCACCAGCTTCGAGATGACGTCGTCGCGCGGCTCGCTGCGTCGCGCCGCGATCACCGGCAGCAGGTAGTCGCGCAGCGCGGCCGCGGCCGCCATACCGCGCTCGATGTCGCGCGGGAAGCCGATGATGTCGATCGCCCAGCGTTGAAAATGGGGATGGTCCTCCCGCGGCACGCCGATGAGATGCGCCATCACCTGCACCGGAAAGCGCTCCGTGAAGCGCGGCACCAGGTCGACCGCCGTCTCGCCGTTCAGCTCGTCCAGCAGCTCGCCGATCATGCGGTCCAGGACCGGGGCCAACCCGTTCATTCCCTTTGGCGTAAACACCGGCTGCACCAGCGCCCGATGCCGCGTGTGCTCCTTGCCGTCCATCTCGATCAGCGTCCGCCCCATGATCTGCCCGACCACGGCGTTCGACCGTGACGAGTACGTCGTGGCGTCCTTCAGCACCGCCAGGCAGTCGTCGTACTTGGTGAGCAGGTACGTCACCCGGTTCATGAACTCCCCGCGCATCACCGGCTGCGTCCGCCGCAGATCCGCGAGCATCGGGTACGGATCCGGGTAGTCGAACATCATCTTGGGGTCGAACGCGCCGGGGCCAGCCATCGGGGGCGTTGTATTCCGCGAGCTGGTGCGGTGCCAAGGGGACCGCGGGTCGGACGCGGCATCGCCGTCCCGCGCGCTGGTTGACGTCGTTGCGCGGGAGCTGTTAGCCCAGCCGCCGTGGCCAGTCGGACGCCCCCGAGTCCCGAAGTGATCGAGCCCCGGGCCGACGAGCGGCTCGACGAGGCGCGGGTCGGTGCCTTTCTCGAGGGGAAGATCGAGGGCGCGACCGGGACGCCGGAGATCTGGCAGTTTCCCGGCGGGCACGCGAACCTGACGTATCTGATCCGCTACCCGACCGTGGAGCTGGTGCTGCGCCGGCCGCCGCACGGCGATCTGGCGCCGGGATCGCACGACATGAGCCGCGAGTATCGGGTGCTCTCGCGCCTGTACCAGGCGTTTCCGCCGGCGCCGCGCGCCTACGTCTTCTGCGAGGACCCGGCGCTGGTCGGGGCTCCCTGCTTCGTGATGGAGCGCCGGCACGGCGTGGTGGTGCGGCGCGACGTGCCGGCGCGTTTCGGCGGCGGCGACGACCCGGTCCAGAACCGCAAGCTCTCCACCGTGATCATCGACACCCTCGCCGACTTCCACGCCGTCGACTACGCCAGCGTCGGCCTCGAACAGCTCGGCAAGCCGGACGGCTTCCTGCACCGGCAGGTGACGGGCTGGACCGGCCGCTGGGAGCGCGCCAAGACGAAGGACCTGCCCGTCGCCGACGCGGTGATCGCCTGGCTGAACGACACCAGGCCGGCCTCGCCGCCCGCGACGCTGGTGCACAACGACTGGCGGCTCGACAACATGGCGGTCGACGCCGGCGATCCCGGCCGCGCCGTGGCCGTCTACGATTGGGACATGTGCACGCTCGGCGATCCGCTGACCGACCTGGGCACGTTGCTCTCGTCCTGGTACGAGCCCGGCGAGCAGTTCGACTTCCTCTCGCCGATGCCCTCACGCACGCCGGGCTTCATGCGGCGCGACGAGGCCATCGCCCGCTACGGCGAGCGCAGCGGCTGCGACGTCTCGGGCATGGGGTACTACTACGTCTTCGGCCTCTTCAAGATGGCCGTCGTGGTGCAGCAGCTCTTCTACCGCTACCACCAGGGGCAGACGCAGGACGACCGCATGGCCGGGGGCGACGTGGTGGCGGAAGGGATGATCAAGCTGGCGCACGCGCACAGCGAGCGCGCCTGAGCCCCTCAGCGGCTGCGCGCGAGCTCGCGCAGGGCCTGCATGACGAGCTTCTCGCGTGTCATCTCGCGCGCGTGGCCGTCCACGCCGACCAGACGCACCAGCAGGCCGGGGACGAGCTGCACCTGCCAGCCCACCTGCTCGAGAAACTCGCGGGCGAAGGCGAAGTCGCCGGCCGAGACGCGGACTTCGCCCGCGTCGAGCCACTCCCGCATGAGCCGCGGGGCCGCCAGCTCGAAGCGGTTCCGGATGGGCTTGGGGGGGCCGTCGTCGCGCCGTCTCGACGCTCGGGTGTTGTCGCGGTCGTTCTGCACTGCGGGAATGAACTGCAAGCGGCCTGCCAAGAGCCGAATGGCCAGGAGGGAAGCCGCGGCCGGCGCTGCGTCACTTCGCATGGCGCCGCGTCGCAAACCGGCAAAACGTTGACGCAGGTCGGGGGCTGAGTGAAGACCGGAGCGGTGATTCGGCTCAGCGTGAACGTGAACAAGGCCGCGACGCTGCGCAATGCGCGGGGTGGCAATGTGCCAGACGTGCTGCGGGTGGCACAGACCTGTGTCGACGCCGGGTGTCACGGCATCACGGTGCATCCGCGGCCGGACGGGCGACACATCCGCTACGACGACGTCGAGGCGCTCGCCGAACGCATCGCCGCCGAGCTGAACGTGGAGGGGTATCCTTCGCCCGCCTTTCTCGAACTCGTCTGCCGGGTGCGGCCGGTCCAGTGCACGCTGGTGCCCGATCCGCCCGGCGTCCTCACGTCGAACGCCGGCTGGCGACTCGGCGGCGACACGGCGTGGCTGCGAGACGTCGTGGCGCAGCTCCGGGACACCGGCATCCGGGTCAGCCTGTTCCTCGACCCCGAGCCCGAGGAGGTGGCGCGCGTGCGCGCCCTCGGCGCCGATCGCGTGGAACTCTTCACCGAGGCGTACGCCCGTGCGTACGGCGGGGCGAATCAGGCGGCCGTCTTCGCGACCTACCGGGCCACGGCTCAGGCCGCGGTCGCCGCGGGGCTCGGCGTGAATGCCGGCCACGACCTCGACTTGGAGAACCTCGCCTTCATGGCGGCGCACCTGCCGGGGTTGGCCGAAGTCTCGATCGGCCACGCGCTCCTCAGCGACGCCCTCTTCATGGGTTTGTCGGCGGCGGTGCAGGCGTATCTGGCGCGGCTGGGGAGGGGAGGTCCGGGAAGCGCGCCCGCAGATGTGCCGGCATGAGCGGGCACACGTCGGCCGGGGTGGCGAACAACCGCTTGCGGTTGGCCGCGAGCAGGTCGTAGCCCGCGTCCGCCAGGCGCCGCGGCAGCAGGGCGACGAGCGCCGCCAGCACGCGCCAGAGGCCGCCGAGTGCGCGGGCGATCTCGATCGTGCTGGCCGCGCGCACCAACACGGCGCCGTCGTGCGCCACGACCACGATGCTGTCCGGCAGGCCGGCGCGCGAGGCGGGCGGGATCGCCGCGGCGAACGCGGCGCCGCCGAGGGGGGCGAAACGGAATGCCTGGCCGCTCGCATCTTCCGCGAGCAGCAGGCGCACGGTGCGGTGACAGACGCCGCAGGCGCCGTCGTAGAGCACCAGCAGCGGCACGCGCGGGGAACTCGGCGGCAGCCAGCCGGGGTCGAAGCCCAGAGCGAAGAGCAGTGGCGTCGCATACACCGACACGGGCGGCGCGCCGGCTGCCAGCAGGCCGGCGTGACAGACGGCGGCGACGACCCAGGCGCCGCCCCCTCCCCGCAGCAGGAAGGGCAGGGCCGCGACCTGCACGACGGAGAGCAGCGCCGGGGCGAGGCCGGCGCCCCCGATGAGACGGAGCCCGGCTTCGCCGCCCACGGCCACGGCGAGCAGCACCCGCGTCAGCACGAGCGAGCGTCGCGAGCGGCGCCAGCCGCCGCCCGGGTCGACGCGTCCGCGCGCCGCCACGGAGCCATAGGGGGCGCGCGGTACGGCGGCGTGCACGAGCAGCACGCCGGGGACCAGGATGAAGTCGACCGGCGAGCCGAGCGGTGCGTCGCCGACCGCCAACGGCCACAGCCCGGCCAGCAGCAGGGCCGCCGCCCGATCGGCCCAGCCGACCGCCAGAGCGACCGTCGCGGCCAACGCCACGGCCCGGACCCCCGTGGCGCCGCCGGCGCACGACACCCCCGTGGCGACGGCGACCGCGAGCAGCACGCGGACGACGCCGTACTGGGCGCCCGTCCAGCCGTTGGCCGCGCGGCGCATCACGCCTGCCGGCCCTGCGAAGCGTACCGGTTCGACCAGCGGCGCCATGGCCCGACCGTAGCAGATTCGGTTGCATGGGTCCCTTGCCT
>Ga0299906_10001938_pt1 | contig 17501 bp, 16 predicted proteins | sample RVTome_14_FD_200259 | JGI IMG/M metagenome (GOLD analysis project Ga0299906, IMG submission 200259) | Soil microbial communities from uranium-contaminated site in the Upper Colorado River Basin, Wyoming, United States - RVT145D125 (version 2) ...
TGGCATGTCCTGCTCAACCTCCTGATCAACGCCTGCGATGCGATGCCGCGCGGCGGAGTCATCACGATCGACGCGGACACGGACTCGAATGGCCGCATTGTGATCCGCGTGGCCGACACCGGAACCGGCATCGATTCTGGTATCGCGGGCCGGATCTTCGAACCATTCATCCACGCCGCCGCATCCAAACATGCCGCGACACGTATCGCTGGCCGGCAGCGGGGGGGATCAGGAATGGGCCTCGCCGTCTGCCGCTATCTGGTGTTGAAATACGGCGGCGAAATCTCCCTGGAGAGCAGCGGCCGCCAAGGTACGACGTTCTCGATATCACTGCCGAGTTCGTGTACGATCGCGTCAGAAGCAGTGTAATTCGACGCATAAACACGATCTATTACGCATTTCACGGTAACAATCGACATTTGCTGCATAACGACTCGAAACTGACCATTCAATAGTTTGCACACACTAGCTCGCACGCCGGGCACAACTCTATCTGAAGGTCCACGGCCGCATGTCCACGGGGTATCATGCGCGCATGCGGGAACCTGCGGAGGCGATCCGGCGATTGCAGCAGTTGCGCGGCCGCGCCGGGCGGGATCTCGGTATCGGCCCGCTCATCGAATCCGTGCAGCAGCACGCTGAGCGACACCACAAGCGGCTGGGGGAATTGATCGAGCTCTGGACGGCAATGGTGCCCGCCGAACTTGTGGCGGCCACATCGTTGCTCGGGCTGCGCGGCGGCGTCCTGTCCGTCGCGGCGGATTCGTCATCGATCGCCTTCGAATTGGATCGGCGATTGCGGGAGGGGCTCCTGGCCGACCTTCGCCGCGCCTACCGGGGATCGCTCTCCCGGATCAAGGTCCAGGTCGCGCCGCCGCCCCAGGATCATCGCCCGCCGCGCCCGGGGTCGGGCCCGGTAGGATGATCCAGGCCCCGCCCGGTGCGCGGCGGCTTCAGGAGTTGGGCATGGCCCGGATCCAGGCATGGCCGGTTTGGCGGCCGGGGCGAGGCGAGCGCCATTGGCTTCCATGGACCTTCTTCGTCGCCTTTCTGCTCATCGCCGTCGAGTCGGTGCTCATCGCCATCGTGTTCAAGGGGACGCTGCTGGTGCTGCTGGCGCCCGGCGGCGTGTGCCTGATGAAGGCCCTGGAGTTGTGGCAGGCGATCCGCAGACCCGTCATGCGCTGATGGCGCCGCGGGCGAGCCGGGGCGGCAGACATTACAATCCGGCTTCCATGTCGCACGTCAAGACATCACGGGTCAAGGACCGCCGCGCGCTGCGCTTCGGCCGGCTCCGCGAACTGGTCGATGATATCGGATCATTCGGCGGCACGGTGCGGGCCACCGGCAACTGGACGCCGGCGCAGATCGTCGAGCACGTGGCCAAGTTCATCGAGTGCTCGCTGGACGGCTTCCCCGTGCGCGATGCGCCGCTCATTCTCCGCGGCGTGGCCAAGATGATGCGCTCCAGCATTCTGAACAAGCCTATGAGCGCGGGCTTCAAGTCGCCGCGCAAGCTCAGCGCCATGCTCCCCTCGCCGGATGTCACCTGGGATCAGGCGGTGGCGCGGCTGAAGAAGGTCGTGGACCGCATTGACGGCAAGGGCGAACGCATGGTGCAGCGCAGCCCGCTGCTGGGGTTCCTCGAGCACGAGGAGTGGATCCAGCTTCATTGCCGCCACGCGGAGATGCATTTCAGCTTTCTGAAGGCGGTGGAAGTCGACACGTAGGTTGGGTCAGCAGACCCGACCGACGCGCTACGCGAGAGGTGTTGTCAATCGGGATCCACGGTGGGCCGAGCCCGCTCTACAACTGACCGAGAATCGGCGCTGAGGCGATCGTCCCGCCATCGCGGTTCAGACGCCGCTCAATCTCATCGCAGATCATCCGGCCCGTCAGTTCATCGCCGCGGATCACCACATCGACCACGGGCCTCCCGGGCGGAAACGTTCGCCACGTGAAGAAGAACTCGCTGAAGACGATCGAGTGCTTGGGGTGGTCCCAGAAGGCGATGCGCCAGCGGCCGAACTCCACCTGAATGGCCCGATGGGACGGGAGCTGCGACCAGACGAACGCAGTGGGGGCGTGGCGCGGGCCCCAGATCTCCAGGCCATCGCGCGTGGCGATCACCGTCCGGCGGTCATCGTGGTCGAACATGCGCTTGAGCCCGGCGTGTGCGGCGATGGCGATCAGGCCGAGCCCGATGAGCGGGACGCCGATCTGCGAATAGCCGCCCAGGACATACACCAGCCCCAGGATAAGCGCGGCAGCGGGAAGCATGACCAGCGCCGGCGTTCGCCCCACCAGCCGCCCGGGGATGGCGAACATATCGTCGGAGCGGGCCCAGCCGCACTCCGGGCACCTGCCGCGCGCCGGCAAGGCCCGCAGTTCGTAGGCGCAGCGGGGACACTCGTGCACGCGAAAGACATCGTCCGGATCGGGCGGCACGAGGTGCATCTGCCTGAGGTTCAGGGCCCGGTAGCCGCTCGCCGCGGTCTCGATGAACCGGCCCATGCGCTGGCGCAGGGTCTCGACGAGCGCGGCGGGGGCCTGGAAGGTGAAGACGATCGCCTCGGCGAAGATGGGCGCATCCGTGCCGCGCCTGTGCAGGTAGGTGCTGACAGATGGCTTGTAGGCGTTGACGAGGGTGAGGCGCCAGCGCGGCAGGGCGATGCTGGGGCCGGTCGGCGCGCCTTCGGCCATGAGGTCGATGCGGGCCTCTTCGAAGAGGTGCCAGCGAAGCGGCTCGACGCGCCGGCCGTTTCGCAGCAGGGCCACGCCGGCATCGCCGATGACCAGCCGCCGCGCTGTCCGGGCATCGCCCAGCAGCGCCCGCGCCCCGAGGTGCACGACCATCGCCGTGCCGATGATCAGCGCGAAGGCCGTCGGCAGGAGGGAGAGGCACAGCAGGCCGGCGGCGGCCCAGCCCAGCACCAGCGCCAGAAACTCGCCGGAGGTCGTCGCCGCGCCCGTGATGGCGATCGAGTTCGCATCGAACGGAAAGCGGCAGCGCGGGCAGTGGCCGGACGGGCCCCCGGATGCATCCCCGGATGCGCCCCCGGATGCATCCCGGGTCGCGCCGGCGCCGAGATCGCCATCGCACTGGAGGCAGCGATCCAGTCGAGGCGGATCGGGATTCGAAGTTGCGGTCGGCATGCCTCGTCCTCGCCCACGCGGGGCCGGCTCACGAATAGTGTACGAAACGACGGCACTGCGGCATGCGGCAATCTTCGCCGATGAATCCGCATGATCAGTGATTCTGATCGAGGTAGTCCCGGAGGATCTCGGCGGCGGCGAGGGCGTCGCGCAGGCGCTTCTTCTGCCTGTGCGTGCGGCCGGAGCGGGCCATGGCGGCGTCGGCGGCGTCGGAGGTGAGGCGCTCGTCCTGGAGGTGCACGGGCAGTCCCGTGCGCTCCTCGAGTTCGGCGGCGAAGGCGCGGACGATCTTCGCCCGGTCGCCCTCCGTGCCATCCATGTTCAGCGGCAGGCCGATCACCAGGGCATCGGGCGCGTGCGCGGCAACGGCCTTCGCGGCCGCATCGACCAGGGCCGGCCCGCGGCGAATCTCCAGCACCAAAAGGGGACTGACGAATCGCGTGACATCATCGCCGGAGGCCAGGCCGGTCCGCTTGTCGCCAAGGTCGATGCACAGGTATCGCAAGCCCAAAGTTTAGCCGCGACCGAAGGGAGCGCGGGGCGGGACATCGAAGGCACAAGGATCGGGTGGCCTGGTACCCGCGCCAGCGGGAACCACGCCGGATGGACCAGTGATCACCGTCGCCCCCGCGTGGTTCCCGCCCAAAGCGGCGGGTACCACGCCACCCTTCACGTCACCGCAATCCCTCATCCGCCTTCTCCGCCAGCTCTCGGATGCGCTGGTGATGGTCGGCCGGGCAGACCATGGTCACATCCTTCGTGTGGACGATGATCAGGTCATCGCACCCCACCGTGGCGATGGTGTGGTCCGGGTCGTCCGACACCGCCAGCACGTTGCGCGAGTCGATGTTCAGCGCCTTCGTGTTCGTGGCGTTCTCGTGCGAATCGTGCGAGAGCGTCTCCCCGAAGCTGGGCCACGACCCGATGTCCATCCACCAGATGCCCATCGCCACCGTGCACACCGTGATCGCCTCATCGCGGCAGGCCGGCTCCATGATCGCGTAGTCCACGCTGATCTTCGGCAGCGTCGGATAGACCCGGCGCATCGTCTCGTCCTGGCGCTCGGTGCCCCAGGCGTCGGCGATCGTCATGAGCCCTTCGTGGGCGCGGGGCTTGCATCGCTCCAGTGCGGACAGAAACGTCGAGGCGGCGAAAACGAACAGCCCGCTGTTCCAGCCGAACGTGCCGGCCTGCACATACTGCCGCGCCGCCGTCTCGTCGGGCTTCTCGATGAAGCGTTTGGCGATGTATGCCCCATGCGTGTCCGCGATCGGCTCGCCCCGTTCCACGTAGCCGTACGCCGTGGAGGGCGCGGTCGGGAGGATCGAGAACGTGACGAAGCGCATCGGGTCCGCCTCGACGAGGCGAATGCCGAGCTCCATCTTGCGGCGAAACTCGTCGAGCGGCTCGATGATGTGGTCGGAGGTCAGCACGGCGAAGACGGCGGTCGGATCCCGCTTGCGCAGAACCACCGCGGTGAGTCCGATCGCGTTGAGCGTATCGCGTCCCTCGGGCTCGCCCAGGATCTGGTCGGGAGCGAGATCGGGCATTCTCCCGGCGATCGCCTGGCGATAGGCCTCCAGGGTGCAGATGTATCGCCGCGCCGGCGGAACGATGCCGTCCAGCCGGTCCGCCGCCAGCTCCAGGAGACTGCGCCCTTCAACGAGCGGCAGAAGCTGCTTGGGGCGTCCGCGGCGGCTCAAAGGCCAGAGGCGCGTGCCCGCGCCGCCCGCCATGATCATCGCGTATCGGTGCGCTGTGTCAGCCATGGGAGCGGTGGGCGATCGGTCTGCAAGGCGATCCGGGCCGGGGCGCTGCAATCGGACATGGCCCGTCGCGGCGGCCCATTGTAACGACCCTCGATCTCACACAAGCTGCTTGAGCTGAAGGGCCGCCGACACCGCCTCATCGGCCGAGCCGATGCGGGGATCGGCCTCCAGGGCCCGGTCCACAAGCTGGCGCGCCGTCAGGCGGGTCTCGCCAAGCTGGGCGAGGATGGCCACCGCATCGGCGATGAGCTGAAGGCGGTGCGCCGGGGCCGGGCCGCCCGGAGGCGCGGCAGTCTGGCCGGCGAGGGGCTTGGCTTCGACGAAGCGGTCCACCTTGCCGTGCAGCTCGGCGATGATGGTCTCGGCGGTGCGTTTGCCGATCTCCGGCAGCGAGACGAGCAGCGACAGGTCCTTGGCGGCGATGGCCTGGGCCACGGAGGCGAACGGAAGCTGGAGTGCGCGGAGGGCCTTGCGCGTGCCGAGGCCGCGCACGGTCGTGAACAGCTCGAAGAACGCGCGGGCCTGGGGCGATGAGAACCCGACCAGGCGCGGCAGGTAGGAGGCGCCCTGGCCCTGGCCCTCCAGATAATGCAGCGTGTGGAAGCAGTGGCGAGCGCCGACCATCGCCGACAAGCGCATCTCATCGGCCGCGGGGATGAGCAGCTCGTACGTCAGGTGCTCGCAGCGAACCTCGGCGCGGCCGCGCTCGACGCGGACCAGCTCGCCTTCCAGCCGGGTGATCATCGCCTCATGCTACCTCCGCGGGCATATCGGCCGCCGCGGCCGCGGTGCATCAGACAAGAAAGGGATCCGGCCGGCGTTCGGCCGGCCGCGGCGGCAGGGGATCGTCGTTGAGCGGCCAGCCGCTGACCTCGGCGAGCCGCTGCCTCAGCGTCCGGGTGATGGCCTCCGCGTCGGTCTCGCCGCCGAAGTCGATCCGCTCGACGAAGCGCACGCGGGCGCGGCTGGGGGTGATGATGCCGCGCACCGTGTCCAGGGTCTCCGGCGTGCCGGACACCCAGCACAGGAGCACCGGCGCCTTGGCGCGGGCGATGATCAGGCCGACGCCCGAGGCGAACGGGCGGATTTCGCGCGGCGGGGTCACGATTCGCCCCTCGGGAAAGATGCCCAGCACCTTGCCCGCCTTGACGTGGCGAATCGCCTCGCGGGTGGGCGTCAGGTCGCGGCCGGAGCGCTCGACGGGAATGACATCGGCGAGGCGCCAGACCCAGTCGGCGCCGGGCGTCATCATGTCGCTGGCCATCATCCAGCGGATATGGAAGCGGCAGCCGGCCTGGATGAGCACCGGGTCCACCGGCCCTGTGTGATTGGAGACGACGATCAGGCCGCCCGGATCGTTCGTGTCGGGAACGATGCCCGCGTTCTCAAAGGTCACATGGTGCACCAGGCGTCCGACGATGCGGGCGATGTACCACGCGAAGCCCGTGACGGCATCGCCCCGGGGTCCACGTCGAAACGCGCGGTAGAGGGTGAGACGATGCAGCAGGATCAGCGCGAGCCAGATCAGCAGCGCCAGAAGCCAGGAACGGGGTTGGGCGGGATCCCACGACAACGGCATGGAGTGATCATCGACGGTCGAGCGGTCCGGGTTCCGCAGAATTCAGCGGCAGGGGGATGCATGGTAGGGGCGGGGCGTCGGGCGGGGGATCGCTGAACAGCGCCGACGCGTTCTCGATACCGATTCACAGTCGTCGCCAGTTGGGCTCGATGTATCGATCAAAGGGCAATCTGAGGGCGTTGGCTACCTGCCTGATGGTGCGGTTCGGGACCCTGTCGGTTGGGTCGTCGAACCAGACCTCCATCCATAGCGACCCTCGAATGAGCAATTTCGCCTGGACCCTTTCCCCCGTTTCCGAGACGGCAATCTGCTCGCACTCACCGAGGGTGACTCCGTCTTCCTCCAGCATTCTGAGGAACTGCCCCCACAGCATCTGCACACGCGACCATCGCCACGCCGTGGCGCGGCAGGTTCGAGACATGAACGTCGCCCGCGTTGACGATCGCAAAATCCGGAATGTCAAACTCCCTAATTCGTGCCGTCGCCTGTGCCTGATCCCAGCGATCCCGATACTCCTGCGGAGGCCTGCGTTCCGACGACAGGGGCGACTCGCCCATATGCACAGACGCCGCGACGTGCCGCATGAAGGCACTGACAAAGTCCTGCACGGCGGCTTCCGGGCTTTCGCCAATGCCGATGATGTCAAAGTCCACGCACTGGGCCACAAACCCGTCAACCGGGTCACGCTCAATGATGACTCGAAGCTGATCCATGGGGCGATGCTCCCAAGCGGGCACATCGTCCCGGCAGGGTCGCAGACTGTCAATGATCGACGGCGATGCGCACCATGCGGCAGTGATCAGGACCGCCGGCAGCCCCGATCTGAACGCAGCAGCCCTCGTGGCAGCGGCGGCGCGCGGCGACCAAGCCGCTGGAAGACCTCTGGATTCCGTCCCGCCGGGTCAGCGTGAGCCGGGGACCGCGAACCGTGCCACGTTGAGTTCGCACAGGCAGGACGATATGCTGGTCAGGATTCTGCGCGGTGCGCGCGGCAGCCATGCCCAGGCGAGACGACATCCACACCATCCTGATTCTCGGGTCCGGACCCATTGTCATCGGACAGGGCTGTGAGTTCGACTATTCCGGCACCCAGGCCTGCAAGGCCCTGCGCGAGGAGGGCTACCGGGTCGTTCTGGTTAATTCCAACCCCGCCACGATCATGACCGATCCGGCCTTCTCGGACCGGACGTACGTCGAGCCCATCACCCCCGAGGCGGTCCGCAAGGTCATCGAGAAGGAGAAGCAGCGGGGGACGCCGATCGACGCCCTCCTGCCGACCCTCGGCGGCCAGACCGCCCTCAATTGCGCCTGCGCCCTGCACGACGACGGCACGCTGGCCGAGTTCGGCATCGAGATGATCGGCGCTGACCGCGAGACGATCTACCGCGCCGAGGACCGCGAGGCCTTCCGGCAGGTGGTGGAGAAGATCGGCCTGAAGCAGGCGAAATCGCGGACAGTCCAGAATCTCGAGGAGGCGCTTCGATTCGTCAAGGAGATCGGCCTGCCGGCGATTATCCGCCCGGCGTTCACGCTCGGCGGCACGGGCGGGGGCATCGCGTATAACCGCGAGGAGTTCGAGCATTTCGTGCGCCGCGGGCTCGACGCCTCGATGATCCGCCAGGTCCTCATCGACCAGTCGGTGCTGGGGTGGAAGGAATTCGAGCTGGAGGTCATCCGCGACCACAACGACAACTGCATCGTGGTGTGCGGCATCGAGAACGTGGATCCCATGGGCGTGCACACGGGCGACTCGATCACCGTGGCGCCGATCATGACGCTCACGGACAAGGAATACCAGACGATGCGCGATGCGGCCTTCGCGATCATGCGGGCCGTGGGCGTGAGCACGGGGGGGTCGAACGTGCAGTTCGCGGTCGATCCCGCCACGGGCGAGCAGCTCGTGATCGAGATGAACCCGCGCGTCTCCCGCAGTTCGGCCCTCGCCTCCAAGGCCACGGGATTCCCCATCGCCAAGGTGGCGGCGAAGCTGGCCGTGGGGTACACGCTGGATGAGCTGCGCAACGACGTCACGGGCACCACGTCGGCGTGCTTCGAGCCGTCGATCGACTACGTGGTGACCAAGATGCCGCGCTGGACGTTCGAGAAGTTCCCCGAGGCCGACGAGACGCTGACCACGCAGATGAAGAGCGTCGGCGAGGCGATGAGCATCGGCCGCACCTTCAAGGAGAGTCTCCAGAAGGCCATCCGCTCGATGGAGGTCAAGCGCTTCGGCTTCGGGCTGGACCGGAACGACTGGTGGCTGGCAGCGCGGCGGATCGAGGCGGACGGGCCGCGCGCCAAGGCCGCCGACCTTTCGGAGGTGACCTGGCCGATTCCCGAGGAGACGATGGTCCGCAAGCTCAGCGTGCCCAGCCAGGGGCGGCTCTACTACATCCGCTACGCCATGAAGATGGGCTGGAGCGCGGGCCGCATCCACGAGCTGACGCGGATCGATCCGTGGTTCCTCGACCAGTTGCAGCAGCTCGTGGAGTTCGAGGAGGTCCTGTGCTCCTGCGAGCGGCTGGAGGATGTGCCCCGCGAGGTGCTCTTCCGCGCCAAGCAGCTCGGCTATTCCGACCCGCAGCTCGCCTGCCTGTACCTCGGCGACATCACCACCGAGACCATCCTCGCCGTGCGGCGGCATCGCAAGTCGCTGGGCATCGAGCCGGTCTACAAGCTCGTGGACACGTGCGCCGCCGAGTTCGAGGCCGCCACGCCGTACTTCTACTCGACCTACGAGAGCGCGTTCGACACCGCGGGCCGCCGCGCGTGCGATGACGAGATCCGCGTCACCGACCGCCAGAAGATCGTCATCCTCGGCGGCGGGCCGAACCGCATCGGCCAGGGCATCGAGTTCGACTACTGCTGCGTGCAGGCGTCGTTCGCGTGCCGGGACATGGGCTTCGAGTCGGTGATGATCAACTCCAACCCGGAGACGGTCAGCACCGACTACGACACGAGCGACCTGCTGTTCTTCGAGCCGCTGACGCTGGAAGACACGCTGAACGTGCTCGAGCGGCTCAACGGCGGCGGCGTGGATGTGACCGAACGCTCCGGCCACGTGGTGGGGTGCATCGTGCAGTTCGGCGGTCAGACGCCCCTGAACCTGGCGAGCGGGCTGGTCGCCGTCGGCGTGCCGCTCATCGGCACCAGTCTGGAGGCGATCGACCTCGCCGAGGACCGCGACCGCTTCAAGGCCATGCTCGATGAGCTGAAACTGCGGCAGCCGGCCAACGGCATCGCCTACTCGCTGGATGAGGCCGTCGCCATCGCCGACCAGGTCGGCTACCCCGTGCTGGTGCGGCCGAGCTACGTGCTGGGCGGCCGGGGCATGGAAACGTGCTTCGACGAGTCGTCGCTGCGCCACTACATGAAGAACGCGGTGGACGTGTCGGAGCTTTCCGATGCGCCGGTGCTGATCGACAAGTTCCTGTCCGAGGCGATCGAGGTCGATGTCGATGTGGTGGCGGACTTCATGCCGCACGAGTCCTCGGCGAGCAAGCAGCTCGCCCTGCCGGACGATGAACCGCAGGCGCTGATCGCGGGGGTGATGGAGCACATCGAGGAGGCGGGGGTCCACTCCGGCGACTCGACGTGCACGATTCCGCCCTATTCGCTGCGGCCGTCGATCGTCAACGAGATCAAGCGGCAGGCGCGGGTGCTGGCCGGGCGTCTGCACGTGCGCGGGCTCATGAACGTGCAGATGGCGGTGAAGGACGACCAGATCTTCATTCTCGAGGTCAATCCTCGCGCGTCGCGCACGGTGCCCTTCGTGGCCAAGGCCAAGGGCGTGGCATGGGCCCGGATGGCCGCGCAGGTGATGATGGGGGCGTCGCTCCGCCAGCTCGGCGCGACGGAGGTGCCGGACACGGGGTTCTTCGCGGTGAAGGAGCCGGCCCTGCCGTTCCGCAAGTTTCCCGGCGTCGATGTCATCCTGGGCCCGGAGATGCGCTCCACCGGCGAGGTCATGGGCGCGCACCGGCAGATGCCCGTGGCCATGGTCAAGGCCCAGATGGGCGTCGGCATCCACCTGCCCACGCAGGGCGACGTCTTCCTCTCGGTCCGCGAGAGCGACAAGGCCCACTGCGTGGACATCGCCCGCGGGCTGGCGGCGATGGGCTTCACGGTCTTCACCACGCGCGGCACGCGGGACTTCCTGCGCGAGAACGGCGTGGAGACCAGGTTGCTGCGCAAGATCTCCGAGGGCGCGCGGCCGAACATCGTGGACAAGATCACCAACGGCGAGATCCAGCTCATCATCAACACCCCCACCCGCAAGGGCGCGCACACCGATGAGGGCCGCATCCGCGCCATCGCCGTCAGCGCCGGCGTGCCCATGATCACGACCATCCCTTACGCCCGGGCCGCGGTGCAGGCCATCCAGAGTCTGCGCGCCGGGACATGGTCCGTCGCGGCCCTGCAGGACTACTTCCCCCACCTGGCGCGGACCGAAGCGCCGGTCAGGCCGCCACGCGACGCCGTCGCCACCGAGGTCGTCGCGAGCTGACGACGAATCGAGTGGCCGATCGACGGCGATTGCCCTCAATGCATCAAACCGGCGGGCCGATCGTTTCGTAGGAGGGGCAACGGCTTCACACGGAACATCTGCTCAGGAGTGAACATCATGAACGCATGCTGCCGCGCGCTGGTCGGGTTGGCGATCGCTCTCACGGTCCTTGGTCCGGCGACAATGGGGCGGGCCGATAACCTTGGACAAGTCAACGCCGTGGATTCGACGATCGAGTCCATCGGCCTCTTCAAGAACGGCCTCGCCGTCGTGCGGCGGCGGATCACGCTGCCGGGACCGGGGATGTACGACGTGCTGGACCTGCCCGAGCCGGTCCACGGCACCTTCCGGCTGGAGAGCGCGGCAACCATCGACGTCCGCATGACGGAAACGCAGGTCGCCGGCGGCGAGACGCCCATCGGCCTCGACCGGGCCTCCCTGGCGGGGAGCGTGGTGACCATCTACTTCAAGGAAGCGCACCTGCCGAGTCTGACCGGGCGGGTGAAAGCCGCACCCGCCGCGGCCGATCGTGGCGCCGGCCGGGGTCATCACGAGCTGTGGAACGCGCCGCGCAGTCCGTGGGCCTGGGCGGGGAGCTGGTCCACGACACCGATGCTGACGGCTGATCTCGCCGCGGGCAGCGGGCCGATCGTGCTGGAGACGGAGGCCGGCGAAGCGGTGATCGATGCGTCCATGATCGCATATGTCCTGATGAAGGAGCGGGCGATGGTCGAGACCACGATCCGGCGGCCGGTCATGCGCCTGACCGCATCCGCGATGCCGAACGGCGGGCCGATCGAGGTCGGCGTGCTCTACCTGACCAAGGGCATCTCGTGGGCGCCGAGCTACGTGATCGACATCACCGACTCGACGACGATGCGGTTTCTTCAGCAGGCGGTCATCAAGAACGAGCTGGAGGATTTCGAGGATGCGACGCTGATGCTCATTTCCGGCTATCCGGGGATCGAATTCGGCCACGTTCTGTCGCCGCTCTCGCCGGCCACGAGCCTGGCGTCGTTCTTCGCCGCGCTGGGCCGCGATGACCGGCTCTCGCACTCGGCGCGGGCCGACGTGATGGCGCAGACCGTCATGATGAACGCCGTTGGCCGGACGTCGGGCGGCGATGTCGAAATCCCGATGGAGCAGGGAATGGATCTCAAGTACGAGGATGTGGGGCGGCACTCCATGATGCGCGGCGACGCCCTGCTGCTCACCACGGCGGACACGACCGGCGCCTACGAACGTATCGTGCAGTGGGTCGTGCCGGAGCTGCGCGATGAGTACGGCAACCCGACCGATGCGGCCCGGCGCGGCGATGATGACTCCAACACGGCGTGGGATGCGCTGCGCTTCCGCAACCCGCTGGACCGCTCGCTCACCACCGGCCCGGCCCTCGTGGTGAGCGGCGCCCTGACCCTTGGCCAGCAGATGCTCTACTGGACGAGCCCCGGCGAGGAGGTCGTCCTGCCCGTCAACAAGTCGCTGAGTGTCCGCACGCGGGCCCATGAGATCGAGCGCGAGAACGCGCGGGTCGAAGTCAGCGTGATGGGATCGCGGTACTTCCGCACAACGGTGGACGGCACGGTTCAGGTCAACAACCACCGCAACGAGCCGGTCGAGATCGTGATCCGTCGCGCGTTCCGCGGCGAACTCGTCGCGGCCGAGGGCGAACCGCAGTCCATCCTGCCCGGCGAGGCGATGTGGAGCATCAATCCGCGCCGCGAGCTGACCTGGACCATCCGTCTCGCCCCGGGCGAGCAGAAGACGCTGACGTACGAATACCAGGTCCTCGTGCGGCGGTAGGTCGAGGCGCGGCGGGGCGGGCGATGCGCCGCTGGCGTTCTCAGGGCCGGAACATTGTCAGCAGCATCTTGAATCGCTCCACCGCCCGAACGGCGTGCGGCACGCTGGCGGGCATGAGCAGGCCCTGGCCGGCCCGCACCTCGTGCTTCCGGCCCGCCACCGTAAACTCGCCGCGCCCATCGAGCACCTGAACGAACGCGTCGCACGGCGTCGTGTGCTCGCTGAGCTCCTGGCCCGAATCGAAGGCGAACAACGTGATCGAGCCGGACTTGCCCGAACGCAAGGCGCGGCTGACCACCGCGCCCTCGGCGTACTCGACGAGACCGGCGATCTCTCCGGCCTGGTCATGCAGATCGGGCGCGGGGGCCGCCTTCTCAGCGGACATGGCCGTGCCGCTCCTCGTCGTGGGCGGCGCCAGTCTGAAGCCCGGAATCGAAGTGCCCGTCCGCAGCGCCGTGCTCGACGAAGCCGTGGACGGATTCCACGAAGTGCATCAAGCGGACGTACGCCTGAACATACGCCCGACCGGCTTCGACACTCTCGCTCGCATGCGCTCGTCGTTCCATCGCGGCGCTGAATCGCGCGGCGATCTCCTGGCGCACGGCGTGCGAAAGCTCGTCGGCAAGTGCATCGACGGACCCGGCCTCCAGCTCATCATCGGCGGCGCGAAAGATCGGCGGCGCTGAACCCGCCGGCCTGAGCCCGGTGAACGGCTCGCCCTCGCCGGCGCGGTGGATTCGAATGAGTGTCTCCAGAAAGAGCTGGTCGGCGATCTCGCGAACCTCCGTGCTCGTGCCGCGCACAGCCCGCGTGCGGTCGAAGGCGTCGTGAATGGCGGCTTCATCCTCGGCCCGCACCCACTTCAGGAGAGGCGTGACATCGCCGCGGTCCAGTGCGCGGCGGGCTTCGGGCACGAACGGCCCATCCATCGTGTCGCAGTGGGCCAGGGCGCGGTCCGCGATCAGCCATAGCGCAGCCGACAGCGCGGCAAGTGCAATCGCCAAAAAAAGACTTCGGGACTTCATGGTCGTGCTCCTCTCTCCGTCTCCGTGGATGCGCCTGAAACGCCCCGGACCAGGCGCTGGCGTGAGTTCTCGAGCATTCTATGGATGTCGGTTTGTCGACGGCATTCGGAAGCGCGCCGGCAGCCTCTCTTGCACTTGCCGCGCTGAGAGCCGAAGAATCACACAGGCGGGATGCCTGTGCCACCTGTCACAAATCAACCCGCGTGGTTCCAGCCCACCCCCGGGGGCGGCGGGCACCACACCACCCTGCCACCCGCAACTCGCCACCCGCTTCCGGCATCCCGCATCGGGCATCCGGCATCCTGCATCCGGGGGTCGCCCGGAAACCGCCGGGCCGATACACTGCCGCGCCTATGCCCGACTGGATGCCCGAATTCATCACGCCGCAGCTCATCACCTCGCTGCTGGTGATCGTCATTATGGTCCACGTCTTTCTGGGCGCGGCGGCGTACCTGATTTACCTGGAGCGGAAGGTCTGCGCGTGGGTGCAGGATCGCTGCGGGCCCAACCGCGTCGGCCCCTACGGTCTGCTCCAGCCGCTGGCGGACGGCGTCAAGCTCTTCGTGAAGGAGGAGTTCATGCCGCGGGGGGTGGACAAGACCCTGTTCATTCTCGCCCCCGGCCTGTCGGTCATTCCCGCGCTCGTCGGTTTCGCGGTGATTCCCTGGGCGGGGACGCTGGACATCGCCTCGCTGAACTGGCTGCCGGTGATCGGCGGCAATCTTGCCGGCACCGTGAAGATCGTCGGCGCGGATGTCAACATCGGCCTGATCTACCTGATCGCGGTGGCGTCGCTGGGCGTCTACGGCGTGGGCCTGGGCGGCTGGGCGTCCAACAACAAGTACTCGTTCATCGGCGGCATGCGGGCGAGCTGCCAGATGATCAGCTACGAGATCCCCCTGGGGCTGGCCCTGCTGTGCGTAATCCTCACGGCGGGCACGGTGCGGCCGGATGCAATCATCGAGCAGCAGCTCGGCGGGCAGTGGTTCCTTCTGCACCAGCCGCTGGCGGCGATCATCTTCTACACCTGCCTGCTGGCCGAGGCCAACCGCGCGCCGTTCGACCTGGCCGAGGCCGAGCAGGAGCTCATCGGCGGCTGGCACACCGAGTACTCGTCGATGAAGTGGGCCCTCTTCTTCATGGGCGAATACATCCACATCACGGTGGGCGCGGCTTTCTTCACGCTGCTGTTCCTCGGCGGGTGGTCGATCAACCCGTTCACAGGGGCAGACCTGCCGGCGGCGGGGGGCATCGGGATGATCCTGCTCCAGGCGGCCATTGTCGGCGGCAAGGTCTTCGCGATCGTGTTCCTGACGATGATGATCCGCTGGACGCTGCCGCGCTTCCGCTTCGACCAGCTCATGCGGCTGGCGTGGGAAGGCATGATCCCGGCGAGTCTGCTCGTGCTGATGATGACCAGCGTGTTCGTGTTCGCGGGCTGGACGAGCGTCCTCTGGCTCGGCTCGCTGGCGTGCGTGGCGGTGATCTACGCGGTGCACCCGCACCTGCCGCACCAGGCGAACCCGAACCACAAGGTCGGCCTGATCGGCAGCCGCTTCAGCCCGCTCATCGAGGGCGATGCCGCGCGGGGTGCGATTCGCGAGGTGAAGTGATCGGCCGCTGAGGGGCGCCATGGGCATGCGGAGTCCGTGTCCGGGGGTCGGAGCATGCCCGTGGCTTGGCACGATAGACTGGACATGCCGCGTTGCCACGGGCAGACTCGCCCAAAGCCGCGACTTTGCCCATGGCACCCTGCAGTGTGCAAAAGCACAGGCGCCGATCGAGTCGGAGCATCGACGATCGGCGCCTGCATCTGTCGCGGGTTGTCGTGGCGGTCAATTCGCTACCCACAATGTAGATCACCATCCACGATGGGATCAAGCGAAAAGACGAACAAAGATTTCCGGGAAGTGTTGCACGCATCCGGCGGTCAGGCAAGCGCGCCGCCGCAACTGCTTCCCGCGCCGGCCGTGCAGCCGTAGCAGTGATCGCCGGTGGCGATGATGCGCGAGGCGAGCTGCGCCGGCGCGAGGTCCCACACGAAGCGGTTCTCGAGGCCCGGCGCGCGCAGTCCGATCGCCTGGTTGAAGTCGCAGTCGTACATGCGCCCCTGCGGATCGACGCTGATCTGGTGGCGGCACATGAGGCCGTCGACGGTGGCGGGGTTGTAGGCGTCGATGAGCGTGGACATGTACGGCCCGAGCTGGCCCGTGCGTTCCAGCTCGTGCCGCCACCGCGCGATCGGCATGTTCGTGATGGTCCACAGCTCATTGAAGACCAGGCCGAAACGCTCCTTCAGCTCGCGCTTGAAATCGATCTCCAGCGACTCCTGCGGCGGCGGCAGCGATGCGCCGCTGGGGTTGTAGACCAGGTTCAGGCGCAGGGACCGATCGATGCCGTAGCCGACCGCGTTGAGCTTCCTCAGGCCCTCCACCGATGCGTCGTAGGAGCCCTTGCCCCTCTGACGCTCGACGTTCTCCCGCAGGTAGCACGGCATCGAGGCCACGACCTCGACCCGATGAGCCGCGAGGAACTCGGGCACCCAGTCGAAGCGCTCGCTCGTCCGGTGATCGACGGCGTCGATGATGGTGGGGTTGCAGCGGTCCATCACGTGCCGGCCGGCGGCGTGCAGCTCCCGCACCATCCACCGGAAGCTCGGGTTCATCTCCGGGCTGCCGCCAGTGATGTCGACCGTGCGGATCGATTCGTGCCGCAGGGCCCACTCCACGATGCGGCGGGCCGTGGGCACATCCATGTTGTCCTCGGGCGCGGTGCGGGCGGGGGACGACTCGATATGGCAATGGCGGCAGGCGAGGTTGCAGATGGAGCCGATGTTGATCTGAAGGGTGGATATCACCGGCGCTGCACGCAGCTCCGTCTCGAAGCGGGCCCGGAAACGCGTGCCGTTGAGGATGGGCAGGTCAAGGGTGGTCATGGGGCTCAGCAGCATCCGCCGCCGGCGTAATGCCACGTCGAGGCGGTGACCGTGACATCGCGGTCCGCCAGACGCTCAAACGCTGCGGCCGTCTTGTCGCACACAGGCAGGGGCAGATCGCGCGCGAGCACGTGCCCCTTGCCATCGTCGAACTGCGCCTCCGCGCCGGTGTAGATCGCCATCCGACCCGTGAACACGCATGGGCCGTCGGCGGGTACGGGCGTCCTGTATGCGCAGACCTCGATCGTCTCCAGCAGCAGGTCCTCATCGAGACCGTAACGATGCCGGTCGAGCATTCGATACGGCCGGCGCGAGCGAACCTCGATGGCGCCGAAGCCGGCCTCGACGATCTTGTCGATGTACTGGCCGTACATCAGGCAGCCGGACATGCACCGCGCGCGCAACTCGGCATCGTCGCGGAGATGCGAAGGCATGGGGCGCGGCGAGATGGGGTCGGACATCGACAATCGCCCGCCCGGACGCAGCACGCGGTGCATCTCGCCCAGGGCCCGCTCCAGGTCGCCGGCCTCGCCTTCGCCGGCCGTCTCAAAAATGTTGAACAGGCAGTTCTGCGCGGCAAGGTCAATCGACGCATCATCCACGGGCAGGTCCAGGGCGTCGCCATCGCGGATCTCGATGTAAGAGAGATCGAACCAGTCATTGAGCCGGGCGGCCTCCTCGAGGTTCCGCCGCGCGGCATCGCGCATCTCGGACACGGGATCGACCG
>Ga0299906_10001939_pt1 | contig 17494 bp, 17 predicted proteins | sample RVTome_14_FD_200259 | JGI IMG/M metagenome (GOLD analysis project Ga0299906, IMG submission 200259) | Soil microbial communities from uranium-contaminated site in the Upper Colorado River Basin, Wyoming, United States - RVT145D125 (version 2) ...
AGGAGCTCGCCGTCGCGATCACCTCGTCGGCGATCGCGGCGAGCGGCCCGACGACGGCCTCAACATCCTTGTCGGCCATGACCCCAACGACCAGCAGCAAACGGTCCCATGTGAAGCTGTCCGGCATCGCCTCGGCCAGTGCCACCGCCGACGGCGCGTTGTGCGCGCCGTCCAGCACGACCATCGGATTCCGCTGCATGACCTCCATGCGTCCGGGAAGATGCAGTGCCCCGAACGCTTCGGCGAGCACCTCGTGCTCGAGCGCGCTCTCGCCGAGGAGCGCGCGCGCCGCCGCCGCGCCCAGCACGGCATCACGTGCGGTGTGCTCGCCGAACATCGGGAGGAACAGGTTCGGATAGCGGTCATGTCCGAGCCGGGCGGTGACCTGCTGACCCCCGAGCGCCAGCCGCGCTTCCTCCACGCCGAACGAGAGGCCTTCTGCGCGGATCTCGGCACCGAGCTCGGCGCTGCGCGCGCGCAGCACATCGGCGACGTCTTGATCCTGCGCCGCCGTATACACGATCGCGCCGGGCTTGATGATGCCCACCTTCTCGGTCGCGATCTCGGTCGGGATAGCCCCGAGCACGTCCGCGTGATCGACCCCGATGGGGGTGAACACCGCGACCGAGGACTCAACCACGTTGGTCGCGTCCCACGTCCCGCCCATCCCGACCTCGATCACGGCAACGTCGACCGCTCGCTCGGCGAACCACGAGAACGCCAGCGCCGTCGTCGCCTCGAACCAAGTGATCGGCTGTTCGCCTTTCGGATCGAGCAGCTCGAGGTAAGGCGTCAGTTCCTCCCACGCATCGGCGAACTCGTCCTCGGTGATCTCGCGCCCGTCGTAGGCGAACCGCTCGCGCACGCTCTCAACGTGCGGCGAGGTGTACGTGCCGACCGCGAGACCGGCGGCGCGCAGCACCTCGGAAGCAGCGCGCGCCGTCGTGGTCTTTCCGACCGTCCCGGTGATGTGGATCACCTGATATCCCCGTTGCGGATGCGCCAACAGGTCCACCAGCGTCTCGATGCGCTCCAGGGTCGGTGACGTAAGCCGGCCGCTGCGCTCGTAGTTGGATCGGCGCTCCAGCGCCGCGACGGCGTCGACGTAGTTCATCCGAGATCACGCAGCGCCTGAGCGAGGTGCTCGATCGCCTCGCGCTCGCGCGCCAGCCGCTCGCGCTGGGTCTCCACGACCTGTTCGGGCGCGCGTTCGGTGAAGCTGGCATCGGCAAGCTTGGACTCGATGCGAGACACCTCCGCCACGCGCCTCGCGCGTTCCTTCTCGAGGCGCCTGCGCTCGGCGTCGATGTCCAGCAGCCCGGCGAGCGGCACGTGTATCGTGGCGCCTTCGATCACCAGACGCGCCTCGCCGGCTCCCTCATCCGCGGACGACGCAAGCGACAGGTCGCCCCACGATCCGAGTTTGCAGACCTGGTCCTTCTCCGCGGCGAGCAGCTCCCTCGCCGCGGCGTCCGGCACCACCGCGGTCGCGGCAGGCCGCATCTTCGGCTCGATGCCGTGGTCGGCGCGGAAGCGCCGAAGGGCCCCGATAACGCGCTGTAGGAACGCCATGTCGCGCTCGGCGCCGGCATCGGCGTCCCCCGACGCCACCGGCCACGGACCGCGCGTGATCGTCTCGCGCTCGGTCAGCCCCTGCCACAGCTCCTCGGTCACGAACGGCATGATCGGGTGCAGGAGCCGCAGGGTTCGCTCGAGCACCCAGACCAGCACCGAGGCCTGATCGTTCCGCTCCTGCTCGGTGCCGTCGTAGAGGCGGCCCTTGGACCATTCCACGTACCAATCGGCGAACTCGCTCCAGCAGAACCCGCGCAACGTCTGCGCTGCGCGCGCGAAATCGTACGCCTCCATCGCCTCATCGGTCTCCCGCGTTATCGCGTCCAGCCGCGACAGGATCCAGCGGTCGGCCAGGGTGCGACGCCCCGGCGGGGGGACCTCACTGCTCTCGCCGGCGTTCATCAGTACGAACCGCGAGATGTTCCACAGCTTGTTCGCGAAGTTGCGGTCACCCTCGATCCATTTCTCGTCAAGCGGTACGTCCGAACCGAGGGTCGCGCCGCGTAGCAACGTCAGACGTAGCGCGTCGGCGCCGTACTTGTCGATCATCTCGAGCGGGTCGATCGCGTTGCCGAAGGACTTAGACATCTTCTTCCCGCGGAAGTCACGCACCATCCCGTGGATGTGCACGTCGAAGAACGGCGCCGCGTCCGCCACCGCCTCGCGGAACGGCGCATCGCCCATGAACCAGCAGCCCATCATCAGCATCCGCGACACCCAGAACGTGATGATGTCGTAGCCAGTCACCAACACCGAAGTCGGGTAGAACGTGCGAAGGTCCTCGGTCATCTCCGGCCAGCCGAGCGTGGAGAACGGCCACAACGCGCTCGAGAACCACGTGTCGAGCACATCCGGATCCTGCTCGAGCTTCCCGGCGCCGCACTCCCCGCACGCTTGGGGATCCTCGAGATAGGCCGCCAGATGACCGTTCTCGCACGTCCACACGGGGATCCGATGACCCCACCAGAGCTGCCTCGAGATACACCAGTCGCGCAGGTTCTCCATCCAATCGAAGTAGTTGCGCTCGTAGCGCGTCGGCACGAATCGCGTGCGTCCCTCACGCACCGCCGCCATGGCCTTCTCGGCAAGAGGCGTCACGTTCACGAACCACTGCTCGGACAGCCAGGGTTCCACTTCGGTGCCACAGCGCTGGCAATGGCCCACCGCGTGCATGAACGGCCGTTCCTCTTTGCCCACCAGCCCCTTCTCGCGCAGCGCTTCCAGGACGGCCTTGCGGGCCTCGTGGCGGTCCATGCCGGCGAAAGCCCCCGCGTTCTCGTTCAGCGTGGCGTCTTCGTTGAGGATGTTGATCGCCGGCATGTTGGTCCGTTCGGCGATCTCGAAGTCCACGACATCGTGTGCCGGCGTCAGCTTGAGCGCGCCGGTGCCGAACTCCATCTCGATCGCAGGGTCCGCCACGATCGTCAATTCCCGGTCGAGCAGCGGCAGGATCGCCTTGCGTCCGATGAGGTGCTTGTACCGCTCGTCGTCTGGGTGCACCACCACGCCGGTATCGCCGAGCATGGTTTCCACCCGCGTCGTCGCCACGGTCACGTAGCCGCTGCCGTCGGCCAGCGGATATCGCAGCTCCACCAGCTCACCCTCGGTGTCATGGTGCTCCACCTCGATGTCGGACAGCGCGGTACGGCAGCGGGGGCACCAATTGATGATGCGATTCCCGCGATAGATCAGCCCTTGGTCGTAAAGGCGCACGAACACCGTGCGCACGGCACGCGAACGCTGCTCGTCCATGGTGAAGGCCTCGCGCGACCAGTCCACCGAATCGCCGAGCCGTCGCATCTGAGTGGTGATGCGCCCACCCGAGCGCTCCTTCCAGGCCCACACGCGCTCAAGGAAGGCTTCGCGCCCAAGGTCGTGCCGCGTCTTGTTCTCCTTGGCCAACTCGCGCTCGACCACGGTCTGCGTGGCGATGCCGGCATGATCCGTCCCGGGGAGCCACAGCGTGCTCCGTCCCTGCATGCGGCGCCGGCGGATGATCGCATCGATCAGGGAGTGCTCCAGCGCGTGACCCATGTGCAGGGATCCCGTCACGTTCGGCGGAGGCAGCACGATCGAGAACGGCTCGCCCTCCCCGGCCGGGGCGAAGATGCCCTCAGCCTCCCATCGGGCGTAGAGCCGATCTTCGACGGCCTTCGGGTCGTATGCCTTCGGCAGTTCCTTGGCCACTGGTGGTGCCCCCCTCAGGAAACGAAACCGGGACCCTGTTGGGGTCCCGGGAAGCCTACCGTCTGTCGCGCGCGCGCCTCAGCCGGCCCCTCCGGGACCGCCGGATACCGCCACGCGAGCATTCACCGCGCCTCGATAGTAGCAGCGGGCGGATCCTCCGGCTTGCGGCTTTTGCGCCGACCTTCCTCCTGGGATCTTTGTCGTGCTTCAGTATCGTGGGCTTAAGTCGCGGCGTCGGATGGCCGTCCATCCAAGAGACCGCACCTTGTGCATGAGGAGTGCTCGGATGGACGATCCGTACTCGATCCTCGGCGTGACGAACAACGCGACGGCCGACCAGATCCGGGCCGCGTATCGGCGACTCGCCCGCCTGCATCACCCGGACCGGTTCGCGGCCGCCCCTCCGGGGATCCAGCGACTCGCCCAGCGAAAGATGAGCGACCTGAACCTCGCCTACGGGCAGATCGGACCGCGTTCGATGCAGCCCAAGCCCGACCCGGTCGCATCCGCGTACTCGATCAAACGTCAGCGCGAGGACATGATCCGTGAGGAGAGGTTCCGGCGCTGGCAGAACGCCGAGCATGACGCGAAGGAGCGCTTCGAGCGGCAGAGCAAGGCTGCCGCGCAGGCGGCAGGATCCGCGGCCTCGGCACCGCCTCCGTCACCGGCCCCGCGGCCGGACCCACGGAAAGTTTTCGGCGGCGACGGCGAGCAGCTCGACGGTCCCACTATGTTCCTGCGCCGCATAGAGCGGCTGCGCGCGAAAGCCGCGCAGACGAGCGACTCATCGATCTAGCTCGCGGCAGGGAGACCGGATCCGCGCTACGCGCTCAGGCGCTGCGTTCGCGACGCTGCTTGGCCGGCGCTTCCTCGGTCTTGGGGACCAGCGTCGGTGCCGCGTTCTTGAGGACGACCTCGCGGTTGATCACGCACTTGGAGACATCTGTGCGGCTCGGAAGGTCGTACATGACCGGCAGCAGGACCTCCTCCATGATCGCGCGCAAGCCGCGCGCGCCCGTGCCGCGCTTCATCGCTTGCTCGGAGACCTCGACCAGGGCATCCTGCTCGAACTCCAGCTCGACGCCGTCGAACTCGAAGAACTTCGTGTACTGCTTGACGAGCGCGTTCTTCGGTGTCGTCAGGATGTCGACGAGCGCATTCGTGTCCAGGTTGTGAACCGAGGTCACCACCGGCAGGCGGCCGACGAACTCGGGGATCAGCCCGAACTTAAGCAGATCCTCGGGCATGACCTGAACCAGGATCTCGCCCAACTGCTTCTCTTCGTACTTGCGCACGTCCGCGCCGAAGCCGATCCCCTTCTTCCCGACCCGGCCTTCGATGATCTGTTCGAGGCCGGCGAACGCGCCGCCACAGATGAACAGCACGTTGGTCGTGTCGATCTGGATGAACTCCTGATGCGGATGCTTGCGACCACCCTGAGGTGGGACCGAGGCGGTCGTCCCCTCAAGGATCTTCAGCAGCGCCTGTTGCACACCCTCGCCGGACACGTCGCGCGTGATCGAGGGGTTCTCGCTCTTGCGCGCGATCTTGTCGACCTCATCGATGTAGATGATGCCGGTCTCGGCCTTCTTGACGTCGTAGTCGGCGGCCTGGATCAGCTTCAGCAAGATGTTCTCAACGTCCTCGCCGACGTAGCCGGCCTCGGTGAGCGCGGTTGCATCAGCGATCGCGAAGGGGACGTTGAGCATCTTGGCCAGCGTCTGCGCCAGCAACGTCTTGCCACAGCCGGTTGGCCCGAGCAGCAGGATGTTCGACTTCGCCAGTTCGACATCGTTGGATTGATGCGCGCCGACCTGGATGCGCTTGTAGTGGTTGTAGACGGCGACCGACAGGATCCGCTTGGCGTGGTCCTGCCCGATGACGTACTCGTTCAGGAAGTCGTAGATCTCTTTCGGCTTGGGCAGCTCTTCGAGCTTGAGCTCTGTGGTTTCGGAGAGCTCCTCCTCGATGATCTCGTTGCAGAGGTCGATGCATTCATCGCAGATGTAGACGCCCGGCCCCGCGATGAGCTTCTTCACCTGCTTCTGTGACTTCCCGCAGAAGGAACACTTCAGCAGGTCGCCGCCATCACCGAATTTCGCCACCCGTTCGCTCCCGCGTCGTCGGGAAGATCAACCCTGCGCCGACGAGATCGCGGCAACCTTCTGTGCCTCCGCGAGCTCGGACCGACTCGTGATGATCTCGTCGATTATACCGTAGGCCTTCGCTTCCTCAGCGGTCATGATGAAGTCACGATCGCTGTCCTTCGAGATCTTGTCCACCGTCTGGCCCGTGTGCTCGGCCAGAATCTCGTCGAGCAAGCGGCGATACCTGAGGATCTCCTTCGCCTGGATCTCGATGTCCACCGCCTGGCCGCCCGCGCCGCCCGACGGCTGGTGGATCAGGACCCGGGCGTGCGGCAACGCCAGACGCTTCCCCTTCGTCCCCGCCGCAAGCAGGACCGCCGCGGCGCTCGCCGCCTGGCCCATCACGATCGTGGACACATCGGGCCGGATGTACTGCATCGTGTCGTACATCGCGAGCAGCGCCGTGATCGAGCCGCCCGGCGAGTTGATGTAGATGTAGATGTCCTTCTCGGAGTCGTCGTGCTCGAGGAACAGCAACTGGGCGTTCATCAGGTTCGCGACGCTGTCGTCGATCTCGGTTCCAAGGAAGATGATCCGGTCCTTGAGCAGTCGAGAGTAGATGTCGTAGGACCGTTCGCCCCTGTTGGTCTGTTCAACGACGATTGGTACCAGGTAGTTCTGCATGACTCGGATCTCCCCTAGTCCGTCGCGGCTGGGGCGTTGTCCGGTTCGTCCCCCGCGGATGCTTCACTTGTGATGTCGGCTCGCTCGACCAAGAAATCAAGCGCCTTGCGGCGGATGATATCACCGGCCAGGGCCAGTATCCGGCCGGTCTTGGTCAGTTCCTCTGTCAAGTCCTTGGCGTCCGCACGCATCGCCGCAGCGTGCTGGCCTATCTCCGAACGTAGCTCATCCTCGGTCACCTTGAGCCCCTGACCGCGTCCGATCTCCTCCAGGATCAGTTGAGCCCGCACGTTGCGGATCGCCTGCGTCCGGAGGTCGGATTCGATCTGCTGCTCGGTGGCATCGGTTCGCGCGATGTAGTCGTCCAAAGTCATCCCGGCGAGCTGCAGCTGCTCGGACAGGCGCTGCGCCCGGTAAGAGAACTCCTCCTCCACCAATGCCTCGGGCGGATCGACCTCGACTTCATCCAGCACCGCTTGGAGGATCTGCTGACGAACCTCGGTCTCGGCGTTGGCATCCTTGGCCTGTCGGACGCGCCCGGCGATGTCGTCACGGAGCTCGGCGAGCGTGTCGTATTCGGATGCGGTCTTGGCGAACTCGTCGTCCAGCGCCGGCAGGTTCTTCTCTCGGATCTCTTTCACAAGCACGGTGAACGTGACCTCGCGCCCGGCAAACTCACCACCGACGTTGTCCGGCAGTGTCGCGTTGAACTTCAAAATGTCACCGGCGGTCTTGGCTCCCAGCTCGTTATCCAGCTCCACGACAGGGAATCCGCTCCCGATCTGATAGAGCTCGTCGGTCCCCGAGAGTTCCTCGATCCTCTGGTCGTGGAGCGAACCTGTGATGTCGATCAGCGCATAGTCGCCGGTGCGAGCCGGCCGGCCGATTGTCTCGAGGTTCGCGAACCGATCGCGGAGGCGCGCGAGCTGCTCGTCCACCTCGTCCTCGGTGGGCTCGATCGAAGGTTTGGTGGCCCTGAGGCCGTCCAGGTCGGGCAACTGGATCTCGGGCCGCACCTCCACGGTGGCGTCGAAGATCAGATCCTGATCCAGGTCGTAGCTGGTGACCTCGACCGACGGGGGCGCGACCGGGCTTATGGTCTCGCCCTCGACCGCCCGGCTCAGCAGCTCGGGGACGGCCTCACGCAGCGTGGCCTCGCGCAGCGCGTCTCGACCCAGATGGGTCTCGAGCAGCTTGCGCGGCACCTTCCCCTTCCGGAACCCGGGAACCTTCACCTCGTTGGCGAGCGATTTCACCGCCCGGCCGAGCGCGGGCGCGACCTCGTCGGAGGTGGCCGTCACGGTCAGGCGCACCTTCGAAGGGGTCTCATGGCTGAGGGTGGTTTCCATCGGAAGGAGCCTGAGTATAGTCGTCTACCTCCCGAACCGCCCTCGGGTGGGAGACGCAGATCCGGCTTGCCAGAAGCTTCCGGGGACGCCGGCGGCAGGGCTATGCTGACCGGACGCGGGGCGTAGCGCAGCTTGGTTAGCGCGCCTGCTTTGGGAGCAGGAGGTCGCCGGTTCGAATCCGGCCGCCCCGACGCTTTTCACGCTCTTCCCCGGAGGACTCGGCCCGTTAGAATGGCCCGGCCGCAGGGCAAGATCGCTCTGGGGCGCGCGGGTGTAGCTCAATGGTAGAGCTCGAGCCTTCCAAGCTCGTGGTGCGGGTTCGATTCCCGTCACCCGCTCCGAGACGCTCGACGTGACCCGACCAGGCTGTAGAATCACACGCATGTGATTTGGGTAGGGGGAGGCTGGTCTGAGATCCGCAGAACGGGCCCTGGCGGCCGTCATCGCACTCGTTCTTGCCGGAGGGGTTGCTGCGCTGTTCCTCGTCGATGATGACGAAGGACGGCCACAGGCGGGACCCTCGCCGACACCGACGATCACGTTCCAGCCATCCCCGACCCCGACCCAGCCGTCCCCAACGCCGACCGATACCGGCGCTCTGACGCCTTCGCCCACCGCTTCGCCCACCGCGAGCCCGCAGTCGACCGGAACCGCCCAGCCGTCCCCCTCACCCACGAAGACCATGGGCTCGGACGACATGAAAGACGACGACACGATCTCGCCGATGCCGGTGACCGGCATCGCCACGAGCATCGCTGGGGGATGGATGCTGCTGTCCTCAGGCGCGCTGCGCCGCTGGGTCCGAAGAGGCTGGTAACGCCGCCAACCTGCGGGGCTACACTGATATCATGCGCCGTCGGACCGCGTCCGGTGGCGTGAGCGCCCGTAGCTCAGACGGATAGAGCAGCTGCCTTCTAAGCAGACGGTCGGGGGTTCGAGTCCTCCCGGGCGCGCGGCCGAAGCCTGGTGGCGTTAGCTCAGCCTGGTTAGAGCGTCGGGTTGTGGTCCCGAAGGTCGGGGGTTCAAGTCCCCTACGCCACCCTGTCACACCTCGACGCTAGTTTCGTCGGATGGTTGCCATCCAGGGTGACCTTCCCTCGCTGATCCCTGCCGAGCTGCTCGCGCGCGCGGGTCTTTGGGTCTCGCTGAAGCGTTGGGAACGCCGCGAGCTCGCCGCGGAACTCCGCGCCCTCGGCCTGTCGTATCGCGAGATCGGCGAGGTGATCCCCGTGGGTCGAGGTTCGCTATCGGCTTGGTGCCGCGACGTGGAGCTATCAGGCGAGCAGCGCGCGCGCCTCGCTGCCAAGCGCCCGGTTGCGGCTGCACGGATGGCGGTAGGCGCGCGCCGTCGGGCGCAAGCTCTGGCGCGCGCCGAGGCGATCCGATCCAAGGCGCGCGCGCAGGCGCACGTCCTCGCGATGGATCCGTTGTGGGTCGCCGGCGTGGTCGCGTACTGGGCCGAAGGGGCTAAGACGAGCAACGAGTTGCTGTTCTCGAACTCGGATCCCGCGATGATCAACCTGTTCATCCGTTGGGCGATCCGATCCCTCGACCTGGATGCTGATCGGTTCACGGCGAGGCTTCATCTGCACAGTGGTCAGAGCGAAGACGAACGCGTGCGCTATTGGTCCGATCGGACTGGGATCTCGGCGACGCGTTTCGGCAAGACCTTCATCAAGTCGGAGGGAAGCGGCCATCGCAAGAACAGACTGTGGGCCGGCACGATGACTGTGCGCGTGACACGAAGCACGGCGCTCTACCATCGCGTGGCGGGCTGGGTATCCGGGTTGAGCGATCTCGTGCAGACCGATACGCTTGGCCCGCCGGGCCGCTAGCTCAACTGGCTAGAGCAGGGGCCTCTTAAGCCCAAGGTTCGGGGTTCGAGTCCCTGGCGGCCCACCAATCGGAACGCCGGTGAGGGAGCGCGCGCGCTCCCTCACCGCTTTTCGGCGCGGTGTTACCCTCCCCTCTTGCCGGCGAGAGTGGCGGAACTGGCAGACGCGCAGGATTTAGGTTCCTGTGGGGCAACCCGTGGGGGTTCGACTCCCCCCTCTCGCACCCGATGGTCCCCGCGCGCTACACGGCTGCAGGCGGCGTCGTCATCGACGGCGATCGCGTCCTGGTCTTGCACCGCCCCCATCGGCGCGAGGTCCGCCTGCCGAAGGGACACATCGAGGACGGCGAATCAGCTGAAGCGGCTGCGCTTCGCGAGACGGCCGAGGAATCCGGCCATCTGGAGCTCGAGACGCTGGCCGACCTCGGCGAGCAGGTCGTCCGGTTCACCTCGACGGTCTCCGGCCGTGAGATCGAGCGCGTCGAGCGCTACTTCCTGATGCGGATCACCGGGCCGAGGCGCGGGCCCGGCGAGCTCGAGTTCATCCCGGAATGGCTGCCGTGGGACGACGCGCTCGCAGCGCTGACGTTCCCGCCCGAGCAGGAATGGCTTCGGCGCGCGCGCGCGGCCGCTACCCGAGCGACCTGATCGCCGTCGCGAGCGCGCGGAACGCCTTGCCGCGGTGACTGATCGCATCCTTCTCGACGGCCGTCAGTTGGGCCATGGTGCGCTGCTCGCCCACGGGGACGAAGATCGGGTCGTAGCCGAAGCCCCCGGACCCGTGCGGTTCGGTGATCAGCGTCCCCTCGACGGTGTCCTCGGCGATCCTGTCGCGTCCGTCGGGCGTGACGATCACCGCGACGCACCGGTAGCGCGCGCCGCGCTGCTCGAGCGGCGTCTCGCGCACGATCGCGATCAGCTTCTGCAGGTTCGCCTCGTCGGTCGCGCCGGGACCGGCGAAGCGGGCCGAACGGGGTCCAGGCTCGCCCTCGAGCGCATCCACCTCGATGCCGGAGTCGTCGGCGATGCACGGCATCCCCATCAGCTCGAGCAGCGAGCGCGCCTTGGCCAGCGCGTTGCCGCGATAGGTCGCATCATCCTCGGGAGGCGCGACCCATGCGGGGTCGGGTGGGATCACCTCGATCCCCTCCCCCAAGATCGATCCGATCTCACGCACTTTCCCCGGGTTGGCCGAGGCGAGCGCGACGCGCACGGTCACGAAGGTTCGGCGAGCGCTGCTCGCTGCGCCTGGACCAGCTGGGTGATGCCCTCACCGGCCAGGTCCAGCATCTGGTCGAGCAGCGCGCGGTCGAACGGCGCGCCCTCGGCCGTTCCCTGCACCTCCACCAGCCCCCCCGTGCCGGTCATGACCACGTTGAAGTCCACGTCGGCGGCCGCGTCCTCGCTGTAATCGAGGTCGAGCAGGCCGGAACCCAACTGGACGCCGACGCTGACGGCGGCGACCTCGGTGCGGAGCGGCCACCCCTTCAACTTCCCTCCGTCGCGCAGGCCGATCAGCGCGTCGGCGAGCGCGACGTACGCGCCGGTGATCGACGCGGTGCGCGTGCCCCCGTCGGCCACGATCACGTCGCAGTCGACGATAACACTGCGTTCGCCGAGGGCCTCGAGGTCGCACACTGCGCGCAGCGCGCGCCCGATCAGGCGCTGGATCTCCTGCGTGCGTCCCGACGGACGGCCGCTGCGGATTTCGCGCGGCGACCGCTCCGAGGTCGAGCTCGGCAGCATCGAGTATTCGGCAGTCACCCATCCCTTCCCGGTGTCGCGCATCCACGGCGGCACGTCGGGCTGCACGGTCGCGGCGCAGATCACGCGGGTCTGTCCGACCTCGATCAAGCACGACCCGGCTGGGTTCGGCTGGAACCGGCGCGTGAGCCGCACCGGACGCAGGTCTTGAGGCCCCCGCCCGTCGACACGCTTCATACGGTCACCGCCTCGGTCTCGACCGCGAACGACAGCGCCCCCTCGAACATCGACGATGTTTCCCGGCGCACGACCTCCAGATCGTTATCCGGCCAGATGTGGGTGAGCATCAGCCGGCCCACCCCGGCCTCTCGCCCGGCTTGCCCCGCCTCCTGGGCGGTCAGGTGGATCGGGCCCATGATGCCGCGCTGCGCCTCGATCCAGGAGGCCTCGCACAGGAACAGGTCGGCACCCTGCGCCGCGCCGGCGAGCGCCGGGTTCGGACCGGTGTCGCCCGAATAGCACAGCGTCCGCCCGCCGGCGGTGATCCGCAAGGTGTTGTTCACGATCGAGTGGGCTGCCTCGAAGGCGTGAACCCGGAACGGTCCCAGCTCGGTTTCCTGGTCCGCGTCAAGCTCCCGCCAGCCGAGCAGCGCGCGCCACCGCTCGATCGAATCTCCTCCCACCAGGCTCTCCAGCTTCTCGCGGACCCCGGGCGGCGTGATCACCGGGATCGGATGAGCCGGCTGCGAGTTCAGCAAGCCGTAGAAGAACGGATACATGTCGGCGCAATGATCGGGGTGCGCGTGCGACAGCAGCACCGCGTTGACGTCGGTGAGCGCGATGTGACGCTGGAGTTCCTTGAGCGTGCCGTTCCCGGCGTCCATCCAGATCGAGTATCCCTGGTGCCGCAGCAGGTACCCGCTGCAGGCCGAGCGCGCGCTCGGATAGGAGCCGCTGGCGCCGAGCACGGTCAGCTCCACGGGTGCTCCTCGACCTTGGTGATCTCGGGCCCGAGGAAGCGGTGCCCGAGTTCGGTGAACGAAGAGACGTCTCCGCTCGCGAGGAACCGATGCTCGACGGGCAGGTCGCGGGGACGGAACATGTCGCGGCGGGTCAGCTCCGCGAAGACGTCGATCGCGACCTCCTTGTCGCTCTCGATCAGCACGACCCCGCGGCCCATCACGTACTGGATCACGCCGCGGAGCAGCGGGTAGTGCGTGCAGCCGAGGATGAGCGTATCCACCTCGGCCTCCTTCAGCGGCTGGAGGTACTCCTCGGCAAGCTCGATGATCTCGGGACCCGTGGTCTCGCCCCGCTCGACGAACTCGACGAAGCGTGGGCACGCCCGGCTGAACAGCTCGACGTTCTCGCGCGTCATCGCCACCGCGCGGTCGTACGAACGGGAGGTGATGGTGAGCGCCGTGCCGATCACCCCGATGTGACGGTTGCGCGTGGCCTTCACCGCGGCGCGCACCGACGGCTCGATCACCTCGATCACGGCCAGGTCGGGATAGGCGTCGCGGACGTGATCCAGTCCGGCCGCCGAGGCGGAGTTGCACGCGGCGACGAGCAGCTTGACCCCCTCGCGGACCAGCACCTGCGCGACGTCGTCCACGCAGCGACGTACGTCGGCGCGCTCACGTGGACCGTAGGGGCCGCGCGCGGTGTCGCCGTAGTAGACGACCGCCTCGGTCGGGAGCAGGTCGATCAGCGACCGCACCACGGTGAGGCCGCCGACCCCGGAATCGAAGACGCCGATCGCTCGAGCATCCATCGGTGGCGGGAGTCTACCGGGGTTCAGGCCCACAGGATGCCTTCGAGGCGCTTGACCGCGTCCTCGTAGGTACCCGTGTAGGCGCCGGTGGACAGGTACTTCCAGCCACCGTCGGGGAGAAGCACGACGATGGTCCCCTGCTCGATGCGATCGGCGTATCGCAGCGCGATATGCAGCGCCGCGCCGGAGGAGATCCCGGCGAAGATGCCCTCCTGCTCGACCAGTTGCCGCGTGCGCAGCACCGCGTCGGCGGTGCCGACCTTGATCCGGCCGTCGAGCACGCTCAGGTCGATGATCGGCGGGATGTAGCCCTCGTCGAGGTTGCGCAGCCCGTAGACCAACTCCCCATACTCAGGCTCCGCGGCGATGATCTTCGCGGCCGGGTTGTGCTCCTTGATGCGTCGCCCGCATCCCATCAGCGTGCCACCGGTGCCGAGGCCGGCGACGAAGACATCGACCTCGGGGCAGTCGCGGATGATCTCGGCACCCGTGCCTTCATAGTGCGCGCGCGGGTTCGCCTCGTTGCCGTACTGGTACAGCATCAGGTACTTGGCGTCGGCGCTCATCTCTTGAGCGAGGGCGACCGCGCCGTTGGATCCCTTCTCGCCGGGCGAGAACACGATCTCGGTTCCGAACATCTCGAGCAGCTGCACGCGCTCGGCGGGAACGTTCGACGGCATCACGCAGACCAGGCGGTAGCCCCGCCTGCGGCAGATCATCGATAGCGAGATCCCGGTGTTGCCCGAGGTGGGTTCCAGGACGATCTTGTCTTTGGTCAGCACGCCGGCGGCCTCGGCTTCGGTGACCATCCGCAGCGCGATGCGGTCCTTCATCGACCCCGTCGGGTTGTGGCCCTCGAGCTTGGCGTAGATCTTGATACCCGGGTCGGGAGCGAAGGACGGAAGCCCGACCAGCGGCGTCTCGCCGATCGCGCCGAGGATGTCCTCGTAGCGCATCGGAAGCTAGCCGCCGGCGACCGCGGGCAGGATCGAGACGGTGTCGCCGTCGCTCAGCGGCGTCTCGAGCGAGCCAAGGAACCGGACGTCTTCGTCGTTGAGGTAGACGTTGATGAACCGGTGCAGGTCCCCGCTCTCGGTCAGGATCGCCTCCCGCATCCCGGGGTGCCTCGCGTTGAGGTCATCGATCAGCTCGCGCAGGGTGCGCCCGGCGCCGGAGACAACCTTGGCGCCGTCGGTGTGCTTGCGGAGGATCGTCGGGACCTTGACTTCGACAGCCATGCTTCTCCTCAGCTCGTTAACTCGTTGGGTCCCACATCGCGACCGGGAGCTCCTCGATCCGACCGTCGAGGATCCGGAACGCACGCAGGTCCGGGTCCTGACGGTCGGCCAGGGACACCAACGTGTAGACCGCTTCCGGGTAGTACGCGCGCTCGACATCGGTCTGCGATGGGAACGCGGGCGTGTGCGTATGCGAGTGATAGATCGAGACGATCTCCCAGTCCTTCTCGTCGATCTCGTCGGTAACGCGCTTGAGCTCGCGCGGGTCGGCGTTGTATCGCATCACCGGATCGGGATCGATATTGGTCAGCCGGTGCAGCTCGCGCACCTCGCCGGGCGGGCCGGCGAGGATCCCGCAGCACTCCTTGGGGTATTCCTCTTGCGCGTGCTCGATCAGCGCGCGCGCGACGTGCTCGGGTATCGCGAATCCGTCCACGGTTGAACAGCCCTCCAGATGGGTGGATCGGGGCAATGATACCTACCTCGATGGACGTGGGCTTATTCCCCGACGCGGACGCTGCCGGCCGGTCCGTCGATCATGCGACCGATCTCCGCGGCCGGCGTCGCGCGCGCGCGCAGCTGCTCGCGCAGGTCGTCGAGGCGTCCGGCCGGGCAGCAGATCAGCAGTCCTCCCGAGGTCTGCGCGTCGGTGAGCAGGACGCGCTCGGGCTCGGCGACATCGTCATCGAAGGCGACGTGAGCTTCCAGGAACGTGCGATTGCGGAGGCTTCCGCTGGGGATCTGTCCGCCCTCCGCCAGGGCGCGCGCGCCGGGCAGCACCGGCACCGCCTCGGCCTTCACCTCAGCCGCAACCCCGGATGCCTCGGCCATGCGCTGGAGATGCCCGAGCAGCCCGAATCCCGTGACGTCGGTCGCCGCGCGCACGCCGGCCTCGAGCATCGCCTCGGCGGCCGCGGCGTTCAGCGTGGTCATGGTCTCCACCGCGACCGCGATCGTCGCGTCCTCGGCGCGCCCGTTCTTGATCGCGGTCGAGATCACCCCGAGCCCGATCGGCTTGGTCAGCACGAGCACCTCGCCGGCGCGCGCCCCCGCGTTGGTCACGATCCGCGCGGGATCGGCGAGGCCGATCACCGCCATCCCGTACTTCGGCTCGCGGTCGTCGATCGTATGACCGCCGGCGATCAGCGCTCCCGCCGAGCGCGCGGTGGCCGCGCCTCCCTCGAGGACGCGCGCGAGCAGCTCGAGCGGAAGATCGTCTTGCGGCCAGCCGGTCAGGTTCAGGCACAACACCGGCCGCCCGCCCATCGCGTAGACGTCGCTGAGCGCGTTGGCCGCAGCGATCCGGCCCCAGTCGTAGGCGTCGTCGACGATGGGCGTGAAGAAGTCGGCCGTGAAGACCAACGCCGTGCGCTCGTCGAGGCGGTACACGGCCGCGTCGTCGCCGTCGTCGATCCCGACGAGCAACGCGGGATCGGCGGCGAGATGGGGTTGCAGATGACGCAGGACCTGCGTCAGCTCGGAAGGCCCGAGCTTGCACGCTCAGCCGGCGCCGTGGCTGTACCGAGTCAGCCGGACGTTCTCCACCCTCTTCACCCCCTCTCCTGGATCGCGTGCCTTCCGGGGATCGTGTGCGTGTGCCGTTCGGGGTGCACACGCACACACTTCCGGGAGACGATCATGTCCCTGCGAACCGTCTAGGCCCGCTCGAACCGGAACATCCGCGCAGCCACGACGAACGTCACGACCGCCCACCCGAGGAGTTGCCCTAGCTCGCTCCAGTGCGCGGTGATGCTCGTCGCGTCGATCGAGATCGACCGGATCGCGTCGACCATCGGCCGCAGCGGCAACAGCGACGTCAGCGTCGGCAGGATCCACGGCAGCCCCGCGGTCGGGAAGAACACGCCCGAGAAGAACATCATCGGCATCGCCACCGCGTTCCCCAGGCCGCTGGCGGCCTCGGCGGTCTGCACGCGCGAGGCGACCATGAACCCGATGTTCAGGAACGTCAGGTTCCCGAGCAGCACGAAGGCATAGATCCACAGCAGGTTCCCGCGGATCGACCCGTCGAACAGGAACACGCCCCATGCCATCACCAGAGACGACTGCACCAACGCGAGCAGCAGGTGTGCAACGACCACCGCGGCGAGGAACGTGCGCGGCGACAGCGGCGTCGCCAGGATCCGACGCAGGATCCGCTGCCCCCGCCACTGCGCGATCGTCCCTCCCAGGCCGATGATCCCGTAGGTCATCACCGCCATCCCGATCAGCCCCGGCAGCACGAAGTCGTAGTACTGCACCGCGGTCCCGGCGATTCCTTCGACGCTCATCTGGTACCGGGGCGGCACGCCGCTCGCCCGCAGGTTCGCCTGGTCCACGATCTGGCGCAGCACGGGCAGGAACACGCTGTTGCGGTCCGCTTCGCCCTCGTCGAACAGCACCCGGACCCCGCCGTCGTCCCCGACGAGCATCACGAAGTCCAGCTCGCCGTCCTCGAGCGCTTCGCGCGCGGTCACCTCGGTCGCGAACGCGTCGTCGAGCGCAAGCGGCTCGGCCTCCTGGACCGCGGCGCGGAACGGTGTGGCAGAAGCGCCGCCGATCACCGCGACATCGGCCTCGCCGATGTCGTCGAAGCGGAACAGCCCGAAGATGGTCGCGAACAGGATCGGGAACGCCAGCGCCCAGAACAGCGCCTGCCGGTTACGTACGATCATCTTGACATCGGCGACGATCAGCTTGCCCAGCATCGGCTACGCCACCTCTTCCTGTTCTTCCTCGACGTCGGTGATCGTGCGACCGGTTCGCGCCAGGAACACATCCTCCAGCGTCGCCGGCACCACCTGCAGGTCCACCAGCTCGACCTTCCGTCGCTCGGCCCAGCTCAACAGCGCCGGCAGCACCTCGGTCGGCCGATGCACGAGCAGCTCGCACGCCCCCGGCCGGCCGCGCACCGGCGTCGCCGCCACGACACCGTCGAGCGCTGAGACGGTCGCCGGATCGACGCCGGTCGCGGTCTCGAAGATGATCCGGTACGCGGCGTCCAACGTCTGGATCAGCCCGTGCGGCGTGTCGAGCCCCACGATCCGGCCGCGGTCGATGATCGC
>Ga0299906_10001940_pt1 | contig 17486 bp, 13 predicted proteins | sample RVTome_14_FD_200259 | JGI IMG/M metagenome (GOLD analysis project Ga0299906, IMG submission 200259) | Soil microbial communities from uranium-contaminated site in the Upper Colorado River Basin, Wyoming, United States - RVT145D125 (version 2) ...
CTTGATACAGATTCGATTTTTCTGCGCTCCCAAGATGTGTGAATCCGATAGCCGCCGGGGCGGAGAGGGTGGCGCGCACAGCGCGCCGGGAGAGGTGGCGACGCACCATGTCAGCGTCTCACATGCGATTCCCCCACCTCACCCTGCCCTCTCCGCCCCCAGGGGCGGAGAGGGATTTTGCCGGTCTGAACCGGATACATCGTTGACGCTCTCCTGCGGCGCGCATTGGCGCACCGGCGCCCGCGCGATACACTTTTGCAGCGGCAGCACGGGAGCGACGGCGATGAGCGACGACGACCTGGCCTATCTGTCGGCGAGCGAGCTCGTCGAGCGCTACCGGCGGAAGACGCTGTCGCCGGTCGAGGCGACGCAGGCGGTGCTGGCGCGCATCGAGCGGCACAACGGGCCGGTCAACGCCTTCGTCGTCGCCGATCCCGAGCGTGCGCTCGCCGATGCCAAGGCGTCGGAGGCGCGCTGGGCCAAGGGCGCGCCGGCCGGGCCGGTCGACGGCGTGCCGACGACGATCAAGGACCTCGTGCTGACCAAGGGCTGGCCGATGCGGGGCGGCAGCCGAATCACCAGCACCGAGCCGGTTGCGGAGGATGCCCCCATCGTCGCACGGCTGCGCGAGCAGGGCGCGGTCCTGCTCGGCAAGACAACGACGCCGGAGTTCGGCTGGAAGGGCGTCACGGACTCGCCGCTCACCGGCGTCACGCGCAATCCGTGGGACACCTCCTGCACGCCGGGCGGCAGCAGCGGCGGCGGCGCCGTGGCGGCAGCACTCGGCATGGGAACGCTGAATGTCGGGTCCGACGGCGGCGGCTCGATCCGCATCCCGTCCGCCTTTACCGGCATCTTCGGCCACAAGCCGAGCTTCGGCCGCGTCGCGCGCTATCCGAACAGCGCCTTCGGCACACTGTCGCATCTCGGGCCGATGACGCGCACGGTGGCCGACGCCGCGCTGATGCTGACGGTGATTTCGCGGCCCGACCCGCGCGATTGGTTCAGCCTGCCCTATGACGGCGCGGACTATCGCGACGGGCTGGAGGACGGCGTCGCGGGCCTCCGTATCGCCTTCAGCCCGGCGCTCGGCTACGCCAAGGTCGACCGGGAGATTGCAGCGCTCGTCGCCGACGCGGCGGCGCTGTTCGAAAAGCTCGGCGCAACGGTCGAGCAGGCCGATCCGGACATCGAAGACCCGGCGCCGATGTTCCGCCCGCACTGGTATGCCGGCGCCGCTTTCGCCGCCCGCAACTACACGGCCGAGCAGGAGAAGATGCTGGACCCAGGCCTGCGCGAGGTTATCGCCCAGGGCCGCAAGCTGTCGCTGCTCGACTATCTCGCCGCCGTCGACCAGCGCAGCGCGCTCGGCATGCGGATGAACGCCTTCCACGAGACCTACGACCTGCTGCTGACGCCGACCATGCCGATCGCGGCCTTCGAGGCCGGGCACGAACTTCCGCCGGCGCGCGTTACGCCGCGCGCCAGTCTTACGAAAACGGCGGCCGGACGTAACCGGCCGCCGGCCTCCGACGAAGAGCGCTGGATGTCCTGGACGCCCTTCACCTATCCCTTCAACCTGACGCAGCAGCCGGCGGCGACCGTGCCCTGCGGCTTCACCAAGGCCGGGCTGCCGGCGGGGCTGCAGATCGTCGGTCGGATGCATGACGACAAGACGGTGCTGCGCGCCGCCCGCGCCTTCGAGCGCGAGCGTCCGTTCGAGATGCCGCGCGCGCCGCGCGTCACGCACAAGGGCTGAAGCGGCGCATGGCGAAACCGCTTCGCATCGCGGTCGGCGGCTTCGCGCTCGAATCCGTCTCCTTCCTGCCCGGCGCCGCGACCGTCGAGGCTTTCGAGAAGGCCGCCTATCACGGCGACGCCCTCATCCACGGCCTGCGCGGCTCGCAGTCGCCGGGCGGCGGCTTCATCGACGTGCTCGACGCGGAAGGCGTGGAAATCGCGCCGCTGGTCTACACCGACCTCGGCGCCGGCGGCAGCGCCTCGGACGAGGCGTTCATCCATTACCGCGACCTGCTGTGCCAGGGCCTCGCGCGCGAGAAGGACCGCATCGACGGCGTGCTGCTGTTCCTGCACGGCGCGATGACGACGCTGACCCGCACCGACCCTGAATTGGAGTTCACGCAGGCGGTGCGCGCGGTCGTCGGCAAGGATATGCCGGTCTACGTCGCCTCCGATCTGCATGGCAATATCGCCGCCGAGTTCTGCGCCTATGCCGACGCGCTGTTCGGCTATCACTACTCGCCCCATGTGGACATGGACGAGACGGGCCGCCGCGCCGCGCGCGCCCTGGTGCGAAAGCTGCGCGGCGAGATCGCGCCGGTGACGGCGATCCGCAAGCCCGACGTCATGCTGCCGAGCATCTTCACCGCCACGTCGGTGCCGCCGCTGTCGGAAATCGTCGCCGAAGGCTTCGCCTGGGAACGCGACAACCCCGGCATCCTCGACGTCTCGATCTTCTGCGGCTTCGCCTATGCCGACGTGCCGCAGGTCGGGTTCTCGGTCGTCGTGGTGGCCGACGGCGACCGGGCACTGGCGGAGCGCGCCGCCGGCGCGCTGGCCGAGCGCATCTGGGGCGCGCGCGAAGCGCTGCTGCATGAGGACGTGGTGCTCGACCTCGCGACCGGGCTCGACCGCGCCTACGCGATCTCGGAGACGGCGTCGCGCCCCGTGGTGCTGCTGGAGCATGCCGACCGGCTCAACGACTCGACTTACATCCTTGACGCGCTGGCGCGCCGCGGCGGCCGGCGGGTCGCCGTGCCCTACCTGCTGGACCCGCAGGCGGCAGCCGCCGCGATCGAAGCGGGCGAGGGTGCGACAGTGACGCTCGCGGTCGGCGGCCGGTCGTCGGACCGCGCCGGGTCGCCGGTCACGATCACCGGCACGGTGCTCTATGCCGGCGACAAGTCCTACCGCGGCACCGGCGCCATGTGGAACGGCTACCCGATCCATCTCGGGCCGACCGCCGTTATCGACACGGGCGACATCGTCATCTCGCTGGTCTCGCGCTACGTCTTCGCCATCGACCTCGATCCGTTTACCCAGTTCGGTCTCGACGTGATGGATTTCGACATCGTGCTGCTGCGCTCGAAGACGCATTTCCGCGCCGTCTACGAGCCGATCGTCGAGGCGATTGTGATCGTCGACACGCCGGACTGGGGGCCGGCCGACCTGACGACCCTGCCCTACCGCAATGTCCGGCCGGGTCTTTTCCCACTGGACAGGTAGCCCTCCGCCGCGTTCAGATAGCTCCGGAATGGAAGCTGCAAGCGCGCCGAGAAGAGCGCGGAGCTTCCCGGAAAGGGCGCGCGCGATGGACAAGACTTTCTCCTTCTCGAACAGACATATCGACCTCATGCAGCGCGACGCGAAGACGCTGTTCGGCTGGCGTTACGACCCGCCGCTGGTCTTCGACCGCGGCAAGGGCGTTTTCATCACCGACGTCGACGGCAACGACTATTACGACCTGACCGCGGGCATGATGTGCATGGTGCTCGGCCACTCGCATCCGGAGCTGGCCGAGACGATCCGCGAGCAGGCCGAACTGCTGGTGCATGAATCGTCGTGGTATTCCAACCCCTGGGCGATCGAGTTCGCCGAGCTGATCACCAGCACGCTGCCCGGCAACCTCAAGGTGGTGAACTTCGCCGTCACTGGCTCGGAAGCCAACGAGATCGCCATGCGCATGGCGGTGGCCACGACGCGGAAGCACGACATCGTCTCCGTCCTGCGCGGGCTGCACGGCGGCTCGCTGGCGGCCGAGTCGGTCACCAGCGTCGGCGGCGAGCGCAAGGGCGGCCTCGGGCCCTTCATGATCCCGGCGCGCGCGAACGCCATCCTGGCGCCTTTCTGCTACCGCTGCCCGGTCAACCTGACCTACCCGTCCTGCGACATCGGCTGCCTCAAGCTCAGCGAAGACATGATGGAGCACATGACCAGCAAGTCGGTGGCCGGGATCATCGCCGAGTCGATCCTGGTCCCGGGCGGCATGATCGTCCCGCCGGCCGAATGGCTGCCGCGCCTGAAGAAGGTCGCCGAGGACTGGGGCTCGCTGCTTATCCTGGACGAGGCGCAGCTTGCGCCGGGCCGTACCGGCAAGCTCTGGGCCTTTGAGCATTACGACGTGCTGCCGGACATCGTCACCTTCGCCAAGGGCATGTCCGCGGGCCTCGCTATCTGCGGCACGGTCACCACGCCGGAGATCGCCGAGGCCTGCCGCGGCCAGGCGGGGCTGCCCTGGTCCGGCACCTACCCGGCCGATCCCTTCCCCGCCGCGGTCGCGCTCAAGAGCCTGCAGATCGTGCTGCGCGACAAGCTGAGCGAGCGGGCCGAACGGCTCGGTGAGCAGTTGCAGGCCCGCCTCCAGCCGCTGGTCGAAAAATTCGACTGCATCGGCGACGCGCGCGGCAAGGGGCTCTACCGGATGCTCGACATCGTCCAGGACAAGAAGAGCAAGCGGCCGGACTACGCGATGGCGGAACGTATCCGCTACAACGCCGTTCTGGAGGGGGTGGTCACCATCTGCGTGAAGAACTACATGCGACTCGCCCCGCCGCTGATCATCACCGAAGCGGAGATCGACGACGTGGTCGGCCGGCTGGCGACCGCCATCCAGCGCGCCGTCGATGGCTACCCGAAGGATATCGACTTCACCAAATCGAGCTCGCTTGCGGCGTCGCGCGACATGCGCCGGCCGGCGGCAGAGTAAGAATCCCGTCAGTGACAACCGAGGAAGGCCGCCGCATGGAAAACGTGCTGTATGACTCCAACCCGCCGATGTTCCGCAACAACCCGTTCGGGTTCATCATCAGCATCCTGCTCATCCCGGCATTCGGCCTCGGGATCATCATTCTGCTCGTCTGGTACGTCTCGACCAAGGCGCAGAAGCTGACCATCACGACGCAGGACCTGCTGTACGAGAAGGGGCTTTTGTCCAAGTCGCGGAGCGAGCTGCGGCTCACCAGCATCCGCTCGGTGCGAGTCAACCAGAGCCTGTTCCAGCGCATCTTCGGCACCGGCGACGTCGAGATATTCACCGCGGGCGACGACCCGGAGATCACGGCGAAGGGCATGCCGGACCCGAACGAGATCCGCGAACTGATCAGCAAGAATTCATGATGCCGCGGCGCGAGGACATCCAGGGCAAGCGGCTGGCGATCGGGCTGGCCTCGGGCATCGCCGTCGCCCTGATTCTGGTCGGACTCGGAATCTATTTCCTCGGCGGCCCGCTGGCCGAGCATTTCGAGCCCGGCGTTGGGCTCAAGACCGCCGCCGTGATCGCCTTCTTCGTCACCATCGGCGTATTCGTCACCCTCGCGGTCACTGCCGGCGACGGCCTCATCGGCGAGTTCCAGTTCATGATCGCCGGCTTCGGCGGCTTCTTCGTCGTGCTCTGGCTGATGATCGCGTGGATTTTTTAGTTGGTTCGTGGGTGCGCGGATCAAGTCCGCGCACGACCACAACTTATTGAATTCAAAATAAAACCGTCATGCGCGTCCCCCGACTTGATCGGGGGATCAGACACGCGCATCCACGAATCTTTCTCATCTTCCCGCCCGAAACCCCTCGAAGCGGCTTACGGCGGAGAGCGCGATGGCGGCGTTGCTGAGCTCGTCGTAGACCGGGATGCCGACCGACATCGCGCGCTCGCGGTAGCGTTGCTTGCCGGCCTCGACGTCGGGCGACCCGCTGGAGCGCAGCACCAGCAGGAAATGCGCCTGGCCGGGGAACTTCTCCTGCATCCGCACCGCGGCGGTGATCAGGTTGTCGAGCGGGTCGATCGTGCCGCGCCCGACGAAGGCGGCAAGGTTGAGATGCATGACCACCGCGTCCGGCTTGGCGTGGCTGTAGATCACGTCGAGGATCTTCTCGGCGATGCGGCCTTCCTCCTGCTGCAGCGTGCCGACCGGCGCGTCGACCGGGTTGGCGATACTGGTGCCGGGCGGAAGCTTGAGCGCGTCGAGCCCGTTCTGGGTCTCCTTGTCGAACGGGTCGATGTCCAGGCCGTGGCGATAGAAGAAATCGGTCGCCAGTACGCTGGTGCCACCGCCGTTGCCGAACAGGGCGACCTGCTTCGTCGCCTTCCCCATCCGCATCGTCAGCGTCTGGAAGGCGAGCAGCGCGTCGAGGAAGTCGTCCAGCGTGTCGGCGAGCACGCAGCCCGTCTGGTGCGACAGCGCGACCCACACCCGGTCGTCGCCGGCGAGCGCGCCGGTGTGCGACGCGGCCGCCGCCTGGCCCTTCTGCGTCCGCCCGCCCTTGAGAATCACCACCGGCTTCTTCGCCGCGTTCGCGCGCAGCAGGTCGAAGAAGCGCCGGCCGTCGGGCACGCCTTCGACATACATGCCGACCACTTTGGTCAGCGGGTCGGCGAGGTAGAATTCCAGCATGTCGCTCGGGCCGAGGTCGGCGCTGTTGCCGACCGTGACGAGCCCGCTGAAGCGGATGCCGCGCCGGTCGCCGCGCGTCACGATGTCGGTGCCGAGGCCGCCGCTCTGCGAGATCACGCCGACGGGACCGACCTCGGCAGGCGCGGTCTCCGGGAACGTCACCTTGCCGCGCGGCGAGTAGAGGCCGAGGCAGTTGGGCCCGAGGATGCGGCAGCCGCCCTTCTCCGCCGCCGCGAGCAGCGCGCGCTCCAGCCCGACGCCGTGCGACACTTCGCCGAAGCCGCTCGAGATGACCTGCGCGAAGGCGACGCGGCCCTGGGCGTTCTCCAGGATTTCCGGCACGCGCGCCGCGCCGACCGCGATGTAGCAGTAGTCGACCGGCTTCGGCGTCTCCGCCAGCGACGGATAGGCCGGCAACCCGTCGACGATCTGCGCCGACGGATGGATCGGATAGATCGCGCCGTCATAGCCGAAGCGCTTCATCCGGCCGATGAAGGTATTCGCCATGGTCACGCCGGTCGCCGACGCGCCGACGACCGCGACCGTGCGCGGCGCGAACAGGCGCTCGAAGCGCTTCGCGGCATCGCCTGCTTTTGTCGTGCGCTGCTGGACAGCCTCCGCGCCAGCTGGGGCCAGCACGAAACGGGCATCGACCGCGACAGCGGCGTCCTTCGAAACGATCAGCGGATTGACGTCCACTTCCGCGACATCCTCCGGCAGCGCCATCAAGAGGCCGTCCTTGCCGCCGAGCTTCAGCAGCACGTCGACGATCGCCTCCCGCGACACCGGCGCCCGGCCGCGCGCGCCGTCGAGCAACTTGATGCCGCGCAGCTCGTCGAGCATGCCGGCCGCGTCCTGCTCGGTGATCGGGCAGATGCGGAAGGCGACGTCGGCCAGCACCTCGACAAAGATGCCGCCGAGCCCGACCATGATCAGCGGCCCGAACTGCGGATCGCGGAACATGCCTATGACGATTTCCTGTCCGGCCGGGGCCATCTCTTCGACAAGATAGCCGTCGACATTGCGGCCCTTGATGCCCGGCGCTTCCGCCATCGCGGCAACCGCCTCGCGCACCGCGGCAAGAGAGTCCAAATTCACTTTCACGCCGCCCGCGTCGCTCTTGTGCAAAATCTCCGCCGACATGACCTTGGCGACGACCGGGAAGCGCAGCCCCGCGACTGCAGCCTCAACCTTCTCCACCCCGGAAACGACCACCGATTTCGGCACCACGATGCCGCTCGAAGCGAGCAGCCGCTTGCCGGTTTCCTCGTCGAGCGCGTTCCTGCCCGCGCCGCGTGCGGCGGCGATTGCTTTCACGATATCCATGCTGCGCGCCCGCCCTCAGTAGCTCGTGGGCCAGGTGCGCATCAGGTGCTTGCCGACGCCGTTGGTCTTGCGGAGGCGGTACACGTCGAGCATGCGGATCAGGTAGTCGCGCGTCTGCTCCGGCCGGATCACGTCCTGCAGGCCGTAGATCCCGGCGATGTCCCAGATCTGCGTGTCCTTCTGGATCTTGGCGTAAGCCTCCTCGAAGCCCGGCTCGCCGGGGCCGACGCCGTGCACGATCTTGGTGGCGAAGCGCGGGTCCATGAAGCTCACTTCCGCCGTCGGCCAGGCCGCCACCTCGTCGGAATGCCGGCCGCCGCCCATCGCCACATAGGCACGGCCGTAGCTCTTGCGCAGAATGACCGAGAGCTTGGGCACGGTGACCAGCGTCGTCGCGTTCATGAAGTTCATGATCTTTCCCGGCGCGCGCCGCCGCTCAGCTTCGGTGCCGATGACGAAGCCCGGCGTGTCGACCAGCGTGATGATCGGGATGTTGAAGGAATCGCAGAGCACGGTGAAGTCCACCGACTTCTCGCAGCCGTCCACGTCGAGCGCGCCGCCCTTGTGCTGCGGGTTGTTGGCGATGATGCCGACGCTCTGGCCGTTAAGACGGCAGAGCGCGGTCACTACAGGCCGGCCGAAGCGCGGCTTCAGCTCGAAGACGCTGTCCTTGTCAGCAATCGCCTTGACGATCTTGCGCACGTCGTAGACCTGGTTGCGCTTCGCCGGCAGGATCTTGCCGATGTCCGCCATCTCGTCGCCCGAGCCTTTCGGCACGGCGCGCACCGGCGGCGCCTCCATGTTGTGGCTCGGCATGTAACTCAAGAATGTCTTGACGGCGTCGAGCGCTTCTTCGTCCGTGTCGACGAACATGTCGACCAGGCCGGTCGTGTCGGCGTGCAGCCGCCAGCCGCCGAGCTCCTCCAGGTCGACCTCCTCGCCGATCGCCATCGAGATCAGCCGCGGGCTGGAGACCGCCATGGTCGAGCCCTTCTTCATGACCGCGAAGTCCGAGCAGCAGGCGAGCCAGGCCGACGATCCGAAGGATGGCCCGAGCGCCGCCGCGCACCAGGGCGTGTCGCGCATGCGCTGGAACTGCGTGACGTCGGTGCCGAGCAGCGAGCCCATGCCCTTGGAGCCCATCGCGTCCGGCAGCCGCGCGCCGGTCGACTCGCCGATGAACACGCAGGGCATGCCGCGGTCGGTGCCGATGCGCCGGACATGCCCGACCTTTTTGCTGTTGGTCGCGCTGGTCGAGGAGCCCATGACGGTGAAGTCGTTGACCGCGACGGCGATGTCGCGGCCGTCGATCTTGGCAAAGCCGGTAATCTTGCCGTCGGTCGGCGTGCGGTCGCGATCCTGCGGATAGACGCCTGAGACGCCGAGCAGACCGGTCTCGATAAAGCTGCCCTTGTCGACCAGGTAATCGACCCGCTCGCGCGCGTTCATCACGCCGGCCTTGCGGCGGCGCTCCAGCTTCTCGGGCCCGCCCATGCCGCGCGCCTTGGCGCGGCGCGCCTCCAGCTCTTCCAGCAGCCCGTCGAGGTTGGTCAGGTCTTCCGCCATGCTCACGTCCTCCGTCCCGCAGGATGCGGGTTTTCTCAGCGATCCGAACGAATTGGCCGCGATCTTACGCGCGACCGGGTGGGAGTGCGACTCGTGGAAAGCCGCGAAACGGGTCTAGCGCCCGAGAAATCTCGGCTTGCGCTTTTCCATGAAGGCCTTACGGCCTTCGACATAGTCCTGGCTGTCATGGCAAGCATCGACGAGGCGTTCGCACAGCGCAAGATCACGGTCGGCGGGATCCTTCAGGGCTTGGAGAATGCTGGTCTTGGCCGCGTGCATGGTCATCGACGCGTTGCCGGCAATGGTCAGCGCGTAGTCGCGCACATAACCGTCGAGCGCCGCCTCGGGGACGACGCGGTCGACCAGGCCCATGTCCTTGGCCTCCTGGGCCGAAAACTGGCGGGCGGTGTAGAATATCTCCTTGGCGAAGGACGGCCCGACCACGTCGACCAGCCGGCGGATGCCGTCGTAGTCATAGCCAATGCCGAGCTTCGCCGCCGGGACCGCGAAGTGCGAATTGTCGGAACAGATGCGGATGTCGCAGCCGAGCGCGGTGGCCACGCCGCCGCCGATGCAATAGCCGCGGATCTTGGCGATGGTCGGCTTCGGGCAGTTGACCAGCTTGTCGCGCGCCGCGGAAGTGTTGGCGTGATAGGCTTCCTCCGCCGCGGCGTTGGCGCGCTCGTCCTCGAATTTCGAGATATCGGCGCCGGAAACGAAGGCCCTGCCGCCCGCCCCGGTCACGACGACGACGCGGATCGACGGATCCCGCGAGAATTGCGCCATGATCTCGGCCGCCCGCGCCCACATGTCCGAGGACACGGCATTGTGGCGGGCCGGATTGTTGAAGATCATCGTCCCGATCGGCGGCGCCGCTTCGGACAGCATCTTGTCGGTCATGGCATTCCTCTCCGTCGCCCCAAGTCTTAGCGCTTCGCCTCAGGCGATGTCCATGCCGTGGGCCTTGAGGTAGGGCTTGAAGCCGGCCCGCTCGGGCAGCGAAAGCTGGCGGGTCACCTGCTCCGACCACGGGCAGTAGTCGAGCGCGCCGTATTTCGCGGTGTGGCGCTGCTTTTCCTTGGCTATCGGGCGTTCCGCATGCCGCCGCCGGTCGTAGGCCTCGACCTCCTTCTCCAGCGCGCTGTCGTCGTAGCGGTCGGTGTGGACCACCACCGACGGGGGCAGCCGCATGGAGATAAGCGGCTTCTCGAACTTCGGCCAGCCGACCGCCAGGCCGGCGATCGGGAAGACGCCGTCCGGCAGGCCCAGGATCTCGCAGGCGCAGTCGATCTTGTTGCGGATCTGGCTGATCGGGCAGGTGCCGAGTCCGATCGATTCCGCCGCCGTGATGAAGCTCTGCATGGCCAAGGCCGCGTCGACCACCCCGTTCATGAAGGTGTCGAGGTTGTCGTTCTGGTAGGTGTGGCCGCGGATTTCGGCCAGCCGCCGGATGCGCCGAACGTCGGCGCAGAAGACCAGGAAGGCCGGCGCCTTGGGCGCCCACTCCATGCCGCTGCCGAGGCCGACCAGCGCCTCCCGCACTGCCGGGTCCTTCACGACGACGATCGAGTATTGCTGCAGGTCCGACTTGGTCGGCGCCGACTGGGCGCAGGCGAGCAGCACCGCCAGTAGGTCGTCGGTCACCGGCTTATCCGTATAGTGCCGCTGCGAGCCGCGGCCCAGGATGGCGGCCAGGGCGCCCTCGGCCGGAACGGCTCCGCCGCCGCCGGTCTCGATGCCGAAGCGCCGGGCGATAAGGTCCTTAAGGGTCGTCATGGCCGGAATTCTCCTGGATTCGCTGGGGCGGGCATGCGCCTTGTTGACTTCTGTCTTCGCACACAAGTTACATGGACGGCAACCGGCGCCCCAGACGGAGGCGCGGACCAGGAACCCACGGAAGGCAGCGACATGGCAGAACGCATCCCGCTTGTCCTCGGCCCGGGGCTGATGAACACCCCGCGGCTCTGGCAGCACCAGACGGATCACCTGGCGGAGATCGCCGACATCCGGATCGTCGATACGCGGCAGGACACCTCGCTGGTCGACATGGCGAAGCGCATGCTCGATGCCGCGCCGGCGAAATTCGCCTACGCGGGCCTCTCTATGGGCGGCTACATGGCGTTCGAGATGATGCGCCAGGCGCCGGAGCGGGTGCTCAAGCTCGCGCTGCTCGACACCGCCGCTTACAACGACACGCCGGAGCGCAGCGCCATCCGCCGCGAGATGATCGCGCTCGCCGAGAAGGGCGATTTCGAGACGGTCAAGCGCAACACCATGCCGATCTTCCTGTCGCCCCAGCGGCTGCAGGACCCGGAGATCGTCGGCATCGCCAGCGCGATGTGCGACGAGGTCGGGCCCGTCGTCTTCGTCCAGCAGATGACCGCGATCATGCACCGGCGCGACGGCCGCGAGATCCTGCGCGATATCCGCGTCCCCACCCTGGTGATCTGCGGCCGGCAGGACCAGGGCACGCCGCTTTCGGCCAGCGAGGAGATCGCCGCCGGCATCCCCGGCTCGCGCCTCGCCGTGATCGAGGATTGCGGCCACTTGTCCACCATTGAGCAGCCGCAAGCCGTCACCGCGCTGCTGCGCGACTGGCTGCTGTGCGGGTGATGGCGGAAGTTCGCGATACGACCCTCTCCGCCGGAGGGGCGGAGAGGGTTTTTTTGGTGCGGTGGCCGCTTTATGCCTTACGCCGCGATCACCTTGACGCGCTGGTTCGCCGCGAGCGCTTGGCCCGGCTTCAGGTCGTTGAGCAGGCGGAACCAAGCCTCGTTGTGGCGCTCGAAGGGCAAGGTCTTCGCCATGCCTGCAATTGTATCCCCCGGCCCGACCGGGACGACCAGCAGGCGGAGCGGGTTGATCCGCGCGGCCTCGGTCTCGGTCAGCGTGCGGAAGCTGTAGGTCGTCTCGCGGAACGGCCGCTGCAGGCGCTGCGTCTCGCCGGCCGGCGACAGGAACAGGAACCGGTAGACCGAGCTTGCATCGCGGCGGATCGCCACGCCCCGAAGATCGACAACGCCGCGCTGGCGGTCCTGCACGCGCAGCCAGCCGGTCGCCGCCTCCTGTCCGTTGACGGTGACGCGCTCGAGGTCGCGGAGCTGCGTCTTCGGCGTCCATTCGTTCTGCAGGTATGAGGCGATGTCGCGGCTCGCCTTGATCGGCGCGGTGTCGAACAGGATCGCCGATCCCTTATTGTCGCGCGCCATGATCTGCTGCTCGCCGTTGACCATGCGGAAGCCTTCCGGCACGAAAAACTGGAAGCGCAGCACCGGGTGCTGGAACAGGCGGCCGCGCACGATGCCCTGGCGCGGGTCGTCGCCGAACAGCATGCCGTCGACGTTGTTGAGATAGGCGTCGCGGGCGACGCGGGGCGCAACCGGCCGGGCGGCCGCGGCGGCGGTCATCGCCTGCTCGACCCGCTCGATGGTGCGCGGATGGGTCGCCATGATGTTGTACTCGTCGACCGAGCCCGCTGGCAGCCCCTGCATCTCGGCCTCCAGGATGCTCTGCTCGCGGAGCGTGCTGAGGAAGGTCACCATGCCGTCGGGATCGTAGCCGGCGCGGCTCATGTAGCGAATGCCGAGCGTGTCGGCCTCGAGCTCCTGCGAGCGCGAGTAGCTCTGGATCGACATCGCGGCGATCGACTGGCCGACCTGCATCACGCCCTGCGGCAGGCCGAGGACCGCCGCGCCGATCGCGCCCGCGATCAGGCCGATCTGCGACGCCTGCGCCGCGGCGAGCCGCTCCGCCGTGTGGCGCGCGTTGACGTGGCCGATCTCGTGCGCGACCACGCCCGCCAGTTCCGCCTCGTTGCTCGCCAGCGTCATGAGGCCGCGCGACACGTAGACGAAGCCGCCCGGCAGCGCGAAAGCGTTGACGATCGGCGAGTTGAGGATCGTAAATTTGTAGGGAAACTGCTGGAACTCGGTGAACTGCGACAGTGTCTTGCCGATGCCTTCGACGTAGCCCTGAAGGCGGCGGTTCTCGTACTCGCCGCCGAACTCCTGGACGATCTTCGCATGCTCGTCGCGGCCGAGCTTGATGTCATCCTCGACGGAATAGGTGCCGGTGAAGCTCGTCCGTCCCGTCGCCGGATTCACCGTGCCGCAGCCGGTAAGCCCCGCGCACAGCCCGGCCGCCGCCATGCCCGACAGAAAACACCTACGGTCGTGCTTCATCACACCCCCGTTCACTCAACCGGTAATGTTGCGATGTCGCGGGGTTAACGCAAGTGCCGCGTTCAGCGGTTCGTCAGGGGCTTGAACGTCGGGCCCTTGGGGCCGAGGCGCGTGCCGGGCTTGAGGTTGCGGTAGGGCAGGTCGCGCGGGTCGGCCGGGCAGCCGCCGGGAGCCTTGATAACCAGCACTTTTTCCGCAATCGGCTCGAAGTCGCCGCGGAAATGCACCGCGCTCTTGAGGCCGAGGATCTTCTGCTCCGCGGGCTCGATGCCGACATGGCGGAACAGCGATTGATCGTAGGCCTGCACCCGCTTGGTCGTCACCAGCACGCTCACCCCGCCGATGCCGAGCAGCGCGACCGGGCCGATGTCGATGTCGCGGCCGCCGACCACCGGGCCGGTCGTGCGCATCCTGCCGTTGCCGAGCGCGCGCACGGTGACCGTGGCACGGAAGGGCTTGTTGCCGGGAATCGCCGCCCGGCCGCCGATGTCGAGCTCCAGCTCGGCGCCGACGCCGGCGGCATGCGCGGCGGCGGCCGCCGGCGCGTCGTGCATCGTGCCGACGACCGCGCCCTGCGCATCGTTGCCGACCAGCGCCGCCAGCATGCCGGTCGTGTCGCCGCTGCCGCCGCCGCCCGGATTGTCCTGCGGATCGCAGATCAGCACCGGACGCTTGGCGTGCGCTGCGACGTCCATCGCCTCGCGGACGCAGTCGTCGGGCTCCAGCATCGGCTCGGCGAATTCCCGCTCGCGGCGCAAAATCTCGGCGGCGACGCGGTCGGCCGCATCGTCCGCTGCATCTTGCGTCCAGGCGCTCGCCACGACCGAGACGCCGCAATGATAGATGTCCGAGAGCCGGAACCCGCCGAGATAGGAGAGATTGAAGACCTCGCCCGTCTCGCCCTCTTCGCACATCCGGATGAAGCTCTTCGTCGGCTCCATCTCGCTCGGCTGCTGGTGCGACGGCACGACGAAGCCGAGATGCCGGAATGCGCGCCCCGCCGCCCGCCCGCGCTCCAGCATGAGCTGGACGCAGCGCGCCGCGCGCTGGCCGGTCTCGCGGCGGTCGATATGCGGGTAGGTGCGGTAGGCGACCAGCGCGTCGGCGTTCGCCACCATCTCGGGCGAGATGTTGGCGTGGTAGTCGAGGCTGGCGACGATCGGCACGTCCGGCCCGACGCAGTCGCGCACGCGGCGCAGCAGCTCGCCGTCGGCGTCCTGAAAGCGCCCGGTGACCATCGCGCCGTGCTGGTCGAGGTAGACCGCGTCGACCGGCATCTGCTGCGACAGTGAAGCGACCAGCTCTGCGGCGATGCGCTCGAACGCTTCGTCGGTCACCATGCCGCCCGCGCCGCCGCCGGCCCAGACCAGCGGCACCAGCTCATGCGCCCCAGCCATCGATTCGACGAAGCCGGACATGCCGAAGCTGCCGCCCGTCAGCCGTTCCAAAATCTCGCGACCGCGGGAGATCGCCGGCCGGTCGCGGTGCTCGCAGAAATAGGCGTAGTCGGTCACCGTTGGCATAAAGGTGTTGGTCTCGTGCTGCAGGCCGCCGACCGCGATGCGCGCCATCTAGCGGCCCTTCCCGACCGGCGTGCCGGGCTCGCCGAGATCCCAGAACAGGCCTGCCATCAGGCGGAGCGCCTCGCGCGCGACCGGCACCAGCATGTGCTCGTTCGGCGCGTGCTGGCAGCAGCCGGTGTAGGAATGCGGCACCCAGATCGTCGGCAGGCCGAGGTCGTCGGCGAACACGTCGTTCGGCAGCGTGCCGCCGAGGCTCGGCAGCACCGCCGTCTTCTTGTTGGTCGAGCGCGCCAGCGACGCCTCGCAGAATTTCGCCCAGGGATTTTCCGGGTCGAGCCGCGTCGCATTGGCGTAGGCCTGACGCGCCTTGCTGAGCGCGATCATCGGGAAGCCGTGCGCGTCGAGATGCTTGCGCAGGATGTCGAGAAACTTCGACGGGTCGACGCCGACCGTGAAGCGGATCTGGCAGGTTGCCCGCGCGCGCGGCGGAATCGCGTTGACCGGGTTATCCGGGTTGCCGGTCTTGAAGGCCAGCACCTCGAAGCTGTTCCAGGCATGCACCTTCTCGGCGATGGAGAGGCCGGGCTCGCCCCAGTCCTCGTCGATCTCGGGCGCATCCTCGCCGCCGTCATGATCGATGTCGGCGAGCGCCCGCTTCACCGCCTCGGGAATGCCCGGCGGCAGCAGTTCCGGGATCAGGATCTTGCCGCGCGCGGTGGTGATCGAGGCGATGGCGTGCGCCAGGATGATGCCGGGGTTGGCGAGCAGGCCGCCCCAGTTGCCGGAATGATGCCCGCCGTCCCGCAGGTCGACGTCCATGTGGAAGTTGTAGGCGCCGCGCGCGCCGAGGAACAGCGTCGGCCGGTCGAGGCTGGAGCGCGGCCCGTCGGAGGCGATCAGCACGTCGGCTTCCAGCAGCGCGCGATGCTCCCGGCAGAAGGCGCGCAGCCCGGGCGAGCCGGTCTCCTCGCCCATTTCGATCAGGTAGCGGCAGTTGAAGCCGAGCCGGCCGCGCGTTTTCAGCACCGAATCGATCGCGGCGATGTTGATCGTGTGCTGTCCCTTGTTGTCGGCCGTGCCGCGGCCGTAGAGCCGGTCGCCTTCGCGCGTCACCGTCCACGGGTCGAGACCGTCGCGCCATTCCTCCGGCCGGCCGAGCACCACGTCGCCGTGGCCGTAGGTCAGCACGGTGGGCAGGCCGGCGCCCTCGATCCGTTCGGCGACCAGCATCGGCCAGCCCCCGGGATGCGGGTTCGGCAGAATGCGGCACCCGAATCCGAGGCCGTCCAGCACCGGGCGCATCTCGTCGGCGAGGTAGCGGTCGATCTCTGGCCCCGCCTCCGGGTTCTGGCTTTCCGAGCGGATCGCGACGCGGCGCGCGAGGTCGCTTTCGAACCCGCCCGCGTCGAAATAGCTGAGCGCCCTGCCGATCGCCGCGTCGCGAGTCATGCTACTCGGCCGCGAGGTTGCCGTAGCGCTCCGCGAAGCGCTCGCCGCGGTCCGAGCCCGCTTCGAAGACGAGCCGGCGCGTCAGGTCACGGATCGACTTGATGCCGGCGAAATCGCCGAGCATCGCCAGCACGGCGTCGAAATCGTCGGGCTCGAGGAAGCCCTCGCAGCAGTCGCGGAATTTCGCTTCCAGGTCGGAGTCATCGAACGGGTTGTGGATCGTGCCGCGCGCCCATACCGACTGGCCTTCGACCTTGCGGCCGTTCTTCAGCGAGATCGTCACCTTGTGCGGCAGCCGCGTGGTTGGGTCGGGACCCTCGGCGTTCTGCGGATAGGCCTCCATCGAGACGCGCGGCATGAAGGCGCGGACTTCCGGACGGTGCACGGCTTCCGGCGTGAAGTCGGACAGCGACACGCGGCCGTTCAGCATGGCGACCGCGATGCAGTAGTTCATCGAGAAGCGGGCTTCCATCTCCTGCTGCGGGTCGTCGTACATCAGGTTGCGCTTGTTGCCGAAGCCGACCAGCGTCTCGATCTTGTCGATATCGTCCGCCTCGATGCCGTGCTCGGCGCGCAGCGCGAGCACGATGTCGAGCACGCGGTGGGTCGAGCCGCAGCACGGATAGAGCTTCGGCGCCAGACCGAACGCTACGATCGCCAGCGGCTTGCCGACGGTCGGCAGCACGTCGGCCCAGCCGCGCGCGTTCGGCCCGCCATACAGGTCCTTGAAGCCGAGCTTGCCTTCCAGCGCCACGTCGCGCGCCTCGAAGCCGTTCGCCGCGAGCTGCGCCGCCAGCACCGCATTCTTCGCCGCCATGCCCGCGTGGTAGGGCTTCGCCATCGTGCCGAACTGCACCTTGGCGCCGGAAGACATGCTGACGCCGAGACTCATCGCATTCGTCATTTGATTGGCGTCGAGGCCGAGCAACCTGCCGCACGCCGCCGCCGTGCCGATGCAGCCGACCGTCGACGTGCCGTGCCAGCCCATGTCGTAATGGTCGCGGTTGACGCCGCGCCCGACGGCGCCATGCATC